>Ga0182024_10011028_pt1 | contig 18266 bp, 20 predicted proteins | sample P32metaG_FD_120480 | JGI IMG/M metagenome (GOLD analysis project Ga0182024, IMG submission 120480) | Permafrost microbial communities from Stordalen Mire, Sweden - P3-2 metaG (Illumina Assembly) | ecosystem: Environmental > Terrestrial > Soil > Wetlands > Permafrost | place: Sweden: Stordalen... | reverse complement strand
TCGAAATGAAGGTAAGTACATGAAAAGGAAGGAAGTGCGGATTTAGTGGTAGGCGAGGCGGGGCTTGAACCCACAACCCCCGGCTTAGAAGGCCGGTGCTCTATCCAGTTGAGCTACTCGCCCGTTTTTTTCTATAGCTTACCATTTTGTGTAGTCCGCGCCGTGGTCCAAAGCTTAGTAGATCCCAGACCCTTGGTCATTCGTAGTGGTGTAACTTGTGTGTCGCGTCAGTGGCAGTCGTGTTTGCGATGCCCAGTCGAGATCTTGGGAAGTCAGGCCTCACCCCAGACTGCATCGAAGAGTGAGGTGGCTGAAATCCCCAAGCGATTTGCCGGCTACGTCACACTTTCCCATAGAACTCCTAGTGGCGTATGCTGAACTTCCATAGAAGTTCGAGTGGGGGGATATCGATGGGAAAGAAAATATAGCAAGACGGAGAGATGCTACAGGGGACGCTGGACATGATCGTGTTAAGGTCGACGGTCAGATCACTAATCACTCGATGAGAGTTCACGCTCACGACAATGAGAGATTTCTGTTTCCAGATTCCAGAGACAAAACCGCCGACCCACGAGTCGAACTGCTTAACTAACATCCCACATCCGTTCGCGGTCGATGGCGGCCAGCAACTCAGCTCAATCGGTGCTTTGGCAGGTTGATGTCAGTTGAGAGACAAGGACCAGAGGCCTTCGAGAAGAATCTCTCTGCGCTTGGACTACCACGGGTTGGCGCCGTTCGGCTGGTAGTGAACCCAATCGAAATCGACCACGCCCGGATTGGCGCCCGAGGTAGTATATGCAAACAGAGACGGACGGGGCCCCTTCCACCAGCTTGCTCGAATCTGTGACGTCCCGCCGAACGGGTGGAACGTTTGTCCATCGTCCAGGCTGTAGAAATAATCGGCTCGATCTCCGTCGACCCGGACGCGCAACTGAATCGCATCTTCTAATATGACCGGTCCACGCTCGTGATCCGGCAGGTGAAAGTAGTTGAGATGACGCTCGCTTCCCACCTGCACAACTTCGATGCCCCCAGCCGATTTCTCGAACATCGTGATTCCAGTATGGACACCTGGCTTCATCCCGCGAATATCCAACTGGACGGTGAATTCGAATGCGTCGTCCTGCATAGTTTGAGTAAGCGTGTTGCGCGCAGTTAGAAGATCTTCTGCTTGCATCGGGATCAGCCGCAGAAAGCCGCTCCGCGTGCGCAGCGACCAATACGCATTGTCTGGATTGTGATTCCACTCCCATTGCGGTTCGAGAGTTGTGCTGCTGAAGTCGTCGGAAGTCTGCGGACGAACGGGAAGAGCCATTCCCTGGTGATCGGGCATCGGCGCGGATCGGACCGGTTCGCCAATTGTCGCGCCGTCTGCGGCCTCGCCGATGACGGGCCAGTCGTGCTCCCACCGAACGGGCTCGAGATGCACGATGCGTCCATGTGCTCCCCGCGACTGGAAATGAATAAACCAGCCTTCGCCTTCCGGAGTTTCCACATAGCCGCCCTGATGCGGACCGTTGATCTTGGTAGATCCCTCAGCGAGCACAACTCGGTGCTCGTACGGTCCGTAAATATTGCGTGAGCGCAGCACGGCCTGCGCTCCGGTTCCCACGCCTCCGAACGGGGCAAAGATGTAGTAGTAGCCGTCGCGCCTATACAACTTAGGGCCTTCCAGAACGGGCAAGTCTTTGGGATCCTGCACAACGATCTTGCCGTCATCGAGGACGTGTTTGCCGTCTGGCGACATGCGGTGCAGAATGAGTGGACCCGCACCGACTCTGGAGTGAATCAAATATGCCTGTCCATCGTTATCCCAGAAGGGACATGGGTCTTCCAAGCCCGGTTGCGCAATCACGGCGGCAGGCGGACTCCAAGGGCCGGAGATGTTTTTCGCGGTGCTGACAAAGATACCCTCCTGCGGGGTGGGAAAGTAGACATAGAAGAGGCCGGCGTGCCTGCGGATCGCCGGCGCCCACACACCTCCGCCATAGCGGTTTCCGCCAATCATGCTGTAGCGCGGATCCATCTCCAGACGTTGCACGACATGTCCAGCAATCTTCCAATGCACCAGATCTGTAGATTGAAGGATGGGAATCCCAGGGACAAAATGAAAAGTAGAAGCAATGAGGTAGTAGTTCACTCCATCACGAATCACATCCGGATCGGAGTAATCCGCAAAGAGGATCGGATTTCTATAGATTCTTGTGGAAACTGGCAGCCTCGCCGGAGATAACACACTCGTTGCCCCGGCCGAAAGCCAAATTGCAGCGAAGAGCGCTTTTTGGAGCCAGCTTTTGTATATGCTCATCGCCTTTGTCCCTGTCAGTCCATACCAAACGGTCCCAGGCTTGTGAATGCAAGACACCTGCGCAACGCCCAAGACGCCGCTGTCTTGGGCGAAACTCGCATGAACTTAGCCCGAAGAAATTCTGCGCGGCGCCGTCCTGTTAGAAGACAAGCTTCAACGAAAGCTGGGCGATGCGCTCCAGGTTTGCGGCCGCAGCCGTGTTCTGTGGAGTCGAACCTGTGATTTTGCCAAATGAGCCGCCCAACGTGGTGCCGGGATCGCCGAGGTTGGCGTGGTTAAGCAAGTTGAAGTACTCGGCGCGAAACTGCAGATAAGTCCGCTCGCTGATCGAGAACCTGCGTGCCAGGCTCGCGTCCCATTCGGCAAAGCCCGGACCCACAAACGATCCCTTCTTAACACTTCCGAATGAGGCAATGCCGGAGCCCGCAGTAGGGTTCGTAAAGCTTGCCGGATTGAGAAAAGACTTGCAGTTGACGCTGGCGCCGCATACCGAGCCGCCGTAGGCAGGCCCCGTTTGCACGGCGCGATCGCGAGCTTCGCCCGAGCCGTCGACGTTGCTGTTACCCGACCAAATGGTCAGAGGATCGCCGCTGCGGTATTGGAAGAGACCGCTCGTCGACCAGCCATTGACGACGTACCGCGCCGCGGCTGGAGCGTCGTTCAAGAACTTGGGGACAATGTACACGTACGATAAGGCGCTGACATTGCGGTGATCGAAATCCGCCGGTCCGTAATCCAGGCTCTTGAAGTTAGGCACCGTAATGGGATAGACGAAGGCGTTGCCGGCGCCAATCGACGTAGCCGCTTGATTCCACGGCAGGTTGTTGAGCGCCTTCGACCATGTGTAGTTGAAGAGCAGCGTCAGGCCGTAGCGCACCCGCTGCTCGGCCGAGACTTGCAGCGAGTTATAGTTCGTATTGCCGCCAGTGTTTGCCGCCGTGATTGTATTTGGGTAGCAAGCGTTGGTCGTCGCGCAACCCGGCTGATTGTAGACACGCGTCCCGTTGACGATAGGATTCAGCTCAAGGTCGGTCCACTCGTGGCTGCTGTGCTCGGCTACATAGGCAGTGCGCATGGAGAGACTGCTGGTCAACCGTTGTTCCAGGGCCAAGTTCCAATCGTACGTGAGTGGATCCTGGAAGCCATGGGTTTCGTCGTATGTCAGCCAGGCTTGCGAGTTGGAGATGGGAGCGGATGGGCCAGGAGGCACTGTCGCCGACGGGAATGCAGGATATGGGAAGGGATTGGGAATCCCATAACTGCCGTACGGATCGGCGAAAGTTATGTTCGTTCCAGCCGCATTGTTATTGAAGCTCACACTGGTGATGAACGGCGCCAGGTTCGAATAGATATTGAATAAAGTGCTGTTGATGCGGCTGTCATAGAACATGCCGGCGCCGCCGCGCACGCTGGTCTTTCCGGTGCCGAAGACATCCCATGCGAAACCCAGCCTGGGCATGAAGTGATCGTAGGCGGAGGCAACGCCGTTCGGATTGAAACCTTGATCTCCCGCGAACAGCATCCCAGCGGGCGCATTCGGATACTTCGCGGAGTGCGTGCCCGAGGCCTGCAGCGCCGGGAAGAAGCTGCCCATGCGCCCTTGAAGCTCGTGCCAGGGCATGAAGGGCTCATATCGCACGCCGTAGTTAAGCGTCAGATTACGAGTGAACTTCCAACTATCCTGTACATACGCTCCCTGAAACTTGCCTCGAGGGTTGAAGAACTGGCCCGAAGCCTGTGTAAACGTGTTGAGATAACCGAACAGGAAGTTGGCAATTGCGTCGCCGCCGGTGTTGTTGCCATTGAAGGGAAACTGGCCCGGCTGCTCGAAGAGGTTATTCACGTCGATCTTCGACACCTCGCCGTGATAGCCAAAGTCGATATTGTGCCGGCCCAGCAACCAATGCATATCGTCGGTGAGCGTGTAGTTGGCCCGGTCGAAGAACGCCTGCGGATTGCCGCCGATCGTGAAGAAGTTCGTGACCTGGACTTGATTGATCTGTTTGAACCCGGGCTGCGAGATCTTGACGCCAAGATCAGCCATATCGACGCTGTTAGAAATCGGCCCTCGAGAGTCGCGATCCAACTGGTAGCTGAGGATGAAGTTGTTGACGATGTGACTGCTGAAGGTGTGCGTCTCAGAAATCAGCGAGTTGTAATAGTTGTTCAGCGCGTAGTCCTGGTACGTCAGCAGATTCGCAGGGTTGAGCACGCCTTGCAGGGAGTACCCATCGGAGAAATACCGCTCCGTCAGCTTGTCCTTGGGCGTCAACTCCTGATCGCCTCTGGCAGTTATCTCTGCCTCGACGTAGTTGTTCGGCTCCTGGAAGAGAACTGCTCCCCCTGCGGTCAAGGGCTGAACGTCCTTCAGGAGGTTGACCGTCACTGGGCTCAGGGCGGCCGCACTCCAGGTATTCGAAGAGCCGGCCGGACAAGTGATCGTAGGAGCAAGTATCGCCGACGGCATCAGCGGATCCTTGACGCAATCGGTAAACACCAGGTTGTTTGTGCCTGGCGCTGTGCCTGACGAGCTTGCACCTGCCTGAGCGATGGTGGGCAAGATGTCTGAGGCGGTGGCAGAAGCCGCATGAATGATCGACCTTTGGTATCCGAAGAAGAAGAATGACTTATCGGTCTTGTAAAGGTGAGGAATGCTGAGCGGGCCGCCCACGGTGCCACCAAACTGGTTCCGCTTGAGCGGGTTGACGGTCTTGCTGTTGGTTTTGGCGCTATAGCTGTACCAAGGGGCTGCATCCAGGTCGCCATTGCGGACGAACTCGAACAGGTCTCCGTGATATTTGCTGCTCCCGCTCTTGGTGATGATATTGACCACACCGCCGGCATTCTGGCCGTATTGCGCGTTGTAGTTGCTGGTCTCGATACTGAACTCCTGCAACGCATCGGGCATGGGGAAGGGCATGTTGACGTTGGTGTACTCGTCCACATTGTTGCCGCCATCGAGCATGTAGTTGGTTTGGCCGACAAATGTGCCGTTGGCCGAGATGGTATAGACCACGGGAAACGTCTTGGTGTTCCCCTGGTCGGCCTGGGCGGTGGGCGCTATCGTTATGCCCGCAACCTCCTCCGTCAGAGCTGCCGCATTGCGGCCTTCAAGCGGCAGGTCGCTCACCTGCGACGTGCCGATCACCTGTTCCAATGTCCCGGTCGTCGTATCCACCTGGGTCGCTTCTGCGCTTACGCTGACGGTTACGGTCGTGCTCCCCGTTTTCAGCGTGACATTCACGGTCAACGCGGCGTCCGCGCGAACCTGTAGGCCGTTTTCTGTGTACGACTCAAAGCCTGACCGCGTGACGGAGACGTTATAGAAAGACGGGGCCAGCGAGGGAAAGACATAGGTACCTTCACCGCTCGTGACAGTTTTGAGGACGAGGCCGGTTGTGGTTTGTGTCGCCGTGACCTCGGCTCGGGGTACCACCGCCCCTGAAGGATCGGCCACCATCCCGCTGATGCTCCCATATCCCTGCGCCAGTATTCCCCTCGATGCACAGCCAAGTGCACATAGCAGAACTACGATCGCTGCCATTCTGAACAAAATCTTCATCCCCGGCCTCCAAGTGCCGATCGGCTCCAGCCTCCTTCGGGCGAGCTGGTTTTGAATCGAATGGCTTTGTAGCGGAAGCGAAGAGAGGTTGTAGAGACATATACCGTCAGAGACGGTCAGAAGCAGGCATGAAGGGTTCAGAAAAGAGGGGAAGCGGACTCTGAACTAGGTGAAGCAGAGAGGACTATTCGGTCGATACGGCAAGGATTTGAGGGGGCCCGGGTGTTTCGTCCGTCACAGTGGTACCGAGCACAATCTGGAGCGTTCCGGAGCTGTTGATGCCCACCGTCCGTTTCGCAATCTCTTGGAGTAGGCTCGAGTCGGTGAGGAATTCCCCGGCCGCCTCGGTGCCGTATCTGTAGAGTCCGCCGATCACTACCACAACATGCCCCGTGTCTGAGGACTGGATTCTGGAGATGAGCGCGTAGTCGCGCAGTTTGGGGCTATTGATTCCGCTGATGTGATCTCGAGGTTGATTGGTGCCCCAACTCCAGTTGCGCGCGGACGGATTCCTGGCATCCTTGATATAGATCAGATGCTCGTCGGGATCCAAAGCAAGGCTGTAGCGGAGCGAATGCGTTAGCCGCAGGCTCCACTCATTATTGAATGCTCCAATGAGGACGACTGCACCCTGCCGAAGATCTGAAAACGAGCTTGAACTTTCCCGTCGAATCATTACTTTCTTCTGATTTGCTTCGAGAGTGCCGACTACGCGGGCAATGGTTACCGCGTCAGAAAATGGAACGGTCTGCGACGAATCGGAGCTGGGTACGGGCATCGAGAGAGCATCATTCTCTGGAGCCCCGGCGAGTTTCGGAGGTCCGTTGGGCACGTCGCCCACGGCTAGAAGAACAGGTCCGGGAGTATCTAGAACCGGTTTCCAAAAATCATGCTCGGGAGTCGCGGAGCGGAGTCCGCGGAATGCGAGTGAACTGACGGCTAGAACCCCGATACAGAAGACGGCAGCGTAGAGCCATTTCCGCGAAAGCCGCATCCGTCTCCCCAGATTTGTGTCTTGGGCCTTTGTTTCAGAAATGAGATTCGGCGCCACCAGCGACGGCACCTCTAAGAGTGGCGGGGAATCGGTGACGGCATCGGGATCAATCCCGAGATACGCAGATTGTTGAGGGTGCGTGAAGCGGGGCACGTACGAACCTGGAACTAGGCCAATGCGTAATTCAGACCGATGCTTCTCGTCCCCGTAGTAAATCGCTAGTCTTTTGCGGAGTTCCGTGGCTGCGGTTCGGACGATGTGATCCAGGCTCGTATCGTACGACGACGACCGTCCAAAGACTTCAATACCGATTGTCCGTTCCTTGATCTGGTCTGCTGACCCGGCCAGTGCCGCAGTCACGACGTACCTCAGGAATGCGACCGATCGTTTACTGGATCGGAAAACATCGTCCTGTGCCATTGACTCGACCTGCGCCAGAATTCTTTCCGGAGTAAGGTCGCCTGTTGGGATTTCCTGAAGGTCGGCGGCTCGCATGGGGCTCCAGACCGAACGATTCTAGCATTCAGCAATCCCATGAGATAGGCCTCGATTCGGCCAAAGTGACCAATGAAAAGCGACGCCCTCCCGCAGGGCTTCCTGCGAGTCCGCCCCGCGCGGCGAACCAGCCCCCGCGCTAAGCCCCTCTTGCCATCCGCTTTGATATATAGAGGATAGGGCGATTCCTGACGGTCAGGAGCGGTCTCTGCCTTTGCATTCGCGCCATGTTCGTCGAAGCTCGGTTATTTGGGAATGCCTCTGGAGTCTGCGGCTTGAGAAGCTGGTTGGCAGGGAGCAGTCGGACGGCGAAAAAGCGGGGCGTCTTCCGATTCGCGGATATCTCAATATCCATACTCAGGTAAGGTCGGCACATGAGGGAAATGAGCAGGCGCGAGTATCTTCGGGGTTCGGCTGCGGTACTGCTTTCGGCCCGAACGACTGAACGACTCGCAGCTTTTGAATTGGAAAACGGACCTAAGTTCTCCACCAGTGATCGCTCGTGGCAAACAGCCTACAATCGGGCCCTTGAGATATTGGCCGCGAACACGCAAGTGTTGCCACGTTTTGAGGCGCCTGTGCTCATTGAAGGCGCAAACTACGCCGGCATCTGGCAGGAATGCGGACCACACGAGGCGCTCGTGTACCGTCATTTTCGCCCCGATGTCGCGCGCAACTCTCATCTGACCTTTTTCGCGCTTCAGCGGGAGGACGGCCAGATCCCGGCGAACAACAAGGCCACTGAGACAGGTTTTGGCCAGATTCAAATGGTTGTGCCTATCGCTGCAACGGCATGGGAGCTCGCCCGCGCCACAGGCGATGACGAGCTTCTTCATAAGTCGTATCGAAGCTGCTCGCGATGGGATGAGTGGTTAGTACGCTATCGAAACACCCGTGGAACCGGATTGATTGAGGGATTCTGCACCTACGATACGGGCCACGACAACAGCCCGCGCTGGTCAGGCTTGCCCAATCAGTGTCCCGAAAAAGATGCCCGCGTCTGCCCTCAGGTCCCCGGATTGCCCCGCTTATGCCCGGATCTTTCCGCAACCGTGTACGGGGCCCGCGTGGCTCTCGCACAGATGGCAAAAGCTCTCGGCAAAAATGCCGATGCCGATCGCTGGAGCGACGAAGCCGAACAGATCCGCAGCCTCATTCTTGCAAAACTCTTTGTGGAAGAGGACGCGGCGTTCTACGATCTAGATGCGAATCGCCAGTTCATTCGAATCCGTTCCGACATCCTGAGTCGCGTCTGCGGCGAACACGTCGTCGATCAGAAGCAGTTCGAATTACTGTGGGAGCGCCAGATCCACAACTCGAGAGCGTTCTGGGCAATCTATCCTCTTCCTTCCATCGCCTTGGATGATCTGGCCTTTGTTCGTCCAATTCCGAGGAACTCTTGGGGAGGAGCCTCGCAGGCACTTACGGCGCTCCGCACGCCGCGATGGTTTGAGTTTTATCGAAAACCCTCTGCACTGTCTTTTCTGATGGATCGTTGGTGCGACGCTATCCTGCGCGATATGACGTTTCGACAGCAGCTCGATCCTCTGACCGGAATCTTCACTCAAGGGGATGCGCCCAATTACTCACCCGCTGCCCTGGTCATGGTCGATTTCACCTGGCGTTTGGCCGGAGTGCGCGAAGAGGCAGGCGTCCTTGAGTGGAACGTTCGCCCTGGACACGCGGCCGCACGGAACGCAGAATTTGCGATCACATTCGAAGGGAATCACGGGGCTTCCATGCGATACGACAAGACGGGGGCCGCGCTGTTTCTCGATGGACGAACGATTGGACGCATCGATTCTGGCATCGCCCGCTTGGTCACAGACAAAGCGGGTCGGCCAAAAACACTGGTCGGTATCAGCGAGCATGTCGAAACGGTTTCGCTCAAGCTTGGTTCTCACTCCCCAGAAAGAAAAGTTCTCCAGCTCGATGATGTTCTCTCACTCGACAGTAATCGGCAATCATCTACGTGAGTAATCCCGGGGCATTGATTTCGCGGGATCGAATTCGCCTTAAATGTTCTCTGAGATTTGTCGCCCTCAGCGATCGCCGCGTTCATTCCCGCGTGCGGAGTAGATCCTTCTTAATTTTGAAACTGCAAGGCGGAGTCGAATGCGCGGCGCCGCGAGTCCCTTCGGGCAGGATGGAATTCGCAAAAACAGCTAAAACCGATCCAAGGTGAGCGCGGGCGGCCTCGACCGTGGGGCCACAAGCCGCGACGTAAGCCGTGATTCCGATTCCGTCATCAAGGTTTGATGTTATCGCGCGACGAATGATCAGGTCGACGCGACAGCAGAGCAGCGGCGCGCTCTTGAGGCAGGTGCAAAGTGCCGTAGACCACGCAATCGCGGAGTTGGGATCGGGCCAGAGCTGTCGAGCGCAAGGTATGAAGTCGAGATAGACGGCCATGCCTTGCGCCGCGAATGCCTGCGGTGCGTCGAATTCGAGCGGATCAATCTCTGTAACTGGCCAGAGATCGCACTTCGCCGTAAAGAGCGGAGACTGCGAAGAATTGAGACTCAGCAATACAGGGCCGAGTGCGGGAAGTTGCAGAACCTCCGTCAATTCACTTGCCTTCTCGGGAATCCTTCGCAAATCGACGAAACCAGGCCAGAATGCATCGATGAGGGGGGCGTCGCCGCCAAGCTCGATCTCCCAATCAGCTTCCACTGCGCTCGCCGGCCACGTGAAGCAAGTAGCGCGTCACTGTGGCTTCTGCCCAATGGATCTCATTTCCGCGATCGCCGCAGAGATAGGCGCAGTGTCCACCGTGCCGTGTCTCGACTAGCGTAATATTCGGGTTCGCCAGAATCGCCGCTCGAGTCTCAGGCAGTAGCCGGATAAATGGATCGTCAAGAGCGCGCAGAACTAGTGTGGGGACGGCGATTCGATCGACGACTCGCGCGCTTGCTGCACGGAAGTAGTAATCATCCGCATCGCGAAAGCCGCAATAGCGAGCGACGATTTTGTCATCGAACTGGCGAACGGATCGTATCGGACCCCGTCCACGGGTATCGTAGATGTCGGGATAGAGAGCGGCCTTTCGCCGATAGCGCCGCTTGAGTCCACGCAAGAAATGCCATTCGTAACCGCGATTAACCGGCTCATGCAAAGCGTCGGAACCGGCGCCCAAGTCGATCGCAGGGCAGACTGCCGCAACCCCACAGAGTGGAGCGCGATTACCCCATTCCCCAGCCAGCTTGAGGACCAGATTGCCACCCATTGAATAGCCGACGAGAGCTACCTGCCTTAAGCCGTGAGTCTTCGTGAAGTTGTCGACCACAGCACCCACATCGCCCGAAAGACCCGAGTGATACAACGTGGGCGTGAGATGGTCCGTGTCGCCGCAGTTGCGCATGTTCATGCGGATGACGTTGCATCCCGCCTCCCATGCGCGTGCTGCCAGACCCTGGATGTATTGAGAATCGGACGAGCCCTCAAGACCGTGAACCAACACAATGGTCAGGCATGCAGCGCGAACCGCCTCGGGCTGCCAGGAACAATGGCAAAGGACTCGGCTTCCATCAGAAGGATCCACCTCGACAGTCTCTGCCTGAGAAGCGACACGAAAGAGCGGACGCGGAAAGTAGTTGCCTACAAGCGTCTGGAGGTGTCCGTTGCTCAGGCCGCGCCTGGGAACGAACGAATAAAGCCACCCGGGCGGCAGAGCAACTGCGCTTCTTTCTACTGTATTCTCGCTAATATCGATGATCACGGAAACTCGGCTGTCTGGTGTTTTTGGCTGTCGGGTCCGGATACCCTGGGGCGGCTAGTGGGGATCGAACTTCTCACGAGATTGAAAACACGCAAGTTACAGATTCCATAATGGCCCCAATGGCCCACATAGCCCCAACGTCCAACCCACTAGCACAAATTAGCACAGTTTTGGAGGTGGGTCGGAAACCGAACGCGCCGCCCTTGACCATCACGTAACGGTACTACGCGAAGTGGACGGCGAGCCGGAGGGCGCAGCTTGAGGACGAGACTGCGGCGGCTATGCGGCGGATGGGCGTCAAGGTGACATTGTGAGCGCCCCTCGTGGGCGTACACTTGAAGGTGGGGGTCCCGTGGAGCTAATAAGCAACCGGCGCAAGCGCACGATATTGAGCGATTACAAACGCCACATTCCAGGAGCAACGGCTTTCACAATCCGCGAAGGCTCGGCGGAGTTTACCGCAGCAATCTCCAACTACGCACTTGGCAAGGACCCCGGAGGCGTGGACGCTTTCATCCATGAGCTAGACCGGGGACTAGACCGGGCGATAGCACTCACACTCACCACGCCGGGGTTCGACAGCTGCGCTCAAAACGCCCCTGTGGGGGCCGCCAGACTTTTCAGCGGCGCGTCCACGGGCATCCTAGCGCGACGGCGGCCGATGGGCGTCATGGTCACACGGACCTAGCTCACCGTCTTCAGTGAGGTTGGCTCGAAGGTATCAGTCATTCTCTTCGCCCCTTCAAACCAATCGCAAGTTACTTGCCGTCTACCCAAACTCTTTGGCCGACGCGCGGATTCCGCATCCTCTTATGATGCCAAAACAGCCGCCTCCTACCCCCGCCACACTTTTCAGCGATGCGTCCACGGTCATCCTAGCGCGAGCCTTCTAAGCGCCGTTTCATCCACAGTCTGGTGACTCCCGCCGCGAGAAGAATAACGCCAAGGCCAACGCGAATCTGGCCCTCTAATTCCCAAAGGAAATTGCGATTAGACACGTTGGCATAAATCAGGATTGCGCCACAGAGAATCGCCACAATCGAACCGAACGTTATCAGGGTTTCTTTCATGCTAGATTATGTTCCATGAATAGATTATTGACCTTCTCAAAATCCGATTTTGTGGATGGCTCGTTGGACGATCCTCCGCTCCATTGGCACCTTGTAGAAAGCCAGCCGGGCGCGTGGGTGCGGCGTGAAAGACCGAAAGGGAGCGCCCAAGACTATGGGCAAAGTGATGTCGTGTCCGAAGTGCGGTAATGGTGTTCCCATATCAGCGAAGAAGATTTTGGAGGGCACCGCCATTTGCGAGAACTGTGGCTACACGATCACCGAAGAATTCATCCGTGACCGTGGCACAAGCAGTGTTGCAAGAATGAGCGCCAAGACTAGCGCAAAACAGTAGCTAGGCCGGAGAAAATCCGCAGTGCCCCGTCTCGTCAGAGCAATTCCTTGAGCGCCTTCGGCGGAGCGGACTCCCAAGGAAGCGGCGGATTGACTAACAACAAAGTATCGTGCGGCGGAATCGCTTGACCCATTTGGCCTCAATGCAAAACGAAAGCCACGTTGACCGAGATGCGCGTTTCCTTCCCCGTTTCTCTGTGCGCGTCATTTCCGGCAACTCCACACGGCGATTAATGCCCCGCTCAAGAATGACCTTGTACGGCCTCAGATAGCCCATGGTACGCAACCACTCCGTGAGGGGCGCGTGCTGCTTGCCCATCCTGTGTGTCTTGCCCCGTGTGCGCTGTTCGAGGTCAACGGTCTGTCCCACGTATTTGACCTCTAGAGTGAGCGGGCAGACTAACGCATAGATAATGAATGGCTTTCCTTCACGTATAAGCGGCATATTCGCCTTCCTTTCGCTCTTCGGATGTATTCTTGGTTGTAGAGCAAAAAGACTCATTGTGTGCTCTCCCTTGGGCACTGTTTAACTTTTGACCCCGCCCCGGTACTTTAGTCATTCCATAGGTCTTACATGATGCGACTAAGCACAGTTGGCGTCCTTATTGTGCTTCGCTGCTATGATCAATATGAGACACATCCAACCGGGACCTGCGTATGGCAGAACAATGCTTCAAGAAGAAGGATTCAAACCCGCCCGTGTGCGGCGCTCACAATGTGCCGCTCGTGCAGCATCAGAGTTCCGATGTTCTAGCTACATCGAGGTTAGGAGAGTTCACCTTCCTTGTCTGTCCCGTTAGCGGCGCAGTGCTCGATGATGAAGCGAAGCAGCCACGTGGTTGATAGACACCGCTCGCCGCCCCCGGTCGGCACCTTTTCATCGCGTGTAGTGGAACAGTGACACCGTTTTTCATTGTTTGCGCCGTATGTTATTCATTCCTAATTACCTATATTTCCTAACCCAAACATAGGGATGTTCCATGGAACAGTGGAACACTCACGATGAAAGACGAACGCGGACGCCTATCAACCCCCGTATATTCCCATCGGCGGTGCGCTTTCTTCCGTAGTTCCATCGCGCTCGAACGCCCTGAAGGATTCGGTCCACGGCGTCATCTTGTAGCACGAGTCCCTGTCCAGCCCACTTGGTGATGGCTTCCCGGATATCGGGCAACGCCGTCACAGCGTCCGCGTCTTCCACAATGCACGCTTCGATGAACGGCTTCGCGGTGTCGTTCTCATCCATCAAGTCGTCCGTCGCTTCACGCACTCTACCCGGCGCAGCATCACCATCCGCAAACACGCCGGGCGCGGTCTTGATGAGTCGCCACAAAATGCCCGGTATCTCCCGCGCAAGGTCGTCTTCAAGCGTGAAGTCTTTGGACCTACTGAAGTCACCATCGAACGGAACAAAACGCAACCGCTCTTTGAACGCCACGGTAGGCGGCAATTTGGGCCGGTCGTTTGTCGTCAGAATCAATGTGTGTGACGGCTGGAATCCTTCCGTGTTCTTGTAAAGGTCCGCACCGGCAAGCGTGTCTCCGCCCGTCAGCATCTTTAGATCTTTAGCAACGTCCAATCCAAATGACCGCTCACAGTCTCGCCGGTATAGGCAAGCCGCTTACCTCTCAACCGTCCCATAAGCCGCTTATTGCGGTCCTCTGCCCCACGGTGATACTCAATGTCTTCCGGTCGCAAGGAAACGGCGAATAATCCCCGGCCTAGAATCTTCTCCAGCAATCGCAATAGGACGCCCTTGCCGTTTCTCCCGCGTCCGTAGAAGAAAATCAGCAGATGCAAAGAAAGCCCGGTGACGCAGAGAGCCATCAGCCGTTCAATGTACGCGGCTAGCTCATCATCTCCGCACGTAATCTCACGGAGAAAGCGGTCCCATCGCGGCGTTGCAATCTCAGCGGGCACAATCGGGACGCGGCGCGTCTGACAATCCTCCCGGCGCATCTCGCGGATGACTCCCGTCCGCAAGTCCGCAACCGCACCGTCCGCCAAAGGCAGAATTCTCGGGTCGGCATCGAAGGCTCCGCTCAACTTCGGCGGAAGCCACGGCTTGACCTCGCACAAAACGCCGCTCACAAATGCGGCTTGTTTGAGCGCCCGCCGTGCGTCTCGTTGTCCCGGCTCTGGCGCGCTATATCGGTCATGCAATTCGTCCAAGTAGCGCCTGATTGCCATGCGAAGGAGCGCGTCTCCGGGATCACCCAAAGCCCAACGCTTCCCCGGAATCCAAACGCCGGTCTCGTTCCAAGTCGTAAATGCGAACAAAGCCGTCATGCAATTCGACAAACGCGCGCGCAATATCGCTGTGCGTCATCGGCGGCAGTTTCCCGAAGTACGGCGCAAGGCCAGGACTCCGCCGCTCCAACTCATCGCGCAACTCTCGCCAATGCCGGTTTACGCAATGCGAGTGAAAACACTTGAAGCCATTTCCCAGACCGGCAATGAAAGAGACAACCGTATCGCGGCGCGTTTCGTCGCTGTGCTAATCACTCCATGGGCACTCAATCTCAACTTGCCATCCGCCCGTGACCTCACGCGGCTCGGAGCGCAAGGCCACGCCGTAGTAGTCGAGGAATCCGAGCAAGCTGGACAGCTTCACATCGTCCACTTTCTTCGGAGTCTGGACAGTCAGCAATACAGGTGCCAATGCGCGGAGCTGTTGCTCTGTGACAACCGCGCCGCTACCTTCCTCCACGATGGCAGAACGCCGCCAAGGCCGCTCATCGGTATGCTCGCCCTTCCTCGCCCAACTGCCATACAGCTTACAAAGACGCGGAGCATCGAAGTTCCCGGCGTCCACCATCGGGAAGAGCTGATGTAACCGCGCCAAAACGCCGCGCACCAATTCCGTTGCGCTGTCATCGTTTGGCAATTCGACGCGATAGCGCAGATGCCATCCGTTGCCCGAGTCGCACAGCATCGGCTCCGGCCAATCACGGCTTCTGAGGTATTCGCGTACTTGCTCCGCTTGCTCGTGTGCCGCTTGCTTCTCAGCCTCCGTGCTGTTGGTGCCAGCCAGACGGGGCGGGTCTAGGTCCACGAGCAACCACACACGCCGCTCAATGTCGGACGCGCCTGCCGCGTTGCGTGACGGCATCAGTGCTTGCGGGTTGACTGGAATGCCTGCCGGTAGCTTAATCGTGTTGAGCGTGCAATACGCCGCTTTATACGATGACGGCTCATTCTCAATCGCTCGGAGAGCCGTGTCCCAAGAATCGAAGTAGCCCACAGCAACGCCGTTAGGCCGGAGCAAGCGGACCTCATGCACGCCGTGGAAAATCATAGCGAGTCCTCAACTTCTTGCAGTTCGCGTGCAAGACGCGCCATGCGGTTGAGAACTCCACTCGGTGCGCTCAATTCGAGGTTGTCAATCTCCTCTTCGATGAGCCGGACACAAACATCAAGGCGGCTTTCGTGCTTGCGGGCGTAAATGTGTTGCGGATTGCCCCAAACGGTTCTCTGTACGCTCATAACCGGCCTCTTTCAAAATCGAAATACTCATGCCGGGGCTTGTCTTCTCCACAAGCCCCGCACGAGTTGCTCTCTAGCCAATCCAACCCGGAGAAGGGCTGCGGGGAACTAGAGAGCGGAGCAACAACCCCGCAATTCGTTTAACTCTTTCGCCCCCGTGGGCGTTGATTCAAACTCTGCTCGCTCGGGTACTCCACTTGACGTTGCCCGGCTCGTAATGGCCTTCGTTATTGATCCGGTCAAGGGTCTCGCGGAAAGGGCGGTGACCCACTTCCGCGAAGAATTGCTCAAAGGACGTGAAGCGAAAATCAATGCCCCGCCCGCCGTAACTTGGGTATTTCACGTCGCGCGGGTTTGTGCAGCGCTGTTTGGCGTGCATGTAGGATTTGAGCGCGCCCGTCCGCCGTCCGTAGCGTGCTGCCCCGTGCTTGATGTTTGCTTTTGCGGTAGCGTCACGCTTGAAACAGCCGCACGACTTTGTGTTGCCACTTGAAAGGTTCTCGCTCTCCACGAGTGTGTACGTCCCGGCCACGCAAGAGCAGCGGCAGAGCCACCACACACCCTTGAGTGGTTTCATCGGTGCGCGTTTCAACACCGTGAGCCTTCCAAATGTCTTGCCGGTTAGTTCGAGTGCCCGCATTTTACGCACTTCCAATCTTGAAAAATTCGGCCCACTCGATTCGCTGAATGGGCCGGGTTGCAAATTAGCTGGCAGCAATTACGTATGGCTGGACCGCCTCGCTTCTGCGGACGCGACCATCTGTCCGGCGATAGGTGAGGATTTGCAACTGTCCCTGAGAAGCCAAAGGCTGGTCAAGAATTTTCACATTTATACCCGAGCCGCCACGGTCACCGATGACGTAGCCGCTTTTGAAGTCCCCGAAGAGGACCGGTGTTGCGCTGCGGGCTGCGGTAGGTAGGCTCGTGGAAAAATAGACGGGGTAGCCGAAGAGCCGGTCCACTCCGCCTTCGCGAGTCCATGCGGGCTCAAACAAATTCGCCTGAACCTGAGCCTTGCGAATTACCACGCTTGTTGCGCGGGTCATCAAGAATGAAGCGTTACTGTGATACTGACCTTTCAGACTTGCGATAAGGTCAAGAATCCCCGAGATGCTAACGAGGTTACCGTTAGCGTCGGGTTCTTCGGTGACGCCCGCGCCTACGTTGCCAATCAAGCCTTGTGCCTGACCGGTCCCGGTGCCGTTGACATAGAGATTTTCCTCAAACATTTGCTGTGCGAGGATCATGTCTTGCACGGCGAAGGATTGGAAAACCGGGACATCTTGGGCAAGTTCCCAAGAAATCGTGTTGAGAATTCCCGCCATGAAGGCGGACAAGGTGAACTGTCCTAAGGTCGGGTCACTTTCCGCGAAGGCCGCATTCTCCGCTTTCGCGGTAGCCGTCGCGAACGTCAACTGACTCGGAACCTTAATGTCGCTCGTGGTTGGGATGACCTGTGCCAACTGGCGCACAGCCATTTCATTTGGGGCAAGCGGGACAATCTGGTCATCGACCACGATAGGCACGGCGTAGCCGCCCGAGCCATCTGATTCTTCATACAGGGCCGCCGAAACTGACGTGCCCTTGGACGAGACGTACTCATAGAAGTCCTGCACGTAGTCATGCGACAGCGTGCGTGTGGGGGTCTTCAAGGACCTAACGCCGCCGTCCTGTGAGAGCAAGCCCGCTCCGCCAACCTTGTTAAAGAGCGGTGTCAATGTGTTCTTGCTTTCGATTTGTTTGATTTGGGGTGCAAGCGACTTCACAGCGGTGTGGCAAACGTCAAGGTCTGCCTGTTCCGATGCGGTCAATTCGCGCCCCGAGTTCTCAGCCAAAGACAGAATGCTCTCCGCTTTGCTGAGTGCGTTCGCGTGCTGTTTCTTCATTTCAAATAAGTTCATGGTGAATCGTCTCCGTGTTGAGTTGCCGCACTCTTCGCGTCTTCACGCAATCGGTTGCGGTTTACAGCAACTCACGTCTGACCAGTCCCCGTTGTAGAGGCAGCTAACATGAATGACCCGGCCCATCTCAGCCGGGCAGCACTTAACTTTTTCGGGGCGGTACGGTCACGCCCTAAGAACTCAATCCCTTGGCGGTGCGTAGAGTCTTGCGTAGTACCTTTCGAGCCACGCGGTATCGTCCGCCACTCGCTGCGCCTCAAGAGCGCGCGTGACATGGGCGGAATAGAGCTGGCCCACATAGGCCGTTGCAGTGGCGTCAAGCGGCTCTAGCTCGTGCGTGGGCTGTCCGTTCACGATGCCAACCGTTCCAAGGAAGTACATGCCGCGTCCGGTCTTGTC
>Ga0182024_10011027_pt1 | contig 18267 bp, 14 predicted proteins | sample P32metaG_FD_120480 | JGI IMG/M metagenome (GOLD analysis project Ga0182024, IMG submission 120480) | Permafrost microbial communities from Stordalen Mire, Sweden - P3-2 metaG (Illumina Assembly) | ecosystem: Environmental > Terrestrial > Soil > Wetlands > Permafrost | place: Sweden: Stordalen... | reverse complement strand
GCCAACTCGGTGCGCGAGTGCTGCGAGGTGGCCTTCGACGAGGCCGGTCTCGGCGACTTCGAGCAGTACGTGACGATCGACCCCGCGTTCGTCCGCCCGGCCGAGGTCGACCACCTGATCGGCACCCCGGCGAAGGCCGAGCGCGACCTCGGCTGGAAGCCGCAAACCTCCTTCGAGGAGCTGATCCGGTTGATGACCCGCTCAGATCTCGAGCTGCTCGCCCCGCGCTGATCCGATGGGGGTGGCGCTGTTCGACACCTCAACGCCGCTGATCGCGTTGCGTGAGGAGCTGCGCGGGGCGATCGAGCGGGTGCTCGACTCCGAGCGCTACATCCTCGGCCCGGAGGTGAGCGCGTTCGAGCGGGAGTTCGCCGCCTATTGCGGCGCCGAGCACGGGGTCGGCGTCGCCAACGGGACCGACGCGATCACGATCGCGCTGCGCGCGATGGGCGTCGGGCCGGGCGACGAGGTCGTGGTGCCGTCGTTCACGTTCTACGCCTCCGCCGAGGCGATCCCGCCGACGGGCGCAACGCCCGTGTTCTGCGACATCGATCCCGAGACGTACTGCGTGAGCACCGAGACGGTGCGGGCGGTGTTGACCCCGCGCACAAAGGCGGTGATCGCCGTGCACCTGTTCGGCAACGTCGCCCCGGTCGCCGAGATCCAAGCGCTGGGAGTGGCAGTGCTCGAGGACGCCGCGCAGGCCGCCGGCTCGCTTGCCCCAGACGGCAGGCGCCCCGGCGCCCTCGGGACGGCGGCTACGTTCTCGTTCTTCCCCTCCAAGAACCTGGGCGCCTTTGGCGACGGCGGCATGATCACGACCTCAGATGAGCTCCTCGCCGAGCGCGCACGCACGCTGCGCTTCCACGGCTCCCACGACAAGATCACCTACGAGCAGGTTGGCTACAACTCGCGCTTGGACGAGCTCCAGGCGGCGATCCTGCGCGTGCAGCTGCCCCACCTCGACGGCTGGGCCGACGGTCGCCGCCAGGCGGGGCGCCACTACAAAGAGGCCGGGCTGGGCGAGCTGGTCAGGTTGCCGCGCGCGCTCGACGGAGCCTCACCGGCGTGGCATCTGTACGTCGTCGCTCATCCCGAGGTCAAGCGGCTGGAAGGCGCGCTCGAGGATGCGGGGATCGGCCACAAGGCCTACTACCGCACGCCCGTGCACCGCCAGGCCGCGATGCGCGAGTGGGGCGGGGATGTCGAGCTACCCGCGACCGAGCAGGCCGCGCGCATGCACCTGGCGATCCCCATGAGCCCGGTGCTCTCGCGCGAGCAGGTGGACGAGGTCGTGGCGGCGGTGGCGAGCGCGGGCTAGCGCCAGCGCTCCAGGAGATCCTCGTCTGGCACCTCGCGCACGACGCGCGCCGGCACGCCCATCACGACCGCGCGTGCGGGTACGTCGCGCGTCACGACCGCCCCGGCGGCGACGAACGCCTCCTCGCCGATCTCCACGCCGGGGGTCAGCACAGCGCCGCCGCCGACCCGGCACGCACGCCGCAGCGTGGCGCCCCGCAATGGCTCCCCAGGGCCATGGCGCGCCATCGTGTCGTCGTTCGTCGTGGTAGCGCCCGGGCCGACGAACACATCGTCCTCGATCTTGGTGCCCGCGGTCAAATAGACGCTCGTCTGCACGCGCACCCTGGCGCCCACCTCGACGTCGTTGTCGACCACGCTCCCCCGTCCGATCACCGTGCCCGGGCCAACCCGCGTGCGCTCACGCACAAAACTCTGGTCGCCGAGGATCGACCCCTCCTCGACCCGGGCGCCAGCGAAGACGACGGCGCCGGAGCAGACCTTCACGTCCTTACCCAGCTCCAGCCGGCCGACCTCGCCCGCGGCAGAGGAGCCGGGCGCCAGCCGCGGGCGCTTGCCGAGCACCGCGTGGTCCTCGATCGCACAGCCATCGCTGATCACGGTGCCCGCGTGCACGACCACATGCGCGCCAAATGACACACCTCTGCCAATTTGCACGTCCTCGCCGAGCATCAACCCCGGCGCACGCGGGTCGGGGCTCAACACGCTCATAGGCGGATGACGTTCTCGGCTTGCGTACCGCGGGTGACGCCGCGCAGGTCGACGAGGAGGCGGGCCCGCTCGGCGATCGCGTTGTGGTCGACACTCGGATGCGCGGTAACGATCAGCGTGAGGTCGGCATCGTCGAGCGCCTGCTCGAGCGGCCGGCTCTCCAAAGCGAACTCAGGTAGCGATGGCACATGCGGGTCGTGGTAGCGCAGGTCCGCCCCGAGCGCGCGCAGCAGCGTAAGGATCTTCAGCGCGGGGGACTCGCGGATGTCGCCGACGCCGGGCTTGTAGCTGACGCCCAGCACCGCGATCCGCGCGCCCCTGACGGGTAGGCCGGCGTCGTTGAGCACGCGCTCGACCTTCGCGACGCAGTGGTAGGGCATCTGCTGGTTGACCTTCCCCGCGAGCTCGATGAACTCGGTCGTCATGTCGAACTCGCGCGCGCGCCAGCTCAAATAAAAAGGGTCGACGGGCAGGCAATGACCACCCATCCCCGGCCCCGGCTCGAAGCGCATGAACCCGTACGGCTTGCTCGACGCGGCCTCCACAACCTCCCAAATGTCGATCCCCATGCGGTCGGTCAGCATCGCCAGCTCGTTCACGAGCGCGATGTTCACGCTCCTGAAGATGTTCTCTAGGAGCTTCGTCAGCTCCGCGGCCTCGGGGCTGGAGACGCGCACGAGCCGGTCGCACACCAGCCCGTAGATCTCCTCGGCGCGCTCCGCGCATGCCTGCGTCAGGCCACCCACAACCTTCGGTGTGTTGCGCAACGTGAAGTCCGTGCGGCCCGGGTCGACACGCTCTGGGGAGAACGCCAGATGGAAGTCCTTGCCCGCCGCCAGTCCGGACTCTTCCAGCAGCGGCGCGACGCGCTCGCGGGTTGTACCCGGGTAGGTGGTGGACTCCAACACCACGAGCTGCCCCGCCTGCAAAACCTCTGCCAGCGCCCGCGTGGAATCGATCAGCGGCCCCAGATCCGGCTCACGGTTACGAGTCAGCGGCGTCGGCACGCACACCAGCACAGCATCAGCCTTCGCCAGCCGCGCATACCGCGTGGTGGCGTGGATACGCTCAGAGACCTCGCGCAGCTCTTCGGAGGAGACATCCTCGATGTAGGAGTCGCCGGCCTCGATCGCCTCGATCTTGCGCGAATCGAGATCGACCGCGACGACGTCGCAGCCCTCCTTCGCAAACGCCACCGCGAGCGGCAGGCCCACATAGCCCAGCCCGATCACGCCGACGGTCGTCATGTGGGCGGGCAGTCTATGGCTTACCCGCCTGCGCTTCCAGCGAGCGTATGTCGGCCCGCACCATGCGCTCGACCAGTTCCGTGAAGGAGAGCAACGGCTCCCACCCCAGATGCTCGCGCGCCTTGCTCGGATCGCCGACGCTCGGCGTGCTCTCCGAGGGACGCACCAGCGCGGGATCGACGCGCAGATAGCGCTCGGCCTCGAGATCCACGCACGCGAACGCCGCCTGTGCAAACTCGGCGACCGTGTGCGGCACGCCGCTCGCCAGGACGTAGTCCTCCGGACGCTCTTGCTGGAGCATCAGCCAGGCGCCGCGCACGACGTCACCAGCGAACGACCAGTCGCGTACCGCCTCGAGATCACCCAACGTCAGCTCCTCGCGCAACCCGAGGGCGATCTCAGCCGCCCCGCGCGTGATCCTGCGCGTCACGAACCGCTCGGGACGGCGCTCTGACTCGTGGTTGAAGACGATCCCCGAGCACGCGTATAACCCGTCGTGCTCGCGCACCGCTCCCACCAGGCGGTGGGCGGCGAGCTTGGCGATCGCATAGGGCGTGGTGGGACGACACCGCGTGTCCTCGCGCTGCGGGCTCTCATGCGCCTCGCCGAACATCGCGCCGGATGCCGCCACGAACACTCGTGTGTCGGGGCTCCGCTCGCGTACGACCTCGAGCAGCGTGGCCGTCGAGCCGGCGATCGCGCTCAACGTCTGGGCAGGGTGCTCCCATGAGGTGGGAACGAACGACGGGCCCCCCAGGTGGTAGATCTCGGTGGGCCGGCTCTGCTCGATCGTCACTCGCAGAAGGCTCGGATCGAGCGGGTCGCCAAACACCACGCCGACCTGCTCGCGCAAGTGCTCGGCGCAGCCGAGTGAGCGGCCCGGCGCTCCGCGCATCAGGCCGGTTACGTGATAGCCCTGCTCCAGCAATAGTTCCGTGAGGAACGATCCGTCCTGGCCGGTGATGCCGGTCAGGAGAGCGCGTTTGCTCGTGTCGGTGTCTGACGCAGGGGACACGGCCGGGAGCTTAGGTCTTACGTCGCCGGACCGTAGATGCAGGCCAGCGACGCCGCCACCAGCTCTGGCGCACACATCGCGCGGACTCGCTGCAATCCCCAGGCGCCCGCGGCACGATCTCCAGCCAGGCGAGTGATCGCCGCCGCCAGCGCGCCAGCGTCGCCCGCCGGAACGAGACTCTGCTCGTCGAGCAGCTCTCCGAGCGCACCCACTCGGCTGGCAACCACCGGCAGACCCGCCGCCATCGCCTCCGCCGCCGCCAGCCCAAAGGTCTCGGCCGAGCGCGAGGGAACCAGCGCGATCGCCGCCCCGGCGCGCAAAGCGGCCAGCTCAGCGTCGTCCACGTGGCCGACGAAGCGCACCTCCGAGTCGCCGGCTCGTGCTTGTAGAGCGTCTCGCTCGGGTCCCTCGCCGGCGATCACCAAGCCGATGCCAGCCCTCCGGCATGCATCGATCGCGACATCCACCCCCTTCTCAGCGGCCAAGCGCGAAACCACCAACGCATAGCTACCCGTGACCGCCGAGGACTCGGCCACCACCGCGTGCACCGGCGGGGCCAGCACGTGCACACGCTCCCAGGGCAGCGGGGCGCCCAGCTCGCGCAGCCGCTCGCGCGCAAACTCGCTCGGCACGATCACCGCGTCGGCCTGATCGGCCAGACGGCTCTGCCACAACGCCAACGACGCGCCATAGGCAGCCGCCTCTGGAAGGTTGGCGCGACAGTTCAGGCGAACCCCCGGCAGCGTGTCGCGCCCATGACAGCGCGTGCACTCCGCTCCGCGCGTGAAGCACACGCCGATCGCACACACGATCCGGTACTGGTGTAAGTGCAGCACGACACGCGCCCCGGCCTCCCGCGCCGCCGCCAGGGCACGCCAGCCGAGCGTCGGGTTGAGATTGTGCGCGTGGACCACACGCGCGCCTCCGATCCGCACCGCGCGCGCAACATCCTCGGGTTTCAGACCGCCGCGCAGCAGCCCGGCCGCCGCCCGACCCCGGCTGAGGCTCGCCGAGTCCCGGCCCAGCAGCTCCACCTGCTCTCCCAGCTGCTCGCGCACCAGCCGCATCAGATCCTCGACCACGCGCTCCTCGCCGCCCGTGGTGCGGTAGCGGTTGTGTAGGAACAGGACCATGTGAGCGTCAAACCTAGACTGTTCGGATCATGACCCCCTCGGCATCGATCGTGATCCCCACCCGCGCACGTCCGGCCTATCTGGAGGTGGCGCTTACCTCGATCGTCCCACAGGCGCGGACCGCGGGCGCCGAGGTCCTGGTGATCGATGACGCCGTGACCTCGATGGCGACGCGAGCACTGGTAGAGCGTCTCGGCGCCCGCTATGAGCCCAATTCCGGCGCGTTCGGCTTGAACGTGGCGCGCAACACCGGCGTGGAGCGCTCGACCGGGGAGCTGGTGGTCTTCGTCGATGACGACGTCCTGGTGCGCCCAGGGTGGCTCCGAGCGCTGCTCAGGGCAGCGGAGGAACACCCCGATGTCGACGTCTTCACCGGTACGATCGAGCCTCGGCTGGAGGGTTCTCGGCTGCGCAGCTGCGGTCGCGAGGGACCGCCCATCACCTCGCTGCAGCTGGGCGCGCGGGACACGGATACGCGCTACGCCTGGGGCGCCAACATGACGATCCGCCGCGCCGCTCTGGAGCGAGTGGGTCCGTTCGACGTCTCGCTCGAGCACGGTGGCGACGAGCAGGAGTGGCAGGACCGCCTGCGCGCTAAGGAGCCGGACGCTCGGATCCTGTACGTCGCGGCCGCGGCGCTCGAGCACCGCCGCGCAGGCACGGATGCGCGGCTGCGCTCGCTCGCCCGCGCCGCCTACGCACGCGGGCGCGCCAGCCGCCGCTTCGAGCGCTTTCGTGGCGAGGCTGCTGGGCGGGCCTCAGGCGGAGGAGGCGGGGAAGCGCCAAGCCGCTCGCGCGAGCTGCTCACGCTCCTCGGCTGCTTGGGACACGTGCTCCGCCGCCGCTGCCCCGCCGGGCTGGTGATGGTCGCACACAGCGCCGGGCGTCTGCGCGAAAGCCTGCGCGAAGCGCGTGGCGAGGCACCGGCGAGCTACGAGTTGGGTAGTAGGACGGGCGCAAGCGGACCGGGCGAAGTGGTCGATGACTTCCTCTCCGGCGCGAGCGGCACTGTCGGAGGTGTCGATGCCGTCCGCCGCGGCGTGCGGGACGAGGCGGTAAATGCCTGGGAGCTGGCGAGCGGCCAGCGCCTGAGGTTGTATCTTGCGGCACGGCACGATCCGTCCCCACGGAAGGTGCTCGTACTCGGTGTCGAGCGTCCCGAGAATCGCGCGCTGGCACAGAAGATTCGCGCCGAGCTGTTGCGCTCCCGCCACGATGTCGAGCTGCACACGGGTGAGCCCGGAGATCTCGGCAAGTTCGAGAACCTCAACCGGATGCTCGCGGCTGAGGCCGGTGCTCAGGTGGGTGAGCCTTCAATCGGAGACCACGATTGGCTGCTGCTCATCGATGATGACGTGCTGCTGCCTCGCGGCTTCCTCGACCGCTTCCTGTTCCTCGCCGAGCGCTTCTCGCTCGATCTCGCCCAACCCGCTCATCGCCTGAACTCCCACGCCGCCTGGCTGCTGACCCGCCGCCGCCCGTTCAGCGTCGTGCGCGAGACTCCCTTCGTGGAGATCGGCCCGGTGACTGCCTTGCACCGCCGCACCTTCTCCACCCTGCTGCCCTTCCCCGAGCTGCGCATGGGCTGGGGACTGGACGCCCACTGGGCGGCCCTCGCCCGCGAGCGGCACTGGCGCTGCGGCGTGCTCGACGCCGTCGCGATCCGCCATCGCGTGGCGCCCGCGGCCTCCGCCTACTCGCGCGAGGCGGCGATCACCGAGGCGCGTGCCTTCCTCGCCGAGCGACCGTACCTGAGCGCCCACGAAATACAACGCACCTTGGCCACCCACCGCGGCTGGTGAAGGTTGCCGTCGTAGCCGAGTTCTACCCGCGCCAGGGCGACCCGGTGCTGGGCGTCTGGGCTCACCGCCAGGCGCTCGCCGCGCGCGACGCCGGCGCGGAGGTGCGCGTGCTGGTCCTGCATCGCCTGATCCCCCCGCGCGCCTCGCTCTCGGCCGGAGCACTCGGCGTCTGCAGCGCCTTGGCCGAGCTCGTGCGCGAGCCACGCAAGCAGACCCATGACGGCCTGCAGGTCTCCTATATCCCATACGTCTCGCCACCCCGCTCGGGCTCCTATGCGAGTTGGGGCGCATGGGCCGCACCGGCCCTCGGACTGGCCCTGCGCCGGCTACGTCGCTCGTTTGAGTTCGACCTGATTCATGCTCACAACGCCGTGCCGGCCGCTGACGCCGTGCGCCGTATACGACTCGACGTGCCGCTGATCGTCTCCGTGCACGGCGGCGACGTGCTCTACACGGCAGCCCCACCGCCAACCGGCACCCCCGCTGGCCTCACGGCAGTGGCACGCGGGCTGGGCGCCGCCCGCCTGGTGCTCGCCAACAGTCAGGGGATCGCCGAGCTGGCGCAAACGCACGGCGCCGGCGAGACGCGTGTCGTGCACCTCGGCACCGATCTACCCGCGACCCCGGATCCATCGCGTCGCGCGAGAGCCGCAACCCAGCCCACCCTGGTGACAGTCGCGCACCTGGTCGCACGTAAGCGTCACGCCGATGTCCTACGCGCCGTGGCGGTACTTGGAGCGCGACATCCGACGCTGCGCTACGCGATCGTCGGCGAAGGCCCCGAGCGAGTTGCGCTCGAAGGACTTGCCGCCCGTCTGGGAATCTCCGAGCGGGTCGAGTTCCACGGGCAGCTTGCGCCCGCGGAGGCGCTCGAGCAGGCGCGGCGATGCACGCTGTTCGTGATGCCCTCAACCGAGGAGGCGTTCGGGGTGGCCTACATCGAGGCGATGGCCGGCGGCCTGCCCGCGATCGGGTGTCGCGGCGAGCCCGGGCCCGAGGAGATCGCCGCCGCCGGCGACGGATTCATGCTCGTGCCTCCCGGCGACATCGAGCGGCTATCTCAGCGCATCGACGAGCTCCTATCCGACACACACCGGCTGCGCGAGGCCTCCCAGCGCGCGCGTGCGACCGTCGCCGCCCACTTCACCTGGGAGCGCTGCGGCTCGGAGACGCTCGCCGCCTACAAGCACGCCCTAAGAATGAGGGCCCCCCAATCATGAAGCCCGTCCTGTTCGTCACCGGGCATGCGCCGCCCGACCGCGTAGGCGCATTCGCACGCCTGCACGAGGCCGAGAACGTGGAGTTCGCGCTGTTCGGGGGACCGTCCAAGCACGGTGGGCCCGCAGCTTCTGGGCAGGAGCCGCTCGAGGGCGATCTGCCCTTCCCGCACCGCTACATTCGCCAACACGAGCCGGTGTCGCTGGCCGCGAGTGGGAGCTATCGCGCCGTCGTCTGCTCCACCGGCGGGCGCATCGCACTGGGTGCGACGTGGGCCGGCGCGCGTCGCGCCAAGCTGCCGCTGATCCTGTGGAGCTCGCTGTGGTCGCACCCGCGCAGCGCGGCGCACGCACTCAGCTTCCTCGCGCTGCGGCGGCTGTACCGCTCCGCGGATGCCGTTGTCACCTACGGTTCGCACGTCAGCGCCTACGTCAGCGCGCGCGGCGCTCATAACGTGCACATTGCTCCGCAGGCGGTCGACAACGACTTCTGGAGCGCGCCCGAGATCGCCCCCGCGAGCTGGCCGATCGGGGGTCTGTCAGCCTGGCCTGAGCGAGTTGCGACGAAGTTCCTGTTTGTAGGTCGCCCCGTCCGGGAAAAGGGATTAGGGGTGCTTACCGAGGCCTGGCATGCAGCTGGTCTTCACGCCCCGACCGCCGCGCTCGTCCTCGTCGGCGTGGGATCCAGCCCCCCTTGGGTCCCCGCCGGCGGCGCGGCGGGACACACCGCGGCGGGACACACTGATGAGGAGATTCTCCGCATGAGCCCCGTGACGCCCGTGGAGCTGCGCAATCTCTACGCCGAGTGCGACGTCCTGGTCGTGCCATCGATCCCGACACGCACGTTTCGCGAGCCTTGGGGCTTGGTCGTCAACGAGGCGATGAACCGGGAGTTGGCGGTGATCGCGAGCGACGCCGTTGGAGCAGCCGCCGGCGGACTGGTGCGCGATGGCGAGACCGGCCTGGTGGTGCCAGCCGGCGATAGCAACGCGCTGGCCGACGCGATGCGCCGTTTGGCCAGTGACCCGCCGCTGCGGGCACGCCTGGGCAAGGCCGGCGCGCAAGACATACGCGCCTTCACCTACGACGCCTGGGCCGCGGGCTTTACCGCGGCGCTCGCTACCCTCAACCTCGCCCGAGGGCGTTGGTAGCGTTACCCCGCCCAATCATGAGAGTCCTCATCCCAACGCGAGCGCTAGCCCCGCCGGCCGCGCTGCTGATCGTGTTCCTATCGTTCGTGGCGCCCGCCAGCGCCGACGTCGGCGAAAAGATCATCCTCAGATGCACCCACGGCGAATCGCTGCGTGGCTTTAGCCAGAAGGACTACAGCAAGGCCCTCAAGGAGCTGGAAACCAGCACCGAAGAGTACAGCGACTGCGCCAGCCTGATCCACCAAGCCCAGCTGGCCGCCGCCGGCACCCGCGGCGGGTCAGGCGGCGGGGGCGGCGGGCCGGCCGCTGCGGGCGCCGCCACACCCGCCACACCGGCTGAGCGCAACGAGCTGAACAGCGCGCCGCGTGCCGGCTCGACGCCACAGCAGGTTGGCAATCAGCTCATCCGCCCCGGTGTCGTGCACGCCGACATCGCCTCAGCTCTCAGCTCGCTGCCCAACCCCCTGCTGGCCATCCTGGCATTCCTACTCGCATGCGCGCTCACGCTCGCGGGTGGTGAGCTCCGAAACCGTGTCCGCAACCGTCACCACAACTGATCCCATCCCGCCGATGGGGCGTGCTCCAGCGCTCGATTACGAGCGTGGACCGCGTGCGCGCGGGCGCGAATCTCGGCGACCGCCACTCGCGGATCGAACGCCGGTGTGGTGGGCGACGCTGACGGGCGCGGCGATCTTCTGCTTCATCACTTTCTTCGCCGGGGGCGGCCTCCCACCTGTCCAGCAGGCGACGACGACTGAGATCATCCTCACGCTCGGCTGCGGCGTGATCGTGGCCGGCGCGGTGATTCTCACGCCCCGGGGAAGACGCGTCTACGGACTGTGGCCGGTTGGGCTGCTGCTCGTGTTCGCCGCGCTGAGCGCGCTGTCGGTGGTGTGGTCGGTTCAGCCCGACGCCAGCTGGCAAAACGCCGGTCTGATGTTCGCCTACAGCGCCGTCTTCGGCGCCGCCGTCGCGCTCGCTCGTGCCGCGCCCGAGCGCTGGCCCGCGATCCTCGGCGGGGTGATCTTGGCGGCCGTGGTGGTGTGCGGCTACGCGCTGCTGACGAAGGTCTTTCCCGCACGGCTCGACGCTCACGACATCTACGCGCGCCTGCAAGCGCCGTACGGCTACTGGAACGCGACCGGCCTGACCGCCGCGATGGGCGTGATCGGCTGCATGTGGCTGGGAGCGCGCCGCAGCGGACACGCGCTGCTGAGTGCGCTGGCCTACCCGGCGATGGGCCTGCTGTTGCTCACGCTGATGCTGGCTTATTCCCGTGGGGCGTTGTTCGCGCTGGCGCTCGGCCTGGCCCTGTGGTTTTTGATCGTGCCACTGCGCCTGCGCGGCGCCGCCGTGTTGCTCACCGGCGCCGCCGGCGCTGGGGTCGTAGTGGCATGGGACTTCTCGCGACATGCGCTCAGCACCGACAGCGTCGCGTTGCACGCGCGCGTGATCGCCGGGCGCCAGCTCGGCGTGCTGGTGGTCGCGATGCTCATCGTGCTCGCGATCGCCGGGGTGGCAATTCGCTTCTGCACCGACCGGCGGGCGGGCGGGGACTTTTCCGGGGTTTCAGCCCGGGCGCGCCGCAACGCCGGGGCGATCCTCCTGAGCGTCCTTGCGCTTTCGGTGGTCGCCTTCGTGGGGGCGCTCGGCGCCAGTCACCGCGGGTTTACGGGCTCAATCTCCCATGGCTTTCACTCGCTCACCAACCCCCACGCCGCCGTCCCCCCCAACACCCCCGGTCGCCTGACGGCAATCGGCAGCGTCCGCGCGCGCTACTGGAACGAGGCACTGAAGATCTTCCAAGCCCACCCCGTCCTCGGCGCCGGCGCAAGGAGCTACGGAACCGCCCGCCTGCGTTATCGCACCGAGGATCTCGAAGCCAACGATGCTCACGGCTTCGTCGTCCAGACCCTCGCCGATCTGGGTCTCGTCGGACTGGCGGTCGTGCTTTTCCTGCTCGCGGCATGGATGGCCGCCGCGGGACGCTCCACACATCCCTTCAACCGACGCTGGAGCAGCTGGCGCTGGCGAAGTGAGCCACTGCCGTACACGCCCGAGCGCGTCGGCATGCTCAGCATGCTCTGCCTCGTGGTCTCCTTCGGCATCCACTCCACGGTCGACTGGACCTGGTTTGTGCCCGGTGACGCCTGCGTGGCCCTGCTCTGCGCCGGCTGGCTCGCTGGCCGAAACGGGGATGCTGGCCGATTCGGGGACGCGAGCGAGGGGAGTGTCTCCCGAATCGGTCAAGGGCGAGTGTCTCCCGGCTTCGGCCGCGGGCCGTTGGGGAGTGCGGCGGACGGCGAGCGCCAGGGCAAGCCGCGCCTACCCTCCCTGCGCGAGCTGGGCCCCCTACGCCTCGGCGTCGCCGCGGCCGCCGTGATCGCGGCGCTGCTCGCCGCCTGGGCACAGCGCCAGCCGCAGCGCTCGGCCGATGCCTCCCAGGAAGCGCTGGCTCTGAGCGCCCGCGATCCAGCCGCCGCGCGCGCGGCGGCGCAGAACGCCGTCGACTACGACCCGGTCTCGGCGGAAGCGCTGTTCACCCTCTCCACGATCCAGCAGAACGCCGGCCAGAGCGCGCTGGCGCGCGCGACACTCGTACGGGCGGTGCACCTCCAACCCTCCAACCCGCAGACGTGGCAGACGCTGGGCGAATATGACCTGCGGACGGGCAACCCGAGGGCTGCGCTGAAGGAGCTGCGCGCCACCGTCTACCTGAACCCCGAGGCGGTCGCACCGCTATCGGCGATCGAACACGATCCCGCGCTGCTCGCCATCCAGAACGCCTACATCCAGGCCCTGCGCGAGATCATGCTGACTAAAACCGCGACCGTCGTGCGCTCGCCAGCAGCTGGCGCCGGGCGCCGGGCGGCCCTCCGGCGCTCCGCACGTCGACATCGTGAAAGCCAAAGTCCTCGAGCAGCTCGGTGAGCGTACGGCGCGTGTAGAAGCGCAGGTGATCGGCGCGGGGGTTGAAGTGGGCATCGAATGCACGCGGGGCAAGCGCCCACCGGAGCATCCGCAGGCGCCCGTGGTCGGGTGTGCTCAGCAGCAGCTCGCCGCCGGAGCGCAGCACACGACGCAGCTCAGATAACCAGCCGGCGGTATCGGCGACGTGCTCGATCACCTCACCCGCCCACACCGCGTCAAAGCTCGCGTCCTGTAGCGGCCACGCTCCTTCGGCCTGTACCTGGCGCAGATCGAGCCGCGGATGGCGCAGGCGCGCGCGGCGCAAGGGCTCCGCGGCGACGTCGATCCCCACCACCTCGGCCTCCGCGCGCGCAAGCGCGGCAGCAAAGCGTCCCTCGCCGCAGCCCACGTCGAGGACTCGCGTGCCCACGGAGACATGCGCGAGCAAGAAGGCGCGCCGCAATCCCTCCTCGGCTGGGTTCAGCCCCTCGGGCACCCCCTCCCACACCGCCTCGTGGTAGTCGCCTGCAGCCGGCATCCTCGGCAAGGCTAGAGCGTGGGAGATGGCTGCAACACAAACGCCACCACAACCATCGCCGCCCCGAACCGACTATGTTGCCTTGCGTGCATTCCCCGGGGACGCCGCAAACTCGCGCGAGCAGTCGATGACAGGCTCGTGAGGGTCGCCTTCGACAGCCGTCGGGCCGCCGATCCGCGCGGTGTCGGGCGCTACTCCCGCTGTCTGCTCGACGCCTTGCGCAACACGGCCGGCGGCGAGGCCGAGATCGAGGAGACCCACCGCCCGCGGCGCGCCTCCGACGTCTTCCATGCCCCCTGGATGGAGGGCGCGATGCTGCGCAGCCCGTGCCCGATGATCGTCACGCTGCACGACCTCGCGGCGCTCAAGCGCCGCAGCGAGCACCTGCGCACCGGCGTGCGTATGCGTCTGCGCCAGCTGGCGGTACAGCGAGCCATGCGCGTGATCGTGCCGACCGAAGCGGTCGCCAACGACGCCGTCGAGCGTCTCGGCCTGGAGCGTGAGCGCGTTGTCGTGATCGCCGAGGCACCCGACTCGGTGATGTATCCGCGCCCAGCTCACGAGATTGCCGAGGCACGCGCGCGCTTCGCTCTGCCCGATCGCTATCTGGTGTGGGTTGGCGGCCTGCAGCACCCCGACCCGCGCAAGCATGTCGCCAAGCTCGCGGCCACCCCGCGCGATCTGCCGCTGGTGCTCGTCGGTCCCACGCGCCCCTGGGCACACGAGCTGCCCGACGTGACGCTCACCGGACACGTCTCCGACGAGCATCTCGCCGCCATCTACTCCGGCGCCCACGCGCTCGTGATGCCATCCGAAGATGAGGGTTTCGGGCTGCCGGCCGTCGAGGCGCTGGCCTGCGGCACACCGGTCGTCGCCTGCGAGGTCCCCGCCCTGCGCGAGGTCCTCGACGAGCGGGCGACGTTTGTGGCGGCGGGCGACCTGAAGGCGCTGATACTCGCCGCGCAAAAGGCCAGCCGCCCGGCGCCACCACCTCCAGCCTGGACTTGGGAGGACGCTGGGCGTGCCACCTGGCAGGTCTACGAGCAGGCTGTGGCCGGCGCTCAGTAGGCGCCGCGCTGCATGATCACCGCCGGGATCGTCTTCAGGATGATCGTCAGGTCGAGTGCCAGCGACCAGCGCTCCAGATAGATGAAGTCGAGGTGCACGAGGTCGTCGAAGTCGAGCTCAGAGCGGCCTGATACCTGCCACAGGCCGGTGATCCCAGGGAGCACGAGATAGCGCTTGCGATGCCAGTCCTCGAGCATCTCGTAGTCACGCTCGGGCAGCGGACGCGGACCCACGAGCGACATCTCGCCGCGCAGCACGTTCACCAGCTGGGGCAGCTCGTCCAGCGAGTAGCGCCGCAGCACGCGGCCCACCCGCGTCATTCGCGGGTCGTCACGGATCTTGAACAGCGCCCCCGACGCCTCGTTGAACTCTTCCAGGTCGGCCTGGCGCTGCTCGGCGTCGGTGTGCATCGTGCGGAACTTCAGGCATGCGAAGGGTCGCTGGCCGATTCCGCGGCGCGTCGAGCGGAACACGATCGGCCCACGCGATGACAAACGTACGGCGAGCACGATCAGCGCCAACAGCGGGCTGAGCAGCAACAGCAGCAGCGCCGCGCCAACCAGGTCGAAGGTGCGCTTCAACGCGAAGTCGATCCCCTCGAACACCGGCGAGCTCAGCTCGAACAGCGGCACCGACTGGCCCGGCACGAACTCGGCGCGGTGGATCAGGATCTCCATAGTCGACGGCGCCAGGCGCACGCGCACCCCACGCTGGTGGCAGTGATCGACCAGCTCCACCGCCTCGACCTGCGGAAAGTCCGGATCGGCGATGATCACCTCGTCGATCCGTTCAGTGTCGAGCACGTCCTGGAGCTTCGCCAGCGAGCCCAATGAGCGCAGGCCGTTGGCAGGCAACTCGTTGGGCGAGAGAAACCCGACGACCTCGATCGGCGAGTGCGGCGCGTCCGCGAGCGCGTGAGCGACATCGCGGATGTGCTTGCCCGTGCCGACCAGCACCGCACGGCGCCGATAGCCGGCGGCGCGCAGCAGCACCCCTGTCAGCCACTCGTAGGTGCCGCGCAACGAGGAGAGGTACAGCAACGCGAAGCCCAGCGAGCCATAGAAGATGTAGAAGCTCTGGAAGTGTTCGCCGCTGACGACCGCGAACACCAGCGCGAGGCATGCCACCTGGAACAGCGCCCCCACGATCCGCGACAGGCCCGGACGCTGCGCCCGCTCGGCGTACAGCCCCGAACGCGCGAACAGCAATGCGGTCACGAGATAGGCGAAGGCGAGGAAGTGCCGTGTCTCGTGGTAGGCCGGGCTCACGCCCACGTTGCTCAGCACAGCCGCCTTCAGCACCAGCGCCGTGAAGATCGCGAGCGCCACGCCGACGAAGTCGAGCGCCAGCAGGGAAAGCACGCGTGCCAGACGCCGGGCCGCGGCCATTCTCAGCAGGAACGACATCGCCGGCGGGCGCTTGCTGCGCATGTCCCGATCGGAGTGCTCCTTGCGCGCCGTGGCCTCGGAGAGCGTCGATCTGGCCGCCTCGGAGCGTGGCGTCTCGCGCGTGGCGTCGGCGCGTGGCGCGGCGGAGGACGCCGCGTCGGCGTGAGCGTGGGACGCGGCGGAGGGCGCTGCGGGTGCGGTGGCTGAGGGCGCCACGTCGGCGTGGGCCGGTGGATCGGGGTCCCGCCCACCCCGCCCGCCCCGTCCATCCCGCGAGGAGCGCACGCGCGCGGTTGGCCAATCTTTGCTCGGTGGAGCGGACGTTCCTGAAGAGCGTGGTCCCATCTCGCTACTCACAACGTCTCAGACTCGCAGATGTAGCGGTCGGTCGACCTTCGGTGGAACCCGGAGACGGCTGGGGTCGGCCCTCGGTGAAAGCCCGCGACGGCTGCTGTTGGGGGATCAGCTGGAGCCGCTGCCGATGAGCAGCTCGACGCCGGACTGCTCGATCGTGCGCTTCAAGCCCTCGCGCAGCGTCACCTCGGGCGCCCATCCCAGCAGCTCGCGCGCGAGCGTGATGTCGGGCTTGCGCTGTTTGGGATCGTCGACCGGCAGCGCCTCGTAGATCAGCTCGGAGGCGGAATCGGTCAGCTCTTTGACGGTTTCCGCGAGTTCGAGCAGCGTGAACTCATCGGGGTTGCCGATGTTGACCGGATCGTGATAGCCGGACTCGGCGAGCGCGATGATCCCGCGGATCAGGTCGCTGACATAGGTGAACGAACGCGTCTGGGAGCCATCGCCGAACACCGTGATCGGCCTGTTCGCGAGCGCCTGTCGCAGGAACGTCGGGATCGCGCGGCCGTCGTGCGGGCGCATCCGGCTGCCGTAGGTGTTGAAAATCCGCACGATCGCCGTGTCGACGCCCTGCTGGCGGTGGTAGGCCATCGTCAACGCCTCCGCGTAGCGCTTGGCCTCGTCGTAGACGCCGCGCGGGCCGATCGGGTTCACGTGCCCCCAATAGCTCTCCGGCTGTGGATGGACCTTCGGGTCGCCGTAGACCTCGCTCGTCGAGGCGATCAAGAACCGCGCGCGCTTGGCCTTGGCCAACCCCAGCGTGTGATGCGTGCCATAAGAGCCGACCTTCAACGTATGCAGCGGCAGGCGCAGATAGTCGATCGGCGACGCCGGCGAAGCCAGGTGGTAGATGAAGTCGATCGGCTCGTCGACGTGGTAGGGCTCGATGATGTCGACGCCGAGGTGCTCGAATCGCTCCGGCTCGCGGATGTGCTCGATGTTGGCCAGCGAGCCCGTCTCCAAGTTATCGACGCAGATCACTCGGTTGCCGCGCGCCAGGAGCTCGTCGCACAGATGCGACCCGAGGAATCCGGCGCCGCCGGTGACGAGGCAGGTGGCCACGGATGGCAGGATAACCTCTCCGGCCATGAGCGAACCCGAAGAGCACCTGACCGTCGCCCCGATCGTCGGGGCCGAGGACCCGCGCCGCTTCACCGACTCGGGGATCGAGATCTCCGAGCTCTACACCGAGGCCGACTTGCCGGAGGAGCTCGAGCTGGGTGAGCCCGGCGAGTTTCCATACACCCGTGGCGTGCACCGCGAGATGTACCGCAAGCAGACCTGGACGATGCGCCAGTACGCCGGCTACGCCTCCGCCAAGGAGTCAAACGAGCGCTACCGCTACCTGCTCTCCAAGGGCTCGACCGGGCTGTCGATGGCGTTTGACCTGCCAACCCAGCTGGGCCTGGACTCCGATAACCAGCGCTGCCTCGGCGAGGTCGGCCGCACGGGCGTGGCGATCGACACGATCGACGACATGCGCACGGCGTTCGACGGCATCCCGCTCGATCAGGTCTCCACATCGATGACGATCAACGCCCCCGCCGCCTGCCTGCTCTTGCTCTACGAGCTCGTCGGCGAGGAGCAGGGCGTGCCGAGCCAGGCGCTCCGAGGCACCACCCAGAACGACGTGCTCAAGGAGTACATCGCGCGCGGGAACTACATCTATCCGCCCGCCCCCACGATGCGCCTGACGACCGACCTGTTCCAGTACTGCCACGAGCGCGTGCCGAAATGGAACACGATCTCGATCTCCGGCTATCACTTCCGCGAGAAGGGCTGCTCGGCGGTGCAGGAGGTCGCGTTCACGCTGTCCTCGGGGATCGCCTACGTCCAGGCCGCGATCGACTCTGGGCTGAACGTCGACGAGTTCGCGCCGCGCTTGGCGTTCTTCTTCAACGGCCACAACAACGTCTTCCAGGAGGTCGCCAAGTTCCGCGCCGCGCGGCGCATGTGGGCGGCGATCATGCGCGAGCGCTTCGGGGCCACGAACCCGAAGGCGACGATGCTGCGCTTCCACACGCAGACCGGCGGCGTCACGCTGACCGCCCAACAGCCAGAGAACAACATCGTGCGGGTCGCTTTGCAAGGTTTTGCGGCCGTCTGCGGCGGCACCCAGTCGCTGCACACCAACGGCTTCGACGAGGCGCTCGCGCTGCCCACCGAGCGCGCCGCGAAAATCGCGCTGCGCACGCAGCAAATCCTCGCCCACGAGTCCGGCGCCACCGACACCGTCGACCCGTTCGCCGGCTCCTACTTCGTCGAGTCACTGACCGACGAGATCGAGCTGCGCTCGGGCGAGCTGATCGCGAAGGTCGACGCACTCGGGGGATCGGTCAACGCGATCCAGTTCATCACCGGCGAGATCGACGAGTCCGCCTGGGGCTACCAGGAGCGCTACCGGATCGGCCAG
>Ga0182024_10011026_pt1 | contig 18267 bp, 7 predicted proteins | sample P32metaG_FD_120480 | JGI IMG/M metagenome (GOLD analysis project Ga0182024, IMG submission 120480) | Permafrost microbial communities from Stordalen Mire, Sweden - P3-2 metaG (Illumina Assembly) | ecosystem: Environmental > Terrestrial > Soil > Wetlands > Permafrost | place: Sweden: Stordalen... | reverse complement strand
CCCGAGAAGGAGACGGCCACCTTCTTCCTCCCCCTGACCCTCCTCCGGACCGCGTCGCTCAGGATCCTGGAGAGCTCGACGGCACATTCGTCGAGGCCGGACCGGCTTTCGGCCGCCATCGGCAGGCTCGAGGTGGTCAGCCTCATCGAGTCCAACACTATCCTCGCGCCGTTGGGAAGCAGCCTCGGGCCCTCCCCGAAGAACCGGTGGTCGGTCGCGACGCACGACCCCCCTTTATCGACATACAGCGGTCTTGTGCCCAGCCTGTCCCTCGAAGCGAAGAGGGAGCCGTCCTCCTCCTCCCGGCCCAGCAGCGAGAACTCGCCGGTAGCAGCACCGCCCGGGGCCCCCGGGTCGCCATCGATGAAACCGTGCACGAGCGGGAAGCCCGTGCCTTCTTCCAGCGCGTAGGCGAGGATACACGCGTCCCCGACTTTCGCATGGGCGCCCCAGGTCTCGAACCTCTCGCCCGACCCGACGACCACCTCCGCACAATACCTCTCCACCCTCTCCACGGCCCTCTCAGCCAACGTGTGGCACTCCGGACCTCTGAAGAGGGCGAACCCGTTTGTCCTCAACGCACGGCCTGTTCCTTGATCTTGTTGGCTGTGGTCGGCCCTATCTTCTCGACCTGGGCCAGCCTCTCGACGCTGGCCTCCCTTATCGACTTCAGGGTCGTGAACCCCGCAGAGTAGAGCGAGCGCGCACGGACCCTCCCTATCCCGTCGAGCCTGACGAGCGGGACCAGCTCGGCCTTGATGCCGCTCATCACCCTCTTCCTGAGGAACTCGGCCTCCTTTATCAGCTCGAACTTGTCGAAGAGACGCGAGAGCTCCGCCAGACAGTAGAGCAGCCAGTCGGCGCTGTCGACGGCCCTGTGGAGGTCTCCGGGCTCCACTCCAAGCCGGTCGAGGATCGCGTCCTCCCTGAGCTCCTGGATCCAGGCGTCTATCACCATCACGGTGCGCATGTCCTGCAGGAGATCGTCCAGCTCGAGATACGTCTTCGAGTCGAGCCTGGCGATCACCGAGGGCCGGTTCTTCTCGAGGAACTCGTACGCCTGGTCGTAGTTCTTCTCCCTGAGCGGGAACTTCGGCTCGAAGTCGGGGCTCCTGCTGATGAGGTGCAGCAGCGCTATCGTGGTGTCCTCGGCTCCGCTGATGTAGCCCAGGCTCTTCTTGAACAGCACGCCGGTCACCGGGTCGATGTACAGCGTCGACACCCTCTTCCCGAACCCCGTGGCCTGGAAGAGCCCCCTCTTGTCGACCACGAGTTGCTCGCTCAGCAGGTAGCCGAGCGCCTCGTCTATGTGCTTGCCCACCCGTTGCACGCCGATCTGTGCGGCGAGGAGCGTCTTGGAGAAGAGGGCGTCGATGTCCTTGCGCGACGCGCCGAAGCTCCCCGCGATCGCGGCGAGCAGGTGCACCCTCATCCCTCTCTCACCTCCAAGCCTGGACTCTATCGGCTCGGGCGGGGTCTTGATGAAGTGGTCGAGGAGCTCCGAGGGAGAATACGTGGACGGGGGGACCAGGACCGTCTCGCCGTGGTCGTCGTACTGGGGCCTTCCCGCCCTCCCGGCCATCTGTCTGTACTCGAGGACCGAGATCATCGAGTTCATGCCCGACCCGACGTCGTACCTTGAGACGTCCGCTATGACCACCCTCCTCGCTGGCAGGTTCACGCCGGCGGAGTTATGCACGACGAACGAACCGACGTAGCTGCTGTGCTCCTCGACCTCAAGGTTGTATACGGTGCCCGAATACTCTTCGCCCTCGACTTTCCGAACCGGCATGTAGTAGTAATCGGAATCCAGATGGCCGCGATTGAACTCCCGGTTGCCCATTACGCCGGTCCATTCGCGGTGAAGCACTTCTGTGCAGAAGTTGTGAAGCTGCTTTCCTGAAATCGAGACCGTGTACAAGTCGTGTCTATGTGTTATGCCCAGAGTACCGGCCGGCTTCTTCCCTGCTCTGCGGGCCTTCTTGATCGTCGGCATGTATCCTATTCTCACGAGCAACGCGAACAACTGCTTGGCCAGGGTGGATGAGACGGTAGAGTATCTTGCTTGTGCATACTGGCCGCGTGAGAGGTTTCCGTCGCCCAGCCACATTCCTCTGATTATGGCCGTTACCTTATCCTTCGGTAGAAGGAACAGGTCATGAGGGATCCGCTTGGCGTAAGCGGACTCGCCGAAGATCCTTCTCAGAGTATCCCCTAACTGCCTAGAACACGCTCGTATCACGCGCCTGTGCCTACTGGAGTCCATCGCCTTGGGCCTGAGGCCTAACGACTGTAACCAGTCAACCAGTTTCGCCGTCAGTTCAGTTTCGCCGGAGTTGATGGCGAACATCACCTGGCCCTGTTTTCCTGAATAGCCCTCCGCGATGTACAGGCCTAGGGCTTCTAGCGTCTGGAGGTCCAGTGTCAGTCTATCTACCTTGAGCCTGGTCCAATGCTTTCCCACCACACCGCGCTGGTTCGCCAATCTGCCCTTCTCTGGTAGGACGATATGGCCGATGTCGTTCGTCTCTTTCACTACAGGAAAGAGGACCATGTCGCCAACCCTGAGGTTCTTGGACTCGGTCCATTCTGGAACAGAGTAGGTCCACCAGTGCCTGTTCGTCGATCGCGAGCGGACAGAGTTCGCCCGGGAGTGAACAGAGTGTCTCGTGCGCACAACCCTCAGGACCTGGTGTTCGGGGGTCATCCTCATGGGGAGCTGGAACCACGGGGTGACCTTCACCAGGGGACCTGAGTACGGCCTGCTCATCGGCGTGATCACCCGACGGAACGAATTCTTGTGCGTGAGCACACGGTCCTTGGTCGAAAGGCTCTGTATGGCTACGGGGCCGGGGTTACCGAAGATTTCTTCTCCTTCAGGGAGGCAGAGCGTGGGCGTGCTCGAGAGCAGCTTGATCGCCCGCGTCCTGTAGTAGTCTTCGACGACCTTCCTGTGCTCATAGGACAACCCCGCGTGGTGGAAGGCCGACCCCCTCTCGACTATCTCAGCGAGGAGCTTCGACAACCCCGTCTCCTCGCCGCTGTCGCGGATCAGCCTGGCCGCTTCCCTGCACCTGTTCCTCTCCTCGTCGGTGAGGAACCTCCTGGTGAGCTCGGAGCCTTTGGTGGCGAGGCTGACCGCCCTGCGTCTCGTGCCCGCGAAGATCAGGGACTGCCCTCCCTCCTTGATCGAGTCGAGGGCCACGTCGAGCGCGGGCCCCTCGTTCGTCTTGGTGAGCTGGACCTCGCCGTCCGGACTGAACAGGATCCTCCCGTAGTCGTAGACGCCCTCCCTCAGCGGGACCGGCCGCCAGTCCAGCGACACCAGGTCGGACCTGAGCCACTTCGCTATCTCGTCCGCGTTGCTGATCGTCGCCGAGAGGGAGAGGAGCTGCGCGTCCAGCCCCAGATGGATGACCCTCGTCAGTATCATCTCGAGCGTCGGCCCCCGGTCTCCGCTGCCGGCCAGGTGGACCTCGTCGGAGATGAAGAGCCCCACCGAGCGCAGCCAGCTAACACCGTGGCGCAGTATCGAGTCGAACTTCTCGTTGGTCAGCACCAGGATGTCGAACTTCCCCAGCACCTCGCCGCTGGCATCGAAGTCGCCCGTCCCGATGGCGCACCTGATCCCGAAGCGCTCGAGCTGCCTGAACTCCGCGTACTTCTCGGAGGCGAGGGCCCTGAGCGGGCTCAGGTAGACGACCTTCCTTCCCTCCTTGACCTTCTTGTACGCCGCCATCATCGCCGTCAGAGTCTTCCCGCTGGCTGTGGGCGAGGATATGACCAGGCTCTTCCCCTCGAGGAGCCCCGCCTTCACAGCGGCCTCCTGAGGAGGGTACAGCTCCTTGTATCCGCTCTCGTCGAGGAACGCCAGAAACTCAGACGGCAGGGCCAGTTCTTGGAACTTCAATCGATCGACCAGCCCGCGTCAGGCTTGCACTCGTCTGTAGAATCCGGGCCTGTTCTCCCAGATTATCCCTTCCTTGATGAGCTTCTGGATCATCTTGTCGACCTCGTCGTCGGTCTTGAACCTGCCAGTCTTGAGGAGCTCGTCCCTGAAGAGCTTTAGCTCGACCGGCTTCTTGTCCGGGGAGCCCTCCATCGTCCTGAATATCTCCATCGAGGTCGACAGCTTGCCGCGCTCGCCCGCCGGCTGTCCCAACAGGATGCCAAAGTCCGCCTTGGTCTTTGTCTCGGTGTCGGTAAGCACGTCCTCGACCATCCTGTTCATGAGCGCGATCGCCGCGAGGGCGTCCTCCTCGAGCACCTGCTCCCTCAGCATTAGCCTGGCCCTGGCGGTGGAGAGCCTGATGAGCGACTCGAGCGTCCTCGGCGTCGCCCCTATCTGACCCTCGGCGGTGCTCCTCCTGAGCTGCAGGTAGAACTCCTTCAGCCTGTTCTCGGCCTCCATCGTCAGCTTCGGCGAGATCTTCTTAGCGTAAGTGATGTACTTCTTCATCAGGTCGAACTGCACGGGCGGGGGCTCGCTGTAGGTTCCCCTCCTGTGCACGTCGAGTATGTGCGTGGCGAGCCGCTCGTCCTGGGCAGGCGTGGGGGTGTCCTTGATGACGAAAATAAGGTCAAAACGAGTGTTGTGGCACACCGCCGTGTCAGCGATAAAGTTCTCCGACCCGGGAACTGATAGGTCGTATACGTACTCAGGTAGCTTGTTACTCTCCAGTCTGTCTATTCTATCGACCTTGACAAACGCGATATCTCCGACCATCAGCTTGTCAAGATAATCAACTGTCTGGAGAAGGTCCTCCCCCTTTTGAGTGAGAGAGTACATGAAGTGGCGACCGGCCTGACCTACAATCCTTTCCCTCTGCAGGATTCCCTGATCGCTCATCTGCCTTACGAATCCTTGACAGCCCCCGCCGCCTTTGATTCCGAATTTTCTTGCCAGGGATGTCGCTGTGATCGGTCCTTTCTGGGCTTCTGCCAGCTTTTCGCGCTTATTGCGTACCCAGATTGCGTCTCTTAGCTGCTGCCAGTATAGCGGCGTGAGGACCTTTCGAGCACCATTCCTCGGGGCGAACCCTCCAAGCAAGGGCCTCAGCAGAGGAATCACCTCAGACAAAGGTGGAAAGGAGTGCCCATCGTTTGAGTTAGGTCCGTTTGCTGGTGATGAAACGAAGTACGACCCACTCCCTTTTGCCTTGTGGCCCGCTATCATCCTTTCGCCGCCAGGGGTGCGAAACAGAGATGAGATATGGCCCAGCTGGGCAAAGACTTGCAGCAGCTGCGAGGAGAGCTCCATGCTCGCAGTCACTCCGGCATCGCCTGCATAGTACGCATCGAGGAACTGCCACTTTAGTTCGGGTGGGGCGGCGAAGACCACATCGGGTATCTTCTTGGTCGTTGCTCCACTGACCAGTCCAAAGCATTTGGAAAGGAACTCTGCGACCACTCTTGATCTGATATCTACCCTGACGCCGTTCCCCTCTGCGCGGACCGTCGGCTTTACTCTGAACAGCTCTCTGCTGATTGAAACAATGTCTGCCACTATTCGTTTGTCCTTCGTGCGATGAAGGGAAAAGTCAACCGCGTAGACCCCTTCGCTGGGCATGAACACGAGAGAACCTTCGGCGACAAAATAACCCAGTAACCTCATCAGCCGTGCATCAAGAGGAACAAAGGAAGGCACGTAGAAGCCGCTGCCCTTCTTGCTGACTGTCGTTCGCCTGAGAGCCTCTTCTTCGAGTTCGCGGTATCTGGACGCGCTCAGCATATTCTTCCTTCTGTGATGAACGGGAATCCCGCTCATTCTTGCGAGAGCCTTCTCAGGGACTTGGTGCAGGAGCAATTCGTCACACGAGAGGTATTCCAGGACGTTGTATTCTCGCTTGACTTCGCCCTTCGCGGGGAGTCTCTTCGAGATCGCGATGTGGTCGCCGATTCTGAGCTGATTGGTCGGCCTAAGCGCCAACCGGCCCCTCTCAAAGATGTAGACACAGTGGCCGCCCGAAAGTACGAGGTCCCTTCCCTTGAATTGAATCCTGTACGTCTCTGCTTCGGCGGTGTGACGGAATACGTACTTCAAGGGCTTCCATGCTACCTTGAAGTCCTCGTCCATCGACGACACCTGTATGTCACTATTCTCAGTGTGTACCGGGTATCCCTGCTGGCCGCGTGAATAGAACGAGTCGACGAACCTCCCTATCTTGGTGCTCTCGACCTTTTCGCCTCTCTTTATCAAAATCTGCTCATCGGGACCAACTGATAGCAGCGGTATCGGCAGCGTTATGTTGTCGGTCAGGTTCTTGTAAGGGTCGTACTTTCCGAAGATAGGATTAGCCGCCGCCAGGATGGATGTGCGTGCGTTGAGCGTGGCGTAGATGCCTCCCTTCGCGATGGTAATGGTATTGTGCAGTACCATGCCCGCTGAGATGAAGTTGTGACTCGGTTCGACCGTGACGTCGTATGCCCAGTCGACCTTATCGGATCCCGTGTTATCGACGCGCTCGACGCCTGTAACCCTGAGAAAACGGAGTTTCATGAGGCTCTTCAGGTAGGAGATCGTACCAACAAACTCGAATTCCTTCTTAAGGGCCAACCGGACTTTGGCGACGATTTCACGTCTCCCTTCCTCCGGATAACCTCCCCTCTCTGCGTAATCTATCGACCGACGCGGGAAGCCTGTCAGGTCTGCCACCCGCTGTTGTGACCATCCCGACCCATTTCGGAACTCCCGAAGAGAGCACGCGCTGTCATCGAGCATGCGAAGGACACCGTCGCGTCTTTCCTCCAGCGATTCAAGGTTCTTCGTCATCACTGAGACGTTTATCCCGTGTCCCGACGACAGATGTCTGTTGAACCCTCCGTTGTATCGGAGGCCCAGTTGCTTGAGAAGCGAGATGTAGAGCCTTGCTACGCTGGCGGGTAGGACGTCGTGCTTGCGATTGTTCTTTCTGCTTCTATCGACGAGCTTCTTTATCGTGCCGAACCTCGGGTCGAGAGGATGCACCACCACGCCGAAGAACCGCTCCAGCGAGTCGCCCGTGATGTACACCTTGAACGAGTCGTTTGACCGGTCGACGTTTATCCTCGAGGCTATCCCGAGCTTGAGAAGGAGGTCTTGGTAATCCTCCGCGAGTCCCGGTGAGGCTGTCCGGTAGCAGACCGCTTCCGTCTCGACACCGCCGTCCCCGAGGAAAGCCGAGACCAGGAATTCGTTGATGTGCGCGACCGACGCTCCGAGGATCTTCGCTGGCGCCCTCTTTCGTCGGGCCTTCCGGACCATCTCCGGGAAGTTGAGCCGGAGCCACGCGTGGAGGGTCGTCGAGACATACCGGAGACCCGCGTCCCTGCCCTCCGACCTTCTGAGCGTCGGCTCGATCTTGAACTCGTCCCGCATCAGGCCGCGCATCTCGTCGAGCAGCCGCAGGTCCAGGTTCGTGAAATCGACCTCGACCGAGGAACCCTCGTAGAAGTTCCCCTCCGTGATCAGGTATCCGAGTATCCTGGCTGTCTTGAGCGAAAGCGTCGCGGGCTGCGCTATCTCTTTCCGTTGCGGCGTCGTGGCCTGTTCCGCAAGCTGCACCGGAGCGGAGGAGTTTGGAATCGACCTTGGCGCCGGTGCGAAGTCTCCTACCTGCAGTTTATCCGCCTCCACGGTGGCGACACCATCTTCGCGATAGACGAAGACCGGATGCTCCGGCGTCACGAGGACGGATCTGCCGTTCGAGTAGCGTATCCTCACAAAATATCCTGGAGCCCTGTGTCGGCTGACGCGGTCTACATGCGTCTTGACGATGCTGCCGCTGCCCAGGTCTGCGGAGTAGAGCCCTGTGGGGTGCTTGAGCAGCGCGACGTCACAATCCCGCCCATGGACTACGTGCGCACCGCTCTCTCGGAGCGCGGCTTCAACGAACTCCCCGATCCTGACCTTCCTCCCGTCCGAGAGCAGGATCTCGTTGGATGGATGATACGATTGCTGCTCCATCTGTTCGTGCAGGGCGCTACGATCGTCTTCCTTCATTTTGTCGAACTCATCTATGCAATTCTCGACGATCAACCCATTCGCGGTGTAGTTGTGATAACTCGGCACGTATAGATCGAACACCGGACCATCATACACCTCGTCGTCAATCGAGGTGATCTTGTCAAGGAAATAATCTCCGTTGGCGAGCAACATCAGCTCGTCTGCGCGTTCTTGCGCTATCATGTGCCCTGTTCTGGTGAGAAGCTTCTGCACCTGCCCGCTTCTGGGATTTGCTTGATCATGAGAGAGAGTGTAGATGGTCGACCATACGCCATGCTTGATCAGAGGTGTGCGGGGAACGTTAGAGTATGCGTTGCGAATTATCTCTCCGACAACTTGTTTCGGCATCAACTCCGAAAGACCAGGCATATTTTCAATCCGATCCGGTATCTCCTTTGATGCCTTCACAGACAATGAAGACACGGCAGCACGCAATTGTTCGCAGTCTCGTCGGTTAGTAATGGAGACATGGAAGACCTTACGTTTGGTATCTCTGACAAAGGCGAGGCAGCCGAACCTGCGCAACGCCAGAGCGAGATTATGATTGGTCTCCGGGTCGTTGCTAATGCTGAAAACGATTTCCCAAGTCGAGTATACCTTTCCGTTCTTCGTGCAGGTTTTCTCCGAGATGCATCCGTCAGAGTCCATCAGACCCGCAACAAACCCGGCTAGAACGTCGTCCGGCAGAGAGAGACAGTATCTCAGCTTTGGCCCAAATGCTGCGTCGATTATGCTTCTGAAGACCCGTTTTCCAAGGCTCCACGATACCCCTTTGGAGTTCACTTGCCTGCCCCGTATTACTGAGGTGCTCTCTATTTCCCTAAGGCTGATCGGGGAAGAGAAGCTTCTATCCCAACATTCCATAAACCTCTCCGTGTAGGACGAGTGGGAGAGTGATTGGGACGCGGAGATTTCCAGACTACCGTCGGGATGCACTGTATTGTGACCGTCTCCGCGTATGAAGCCGATCAGGTACGCCATCTCCGGCGTCAACTTTGAGACCTTTAGACCGGTCCTCCAGAAGGTGAGGCCGCGATTACGCCAAGAAGATTCAACACCCAAGGTCTGAACTATCTTCTTGAGTTCCCCAAGCATGACTCTTCTCCAGCTCAGTTCCCGGAGGTTCTCTTGACTCAGGGCTTTAGCAGCGGCAGAGAGCGTTCCAAATCTCGCGAGGAGAAGGGCTTTCAGCTCTCGCCTTTCATCCTTGCTTAGTGCGACGTGGGCATCGTCAGGAAGGATATCCCAGATGAAGACGTCGTTCTTCACTGACGGCAACTTCAGAGGAGCGATGACGTACTCGCCCACATGGAAATCCTCGGCCCGCTTCCAGGTTATCGAATTGCCATCAAGAAGCAGGTGGTCTGGAGTTACCTTGAGAGAGCTCCCCGTCTTGAACTTCAGAGCCTTGAGCTTGCCCTGGAAGTGTTTCTTGCGGAGGACAGTCGATTTCTGAAACTCCATTTTCAGGTTATTGAGATTGAGAGAGTCCACCATGTCGCCTATCTCTCCCACTGCGATTTCCTCTCCTTTCGAGCACGCCTTCTCTAGCGAGATTCTCTTCTCCAGTTCACCGATTGAGACGATCTTGTTGTCCAAGATGACTCGGGTATCCGGGTGCACACACGCAATCCCTTGGTCTGCTAAAACCACCACTCCTGCCTCGAGCATGAAAGTGTTCTTTTCACGAATTACGGCGGCGGAAAGTCCGGCAGCTGTATTGTGGCATAGGACTCCGCCGATGCCCGCGACGAAATTTTCAGTGCCGTCGACGCTGAAGTCATAGACGAAGGGTCCCGTTGCCTTTACCGGTTTGATGCCTGTGATCTTGGCAAATTGCAGGTCAGACCTTGCGATGGCTTCGGTCTCCTTTATCTGTTCGATCGCCTCCCTTCCTTTCTGCGTTATTGCGGCTTTGACTTTCCTTTCTTCACGAGTGAGTTGGACAAGTCCAGACTTGGCGCACCAAACTAGGATTTGTCTCGCGTTCCTTCTCCCGATTCCTAACTCTCTCGCCACTTCGGTGGCAGACAAAGCTCCTGTCTTGAGCAGATTGAGGATAACCAATCGGCGTGACCTTCTTCCTCTCATCAACCGCCGCAAGAGTTGGTCAGTCAATCGGCTGTAGCCTGAAGCAGTAATGAGTGAAAGTCCATGCTTTTGGCTGTCGACCACCTGCTTGAAAGCGGGGAGTGCCTCGCTGAGAGGAGGTCCTAGTCGTGTTACCTTGCTCTGAATGTCATATGGCGATGGCGCCTTTAGGTCAAAAGAGGGTCCTCCGATGAATACCCTTCCGTCAATCCGGCCAGAGTTCTGTGCCCTGGTTGAGAACTTACCCACTTTCGATATGGAGCTTCCAAGCAAATATAGCAGGTCTGACATGAGATAGATACTCGTGGTTACTCCTCTGTCGCCGTCGAGGTAGGCTTGGAGAAAGTCGACTTGGAGCTCGCGTGGCATGTTGAAGACGATAGCGGGTACGCGCTTGCGTTTTGCACCCTGGGACACGCCGAGAACATCTCGGAACAAGTGGAAGGCCTTCTTACTCGATAGCGATGCCGTTATGCCCTTGGTAGGCTCTTTCCTGCGAACAGTAATCCTCGCATCGAATAGTGCCAGGCAACAACTTCGGATGTCATCCACCAACCGCTTCTCGTCGACATTCAGCTCGAAATGGATTCTGTATGACCCCCTCTTCGTGCTCGCGTGCAGGTAACCTTCGGCTACGTAGTATCCCAGCAGCCTGGCGAGGTGTCGACTGTGCAGCAGGTCCTGTGGGTAGACTGACGGCCTACCAGACGGCTGGAAGGAGAGCGGAAGCTTGCCGGGGATTGCAAGATGGTCGCCGACCTTCAGGTCCTTGGTTCTGATTGTTCTTAGTCGGCCCGCCTTGAAAGCATAGAGGCTATGATCGTCTGTGACAACCACCTCCCTTCCGGTCTGGAGCTTGATCTTGATCAGAGGCTCATCGTGGCGATGCCTGTACACGAAGGTAACCGGGGTCCATTCGATCCCATGGCTCGAGTGATGGTAACTGAGACACTCGAGGCCTGGCGCTGGCACGAAAGCTCCCGAAGTGCCTGCGGGATAGTAGCTGTCAATCAGTTCGCCAATCCTCGTAACTTGGGCGGTCCCGGCCCGTCTGACGATTACGGGTTGGTCGAAATCTAGACTGGAGCCCTTGCCGCTCGCGAACATCCCACGTGGCGCGACCTGGGATGCGAACTTGAGCATCTCCGACTTGGCAACGCCGGGGTCTCCCACGATGAAGACGTTGATGTCGCCCCTCAACTTGGTCCCGTCTGGCAGGATGGTCTGGGGCCCCCCCACGAGGAGCAGCAGTATCGCCTCCTTCACCGCTTCGTGCCCGAGTATCGCCGGGGCGATGGACTTGATCAGCCTCTGGTACGCGTCCGGGTGGGCGACCACGCTCCTTATCAGGAACTCGTCCTCCTTGGTGATCTGGATCTGGCCCGGGTCCTTCCCTGCGACCTCTATCAGGTTGCTCTCGATCTTGGACCTGAAGACCCTGGTCCTCGCCTGGCCGGGCATTATGTCCTGCTCCGCCCGCACGATCCCTGTGAGCACGAGCCTGTCCCCCGGTCTTGCCGAGTTGACGATGTCCCCGACGACGTCCACGTCGAAGAAGCGGGGCAGCTGACCAGGAGGGAGCTCCTCCGGAAGCTCCTGCACCCTCAGTATCTGGCTGTCGATGAACGAGCTCTTCTTCTCGTCCAGCTCCAGGTTCCTGGTCTCGTCGCAGCCGTCGCACTTCAGGGGCCGCTTGATCGCTACGCCCTCCTGGACGACCTTCGTCACGTGACCGTTCGGGCAGACGAAGGCGGCGTCGACGAGGAGAGGCCTGAGCTCGGAGCTGCGGACGACCATCCCCGAGACCGCTATCATCTTGTCCAGGTGCGAGGTGTCGACCTTCCTGAGCGGGATCTTGTCGGTTATGCCCCTTATCCTGACGTTGAGCGAGTTCCTGATCTGGTTGGCATAGGAGGCGTTCTCAGTGCTGAGGACCTCGAAGGCCGCTATCCTGAACTCCCTGAGCGATTCGTCCGGCTGGGAGAGCAGGTTCTGGCCGAGGTCGGTGTTGAACTGGATAATGTCCTCGTAGTCCACCACCACCGACTTGTCTCCCGTCGCGGCCAGCTGGGCCAGCCTGTTCCGGTACTTGTTGTCCTCGCCCTTGGCCTCGTACGTCCTGAGGAACTCCTCGAAGAGCTCCGACATCTTCCTCCCCGTGATGACCGCCAACTAGGACACCCCCAGCAGCGCGCTCTTCCACTCTTCCGACTGGGTCCTCGATGTCGTGAAGAACGCCTTCTCCTCCGGTGTCAGCTTGTCGCCTATCGTCTGGAGGTTCGTCGAGGTGCTGACAGAGAGGAGCTTGCTGAGCCTTCGCCCCACGAGGTCGTAGCTGGTGGCCTTGAGCTTGTCGTAGTCGTCCCTCCTGTACTTGCCCGTCTCCGCGCCCGCCTTCACCGCCGCGAGCCTCCTCCGCATCTTCAGGTAGAAGTTGGGCTGGAGGGCGGAGAGCTGCTGAGCCCCGAGCATCTTCTCCCTCGTCAGCGCCTTGAATATCTCGATCTCGAACGCCTCCTCTTGTATCTCGGCCACGCTCAGTTCCACCAGCTCCTCCGCCACCCACCTCGGGACCTCTACCGTCTCTCCCTCCTTCATCTTCTCAAGAGTCATGTCGCCCACTTCCAGCTGCTCCATGGAGGACTTGACGAGCACCCTCACCGAGGACAGCAAGAATTCCCTCTCGCGTCGCTCAAAAAGTTCGGTGATGACCTTCCCTGCCGTGTCCAACTACTATCAACTCAGTCTCCGAGTTTAGGACTGGAAAGAAGACAGCCGGGATTAATTAAGTGTATTTCTAGGTTCCGTCACCTCTGCGGCTGATTGGCACCTCCTGAAAGCTGCTACCTTGCGTCGGATAGCTTCAGACCTTATCTGGGCTTAAATAGGAAGGGAAGGTGTATCTCTTAGTTGAGCGCAGCGAGCATACATTTACACCATACTTTGATTAAGCACAACTCCGAAAGACTATAAAAGAGGTCAGAATTCCTGTGAAATCTCCTATGAGCACTCAGACGCCGAGCGAATACAAGTACGTATTGTCTATTGGAGATAAACTTGGGGAATACGTAGACGAATGGATCGGCGTCGTAGATAACAAGATAGTCGCTCGTGGCAAGACCGCAAGAGAAGTGTATGAGGCGGCGAAGAAGTACAATAGTTCGAAGACACCGTTCATCATGCGGGTGCCAACCTCGAAAGTAATGGTGCTGTAAGCACCACCGGAATGTGGAGTGCTTAGAAATCGCCCCAGAAAGAGATAACGGATAGAGTTATCGTCTGCCCTTATCTCTTCTACAGGCTCCGCAGTACAAATTCCTACAGTAACATCAAGCTACCACTCGTAGAGACCAAATTGAGGCCATCTACCGCAGAGTACGGGTCAATCGGGTTAGTTGATTCTGGGTCGGACAAGACATTTGTCCAAACCCAAGAAGCAAACCTGTTGGGCCTTAAGCCCGTCATGAAGGGCGACAAACCCTAACAAAAACTGCCACGGGCGCGGGAGGAACTTTGGTATGCGATATCATGACTCTTCCAGAACTCCAATTGATGAAGGAGGGTAAGCCATTCTGCAGCTTCCGTGGGATACAAGTCTGGGTTCCCCGCGATGAGTCCGCGATTCCCTATTCAATCAGAGGAAGAGACACAGCATTCCACCGTTTCGAAATAACCTTCGATGAGGGTCGGAAGAGAATATGACCTTCAAGCGGCAGTAGCTTAACCACCGCATCTTTTGAAGCACTCTGGATTGACAACAAAGTCCAACCCGACCAAGCTCGCAGGACCGAACATTCGACGAAAGTAAGCAGGAGAGCATCCAGACTGACTCGGACACCGAGGTAGCCGAACCTATTCTTACAATTCCATCCATCCGCCCACGCCCGACTTGATCGCGCGGTCGTAGACCATCCATCCGACGGCGTTGTCCTCGAAAGCCAGGCCCACCGCCTTGAATATCGTAATCTCGGAGTCGCTAACCCTGCCATTCAGCTTCCCGGAGACCAGGTCCGCCATCTCTCCCCTGACGCTCTCGCGGGTCATCCTGCCTTCCTTGATGGGGATCAGGATGTCCCCCGCCTCCTCCATGGCGGCTTCCATCGAATCGACGTAGACGGAAGCCTTCGAGACCAGGTCCGACCCTAGTTCTCTCGCCTCGGGCGTGTAGGCCCCGATGGCGACGACGTGCGTCCCCGGCCTCACCTGGGCCGCATCCAGGATCGGAGTCTTCGAGGTCGTCGCTGTGACCACCACGTCTGCTCCCGACGCCGCGGCTTGCACGGTATCAGCGGCGCTCGCCTTCAGGTGGAGCTCCTTCTCACACCGTTCGATGAGCCTCTTCTGTCGTCCGCTGTCAACGTCGAATATCGACACCTCGCTCAGGTCAAGCTGGGACGCGACCCCCCCAATCTGGTAGAATCCCTGCCCGCCGGCCCCGATCATCGCAAGCTTGCGAGAGTCCTTCCTCGCCAGATACCTGCACGAAAGGCCCGAGACGGCCCCGGTCCTGACCCCCGTGAGGCTGGTCCCTCCCATGATGCACTTGAGCTCCCCGTCCTTCCCGTCCACCAGCAGGACGACCGCCCGTGTGGAGGGGACATTCCCCCCCAAATCGGGGTAGACGGTCACGAGCTTCAGGCTCATCGTGTCCCTCTTCTCTCTGACTAGGGACGGCATCAGCAGGATGTTCCTGACGTCGCTCATCTTGAACCTGGTACGGACGGGGGACTCGACGTGCCCTTCCCCCAGCAGGAGGAACGCCCTCTGCAGCTCGTCGACGCACCCGCGCGTGTCGGCGAGGGCGATCACCTGTTCGTTGGTGAGGGTGAGGATTCTCAAGTTCTGCTCTCAGCGAGGCTACGGGCTCCCATGTCTATATACGCGCTGAAGCCGCCGCCCCTACTGCGCGGGTGCGTCTTCCTGCCCGACCGTTCCGGGCTTCTCATCCTTCTTGCCCCTGAGCCGGCCCATGATCCCCGAGACCTCGGACTTGGACAGGGTCGCACTGGGCTTCTCCTTCAATATGCCCTGCGGCCTCACCATCAGCACGACTATCAGGAGCGTGCCGAAGAGGAGGTACTCCAGCCAGGTCACGTCGAAGGGCAATATGTTCTGCAGATAGTACTTCGTCGCGTCGATGTACTCCAACAGGAAGATGAAGACGAAGGTCCCGATGGCCACCCCCGAGTTGCTGGCCACACCTCCCAGGATGACCATGAGCCACGGCCAGAAGGTCCAGGTGACCCTGTCGTAGATGGCGGGGTTCGTGTCCCCGCTGTAGATCGTGTAGAGCGCCCCGGCGACCCCGGTGATTACCGAGGCGATTATCAGGATGTTCCTCCTTATCGTCACCGTGTCCTTCCCCAGCGCCTCAGAAGCGGCCTCGTTGTCCCTCATGGCCCTCAGCGTCCTGCCGAGCGGGGACCTGACCAACCTCTCCGCATAGACATAGACTGCGAGTGCGAACCCCGCGATGAGCAGCGTCGCCGCGAGCGTCGAGTACGACCCGGCCCACGCGAAGAAGTTCGGTATCCCGATCCCGAGGCTCCCGTTGATTATCGGCGAGTAGTTGGCGAGGAAGATCTGGAAGAACGCCGCCCCTCCGAGCAGGAGCATGGCCAGATAGTCCTCCCGCAGCCTTATCGCTGGAAATATGGAGATGTACCCCAGGATCCCTCCGATCAACCCCCCTATGGCCATCGTTATCGCTATCAAGAGCACCGAGGCGGGGATGTCCGACTGGAGCATCGTGGTGAGGTTGGCGGCGATGATGAAGTTGTCCAGGCCGACGGGGTCTCCGCGGGCGTGCATTATCCAGGCAGCAGCCCGGATAGCCACGCTGCCCGAGAACGCGGCGCCTCCCATGAAGTACAGGACCTTACCGAAGTTAGGGATGCCCGCGTACCCCATCTCGAGGTTCAGGCTTATCGTGATTATCAGGTAGAGCGCGAAGAAGGCGAGGAGCGAAGTGAGAAAGGCGTTCCAGTTCACTATTCCCAGGATCGCGAGAGGGGGAAGCATCACTTCTTCCCCCTCTGCAGCAACCTCCTCCAGTCAAGCGACGTTATCCCTCCCGGGATCACCAGGAGCGTGATCACCATCACGAGCAGCGGGATGCCCGGCTGGTACGGCGTCACCCAGGCCCCTATGTACTGCGCCCCCAACGTCGTGATGACGATCTCGCTGGACCCGACGACCAGCCCTCCGACCACCGCCCCGTAGATGCTCTTCAGGCCTCCGAGGATGCTCCCCGCGAACATCGATATCAGCAGGATGGAGCCGATGTCCGGTTCTCCTCCCTGCCAGAAAGAGTAGAAGACCCCCGCGATGGCGGCCAGCCCTCCCGCGATGAACCAGGAGGTCACGTAGACCACTTCCGTGTTCACCCCGACAATCCTGGCGAGGTTGGGGTTGTCCACGGTGGCCCTCATCGCGATCCCGAACCGGGTCTTCGTGAGGACCAGATAGAGGCTGAGCGTTATCAGCGCGAGCGCGATGGGGGCTGCATAGACGACGCCGTTCACCCCGAAGAGGGAGAAGTCCGCCGTCGTCAGCGCGAAGAAGAGCTTCGCGTCGTACACCTTCTTCACCTGGTAGAGGTAGTCCGAGTATATCCCGAAGATCCCGACGAATATGATGTCGACCGCCAGCGTCGCGATCATCAGCGAGATTATCGGCGCCCCTCTCCTGGAGAGGGGTCTCAGCACGATAAGATAGATGCCGATGGCGATGAGCCCGCCGACCAGGAAGGACAGGGGCAGAGACTCGTAGGGGTTGATCTTGTTGATGCTCAGGAGCGCGAAGCCGGTGTACAGCCCCGCCGTCACGAGGGCACCCTGCGCGAAGTTGGGAACCTTGGTCGTGATGTAGGTGAGCGTCAGGCTGACGCTCATGAGCGCGAACAGGGACCCGTATACGACCGCGCTGATCACGTACGGGGGGAGAGCGGGAATTCCGTGGCACCCGATGTTCATAATTGAGAATCAAGATTTAAATAGTTTCTGAGGCCAAAACCGCTCACGAACAGCATGAAACGGAAAGCCGCATCAAGCGGAATAGCAGGAATAGCAATCGTCCTGCTAATCGTGGGACTAATCGTAGGTGCGGGAATCACCTACGCATACACCTCCTCTAACGCATCGACCTCAACGTCGACCTCGACTACGACCACCACAACCACCGTCGGCGCCGGCTCTACAGTGACGGCGACCACCACCCTCACCTCTATCATCACAGCCAGTGAAGGCAGCGGCCTCACCGGTACCGTGACCATCGGGGACCTCACAGACCTATCCGGTGAACTGCAGGCGATAGGTTCGCAGCAGAAGATAGCCGTGGGCCTCGCAATCAACGACATCAACGCCTATCTTCTGGCTGTCGGCGACACGAACGTCAAGTTCGCGACCGTCACCGAAGACACAGCCCTCAACCCGGCGACCGCTCTCACCGACCTACAGACACTGAACGCGCAGGGCGTGCAGGTCGTCGTGGGCCCTCTGACGAGCGGTGAAGCGAGCAACATCCTCCAGTACGCAGACTCCAACCATATCGTCCTGATCAGCCCGTCGTCGACCGCCATCAGCCTGGCGATCCCCAACGACTACCTGTTCAGGCTCGTGCCGAACGATGCAGCCCAGAGCTTCGCCATAGCACGTGCTCTGATAAGTGACAACGTGAAGGACATCGTCGTCATCAACCAGCAGAGCGTCTACGGGACCGGCCTCGCCAACGCAACGATGATCAGATACGAGGCGCTCGGAGGCCACGTGCAATCAGAGATCCAATACTCCTCGACAGCCACAGACTTCACTCCGACGCTGACGACCGCCCAGAGTGAGTATCAGACCGCGGTGAGCACCTATGGTGCCGCCAGTGTCGCCATACTCGCAATCGGCTATCAAGAGGTCGGACAGATGCTCATCCAAGCGAAGAGCAGCTTCCCCAACCTCCTGACCTCGATCTGGTACGGGTCAGACGGTGAGTCCGATAACACAGACTTCACTAACTCCACAAGCGCCGTCGCTCCGATCTCCAGCCAGGTGAAGCTGATCAGCACGATCGGCCAGGCACCGGTGGCGACCGCCAAGACCACTGCGTTCGTCGCAGAATTCAACGCCTCAGCCGGAACGGCTCCCAACTCGTATGCGATCAACGCGTACGATGCGACGTGGATAGCCGCCCTCTCGGTCCTG
>Ga0182024_10011025_pt1 | contig 18267 bp, 16 predicted proteins | sample P32metaG_FD_120480 | JGI IMG/M metagenome (GOLD analysis project Ga0182024, IMG submission 120480) | Permafrost microbial communities from Stordalen Mire, Sweden - P3-2 metaG (Illumina Assembly) | ecosystem: Environmental > Terrestrial > Soil > Wetlands > Permafrost | place: Sweden: Stordalen... | reverse complement strand
TGTCGATGATGAACGTGGTGCGCGACGAAATCTGGGGGACTGACCGAGGCGTGGCGCTGACGATGACCGGCACGCTGGAAACCTACATCAACTCCTTTTCGTATGCCGGGCCACGATTTGGGTTCTTGCTGATGACCATCTTTGGGAGCATCGGGCTGGTTTTGGTCACCATTGGGGTGTACAGCGTCCTCGCGTACACGACGGCCAGGAGAACGCACGAGATCGGGATTCGCATGGCATTGGGCGCCGAGAGCGCGGACGTTTTAGGTTTGGTGGTGAAGATGGGGCTGCGCCTGGTGGCACTGGGCGCGGGGATCGGATTGATCGCGAGCTTGCTGCTGGGTCGTGTGATCGCGACGCAGCTTTGGGGCGTGTCGGCGTACGATCCGATAACGCTGGGCGCCGTGACGGCGTTGCTGCTCGTTACCGGCTTGGTGGCGTGCTGGATTCCGGCGCGGCGAGCGTCGCAGGTGGATCCGCTGGTGGCCCTGCGTTACGAATAGGTCTGAGATGTTCGACGCGGCGGTGAAGGTTGGGCGTGGCGGACAGAAAACTTATAAGACGAGACATATTGGTTTACGGGCCAAGTTGGGACGCAGGGCCTACGCCTACAATGGGATGTCCGCTGGTCGCGGGGTGGTTGTTCCTAGGAATCAGCGGGGATTCAGTTGAGCGTCTAGAACTAAGATGGCGCCGTAGAGGACTTCGACGCCATTGGCGGCGTCGGGCCATGAGGTGAATTCTTTGGGCGAATGGCTTATGCCGCCGCGGCTGGGAACGAAGATCATGCCCATGGGCGCGATCTTGGCCATCTTTTGCGCGTCTTGCACGGCGCCGCTGGGTAGATCCATGGTTGCGAAGCCGAGGGACTTGGCGGCCGCGTAAATCGCATTTTTTACCACCGGATCGGCACTGGCGGGTTCGGCATCGTCCAACGGCGTGCAGGTGGTTTGCACGTTTTCTTCCTGGTCGATCGCTTTGAATTTTTCCTGAATGCGCTGCCACATGCGGTCTATGACTGCGGTATCTAGATCGCGCAACTCGACAGGGAATTCCGCGCGGCCGGGGATGACGTTGACGGCCCCTGGCTCGACCTTTACAAAGCCGACCGTGCCCACCTGGCGGCCGGGTTCGGCGCGAACGACGTCGCGCACGGCGAGCACTTCCCTGGAAGCGGCGGCGAGGGCATCTTTGCGGCGATTCATAGGCGTCGTGCCGGCGTGGTTGGCGAAACCGGAAGCTACGCACATCCATCGCTTGAGGCCGACGATCCCCTGGACTACACCAATGGGGATTTTGTTTTCTTCCAGGTTCGGCCCTTGCTCAATATGCAGTTCGACAAAGGCGGCCAGCGTTCCAGGCGGGATGCGAGCATCGGTGAGGCGCGCGGGATCTTGGCCGTAACGGCGGAGCCAATCGGCAAGAGTAAGACCCTGGTCGTCTTTGCGATCGAGAATCTCGGGTCCAAGTTGGCCTGCGGCGACGCCAGAACCCAGAGTGGTGAGACCGAAGTGGTTGCCTTCTTCGTTGGTCCAGATGACGACTTCGAGGGGATGTCGCGTTTTGACGCCTCGATCGTTCAGCGCGCGGATCACTTCGATTGCCCCCAGGCTGCCCAGTGCGCCATCGAAATTCCCACCGTGCAATACCGAGTCGATATGCGAGCCGAACAGCAGGGTGGGCAGTTTGTCCGAGCCCGGTCGCAGGCCGAAAATGTTTCCGGCAGGATCGACGCGCACTTGCAAACCGGCCTGTTTCATCAAACGGATGACGTATTCGCGGGCCGCCAGCTCGGTTTCCGAGAATCCGAGGCGCGTGACGCCGCCTTCGGGATTCTTGCCGAACTCGCTGAGTTTCTCGAGCGTGCTTTGCAGACGTTGAGAGTCGATTTGAAACTTCCCGGGACCGGTCTGTTGCGTTTGGGAAAGAGACCTCTGAAGGCAAGCCAGCCACAGAATTGCGGGCGCAAGAAAGGTGGCGATTCTGCAAACGTTCCGGGCAATTTTTGCCGCCTGGCTAGCCGTGGGCGATACGAACATAGGGGTCTCCGATTTCAAGGAACGGCTGCATGCTGGTTGAGGCAGGCGGAAAACGAAAGGGGGGGTATCCGGCGATCGGCAACCTCTCCTGCGTGCAGAGGCTACACAGTGAGGGTGACATCGTCAAGGTTGACAGGTTGACAGGCCGGCGTGCCGCGTGCGCCGCGGGCATCGTTGTAGAGGACGTGCCCACAGCGACCTTCATGGCTTTTGGCATGATCGCCAACAAGGGCGAGACCGATTGTTCCTTTGTGGACCGACTAGAGCCTTCGCGGAAATTCAACGGAAAAGGCCGCTTACTTACGCCCGACTCCTACTTTGAAGGGGAATTTCGTCAGGGCTATCCCAATTGCATTCGCGAGTTTCACGAGCGTGTCGCCCCTATTCGGAGATCGTAAATTCCCCGGTCGGGCGGGCTTGGCTGGTTCGGCTGGCTGGCGCAGTCCTTGCTCAGGTGCGAAGTCGCGCCGTTTTGTTGAGGCTCACGATAGGTCTGTCGCCTGCGGGACATGGTTGCCCTTGGTGACCGGCAAGCAGGTGCTTAAGGACGGCATTCAGGATGTGATGTTTCTTACCGTTGAGTTCCGCGTCCTCGTAAAACGTGAGGTCGCGCGAGCGGCGAATACTCTTCACCGCGCGCAACACGTAGACAGCCTCGCGTTTCAGGGTCTGGAGTTCTTCGCACATATTCTTTCCGGCGGTCGGGAATTCTACGGTGTGGATTGCGCCGGACAACGGTACTTTCGTACCCCGCTGTGGATTTTTCGCGCGTTGCGATCGCGAAAGTCAAAGCTATTGAGCCATGCTCGGGTGCAAGGAGACGCGGCCGCGTTGTGTTCGACGCCGCTTGAGCACCACATCGCGAATCTCCTGCGACGGGTACATGGTGATTGTAAGGTCGCGTCCCGTTTTCACCTGATTGCTGCGCGCTTGCTCCGCCCGCAGACTGTTGCCGCAACATAAGGGGAACACCATCGAAAACCCGTGGAATTTTGAGCCTCGAACTCCTGGGCCCGAACAGCCCGAACAGCCCGAACAACCTGAGCCGCGCCCGCCGCAACCGGAAGAACCTGTGCCGCTACCGCCGCGCCCGGAAATACCTCCCGTCGGACCCGAGGAACCTCGGCTCCCGCCACCTGATCCCGATCCGCTCCCTGATTCGCCGCCGGCTCCTGGCGGCTCGGGATGGTCTGTTTAGACGGCCCCGCCGGTACCTGGCGAATGTCATCGGGCATGAGAAAGGAATGGTGGCTGCCGACGGCACGTAAATGCGAGAGGCGCGTCGCGAACGCAGCCACGTTGACAGTGTTCAAAATGCAGACCTATACTTCGCGCGTTTGTGGATTCTTGCGGCGCTGTCGAAGGGAGTTTCATGCGCAAGTTACGGATTTTGTGGGGGCGCGGGGGAGTAGCGATGACGCTGATTGCGATGGCGGGCACTGCGTTAGCTTCGTCGCTTACGGAAAGTGCTTTGGCGCAGGAGCCGCCGAAATATCAGGTGGACGCAACTTGGCCGCGCGAATTGCCGAACAACTGGATCATGGGTCAGGTGGGTGGCATGGCGGTGGACCGCCAGGATCACATTTGGATTTTGCAGCGGCCGGGCTCGGATACGCCGGATGAATTGGGTGCGTCGTTGCAGCCGCCGCGTTCGCAATGCTGCGTGGCTGCACCGCCAGTGCTGGAATTCGATGCGCAGGGAAATTTGTTGCAGTCATGGGGAGGACCGGGCGAAGGATTTGATTGGCCGAAGACGGAGCACGGGATTTATGTGGATCAGGATGGCAACGTGTGGCTCGGAGGAAATGCGCCGACCGATCGTCATTTGCTGAAATTTAAGAGTGACGGACGTTTCTTGAAGCAAATTGGACATCCATCGGCCGATCCGCCGAATAGCTTGCGGACAGACATACTTGGTCGGCCGGCTGGGATGGAAGTGGACGCCGATGCCCGCGAGCTTTATGTCGCGGATGGCTACATGAACCGGCGGGTGATCGTTTTTGACTCGGAAACCGGGGCTTTCAAGCGGCTTTGGGGAGCATATGGGAATCCGCCGAGCGATGTTGATCCGGGTGAATATAATCCCGCGGCGGTTGCGGATCAGCAGTTTCGGAATCCGGTGCATTGCGTACATATTTCGCGGGATGGATTGGTGTACGTCTGCGATCGATCCAACGACCGGATGCAGGTGTTTACGAAGCAGGGGAAATTCGTGAAGGAGTTTTCTTTGCGTTCGCAGACGCTGGGAATGGGTTCGGTGTGGCAATTCGCCTTTTCGAACGACGCGCAGCAAAAATTTCTTTTGGTGGTGGACGGTGAGAATAACGTGATCTGGACTTTGCGGCGCGAGGACGGGGCCGTGGTGGGACAGATGGGACATAGTGGCCGCAATGCCGGGCAGTTTCATTGGGTGCATCAGTTGGTGTCGGACTCGCAGGGAAATCTTTATACCGGCGAAGTGGACAGCGGGAAACGGGTGCAGAAGTTTGTTTTGCTGCGCGAAAAGAAAGATCAGCATTGAGATGCTGTTGAGGATTTCTTAGAAACGATCGTCTGTGAAGTAATTCCTACCTATAAAGCAGCAGGTTGCGTGCTTGCGCTTGACAAGCCAGCGGTGTTTTGAAGAGAATGGCATAGGCGAACAAAAAGCGAATACGCTATGTGCCTTTTGCGCCTCTTTCACTCTCATGGCTGCCGCCTCCCTAGCTGCTCTCCGCTCCAAAATCGAGCTTGATCTTCGCGGCCGGGTCATCTCCCCGTTCAACTATCGCGACCGCAACGTATTCGAGATTGTTTCCACCGGGGTCCCCGAAATCGATGCTGCCGTTGGCGGATTGCCGCGCGGCGCAATGACGGAAATTTGTGGGCCGCCGTGTTCGGGGCGGACAAGTTTGTTGATTTCGGCCTTGGCAGCGCGCACGACGGACGGGGAAGCCTGCGCGCTGGTGGACGCACGAGATAGTTTCGATCCGTATCTGGCGAGCGCGGCGGGTGTCGCGTTGCATCAATTGCTGTGGGTGCGTTGCCAGAACGCCGATCAGGCGCTGCGTGCGACCGATCTGCTCATACAGGGTGGAGGGTTCGGATTGGTGGCCGTCGATCTGAGCGATATTGCTCCGAAGATCGTGCGCTACGTGCCGTTGAATGCATGGTTCCGTTTTCGCCGCGCGGTCGAGGATACGCCGACCATTTTGATGGTGGCGGAGCAGGAGGCGAATGCCAAGACGTGCGCTTCGCTGGTTTTGCGATTGAAGGCTAAGCCTGCGAAGTGGACGGAGGCGGTGGCGGAACGCGGGCGCGTTCGTGAGTTACGAGATTTGGTGAAATATCCGTTCACCCGCCTGCTGAAAGGATTCGAAATTGACGCGGACGTGGTGAGGTCACGCGTGCAATGTGCAAACGATTTGCCCACCGCAAACAAAAATGAATTTGACGCACGACCCACGGGGCATCGAGCAGGAGTATTTGAAACAGTTGTAGGGGCGCAGGATCCTTGCGCCCCATCTCGGCAACCAACCAAGCACATTGGTAGCGCCGGCATCTTGCCGGCGGTTTTGTCCTGTGCCGGCGTTGACGAGAATCGCCAGCAAGGATGCTGGCGCTACCAGGCGTAGTTTTATGGCCTTTGCTTGCATTCACATTCCCGAGTGCATGGTGCAGTCCGTGGTGCGCGCCGAACCTACACTGCGCGGCGATGCGTTGGTGTCGCGCGGCAGCGCGCTGGCATTAATCAGCGGGAAACCGCCGCTGTGGAGCGTCGTTGCGGCCAATGCGGCCGCGCTGCAGGCAGGTGTCCATCTGGGCATGACGAAAGCGCAGGTAGCGGAATTTTGCGGCGTGGAGATTCGTCATCGTTCAGAAGCTCAAGAGAAAGTCGCGCATGCCGCATTGCTGGACGTCGGCTGGAGCATCTCTCCGCGCGTCGAAGATACCGCGGCGGACACCATCGTTCTCGATCTTGAAGGGCTCGCATCTTTATTTGGAGCCGACGAAAATATCGTGTGTGAATTGTCGCAGCGCGCGTCTCGGATTGGCTTGATCTCGCACGTTGCCGTTGCTTCCAACATTGAGGCGGCAATTCTTGCCGCGCGAGGGTACGCGGGAATTACGGTCGTTCCCGCGGGCGAGGAATCCGCGCGTCTGGGCGAACTGCCGATCCGAACGCTTTTAACGGATGTGGAAGTGTTGGAAACACTGGAGCGCTGGGGCGTGGATTGCTTGCGCGCCCTGGCAGCCTTGCCGGTGTTGCAACTTTCGGAGCGGCTAGGGCAGGAGGGAGTCCGGCTGCACGAATTGGCACGTGGAGCGCGGGTGCGCTCGCTGGTCCTGGCAGAAGCCAATCTGACTTTCGAAGAAGAAATCGAGCTGGAAGATTCGGTCGAAGAGCTAGAGCCACTATCGTTTTTGCTGGGGCGATTGCTCGATCAGCTTTGCGCAAGGCTGGAAGCACGAACCCTCGCAGTACGTACCATACACATACGATTCGAGCTGGAGCCATCGTTTGAGAAAGACGTGCAAGCCCTGAAAGAGGAGTCCCGGAAAAAGACTGCGCCAAAAGAATACATAAAAGTTTTAACGTTGCCCGTGGCGATGCGCGACTCGAAAGTGCTGCTGAAATTGGTGCGATTATCTCTGCAAGCGGATCCCCCCAAGTCGCCCATTCAAAAAATTAGGATGGCGGCGGACACGGCGCCCCCGCGCGTGACGCAGACCGGATTGTTCGTGCCGCGTGGGCCCGATCCGGAAAAATTGGAGTTGACCATCGCGCGCCTGGCAAAGCTGGTGGGTGAGTCGAACGTCGGCGTGGCGGAATTGCTGGACACACATCGAGCGGAAAATTTTCGCATGGCGCGTTGGGCGGGCGGTGGCTCGGTGGCGGGAGGAGCAAGTCCCTCCCCAACAAAAGGCGCTCGAATCAAAAAACGAAAGGAAAACGGTGCATTGCCTGAGCAGGAAGAATCTAGAGAAGTGCGCAAGACTGCTGCTGGATTTCGAGCGATCCGGCCGGCGGTGGTGGCGAGCGTGGAAGTTGGCGAAGAACGGCCGGTGCGCGTTTCGTTCGGCGGGATGCAGGGGGATGTGGTTGCAGCATCGGGCCCATGGCGCAGTTCGGGCGAGTGGTGGCAGGAAGATGGCTGGGATCAGGACGAGTGGGATCTGGCCATTGATTTTACATTGTCTGGCGGTCTACACGAGAAAGGCGCCAGCCCGTGGCCGCAATACGGCGTGTATCGCATTTATTACGATGCGCCCCGGCGAAGCTGGTTCGTGCGGGGGTTCTACGATTGATGTACACGGAACTCCACGCGCGATCCGCGTTCAGCTTTCTGGAAGGGGCATCCATCCCCGAAGAATTGGCCGGCGCCTGCGTCGAGCGGGGCATGACGGCGATGGCCGTCCTCGATCGGGATGGCGTGTACGGCGCGCCGCGATTTTATCAAGCCGCCAGAAAAAATCGCATGCAAGCGCACATCGGCTCGGAGATTACGTCGCCCGCCGGCTGGCGCTATGCGTTACTCGTGGAATCTCGCGAAGGCTATCAGAATTTATGTCGCGCGATCACGCGGATGAAATTGCGCGCCCGAAAAGGAGAAGGGCACATTGCGGCCGATGAGCTGGCGGAATTTAAAGCTGGGCTAATTTGCCTGACAGGAGGCGAAGAAGGCCCGATGGCCGATGCGCTAAAGACCGGAGGAATCAGCCGGGGAACAGAATGTGTGCGCAATCTTTGCGAAATATTCGGCCGCGAAAATGTCTATGTCGAGCTGCAGAGGCATTATTGCCGCGGAGAAGAGGCGCGCAATCAGGCGGCGGTAGAGATTGCGCGGAAATTGTCGTTGCCATTGCTGGCGACCAATGGCGTGTGTCACGCACAACCTAGTGAAAGGGAATTGCTGGACGTTTTCACCTGCATTCGCAACCACCGCAATCTCGCGACTGCCGGTCGCCTCTTAACGCGCAATCCAGAGCGCCACCTAAAAACGCCGACGGAAATGCAGCAATTATTCGCCGATCTTCCAGAAGCGATCTCCAATACGCAAACGCTCTCCTCGCGTCTGCAATTCACGCTGAAAGATTTGGGATACGAGTTCCCGAAATATCCGGTTCCCGGCGGCGGAACGCAGATGCAGTTTCTGCGCGAGCGCACCCGCGACGGATTGATTTCGCGGTACGGCTCAGACAACGAGAAAGCGCGCCTGCAAATCGATCGCGAACTTGCGCTGATCGAAAAACTCGATCTCCCCGGCTATTTCCTGATCGTGTGGGACATCGTGCGTTTCTGCGCCGAGAAAAATATTCTCGTGCAGGGACGCGGATCAGCGGCAAACAGTGCCGTCTGCTATGCGCTGGGAATCACCGCGGTCGATCCCGTCGGCATGGGCCTCCTGTTTGAAAGATTTCTCTCCGAAGAGCGCGGCGAATGGCCCGACATCGATCTGGACCTCCCGAGCGGCGATCAACGGGAGCGCGCGATCCAATACGTGTACGAGCGCTACGGAAAATTAGGCGCGGCGATGACCGCGAACGTGATCACCTACCGCGGAAAGTCGGCCGCCCGCGAAATCGGTAAAGCCCTCTCTTTCGATCCGGAAACATTGGTGCGTCTGGCCAGCCTGGTCAGCGCGTGGGAATACAAAGATTCCCACGACACCCTGGAGCATCATTTTCAAGACGCCGGCTTCGACCTGAACCATCCAAAGATCCATAAATTCTTCGAACTCTGCGTGCAAGCCCAGGATTTGCCGCGCCACCTGGGCCAGCATTCTGGCGGCCTGGTGGTGTGCCAGGGACAATTGGATTCGGTAGTGCCGCTGGAACCCGCGACGATGCCGGGACGCGTGGTGGTGCAATGGGACAAAGAAGATTGCGCCGACATGGGCATCGTGAAAGTAGATCTCCTGGGATTAGGCATGATGGCGGTCCTCGAAGAATCGCTGCAACTCATTCGAAACAATTACGGCGCCGAAGTCGACCTGGGACATTTGCCTTCGAATGATTCGGCGGTTTATCAAACGCTGCGCAAAGCAGACACGGTCGGAATGTTTCAGATCGAAAGCCGCGCGCAAATGGCCTGCCTTCCTCGTCTGCAACCAAAATGTTTTTACGACATCGTAGTGCAGGTAGCCATTATCCGCCCCGGCCCAATCGTAGGAAAAATGGTTCATCCTTATTTAAAGCGCAGGCAAGGCCGTGAGCCCGCCGAATGTTTACATCCTTCGTTGGAGCCCGTATTGGCACGCACGTTGGGAGTCCCGCTGTTTCAGGAGCAGCTGTTGCGCATGGCCATGATCGCCGCGGGATTCACCGGTGGCGAAGCCGAAGAACTGCGCCGCGCGTTTGGCTTCAAGCGTTCCGAAAAATTGATGCGCGATGTGGAAATAAAGCTGCGCCTCGGAATGGACCGCAACGGAATCACCGGAAAAACGCAGGACACCATCGTTCAATCCATCACATCGTTCGCATTGTATGGGTTTCCCGAATCGCACGCCGCGAGTTTCGCGCTGATCGCCTATGCCAGTGCGTATTTAAAATGCCATTATCTCGCCGCCTTCACCGCGGCCATGCTCAACAATCAACCGATGGGTTTTTACCATCCTGCGACGCTGGTGAAGGACGCGCAACGCCACGGCCTGCGCGTCCGCCCCATCGACGTGACGTGCTCGGACTGGCTCTGCACGCTCGAGAAAAATAGCAACGATTTCTCAATGCGCGTCGGCCTGCGCTATGTCAAAGGTCTGCGCGAAGAGATCGGCCGCGAAATCGTCCGCCAGCGAAATATAGAAATGTTTCGCTCCATCGATGATCTAAACCTTCGCGTGCCGGACTTGCAGAAATCCGAACTGACAGCGCTGGCGGAAATCGGCGCCTTGAATTTTGTCGGGAGCAAATCCGGTTTCCACCGCCGCGACGCCCTCTGGCAGATCGAACGCGTTTCACGCCGCGCAGGCCCGCTTCTGGAATCGTGTGACCAATCTTTGGACGAAACCCATCAGTCCTTGAAAGAATCGCGTGACGAATTCCTTGTAGGGGCGCAGCAGCGCTGCGCCCTATCTCGCCAAGATCGCTCCGATTCAAAATCGCCAAAAACACTAAAAGCGCTCTCCGATCCAGCCAACGCAAATCCAGGCCATTCTCCGCTTCAGCAAATGACCGCCGAAGATCGCCTGGTCGCCGACTTCCGCAACACTGGCATGACCGTCGGCCCACATCCGCTAAGCTATCATCGCCAAAAATTAAAAAACGAGGGCATTCTCTCCGCGGCAGACCTGCATAATGTGCGCGATGGAGCAGAAGTCCGCATTGCGGGCTCGGTGATCGCCCGCCAGCGTCCCGGCACGGCGAAAGGCTTCGTATTCCTCAGCCTGGAAGATGAAACCGGAATTTCCAACGCCATCATCACGCCGCAGATTTTTCGGCAAGATCATGTTGTGATCGTAAATCAGCAATTTCTGCTGATCGAGGGACGCCTGCAAAACCAGGACAACGTGATTTCCGTGAAAGCCGAACGCATTCACCCGTTATTTCTCACGCGAGCGCAAACCCCGTCGCACGATTTTCATTGATGGCCGCGGCGATCACCGAGCGCGCGGATTGCGGCGGCAGCGGGCATCCGCTCAATGCGCATTGATTACCGAACTCAGCAGCGAGCTGGCCCCGTGCCAAACAATTTGCACTCCGATGCACACCAGCAAAAACGAAGACAGCCGCATGATCACACTCATTCCCGTCGCCCCCAGAAGCCGCGCGAGACGGTCCGCGAAGCCATAGCAGAGGAATACGCTCAGCGCGATGAGCGCCGAGCCAGCCAGCGCGGCGAAAATTTCCACGAAATTGGGACCCAGATGCCTCGGTGCGTTTGCGCCCAGAGTAACCGCAACGGAGATCGATCCGGGTCCGACGGTAAGAGGCAGCGTCAGCGGATAAAACGCGTTTTTGAAAATATCTCCCTGATCCACTTGGTGATGAACGTCACTCCCACGATCATCGTCGTCGTTGCGCTTAAGCATGTCCCATCCCGTGGAAATGACGACCAGGCCGCCGCCTACCTGCACGATCGGCAGAGAAATTCCGAAAAACGCCAGGATGTGCGTCCCGATCAGGAAAGACGCCACCAGCAGGATAAAGCTGTTGATGGCGATGCGCTGGGACAGAAGCCTTCGCGACGCCGTCGAATAATCCTGCGTGAGCGCCAGGAAAATCGGGCTGCCGCCGAGCGGGTTTACGATCGGGAATAGCGCGCTAAGAAGCAGAAGCGTGGTCTTTGCGGCTTCGAGCAAGGCGCCCTCCGGATGGGCGAGTATATCCGAGCATTCGGCGGACGCAAACGTTCAGGCGCGCCCGGCCGTGACGATCTTTGCCGTGGTCACGGCTTGACCGACGTGACGCTGGGAGTGATCGGCAATGTGAACAAGAAGGCCACCCACCGTTGTGGGCAGGGCTTTCTTGCCGACGAGCCTGGGTTGTTCCATGTCCGCGACCCCGAGAGCGCGCACGCGTTCGGCGCTCCGCGCTAACGCGGAACCAAGCTCGGCAAACACCGTTTCGCGCGTCGCATCTGGCTGCATCTCGTTCTTCAACGCGGCCAGTTGTTCTGGCGTTAGCGGACGGCTTTCCGCATAGGTCAGCAGGCGGTCGAGGCTTCGCGCGATGTGGCGCAGATGAAACGCGACTGGCGGCAGGCCGGCCGGACGCGCGTTCAACTCGGCGTCGGTCAGCGACCCGCACCATTTCTGCACATCCTCGCCGGCAAGCTCCAACGCGTGAAGAACCGCGCGGGGCACGGCGCGAATGTCGGTCATCGTGCCGCGTAGCCAGGGTTCCGGCAGCGCCGGGCGGATCGCTCTGCTTCCTGCGGGCTCGCCTGCGTTCATTCTTGGTCGCCTCCCGGATTAGAAAGCTGTAATCGATGCTATGGAAAAATCAATTCTAGATCAGAAGTCGCGCCTTGCCGAACGATACGCCGTAGGCTAGAGTCTCGGTTCCACAAAAAGGGAAGATCATGGCGAAAAAGGCAAAAGAAGCAAAGAAAGCGCAGCCGAAGGGGAAGGGCGGCGAGAGTGTCCGCATCCTGATTTCTCGAGCGCGGCTGCAGCGCCGCATCACCGAGATGGCGCGCGAAATTCGCAAAGATTTTCCCGACGAGCCGCTGCATCTGGTCGGCGTCCTGAAAGGCGCGGTATTTTTCCTTACCGATCTAGGCAAGCAGATTCCCGGCGATGTATCGTTCGATTTCATCGCCGTGGCCAGCTACGGCCTCGGCACGCATTCTTCCGGACAAGTCAGGCTGACCCGCGACTTGGACTCCAGCATTGAAGGGAAAACCGTGATCGTGGTCGAGGACATCCTCGATACCGGCATGACGCTGCAATATTTGCTGCGCGTTTTTGAACAGCGCAAGCCCAAACGCATTCGCATCGCGGTATTGCTGGATAAGCCGGAGCGTCGCATTGCCGCGGTGCACGCCGATTATGTCGGTTTCACGATCCCCAACGAGTTTGTCGTCGGCTTTGGGCTGGACTATGCGGAGCGTTACCGGAACATGCCCGACGTTGGCGTGCTTTCTCTTGGCGCGGAGGGCTCCCAAGCCGCGAAAGCTTGACCACTATCGACAAGACCCTCGGCGGTAACATTTGGCAGCAACTTTTGTCGAAAACGGTGGGCGTCTGCTTCGCCTGCTATAATAAATAGTTGGATGAATCCCGCTGACACAAATACTGGAGTGGCCACCGAAAAGGTGGGCCCGGAAGCCTCCGCTGAAGTTCTCGCAACGCTAGCGGAAATCGGCGAAGAGGTTAATGCCTCGCTCGATCTCGACGAGGTGCTGGCGCGCACGGCCGCGCTGATCAAGCGCCACATCGACTACGAGATATTTGGCGTACTGATGTTCGAGGGCGACCGATCCTACCTGAAGCACCGTTTCTCAATTGGCTACCCGCGCGACCTCGCGGAAAATCTGCGCGTCCCTCTCGGGCAGGGAATCAGCGGCACGGCTGCCGCCACCGGGCACTCCGTGCGCGTGAGCGACACGTTGAAGGATCCCCGCTACATCCATGCCATCGACAACGTGAGGTCGGAACTCGCCGTACCCCTAATGCTTCAGGGGAAGTGTGTCGGTGTGCTGGACATTCAGAGCCGCCACCCCGATTACTTCACCCGCGATCAGCAAAGCATTTTGACGTTGCTGGCCAGTCGGCTCGCGGTCGCGGTCGAGAATGCCAGATTGTTTCAGCGTGTGCGTGCACAGGCCGACACGCTCTTGCTCCTGAACGAAGTCGGCCGGGAAACCAGCTCGATCCTGGACGTCGAGGAATTGCTGCGCCGCGCCGCCGAACAAACCAAGCGCGTGATCGACTACCAGATTTTGAGCATCATGCTCTATGACGAAGAACTAAAGGTTTTTCGCCACCGCATCGATGTGAAGCACGGGCATCGTGTGCAGGGAAAATTGCGGGCCGCGGCCAGCGAAGGCATCGTTGGCGCGGCGGCAACTCTAAAGGAGCCGGTGCTGGTTCCCGACGTTACCGTCGATCCGCGCTATCTCGCGGTGAATCCGGAGACGCGCTCCGAGCTCGCCATTCCCATGATTCACAAAGGCCGGGTGATCGGCGTGCTCGACCTCGAGAGTCCGCAGCTGAATTATTTTACCGGCGACCACGTGCAGATACTTTCGATTCTGGCGGCGAACTTCGCGGTTTCGCTGGAAAATGCCCGGCTTTACGAACAGGTCGCGCGCGATGAAGCCCGGCTGGAGCGCGACCTTCAGGCTGCCAAGCGAATTCAGGGCGCGTTGCTGCGTTCGGTGCCGACGGAAGATTTTGGATTGGACATGGCGGCGCGCTATGTCTCCGCGCGCGAAGTTGGCGGGGATCTGTATGAATTCCTCCGTTACGGGCCGCACCAGCTTGGCATCGCTTTGGGTGACGTGAGCGGCAAGGGCACCGCCGCGGCGCTTTACGGCGCAGTGGCCATCGGCATCATGCGCAGCCTCGCCCCGCAAAAGCTGCAACCCGCGGAAATGCTTCGGCAAATGAACCAGGTCATCGGCGAACGGCGTATTGAAGGCCGATTTATGACTGCCTGTTTCGCGACTTTTCAGAAGGGCCGCAGCAAGCTGCGCGTGGCGAATGCCGGCCAGTCGCAACCTCTTTTGTACAAAGAGGGGCGTTGCGGCAAGGTCGAACTTACCGGCTTCCCGTTGGGGATCTTTGAAGAAGTCACCTACGATGAATGGTCGGTGACGCTGGCCGCCGGCGATATCCTGGTGTTTCATTCCGACGGAATCGGGGAAACGGCGAACAGCGAAGGGCAATTCTTTGGCACCGAGCGCTTGCGCAAAATTATCGAAGACCAGCACGAACTGACCGCGGCGGAACTCGCGGACCAGGTCTTCCGCGAGGTGGAGTGGTTCGCGCAAGGCGCGCCACTCGCGGATGACCGCACATTGGTCGTGCTCAAAGTCCGATGAGCGGGTCCGCCGAAGTTTCCTCTCGAAAACTTGCTTTCGTGGATCCCGCCACGTTTACGCCTCAGTTCTTATGGAAAACGACCGGGAATCGTTCGCGGCACGCCGAGTCGGTGTTCTGCGAGGGCGTACGCTTGGTGGACGTCGCCGAAAAGGTCGGCACTCCCGCTTATGTTTACAGCCGTGCGGCTATCGACAGCGCACAAGAGGAGTTGCATCGCGGGCTCGGTTTGCTCCCACACACCCTGTGTTTCGCGGTGAAATCGAATGGCAATCTGTCGATCTTGAAGCACGTGGCCAAGGGTGGCAACGGTTTCGACATCGTCTCCGGCGGCGAACTGGCGATGCTGCAGATCATCGGCGTACGCGGCGATCGTATCGTTTTTTCTGGCGTCGGAAAGACACGCGAGGAAATGCGCGAGGCGTTGCGCTACCCTTCGGCCAAAAAAGGTGGTCACCCCGGAATTCTTCTTTTCAATGTGGAATCGAAACCCGAACTGGAAGTCTTGCTGGAGGAATCTTCCCGCAATTTGAAACGTGGCGGCGTCCCACCCGCTGTTTCCATTCGCGTGAATCCGGATGTGCAGGCCGGAGGGCATCCTCATATCTCCACCGGGCGCTTCGAACACAAGTTTGGGCTCAATTGGGACGAGGCTCGGCGTCTGTATCTGGCTCATCGCGAATCGAAATGGATCCGGTGGCGGGGAATCAGCGTTCACATCGGCTCGCAGATTGTGACGATGGACCCGTTTCGACGCGCCTTGCGTCGCCTGGCTGGCTATGTTAGCGAATTGCGAAAGAGCGGAATTTCGCTGAAATATCTCGACTTTGGTGGGGGACTCGGAGTTCGCTACACGAAGGAAAAGCCGCCTTCCCGGGAAGCCTACGCTCGCACGGTGGCGCGCGTGTTGCGGCCGCTGGGTTTACACCTCCTGCTGGAGCCGGGCCGCACGATCCTAGGTCCAGCCGGCGTATTGCTTACTCGGGTCATCTACTTGAAGGAGAGCCGCGGTAAGACGTTCGTCGTCGTGGACGCGGCTATGAACGACTTGATGCGGCCCGCCCTCTACGGCGCCGTGCATCCGATTACCAAGATCACCCGCGACAAAAATAGCGCCTCCCCGCGTCAGCGAGTAGATATCGTCGGCCCGGTCTGCGAGACCGGCGACTGTTTCTTGCACGATTGGCCTCTGGATCGCGTGCAAACCGGTGACCTCCTCGCCATCTGGGTCACCGGTGCGTACGGCATGAGCCAAACTTCGAACTACAACGCCCGCCGCCGTCCCCCCGAAGTCTTCGTGGAAGGCAACAAGTTCCGCCTGATTCGCCGCCGCGAATCCCCCAGTGACCTATTGCGCGGCCAACTCCAGAAGTAGCACAGGCATCCTTGTTTATCCCGAGGCCGCCACCCATGACCCCAGATTCCACAAACGTTCCGTTTTGGGACTGGGAACCCCCCTCATCCTTGTCTATAGCTGATAAAAGTAATTAACATAAATATATATATTATGTAATTTTTACGTGTGTTTGGCCATCGACATCCCGCCCCTTCAATCCTCTAAGCGCCCAAGCCCTCCCTTTGCACTCCCTGCTACCTCCCAAAGATTTGAAGAAAGCCATCTCGATCCCCCCAACGCCGGCAGAATCAACACTTGTGGAAAACCCTAGGGTGGGGTACCTAACTGGCCAACGCCAATCCAACACGTCGTCCAAGAAACGCCAGAAACCCAAAAAACGCCAAGAAAAGACGTCACCCTCTATCTAGACTCCTGGCGGGCCTGTAGGAAAACTCGTGTTTTTCATTAGGGCACGGCGTTAGCAGCGCCGCCGCCGGCGCAAAAACGAGAAATTGTCATTCTGAGGGCATCCGAATAAGGATGCCCGAAGAATCTTAACTACCGAAACCTGGAAAGACCCGCCAACGCTGTTTTTCCCAAGCGTCCGCACAGACCTGCGTCGCAAGCAACTAGGTCTCACCCCATTTGAGTTTGCTGTGGAGGATTTCGAAATAGGACTTCTTTTGGGGTTGAATCAGCTTTAGGCGCTCGGCGGCGCGCTTCATGCGGACCTGGTCGCCGGGTTCCATCGGTATGCCGGTTTGGCCGTCGAGGGTCAGAAAAACGGATTCGGTGCCGGCGGACAGATTGATCTCGACTTCGGACGAATCGCGGATCACGACCGGGCGATCGCTCAAGGTATGCGGGCAGATCGGCGTGATGACCCAGGATTCGACCGACGGGTGAACGATGGGGCCGCCGGCGGAAAGGGAATAGGCGGTGGAACCTGTGGGCGTCGCCACGATCAAACCATCCACGCGGTAACGGCAGATGAACTCGCCGTCGATCATCAGCTCCAGATCGATCATGCGCGCCAGCGCGCCCTTGTTGATGACCGCTTCGTTCAGGACGGTTTGGCGTTCGATGACGTTTCCCTCGCGCACCAGCTCAACGTCCAACATCACGCGTTCGCTGGATGGCAATCTTCCGGCCAGCGTTTCTTCGAGGGCGGGGTACATTTCTTCAAGTTTGAAGCTGGTGAGAAAACCGAGGCTGCCCATGTTGATGGGCAGGATGGGAATGTCCAATCGCGCAGCGACGCGCGCGGCGGCCAGCAAAGTGCCGTCACCGCCGAGCACGAGTAAGAGCTGCGAGGCTTTCGCGACTTCGTCGCGGGGCAGGCCTTTGGAGGAGTCGTTCAGCGCGCCGGCGGTTTCCGTGTCGTAGAGCACGTTGATCCCGCGCGCTTCAAACCAACGGAGCAGCGGGGGCACAACGACGACCAGGTTGGAACGCCTGGGCCGCGAAATAATGCCAACGGTGTGAAAGGGCACGGACGGGTGCATGTATGCTTGCGATTCTACTCCACCCTCTTTTTGCGCGCGTGGAGAAAATACTCCTGATTGCCTTCGGCGCCGGGTAGACGGCTGGGACGAACGGCGGCAACTTCGAGCCCCGCCTTAAGGGCTGCTGTCCGGACTTTTTCGACGGCTTTTTCGTGAAGCGCTGGATCGTTGACGATGCCACCGGCGCCGACGTCTTCTCTCGGCAGCTCGAATTGAGGTTTGACGAGGACAAGCAGGTCCGCGCCAGGTTTCGCGATGACGGACGCCGGCAGCAAGACTTTGCCGGCGGAAATGAACGAAACATCGATGACGACGAGATTGACTGTTTCAGGGATCTCGTCGTGGCGCAGATCCCGCGCATTTCGCTCGACGCGCACGACGCGGTTGTCCTGTTGAAACTTCCACGCCATCTGACCGACGTTTACATCCACCGCGTAGACGCGTGACGCGCCTTTTTGCAGCAAGCAATCGGTGAAACCTCCGGTGGACGATCCGATATCGAGGCAAACGAGTCCGGCCGGGTCGATCGAGAAATCCGCCAGCGCGCCTTCCAGCTTGATGCCGCCGCGGCTGGCGTACTTTTGCGCGCGGCTCGTTACGGCAACTCGCGCATCTGCCGCAACAGAAGCGCCCGCTTTATCCGCGCGGATGTCCTCAATCCAGACTTCGCCGGCGAGGATTATGGCTTGCGCCTTGGCAGGGGATTCGGCCAGGCCGCGCTCGACAAGCAGCACATCGAGGCGTTTCTTGACGGGTTTGGATTTCATGGTGACGCCAAAGCGGTTAGGCGCGGCGAAGAACTAGGAACTCCGCGATGTCGCGAAGGCGCGCGGCTTTTTCGGCGAAGGGAGCAAGTTCCGCGATGGCGCGCGTCGCCAAATCGTTGGCGATTTCGTGGGAGCGCTCCAGACCGTAGACGGCGG
>Ga0182024_10011024_pt1 | contig 18269 bp, 10 predicted proteins | sample P32metaG_FD_120480 | JGI IMG/M metagenome (GOLD analysis project Ga0182024, IMG submission 120480) | Permafrost microbial communities from Stordalen Mire, Sweden - P3-2 metaG (Illumina Assembly) | ecosystem: Environmental > Terrestrial > Soil > Wetlands > Permafrost | place: Sweden: Stordalen... | reverse complement strand
TTGGGATGCCAATGCGGCGCAATTCTATATCCGTCGGGCATCTTCAGGCGCACCGTGTAGTCCCCGCTATCTGCAAGAGGATTCCCTTCCAACACGGCCAGTTGCGCCCCCTGCGGCACAAATAACGGTGCTGGACCGTATTGGATTGCATCTGGTGTAAACGCGTTCTTCTCGGTGGGAGCAGAAGCCGCCACAACACCAAGCCTGCTGGGTTCGGTCATCCACCACCCACCTGCGAATAGCGCCACGATCAGGCACAGAGTCCGTTTCATGAATGTTCCTCCTTCTTGGATTTCGTCGTTCGACGCAACGGGATGACAATATCGCGTGCTTTCGGCGAGCTTGCAATGAGGTGGGGATAACTTTTGTGTATTCTTGGTGTATCGTCGTACCCTGAAGGCAATTAGGGGTTTACACGCAAAATGGCTTCTATTTCCCGTTCGAAAGTTGGCGATATTGAGCTCGATCTCGGCCGTTACGAGCTGCGCCGCGCTGGCCGCCGGGTAAAACTCGAGAAGAAACCCATGGAGCTTCTGATTTTCCTGGTGCGGCGACGAGAGCAATTGGTTTCCCGCCAGGACATAGTCACCAAGCTGTGGCGCTCTGATCTCTTCATCGACACCGAACGGAACATTAACAACATCGTTCGGAAAATTCGCAGCGCTTTGGGTGACCATTCAGCTAAACCACGTTTCCTTGAAACCGTGATCGGCAAGGGCTACAGGTTCATCGGACCCATCCGTATCATTAGTCCCCTGTACCCACGCGCCGACTTGCCGGAAGAGGCAGGCGGCCATACTCCATTTCCAGACGATGTGACCTGGCGGACGGACCGCGCTTCGCTCGCGGTGCTCCCGCTTCGTCTTCTCGGAGATCTCCAGGATGATCAGGGCCTCTGCTTGGGTTTTGCGGACGCTGCGGTATCGCGCCTGGCAAACCTGGAGGGTGTTGACGTCCTCCCAACATCCGCGATTTTGAATATGCCCACGAGTGCAACGACGTCGGAAATTGCTTCGCGACTAAGAGTTCGGTTTGTGGTGCACGGCGCGATCCAGACTTCCAAGGCGGAATCGCGTTTGTCCGTCGAACTGTTTGACTCCCATTCGCAAACGAGTTGTTTCAAAAGGAAATTTGTTCTCGACACCAAGCGTCCCTTTGAACACCTCGATGAGATCGCCACACAGACGGCCAGAGCGCTGAAGCGTCCCGTGCACCAGCCAAGCCTCCGGAGTCACGCTCGCTACAGCCGGGATCCGCTGGCCTACGCTGAGTTTATTCACGGCTATCGGCTCAGTTCCTCGGGCGAAATAAAACGATTGGAAGAAGCCACGCAACACCTGATGAATGCAGTCGCTCGCGATCCAGCCTTTGCGCTGGCACATGCGATTCTCTCCTTGGTGTGTGCGGCACGACACTTTGAGTTCGATCCTGTCCGGACCTGGCTGGAGAAGGCCGAATTTCACTGCCAGCGCGCGCTGGAGCTGGATGCGGCTCTGCCCGAAGCACACGTAGCCCAGGCGTTTCTACTGTGGGGACCGTCGAAAAACTTCCAGCATATCGAGGCGATTGCCGAATTGAAGCGTGCCCTCACTCTTCAGAAGAATCTGCCTCATGCCTACAACCGTCTGGGAACGATCCTGGCGCATATCGGTCTACTGGATCATGCTCGCATGATGTACGAGCGGGGCAGGCTCTTCGATCCTGGAAAATCAATCAGCCACAGCATTACGCAGGTCTATTTGTGGAGTGGGAAGTACGAACTCTTCAAAGAAGAACTGCAGAGGTGGCGTGCCGACAACCCGGACAGTAAGTACGCCATCTATTTTGCCCCGCAGCTAGCGATCCTGACCGGCCAATGGGAAGAGGCCAAAGGCTTGCTCGACGAAGCCGCGAGCCTGGTCCAGGACGAACCCCTGATTATCAGCCTTCAAGGTGTGCTGCATGCATCGATGGGCAAATCCGAGCCGGCGCTGCGCTGCATAAACCGGGCATGCACGAACCCGAAATCTTTCGGTCACGCTCACCACACCTATTATCAGATTGCCTGTATTCTTTCTTTGCTGAATCGGCCGGAAGTCGCGTTTGAGTGGCTGGAACGCAGCGTTGATACCGGTTTCGCATGCTGGCCATTTTTTCTGAAGGACCCATGCTTGAAGAATCTGCGCCGCCATGCCCAGTTTGAACTCTTAGTGAGTTCTTTACAGGCCAAATATCCTGACCACTTGGGCCTGCTGTGACGGGAGTCCTCAGCACTCCCCCATTCGATAAATGGTTTGAGGTTGGATGGTCTCGGAGGCTGTCGCCGGTAGCGGGGCTGCTCAGCCCGGCCCATGCGCACTTCGATGTGGTCGGCTAATCGGAAACTGACCCGCGACGCACTTGGTTCGCTACAAGGCCCCCTATCGCTGAGAAACGACTACGGATTCGCCGCTGCCGCAGTGGCCGTAGTTGCTGGCGCGCCAGCCGGAGCGGGTGGCGCGGTATTCGCGGGCGGTGCGGTGTTGACCATGGTCGAATGCATGGAGGGGAGCTGCGACGCATCCCACGATCCGCCCAGAGCTTCAATCAGTTGAACGCTCGAGGTCATCTGCGAACTGCGAAGGGTGACCGCGGTCTGGCGATTGCTGAACAGCGCGGTCTGCGCGGTGATCACGTTGAGGTACGGATCGATACCCAGTTTGTAGCGGTCGGTGGCGATTTGCAGGGTCCGTTCCGCGGAGGCAACGGCTACGTCTTGCTGGTGAATTTCCGTTGAAAGAATGCGCAGCGACGCCAGATTGTCTTCGATCTGTTGGAATGCGGTCAGCACCGTCTCGCGGTAGTTGGCCACCGTTTCGTCATACATCGCTTGATACTGCACCACGGTGGCACGGCGCAAGCCAGCATCGAAGAGTGTCTCGGCGAGCGCGGGGCCCACGGACCAGACGAAGCTCGACGGCGATAACCATTTGGCGAAGGATGCCGCTTCAAATCCAGCCGACGCGCTCAAGGTAAGCGTGGGGAAATAGGCGGAGCGGGCGACACCGATTTGGGCATTGGCCTGAGCCACGCCTCGTTCGGCGGCAGCAATATCCGGGCGGCGCTCCAGAAGCTGCGAGGGAACGCCGTAGGGAATAGCCGGCGGGCCCACTTTCGGCGCACCTTGCGGGATGGAGAAAGTGGAAGCGGGCTGGCCCACCAGCATGGCGATAGCGTGCTCGAACTGGGCGCGCTGGATTCCGATGTTAGTGTCCTGCGCTTCGGTGCTTTCCATCTGTGTTTCGGCTTCGGCCACCGATTCGTCGGAATCAATGCCGGTTTCGTAGAGTACGCGAGTGAGATCGAGCGATTCTTTGTACGCAGCGACGGTGGAATCCAGTAGTTGCTTGAGCGCATCCTGCGAACGGAGCTGGAAATAATCGGATGCCACCTCGGCCTGAACGGTTAGGCGAGTGTTCTCCAGGTCCGCCGCGTTGATTTGGGCGCCCGCGGCGGCGGCACGCACGGTATTGCGGATACGGCCAAATAAATCAGGCTGCCAGGTGGCGTCGAACGGGAGAGAGTACTCGGTAACCGTCGCCGAGGAAAGAGTAGAGGATGTGCTGCCGGAGCTGGACGTCGTGGTGGTGATCGCCCGTTGTTTCGAAGCGGTAATGCTCGGACCCGCGGTGACCGTTGGAAAAAATTGGGACTTCGCTTCGCGAACCATCGCTCGTGCCGCTTGAAAATTGGCGGCGGCCATGGCGATATTCTGGTTGGACACATTCACTTGGTCTTCGAGTGCGTTCAACTCCGGGTCGCCAAAAATCTCCCACCACCTTCCGTGCAGCGCGTCGTCCTTCGGTTGCGCCACCTTCCAGCCATCGGTCTGCTTCTGTTCGTCGGGGGTCAGCTCTTTGTAGGCCGGTGGCGTGGTCACCGTGGGGGTGTGGTAGACCGGGCCCACCGAACAGCCACCGATCAAGAAGAGGAGTCCCGCCAGCGGAACCCAGCGCGCTGAAAGTTTCGTTGCCATTTGCTTTTTCACTTTCTCCCTATCGCTCGATCCGTTTTTCTTTTACGCCAGCGCCGATTCGAAATGCGAGTTTCGCCCGGCGCGGCGTAAATGCCGCTATCCGATCGACGGCTGAGGCGCGGAAGCTGCGGCGCGGTGCCCGCCGCGGGCGCGTTTTCTCCAGGTGCTGAAGCGGTCCATATACAGGTAAACCACCGGCGTCGTATACAGCGTGAGCATCTGGCTGAATATCAGCCCGCCGACGATGGTGATGCCCAGCGGCCGCCGAAGCTCCGAGCCGGTGCCGGTGCCCAAAGCGAGCGGCAGCGCGCCCAGGAGCGCGGCCATGGTGGTCATCAGAATGGGGCGGAACCGCAGCAGGCACGCCTGATAGATGGCGTCGCGCGACGCCAATCCTTCGTTGCGTTCCGCAGCGATCGCAAAATCGATCATCAGAATCGCATTTTTCTTCACGATGCCGATCAGCAGGATGATCCCAATCAGCGCGATCACGCTCAGGTCCGTCTTGGATATCATCAGCGCCAGCACCGCGCCCACCCCCGCCGACGGAATCGTGGAAAGAATCGTAATCGGGTGGATGAAACTTTCGTACAGGATCCCCAGCACGATGTACACCGCCATCAGCGCCGTGATGATCAACATGGGCTCGGTGGATAGCGACGCCTGAAATGCCTGCAACGCACCCGAGAACATTCCATGGATGGTGGTGGGTGTTCCGAGGTTCTGTTCCATTTCATTAATCGCGGCCGCCGCGTCGCTGAGCGCCACGCCCGGGGCCAGATTGAACGATACGGTGACCGAAGGGAACTGTCCCTGGTGATTCACAGACAACGGAGCAATGGTGGGTTCGTAGTGGGCGATCGCGCTCAGCGGGGCTACGCCCCCGCTGCTCGTCGACACATAGATGTCGTTCAGACCCTTCGGGTCCTGCCAGAACTCCGGCGCCACCTCCATCACCACGTGATACTGATTGAGTGCGGTGTACATGGTGGAGACTTGGTCTTGTCCGAAAGCTTCGTACAACGTGTTGTCCATCGACTGTGGGGTGATTCCCAGGCGCGAGGCAGTTTGCCGGTCGTAAGTCAATTCCGCCTGCAGCCCATTATTCTGCTGATCGCTGTTGACGTCGGTAAAGCCCGGTAGTTTCCTCATTTGCTTCAGTAGAATAGGGCCCCATTTCGTCAGGTCGTCCAGGTTGTCACTTTGCAGCGTGTATTGATATTGCGCGCTGCTGGCACGCCCCCCGATGCGCAAGTCCTGCCCGGCTTGCAGGAACACGGTCGCGCCGGGAAGAGAGTTTAATTTCGGGCGAAGCCGATTCACCACATCACTCGAACTCACCTTGTCGCGTTGCTCCAGCGGTTTCAGCCCGAGATACACGAACCCGCTGTTGGTTGCCCCCCCCCCGCCCGTGAAGGTCAGCACGTTGGCCACCGCCGGATCGCTCTTGATCAGGTTGGCAAACCGTCGCGTTGCGACTTCCATGGCCTGGAACGATGTATCCTGCGCTCCCTGAATCCCGCCGAATACGGTTCCGTTGTCTTGTTCCGGAAAGAATCCCTTGGGCACAATTTCGAGCAGGTAAATGTTCACCCCAATGGTGACTAGCAGGACCATTAGGGTGAACAGCGGGTGGCGCAGCACCACCGTGAGAGTGCGCTCGTAGAGGTTCAGTATCCAGTCGAATCCCTTCTCGCTGATGCGGTAGAGCCGCCCGTGTTCGTCCGGGCGGGCGTGTTTCAGCAGCAGCGAACACATCATCGGGGTGGTGGTAAGCGAAATCCCCAGCGATACCAAGATCGCCACCGAAAGTGTGACCGCGAATTCGCGGAACAGGCGGCCAACGATGCCGCCCATCAACAGTATGGGGATAAACACTGCGCACAGCGAAAGGCTGATCGAAAGGACGGTGAATCCGATTTCACTCGCGCCCTTCAGCGCGGCTTGCATCGGCGACATTCCCTGTTCGATATAGCGGGTAATGTTCTCGATCACTACGATCGCGTCGTCCACCACGAATCCCGTGGAGATAGTCAGCGCCATCAGCGACAGGTTGTCGATGCTGTAGTGGCACAGGTACATCACCCCAAAGGTGCCGATCAGTGACACCGGCACGGCGATGCTGGGGATGAAGGTGGCTTGCACGTTCCGCAGAAATACAAAAACCACCAGGATCACCAGCCCGATGGAGAGCAGCAGAGTGGCCTCCACATCGTGAACCGAAGCGCGAATCGTCAACGTGCGGTCCAGCACGATAGTGTAATTGATGGCCGTGGGCATGGAAGCCTGTACCGAAGGAAGCGCCGCACGGATGCGGTCCACGGTATCGATGATGTTGGCTCCCGGTTGCCGGAACACGATCAACGGGATCGCGCCCTTGCCGTTGACGTAACCGACCGCCCGAATATTTTCCACCGAATTCTCGACGTCGGCGATGTCCGAAAGCTTGATCGCAGCCCCGTTGTGATAGCCCACCACCAGGTCGCGGTAGTCTTCGGCCCTGAGCAGTTGATCGTTGGTGACGATGTCCGCGGTGATGTTGCCATCGGAGAGCTGGCCCTTGGGCTCGTTGGCATTTTGCGCCGCCAGCATGTTGCGAACGTTGTTCAGGCTCAGGCCGAAATTATTAAGTTGCGTCGGATTCACTTCCGCGCGCACCCCAGGCAACGCGCCGCCGCCCACGCTCACCTGCCCCACACCCTGAATCTGCGACAGCCGCTGCTCCATGATGGTCGAAGCCGCGTCGTAAAGTTTGCCTCGATCGTAGATGTCCGAAGTGAGCGCGATAATCATGATTGGCGCGTCCGCCGGGTTCACCTTGCGATAGCTCGGATTGGCGGGAAGGTTGGCAGGCAGATAACTGCGCGCTGCGTTGATGGCCGCCTGAACGTCGCGCGCCGCTCCGTCGATGCTCCGGTTCAGGTCGAATTGTAGCGTCACGCTGGTGCTGCCCAGATTGCTGGACGAAGTCATCTCGCTGACCCCGGCGATCCGCCCGAACTGCCGCTCCAGCGGCGTGGCCACCGACGACGCCATGATCGCCGGACTGCCGCCGGGCAAACTGGCCGACACGGAAATTGTCGGAAAGTCGATTTGCGGCAGAGGCGATACCGGCAAGACGCTGAATGCCACCCCTCCCGCGAGCGCGATGGCCGCGGTGAGCAGGGTCGTGGCCACCGGGCGTTTTATGAATGGTGAGGATAGACTCATGCTAGTCCGCCGGCACCGTCGCTGCGTTGCCGTGTCCCTGGGGCGATCTTGAAAATCTCTTGGCGAGGTGGTCGAAGAAAATATAGATGACCGGCGTGGTGTAAAGAGTGAGGACCTGGCTAACCAACAGGCCGCCGACCATGGCAATACCCAGGGGGCGGCGTAGTTCGGCGCCAATTCCGGAACCCAATGCGAGAGGAAGGCCGCCCAGCAGCGCCGCCATGGTGGTCATCATGATCGGCCGGAATCGCAGCAGGCACGCTTCATAAATCGCCTCTTCGGAGCTCTTGCCGTCCTTGCGCTCGGCCTCCAGGGCGAAGTCGATCATCATAATTCCATTTTTCTTTACGATGCCGATGAGCAGGATGATTCCGATCAACGCCACCACGCTCAATTCCTCACCGCAGACCAGCAGCGCCAGGATCGCTCCCACCCCGGCTGAGGGAAGCGTCGAGAGAATAGTAATGGGATGGATGTAACTCTCGTACAAAACGCCGAGCACGATATACACCGTGATCAGCGCGGCCAAAATCAGGATCGGTTCGTTCGCAAGCGACGCCTGGAACGATGCGGCCGTGCCCTGGAATGCGGCCTGAACGCTTAATGGCATGTGCAGGTCTTGCTGCACCTTATTGACCGCATCGGTGGCGGCACCGAGTGAAGCGCCGGCCGCAAGATTGAACGAAACGGTTACCACCGGAAATTGCCCCTGGTGATTCACCGACAGCGGCGAGGTTCGGTTTTCGAAGTGGGTGAAGGCGCCCAGCGGTACCGCTCCGCCGTTCACCGTGGACACCACCGGTGGCGTCGACGATCCGGTCGACGTAGTCCCAGAGTGTGCGGTGGAGGCAGTTGCGGTTGCGGTGATCAAACTGCTCGAAGATGTGCTCGATGTCGAACCGGAAGTGTTACCCGACGCTCCGGTGGAGCTGGAGCTCGAAGACGACGAACTAGCGGCCGATGATAGCGCGACCGTGCTGGACGAACTGGAGGAAGAAGTCGCAGTGCCCGGCGAGGCGCTGGTCCGAACGTAAATATTTTGGAGCTTGGCCGGATTTCGTTGAAAGTCGGGAATCGCTTCGAGGATCACGTGGTACTGATTCAATTGCGTGTACAGCGTGGAAACCTGGCGCTGGCCGAAAGCGTCGTACAACGTCTCATCGATCATTTGCGGCGTAATGCCCATGCGCGAAGCGGTTAGGCGGTCGATCACCAGCGATGCGGCAAGCCCGGACGTTTGCTGGTCGGTGGCCACGTCGCTCAGCTCCGGCAACTCTTTCAGCTTGTTCACGAAGCGATTGGTCCATTGATTCAGCTCGTTCTGGTCGGGATCTTCCAGCGTGTATTGGTACAGCGTCCGACTCACCCGGTCTTCCACCGTTAGGTCCTGCACCGGCTGCATGTACAGGGTGATGCCTTGCACCTTGTCCAGATTCTTCTGTAAGCGGCGAATTAAATCGAGCGCGCTGATCTTGCGCTCTTCCAGCGGCTTGAGCGTGATTTGAATGCGCCCGCTGTTCAGTGTGGTGTTGGTGCCATCCGCGCCGATGAACGAAGAAATATTTTCCACTGCCGGATCGTTCAAAAGCACCTTGGCCAGCGCCACCTGGCGTTCGGCCATCGCCGGAAAGGAAATAGTTTGCGCCGCTTCGGTGATGCCTTGAATCACGCCGGTATCCTGCTCCGGGAAAAATCCTTTGGGCACGATGACGTACAGCACGATGGTGAGAACCAGAGTGCCGACCGCGACGATCAGCGTGGCGGTCTGGTGCTTGAGCACCCAGCGAAGCGTTTTGCCATAGAACGCGATCACGCTGTTGAAGCCGCGCTCGGAGATCTGATAGAAGCGCCCGCGCTCCGACTCCGGTGAGTGCCGCAGCAGCTTGGCGCACATCATCGGAGTGAGGGTGAGCGAGACCACTGCGGAAACCAGGATGGTGACGCTCAGGGTGATCGCAAATTCGCGAAACAGCCGCCCCACGATATCGCCCATGAACAGCAGCGGTATCAGCACCGCGATCAATGAAATGGTGAGCGAAACGATGGTAAATCCGATTTGCTCGGAGCCTTTGAGCGCCGCCTCCAGCGGGTCTTCGCCCTCCTCAATATAGCGGACGATATTCTCGATCATCACGATGGCGTCGTCGACCACGAACCCGGTCGAAATGGTAAGCGCCATCAACGTCAGGTTATTCAAGCTGTAGCCGCACAAGTACATGATCCCGAAGGTGCCCACCAGCGATAGTGGAACCGCGACGCTTGGAATGATGGTGGCGGAAACGTTGCGCAGAAACAGAAAGATGACCATCACCACCAGGCCAACGGTAAGCATCAATTCGAACTGAACGTCGTGCACCGAAGCCCGAATGGTGGTGGTGCGGTCGGTCAGGATAGTCATCTGCACCGACGCGGGCAGGGTGGTCTGTAGCACCGGCAACAGCTTCTGGATGCGGTCCACCACCTGAATGATATTGGCGCCCGGCTGGCGCTGGACGTTCACGATCACCGCGGGCGTGGTATTCATCCACGCGGCCAGCTTGGAGTTCTCGGTATCGTCCAGGATATTGGCTACGTCGGACAGCATGATCGGCCCGCCGTTGCGATAAGCAACGATCACCTGGCGAAAATCCTTGCTGGTCAGCAGCTGGTCGTTCGCGTCGATCTGATAGCCCTGCAGCGCTCCGTCAAAGCTGCCCTTGGCGATGTTCAGGCTGGTCTGTTGCAGGGCCGAGCGAACGTCTTCGAGGTTGATGCCGTAAGCGGAGAGCGCGGCGGGGTTTGCCTGAATGCGAATGGCCGGCTTTTGTCCGCCGCTGATGCTCACCATCCCCACGCCGGGCAACTGCGCGATCTTTTGCGAGAGTCGAGTGTCGGCCAGGTCCTCCACCTGCGAAAGCGGAATGGTTTGGGAAGTAAGGGCCAGAGTAAGAATCGGCGAATCCGCGGGATTCGTCTTGCTATAGATCGGAGGAACCGGCAAATCCGCTGGCAGATAGGTCTGCGCCGCATTGATCGAGGCCTGCACCTCCTGCTCGGCAACGTCAATATTCAGATCCAGGGAGAACTGCAACACGATCACCGAGCTTCCCGCCGAGCTCGTTGAGGTCATCTGATTCAGGCCCGGAACCTGCCCGAACTGCCTTTCCAGCGGCGCGGTCACGGCGGATGCCATCACGTCCGGACTCGCGCCCGGATAAAAAGTAATCACCTGGATGGTGGGATAGTCCACTTCGGGAAGCGCGGAAATCGGGAGCTGGGTGTAAGCCACGATGCCGACCAGCATGATCGCCGCCATCAGCAGCGACGTGGCCACCGGGCGAAGAATAAATGGACGAGAAGGACTCACGAATTCCCCTGATTTCCCTTAGCTTTCTTGTGGCTGGAACGCTTGGATCCGGTAGATCCCGTGGATGAGGTAGATCCCGTAGGTCCGCTGGATCCACGGGCTGCGGCGGGCCCACTCGGCGGATTGGTTCCGCTGGACGCCGCGGCATCCCGCTGGTTATGCACCGTCACCTTCGCTGTGTCTTGCAGCTTATCAAAGCCACTGGCCGCAATCACATCGTTCGTCTGCAATCCCTGAACCGCAGTCACACCCCCATCGGTCACTCCCGGAGTGACCGTAACCATCTTGGCGGTCTGATCGGACTGAATCACGTAAACAAATGCACCCTGCGCGCTGCGCTGAATCGCGTTGTTCGGAACTAAGATCACTCCGTGCTGGGTATCCACTAGCAAGCGCGCGTTCACGAACTGATTGGGAAACAGTGATTCATCCTGATTGGGAAAAATCGCCTTCAGCTTGACCGTGCCGGTAGTCGGATCGATCTCGTTGTCCGTGGTCAGCAACGATCCGCTGGCAATTTTCTTCTGTTGGTCGCGATCGAACGCATCGACCTCCAGCTTATGTCCCTGATGTACCTGCGCCTGAATCTGCGGCAAATAATCTTCCGCAACGTTGAACACCAGTGTGATCGGCTGCAACTGGGTGACCACCACTAGTCCGGAAGTGCTGCCGGCCTGAACGATGTTGCCGAGGTCGATCATGCGCAGACCGACGCGGCCGGTGATCGGCGACGTAATGTGGCAGTAGACCAGCGACAGCTTCGCGCTGTCGATTCCTGCCTGGTCGTTTTTCACCGTGCCTTCGTTCTGCAGCACCAGTTGCTCCTGGTCGTCCACTTGCTGTTTGGCGATAGCGTTCTTGCTGAACGCGGTCTGGTAGCGGGTGAGATCGATCTTCGATTCGTTGAGTAGAGCTTGATCGTGCTGAAGTTGCCCTTCCGCTTGGGCTAGCTGCACCTGGTAGGGACGCGGGTCGATGTCCACCAACGGATCGCCGGCTTTAACCATCTGACCTTCGGTGTAGTGGATGGCCATGATTTCGCCCTGGACGCGGCTGGTGATGGTTACCGTATAGACCGGAGTCACCGTGCCAAGCGCGGTGATGTAGACGCCGATATCACCCTGTTTCGCGGTCGCGGTGGTGATCGGTATGCCGCGGGGAGGCGCGGCGTTGGCCTTGGCGTTCGCGGCCTTCTGCGCTTCATATTGCCGGTACATGAAAAGACCGCCGCCGAGGATGACGACGGCAACGATAGCCCACACCAACCAGTGGCTCTTTTCTTCGTTTTTGGGAGGCCCGTCGGGCGGGGTGGGCGGCGGCCGAGGCGGCACAGCCGTGCTGGTCGAGTTCGGTATATCCGTAAGATTTTCGGTCTTTTCGGTCATGAAGTTGCGTCAGCACGTCGCGATCAAACCGCACGCTAGCCGATAGCGCCGCGCCGAAGCTTTCCGCGCCGCTGGCTGGGTTGTGGGCGACCTACGAGGTTGCGTTCTCCTTGGGCACGAGCTTCGAGGATATTACCCCGCTCGAAGACATAGGATATGGACGAATGAAGACCCTCTTGCGTTTCGACGATACTATCTTCAACGACCTTGCTTGCCAACCGCACCAATGGTTGCTGGGCGCACCGCTTTCGGGCCGGATGCCCATATCCCTCTACACCAATTGAGGTCCGAAAGTGATTCTTGGATGCAGTTGATGCAGCCGCTTTTCCACACATCTAGGCCCTTCCCGCCGCCGGCACACAATGCTAACCGCGCCGAGCCAACCCGAGCTCATCGCCCCAATACGGGCGGGCTCCTCGACAGAAAGGGAGGGAGATCCGAGACGGTACACTGCAGAGATACCCCCTCGCAACTCAATGAAACCAAAGCACCGAAAATTTCTGAATCGCTACAAATCTCGTATATAGCCTATCCGCAGGGCGCATCCCAGTTTTCTCCGTATCCCCCCGGACCGTTCTAGCCGAAATCGCTGGCCACGGCCGAGCCAGGGTCAGGGAGAGCGGGTGTTTTTTGCCACACAATGGGGCATGCGACGGTCAACGAACGGCATACAGTAGTGTATAGTTTTTGATTACCCATTTCGCGCGTGGGCTACAGATGTCGTTGCCGGCGGCGCGGAGGGGCAGAAAGTGAAAGGAGTCTTAACCATGTCGGGCAAGCTTCGCGCCGGAATTCTGGGCGCCACCGGTGCTGTGGGCCAGCGCTTCATCCAACTGCTGGACCAAAATCCCAAATTTGAAGTGACCGCGGTGGCGGCCTCGGACCGCTCGGAAGGCAAGACGTATGCCCAAGCCTGCGCGTGGAGGCTTCCTGGCGGGATGCCGGAGGCAGTGAAGACCATCCGCGTCCAGGCGCCGCACCCTCCGCTGGATTGCGATGTGATTTTTTCGAGCTTGCCGGCGGGGATGGCGCACGCGGTCGAAGGAGAATTTGCGCGCGCGGGCTATCCAGTGATCAGCAATTCCGCGGCATGGCGGATGGAACCGGATGTGCCGCTGCTGATTCCGGAAGTGAATCACGAGCACCTCGCATTGCTGGAGACGCAGCGTACCGCGCGGAAGTTCGCAGCGGGGGGCTACATCGTCACCAACCCGAACTGTGCGACGATCATGCTGGCGCTGGCTCTGGCGCCGCTGGATCAGCGCTTTGGTCTGGAATCGGTGATCGTCACTACGTTGCAAGCTCTCTCTGGCGCCGGTTACCCGGGTGTGGCCTCGCTCGACGCCACCGACAACGTGGTGCCGTTTATCGAGAGCGAAGAAGAAAAGATCGAGCGGGAAACACAGAAGATTCTGGGGCGGTTTAAAAACGGAAGAGTCGAAGCGGGAGCGTTTGCGGTGAGTGCGCAGTGCCATCGCGTGAACGTCACCGACGGACACCTGGGTGCGGTGCGGGTGAAGCTGGCTCGCCCGGCCAAGCTCGAAGACATCCAGGACGCGCTGGCTTCGTTTACTTCACTCCCGCAGCAGATGAAATTGCACATGGCGCCGGAACGGCCGATTATCGTTCGCGCCGAACAGGATCGCCCCCAGCCGCGGCTGGACCGCGATGCCGGCGGCGGAATGAGCGTAACGATTGGACGCATTCGTGCCGACAAGGTGCTCGATTACCGGTTCGTCGCGCTCAGCCACAACACCATCCGCGGCGCTGCGGGCGGCACCATTCTGAACGCCGAGCTGCTGGCCGCTACCGGCCGGCTGCATCCGATGCTGGCGCGGAGCGTCTGAGATGGCCAAACCGCTCCGGGTAATGAAATTTGGCGGGACTTCGATGGGCGATGCCGAGTGCATCGCGCGGTCGGCGAAAATTGTGGTGGAGGGCGCTCGGGACGCTTCGGTGGTGGTAGTGGTTTCGGCGATGAGCGGGGTGACCAACCGCCTGATCGCTTCGGCGGCACGGGCGCAAGCCGGCGAATCCGAGGCGGGCCCGGAGTTGATGGCGGCGCTGCGGCAGCAACACGAAACGGCGCTGGAGACCCTGATCGGCAAGAACGGACAGCGCTGGCAGGTGCAAGAACAGATCGAAGCGATACTGACGGAAGCACGCCGCCTGTACGACGGCACGGCGCTATTGCGCGAGCTATCGCCGCGCACGCTGGACTCAATATCGAGCCTGGGTGAAAGGCTTTCCGCGCCGGTGTTCTCGGCGACGCTGGCGGCGATGGGCGTGAGGAGCGAGTGCGTGGAAGCGACGCGGCTGATCGTCACCGATTCCTACCATGGCGGCGCTGAGCCACTCGCCGATTTGACCCGCGAGAATTCCGAAAAATGTCTGCGTCCGATGCTGCAAGACGGCGTGGTGCCGGTGGTCACCGGATTCATCGGCAGCAGCCAGTCCGGCGAGCTGACCACGCTGGGCCGCGGCGGCTCCGATTATTCCGCGACCATTCTGGGCGCGGCGCTGGCTGCCGATGAAGTGATTATTTGGACCGACGTGAACGGGGTCTTGACGGCCGATCCGCGGCAGGTGAAGGATGCCCGGACGATTCCAGAAATTTCCTACCGCGAGGCGGCGGAGCTAGCGTTCTTTGGAGCGAAGGTGCTCCACCCCAAGACCCTGAACGCGGTGGTAGCGGCCAAAATTCCGGTGTGGATCCGCAACAGTTTTTCTCCCGAGCACCCCGGAACGAAAATCACGCCGCAAGGGCGCAGCAACGGCGGCGGCGTGAAGGCGCTTACCGCCATTGCCGATGTTTCGCTGATCTCGGTGGGTGGGCCCGGCATCGTCGGCGTTCCGGATGTGGTGGGCCGCACGTTTTCGACCACCGCGGAGGTTCGCGCCAACGTGCTGCTGATTTCGCAATCCTCTTCGCAAAATGATATTTGTTTTGCGGTAGCCACGCCTGACGCCGAGCGCACCGTAACCGCGCTGCGAAAAGAATTTGCCAAGGATTTGGCGAATCAAAAAGTGGAGCACATCACGCTCGATCATGAAATCGCCATCGTGGCGGTGGTCGGCGAAAATATGCGTGGCACGCGGGGAATGGCAGGGCGGACGTTCAGTGCGCTGGGGCGCGAGGACGTAAACATTATTGCCATCGCGCAAGGCTCTTCGGAGTGCAACATCTCGTTTGTGGTCGAGGGCAAGGATATGAAGGCAGCCCTCGAAGCAACGCACCGCGAGTTCGGTTTGGGTGCGACAGCGGCCAAGTGACCGGGCCAGCCGCAAAGATCCCGGCCGTAAACCAAGGGCGATGAGCGAAAGCAGAAACAAATTGCGCGGTAGCGTGGCTGCCGAGCGGGCGTCGCAACACTGCATCATGCCCGGCTGTGGCGCCGCGTTTGGCATCCGGGAGCGGATTTACGTCTGCTCGTGCTGCGGCGGGCCGCTGGAGATCGACGCCGGCGTGGACGGGCCGCGAACTGCATCCGAATTGCGTCAGAAGTGGGAAGCTCGCGGCGGCGCGCAATCCGGGCCGGACCGCAGCGGGGTGTGGCGGTATCGCGAGCTGCTGCCCTTCGAAGAGGATGCGCCCGTGGTCACGCTGTTCGAGGGCAATACGCCGCTTTACGATGCGCCGCGTTGCGCGGAATATTCCGGCCTGCGCGCCCTGCGGCTGAAGCATCAGGGATGCAATCCCACCGGATCATTCAAAGATACGGGAATGACGGTGGCGGTGACGCAAGCCCTGGCATTGGGTGCGCGGACGGTGGTCTGCGCGAGCACTGGAAATACCTCCGCCAGCCTGGCGGCTTATGCGGCACGCGCGGGATTGCAATGCGCGATCGTGCTGCCGCAGGGGCAGATCAGCGCGGCGAAGCTGGCGCAAGCGATGGACTATGGCGCGGCCATTTTTGAAATCGACGGGAATTTCGACCACGCCATGCGCCTGGTGCAGGAGCTGGCGGAGGAAGATTCGATCTACCTGGTGAATTCGATCAATCCGTTTCGGATCGAGGGCCAGAAGACGGTGGCGTTTGAATTGATGCAGCAATGTAGATGGGTGGTTCCCGGCCACGTAGTGGTGCCAGGCGGGAATTTGGGAAACAGCTCGGCGCTGGGAAAAGGTTTTGAAGAGTTGCGAGCGGCGGGTCTGATCGACCGTCTGCCGAAGCTACACATCGTGCAAGCGGAAGGCGCGGCCCCGCTGGCGAGGGAATTTGCCAGGCTGCAAGCGGCGGGGGAGCGGAAGCACAAGCCGCACGCTGGCCATGGCGCCAGCGATTCGCTGCTGCCGGAGGGAATCCAGTTTGTCGAGCACCCACGCACCCTGGCGAGCGCGATCAAAATCGGCGCGCCCATTTCGTGGAGGAAAGGGTTGCGGGCGGTGCTGCGGTCTGGCGGTCAGGTGCTCACGGTGAGCGAGCAGGAAATCGCCGATGCCAAAGCAACGATCGGGCGGGACGGTGTGGGCTGCGAGCCTGCTTCGGCTACCACCGTGGCCGCCATCCGAAAGATGACCGCTGACGGGCAAATCGGCCGGGACGATTCGGTGGTGGCGATTCTGACCGGGCATATTCTGAAGGACACCGACTACGTGAGCCATTATCATCGCGGGACCCTGAGCATCGAAGGCGAAGGCGGAGAGAAAAAGCTGATCGCTGCGTCATTCCGAAATGTTCCGGTCAGCGTTCCCGCGACCAAACAAGCTGTGCTGGAAAGCTTACGGCGGCGCCGCGAATAATCCGCGCGCGGCGCTGCGAACACTTGCCAATTCCGGCATTCCCGAGCTAAAACACACGCGGGCCATGAGCGACAGACCGAACTCGACGATGGAAGTTCGCGTTCCGGCTTCGACCGCGAACTTAGGAGCAGGCTTTGACTGTTTCGGGCTGGCGCTCGATTTGCACCTGGTGGTGCGCGCCACGGTGCTTCCCGCGGCTTCGTCGGAGCGGTCACGCGTCCGCAGCCTCGGTGAGCCTGGATCGGCGAATCTGCCCCGCACTGCGGAATCAAACTTGATATTTCATGCGATGCGGCTGGCTGCGGAGCGCCAGGGAACTCTGTTGCCGCCGATGCGATTGGCGGTGCATAACGCGATTCCGCTCGCGAGCGGTCTGGGGAGCAGCGCGGCTGCGATCGTGGCCGGCATCGTGCTGGGTTTTGCGGCGGGCGGCAAAAAGGATTTCTGGGCTGAGGATGTACCGGCGGCGCTTGCTTACGCCACGGAGATCGAAGGGCACGCCGACAATGTAGGAGCGGCGCTGGTGGGCGGATTGGCTGTTACGTTGACGCGCGGCGATGGAACCGTAGCCGGCGTGCGGAAGAATTGGCCCGAAGAGATCCGAGCGGTGGCGGTGACGCCCAATTTTACCCTGGCGACGTCGAAGGCCCGCGCGGCTTTGCCTGCGTCGGTCAGCCGCGCCGACGCAGTCACAAATTTGCAGCGGTCCGCAATGCTGGTGGCGGCACTGGATGCGCGGCGCTACGATTTGATTTGGGACGCGATGCAGGACCGCCTGCACCAGCCATACCGGCAAAATCTGATTCCGGGACTCGCTGAGATTCTGCAATTGCCGCGGATGCCCGGTTTGCTGGGTGTGGCGCTGAGCGGCGCGGGACCCACTGCGGTGGCATTCGCCACTGAGGGGTTCGACGCGATCGGCAAAGCGATGGTGAGCTGCTTCGCGCGCAGAGGTCTGAATGCGGTGGTTCGTAACCTGGCGATCTCCGAGCAAGGCGCGGTGGTTACCACCGGTCGGTGGCACGGTCGCGGTAAGCGGTAGGTAAGTTCTCTCCGTGCATTGATAATTCAAGGACCTTCTTTGCTCGCGTTTGGAGTGGCACGGCCATCGGAAAATAGGAAGCGTCCCGGGTGATGGGAGAATCGCGATCGTTACCGAGCTGGTAGCCGTTGTCTTTGAACACCAATCCAAAATTATTCAGCATCGGCCAGCCGACGTGGCAAGCCGAGCAAGGCAAGCCGTACTTCCGCGCAAAGGCAGGAATGGCGTGGGCCGGCGGAAGATTGCGCAGCATTCCGGCAAAAATCAGCAACAGCACCGGAGCCCCGGAAAGACCATGGACGGCCCGGGCGATCCAGGATGGGGCTTTCATTTCTGCCTCCGAACAGTGGGTGACGCTGAGCCCCCGCGTACTTGTACCAATGGTGACAAAAAACGCGTGGGGTGAATGAAAATTGTGGGGAGGAGTGTTGTAGCAACGTAAAAATGTCACCCTAACAGCAACATAGAAATGTCACCCCCTGTGAGTTGTGTAATCGAGGGGGGTGTCGCGGTAGAAGAGCGACACCCGACCGTCGAACGTTTGATGG
>Ga0182024_10011023_pt1 | contig 18269 bp, 16 predicted proteins | sample P32metaG_FD_120480 | JGI IMG/M metagenome (GOLD analysis project Ga0182024, IMG submission 120480) | Permafrost microbial communities from Stordalen Mire, Sweden - P3-2 metaG (Illumina Assembly) | ecosystem: Environmental > Terrestrial > Soil > Wetlands > Permafrost | place: Sweden: Stordalen... | reverse complement strand
CCGGTTTCCGCCAACACCTTCGTGATCGCCGCCGTCAGCGTCGTCTTGCCGTGATCGATATGACCGATCGTCCCAACGTTGCAATGCGGCTTCGTCCGCGCAAACCTTGCCTTACCCATCGCTGCGACTTCCTGTTCAGAGAGAGGGACTCAAGTATAGTGGAGCGGGTGATGGGAATCGAACCCACGTAGCCAGCTTGGAAGGCTGGTGCTCTACCATTGAGCTACACCCGCCTGTTATCCGCTGCTTGCCGCCCGCCGGCCGCCCCTCGCTCCGCTGCCGGCCGGACGACACCACGCGCGGCGCTGGTGGAGGGGGTAGGATTCGAACCTACGTAGGCATTCGCCGGCAGATTTACAGTCTGCTGCCTTTAACCACTCGGCCACCCCTCCGCGATTCGCGAGCCGCCCGTCTCGCGCCATCGGGGGGCGCGCGGAACGCGGGTCATAAGAGCTTCACCCTGGTTTGTCAACACGCTGAGGCCCACTTTGCGAACACCAAATCCGCCCGATAGGAACCCCCGCCGGCGCCCCGCGAAAGGCGCGCCGCCGCGTGCGTCCGCGGCCCGCCCCACCCGCATCGCAGCCGGGCCAAGGCCCGCCCGCGAGCGCGGCGAGAGCTGGCTCTACGGCCGCCATGCGGTCGCCGCGGCGCTCGCCAATCCGCTGCGCCGCTGGCGCCGGCTCGCCGTCCTCGCCGGCCAGGAAAGCGAGGCCGCCCTCTTGGTCCTTGCCGCCCGCGCCGAGCGGCGTCGCGCAAAATCGGGGGCTGCGGAGGAGGCGGTCCGGGTGCTCGACCGGGCCGCGCTCGACCTGCTCTTGCCCGAAGGCGCGGTGCATCAGGGCTGGGCCCTCGCGGTCGAGCCGCTCGACCCGCCCGATCTCGACCATCTGCTGCGCCCGGCTGAAGCGACCCCGGGGAGTTCGCCGGGGAGTTCGCCGGGGCGCTCGATTGTCGTGGTTCTCGACCAGGTCACCGACCCGCACAATGTCGGCGCGGTTCTGCGCTCGGCCGCCGCCTTCGGCGCCGCCGCGGTGATCATCGCCGAGCACGGCGCGCCACCGGTCGGCGGGGTGCTCGCCAAGGCCGCCTCGGGTGCGCTCGACTGCGTACCCTTGGTCCGCGTCGTCAATCTGGCGCGCGCGCTCGACCGGCTGAAGGAGGCCGGATACTGGTGCTGCGGGCTCGACGAGAGCGCGCCGGCGCCGCTCGCCACCCTCGATCTCGGATCGCGCGTCGCCATCGTCCTCGGCTCCGAGGGCGGCGGGCTGCGCCGCCTGGTGCGCGAGCGCTGCGACTATCTCGCCCGGCTGCCGACGCGGCCTCCATTGTCCAGCCTCAACGTCTCGAACGCCGCGGCGATCGCGCTCTACGAGCTGGTCCGCGGCGACGCCGGGGGCTGAGTGCCCGCTTGCTCCGGGCCGGATGCTCTCCTACGATGCGGCGACGGACTCACCCCAGGAGGTCCCATGCCTAACGACGTAACGACAATCAATAAGCCGGCGCTGAAAATCGGCCACTCCACCGCGAAGAACCCGGTGATGGTCGAAGGCCGCCGCGATTTCTTCACCTATCGCGATCTCGCCGTCAAAGACGCCAGTGGCGGCCAGATGCGCGCCCAGCTCACCAAAGCCAAGACCGGCATGACCGAGCCTACGGGCTGGCATTACCATCTCTGCGACAACCAGTTCGTCTATGTGTTGAACGGCTGGGTCGAGCTCGAATTCGAGACCGGCGAGATGCTGCGCTGCGAGGCCGGCGACACGGTCTATATTCCGGGCGGGCTCAAACACAACGAGCTGCGCACCTCGGACGATTTCGAAATCCTCGAAATATCGACCCCGGGCGAGATCGGCACGGTCACCTGCGACAAGCCGGCCGCCCGAAGCTGAGCCTCGGCCGGCGGCTGCGCGCCGCGGCGGCGGCGCTGATCGGCCCCGTCGCCGGCTGGGCGGTGCTCGCGATGTGCCGATTGGCGCAGCGCCAGTCGCATACGGCGCGGCTCAGACGCGGGGAAGGATGCGCGGGAGGTCGGAAATGACGCTACGGACAAAACTGACCGAGCTGCTTGGTATCCGCCATCCGGTGCTTCTGGCCCCGATGGGTGGGACCGCCGGCGGCTCCCTGGCCGCGGCGGTCAGCCGCGCAGGCGGTCTCGGCCTGATTGGCGGCGGCGACTCGATGTCGATCGGTCCCGATTGGGTGGAACGCGAGTTCGCTGCCGCCGGTAATCAGCGCGTCGGTTGCGGCTTTATTACCTGGGCGCTTGTGGAGCGGCCCGAGGTGCTCGACCTCGCGCTCCGCCATGCGCCGGCGGCGCTGATGTTGTCCTTTGGCGATGCGGCGCCGTACCTCCCGCGGATCAAAACGACCGGCATCCCGGTGATCTGCCAAGTGCAGAGCCTGGCGCAAGCGCGCCAAGTGCTCGAGCAGGGCGCCGACATCATCGTCGCACAGGGCGCCGAAGCCGGCGGCCACGGGGCGCGGCGTGCGACGCTGCCGCTGGTTCCGGCGGTCGTCGACATGGTTGCAGCCTCCGGGCGTGATGTGCCGGTCGTGGCGTCGGGCGGTTTCGCCGATGGGCGGGGCCTCGCAGCCGCGCTGATGCTGGGCGCCGCTGGCGTATTGATGGGCACCCGCTTTCACGCTGCGGAAGAGTCGCTGCTCGCGCCGGAGGGGAAGCAGCGGATCGTCGCCAGCTCGGGCGACGACACCCAGCGCTCGAAGGTTTTTGACATCGCGAATGGCAGCCGGTGGCCGCGGGAATATAATAGCCGCACCCTTGTCAACCGCTTCACCGAGACCTGGCGCGGACGGGAGGCGGCCCTGGCGACGGATGCGGCGGTCATTGCCGGCTACGAGAAGGCGCGCGCGGCCGGCGAGTTCGATACTGCCGCCGTCAACGCTGGCGAGGGGGTCGATCTGATCCACGCAGTCGAGCCCGCCGGCGAGATCGTCCGGCGCGTCGTCGCCGAGGCCGAGGCAGCGCTGGCCCAGCGGTTCACCGTCTAGGAGGCCGAAGCCCGGCTACCCCCACAGCCGGTCGGTGGCGATCCGCGCGCCTGCGGCGAGGGCCGCGAGCTTGGCCCAGACGATCGAGGGCACGACCGCGTTTTGTTGCGCCGCGAAGGTCGCAAAACCGCAATCGGTCCCGGCAATCACGCGGTCGCGCCCGACAATGTCGGCGTACTGGCAGATCCGCTGCGCGACGAGACGCGGATGCTCGACGAAATTGGTCGTCGAGTCGATGAGGCCAGGCATCAGGATCTTGTCGTCGGGGATCTTGGCAGTCTTGAGGTCCTCCCACTCATGCGCGTGGCGCGGATTGGCGGCCTCGAACAAGAGCGCCTGAGGCCGCGCCCGCATGCAGGTATCGAGCACCGTGGCGAGCGGGATGTCGTGGGTGTGCGGCCCCTCGTAATTGCCCCAGCAGATATGCATCCGCATCGCCTCGGGCGGGATCTCACGGGTGGCATGGTTGAGCGCCGCGATGTTGCGCTCGGCGACGCGCAGGAACTCGGCGTCGGACAGATGCTGGTACTGGTTGTGCCGGGCTGACCCCAGATCCGGCGCGTCGATCTGCAGGATGAACCCGGCCCGGTGGATCGCCTCATATTCTTCCTTCAGCGCATCGGCCAGGGCTTCGACATAGGCGTCTTCGTCCTGGTAGTAGCGGTCGGGCACGAATTTTGTGAGGACGCCAGGCGAGGCCGCGTTCATGAACGCCTCGCCCGGCCGCGCGGTGGCGCAAGCCGCGGCGAGGTTCTGGAGATCACATTCGAGCGGCCGCCGGTCGCGATAGGCGACCGGCCCGGTGCAGCAAGGCACCGCGGCGGCGGCGAACCACGAGGTGCCGCCGCGCGAGGCGTGCAGCCGGGCGGCAAAATCGGGGTGATCGGCGATGTCGCGGTGCGCCCCGGTCTGCGGCGGCTTGTCGATGGCGCCGCCGGGCGCCGCGCCGATGCCGGAGAGTCGGTGGCGGACATAGAAGGTGTAGGAGATCTTGCTCTGCTCGCCGTCGCAGACGCTGTCGATCCCGGCCGCGACCTGCTGGCCGACGGCCTCGCAAACGGCCCCGGCGAGACGCGCTTCGAACGCCCCTTGATCGAATGCCTCACCGCGCTCGCGGGCTTCCAGAAACAGGAGCAGATCAGGCGGGCGCGGCAGGCTGCCGACATGGGTCGTCAGGATCCGGTCTCGGCTCAGCTGCACGGGTGGGGCGCTCCTCTGACCACTTGGCGTGATCCCGCACCCTTTTCACGCAGGGCCGGCGACGCAGACAAGGAAATCCCCTCCGAGGCCCTTGCGCAACAAAAGCCGCCGACAAACCTATAGCGGGTGCGACGAAGGGTCGCAGCTTCATCTGGGCATCTGCCGGGATCTGGAGTACTGCCGGGGGCTGCGGTCCCTCGAACCCACGTTCGGAGCAATACCATGCATATACGAAATCCCGTCGAATGGGGTGTCGACCAGATCAGGTCCGCCGGTACGGCGATCGAGTCGATGGGCCGAGCCGGACATCGCACCGAGGAGGCCCCGGCCGTGCGCCGCATCACGGCGGCGGATTTGGGAGACGCGCTCGCCCGCGGTGTCGACGATTTCGCCGCGTTCCGCACCGATGTTGCGTTCCTCTGCGTGATCTACCCGCTGGTCGGCCTCGTCCTCGCCCGCCTCGTCTTCGGGTATGAGCTCTTGCCCTTATTGTTCCCGCTTGCCTCCGGTTTCGCTCTGGTCGGCCCGGTGGCGGCGGTCGGGCTTTACGAGATGAGCCGGCGGCGCGAAGCCGGCGGCGAGGTCAGCTGGGCCGATGCCTTCGAGGTGGTTCACGCGCCCTCGTTCGGCGCGATCCTGCGGTTCGGCCTCCTCCTGATGGCGATCTTCGTGGTCTGGCTCAACGCCGCGATCGCGATTTACGATTTGACCCTCGGCCCCGCGTTACCGGTCTCGGTCGGCGGCTTTGTCCACGACGTCTTCGCGACCGATGCGGGCTGGGCGCTGATCGGGGTCGGGGTCGGGGTCGGTTTCCTCTTTGCCGTCATTGTGCTGGCGATCAGCGTCGTTTCAGTTCCGCTGCTGCTCGACCGCGAAATCGGGGTCGCCCTGGCGATCCGGACATCGCTGCGCGCGGTGGCGGCCAATCCGTGCCCGATGGCGGCGTGGGGCCTTATTGTCGCGGCCGGGCTGGCGATCGGCTCGATCCCGGTGTTTCTCGGCCTCATCGTCGTGATGCCCGTGCTCGGGCACGCGACCTGGCACCTCTACCGCAGGGTCGTCGCAGCCGGGTAGCGCCCGGTTGTCGCTCGGGCGCTACTGGTCGCTCAGCCCTTGTCGTACTCGTCGTGGTGGCGCCACCAGTAGCCCGTCTCGTTGCGTCCCTTCGGAGCGCGGTCGAGCCACTGGTACGCGCCCCAGAGGCCGTCCAGCCCGCGCGAATAGGTGGAATAGGTGTGGTAGACGACGCTGTCTTCGAGCACGAACGCGCTCATGCCCGGTCTCTCTCGCGCGTAGGTCGCCACGTCGGTGCCGGTCATGGCGGCGCCCTTAGCGGGCCCGCCGGGTGTTTTGCGCGGGGGTGTCTCAGGTCCCTCGCGGCCGGGTAACTGCAACGCCGCCTGGCGCCGGTAGTTGTATTCGACACTCCCTTCGCGCTGTTGCTCCTCGGTAAGCGAGACATTGAAGTCGAAGTTGAAGTCCCCGCCGAGCGAGGACGCCCACGCGAAGCTCCAGCCCATCCGCCGCTTGTACGCCCGCAGCTTGGCGAGCGGCGCCCGCGAGACCGCCGAAAGGGTGACGTCGTGGTTCGCCAGGTGGAGGACGGAGCCGTCGAACCCGTCCGCGATCGCCGAGCAGGACGGACACCCCGCCGTGTAGTCGGGCCCGAACATGAAGTGGTAGACGAGGAGCTGCGAGCGCCCTCTGAAGAGGTCTCCCAGCGAGGCGCTCCCTTCATCGGTCTCGAATCGGTACTCCTTGTCGACCCGGACCCACGGCAGCTCCTGACGTCGCCGCGCCAGCTCGTCGCCGCGCCGCGTCAGCTCCTTCTCCGCATCGAGCAGCTCGAGCCGCGCTGCCAGCCACTCTTCACGTGTCCCGGTCACGTGCGTCGTCATCGTTCTTTCCTCCTTCGCGTGGCTGCTACCGCGGGAAGTTCAGCTCGACCATCACGTTGTTGTTGTCGGGAAAGAACAGCTGGTCGATCGGCGGCTTCGCGATGTGGTTCTCGCGGTATTTGACGCCCTTTTTCTCGAGGGTCGCCTTGATCGCGGCAAAATCCGTCGCGAGGAAGGCGAAATGGTCGAAGGGGCCGGTGTCGTTCGAGGGGCCGCCGCCGATCGCGTTGGCGCGCGGCACCAGGTGCACGACCGGCACATCGCCGCAATAGAGCCAGTAGCCGGGGAAATCGAGGTCGGGGCGAAAGCCGACCCTGAGGCCGAGGACGTCCTTATAGAAATCGCGGGTGGCTTCGAGATCGGTGGTCTGCACGGTCACGTGATGCAATGCGTTGAGCGCCATTGCGGCTCCTCCTTGGTCGTCGTGTGTCATCAGAGACCATCGTCGCGGTCAAGGCAACGGCGCCGTTTGGCTCGCCAGCGGCGCGGCGCGATGCTACCGTCGCCTCACGCGACATCGCCTTGGGCAAGGCAGGAGCCGACACGATGAAAGTCTCGTTCTTCGAAACCGGGCGTTACCCGAGTTCGCCCGATATGCCGCGCGAATGGCCGGTACCGTCGGCGGCCTACGACCCGGCGGTCGGCGCCAAGGCCTATCGCGACATGGTCGAGCGCGCCCGTTTCGTCGAGAAGCTGGGCTTCGATTGGATCAGCCTGTCGGAGCACCATTATTCGCCGCGCATCCTGACCCCGTCGCCGCCCCTGTCGGCGGCCTATCTCGCGAGCCACGTCGATAACATCAAGATCGCCCTCCTCGGCCCGATCGTTCCGGTCAGCAACCCGATCCGGGTCGCCGAGGAACTGGCGATGCTCGATACGATGCTGCCCGGCCGCTTCGTGTTCGGGCTCTTGCGCGGCACCACCAACGAATATCTGAGCTACGACCTCAACCCCAAGGAGGCGCGCGAGCGCACCGACGAGGGGATGGAGCTGATTTTGAAGGCGTGGAGCGAGCCGCAGCCGTTCGGCTGGCAGGGCCGCTATTTCAAGTATCGCACCGTGTCGATCTGGCCGCAGCCGCAGGAGCAGCCGCACCGCCCGACCTATGCGCTCGGCGTCAGCGCCGAGGCGGCCGATTTCGCCGCGCGCCACCATCTCGGGCTCGGCGTCTCCTACGGCACCTTCGAGCTGATGGCCAAGTCGACCGGCTACTACCGTCAGCGCTGCGCCGAGTACGGCTGGGAGCCGGGGCCGGACGACATCGTCTACCGCGCCAACATGATCCTCGCCGAGACGGACGACGAAGCGGATGCGGCGCTGGCCCGCCGCAGCAACGCCCAGGCGCCGTTTCCGATGGCCGAGGGATTAAGGAAGGCGCTGATCGAGCAGGACAAGCGCAACGTCGGCGGCGAGCAGCGCCCGGCCAATGTCGGCCGGGTGTTGCCGATCAGCTTCTGCGGCGGGCCGGACCGCATCGTCGAGCAGGTCCGCCGGGCACGCGAGGAAATCGGCGTCGGCGTCCTCGACCTCTCGCTCGCCGACCCCGGATCGGGCGACACCGACGCGATGATGTCGGGGATCGAATTGTTCGGGAAAAAGGTCCTGCCGCGCATCCGCAACATCTGACCGCTCGCTGGCGCATCACGGGAGGATGCCGATGAAGATCGTCTTCACGTGCGGCATCCGCACCCTGCCGGGCACGGCGCAGACCCTGGCGGACCTTTACCGCGACCACCTCGAAGAAGCGGTGCTGGCCGAGGAACTCGGCTTTGACTGCGTGTGGGCGAGCGAGCACCATTTTTCGCCTGATGCCTGGAACCCCTCGCCCTTTACCTTCCTCGGCGCGGTGGCGGCGCGGACCGAGCGGGTGCGCATAGGCACCTATGTCTTGCTCTTACCGCTGCACAACCCGCTGCGGGTCGCCGAGGATATCGCCGTCCTCGACAACATCTCGCGCGGCCGGGTCGATCTCGGGGTCGGAATCGGCTCCGCGCCCAATGAGTTCGCCACTTTCGGGATCCCGATCGAAGGCCGGCTCGGGCGCACCTTCGAAGCGCTGCGCATCATCGAGCGCTGCTTCTCGGGCGAAAAATTCAGCCACCACGGCAAATACTATGAATTCCCCGATGTGCACCTGACGACGATTCCGGTCCAGCGGCCGGGCCCGCCGGTCCTGGTCGCATCGATGGGCGAGCAGAGCGTCGCCTGGACCGCGCGCCGCGGCTACGGCATGGCGGCTGGCGCCGGCCGCGGTCATGACAAGTACATCGAGGCACTGCGTCGGAACGGCCGCAATCTGGCTGATGTGCCGATCGCCTCGGTGCCGCTGCGCGTGCATGTCGCCGAGACGCGGACACAGGCCTGGGACGAGGTCGAAGCCGGCCTCCACCAGGTGCTGCATTTCTACCGCACCCATGGCAATCCGGAGGCGGGCAGCCGCGGGGCCGGGCTGCTCGGGAGCTTGCCGCCGGTCGGACAATTCCGCGATGTCCCGGGGATCGGCCATGGCGGCCAGCCGTTCGCGGTCGGCACCCCGGACGAGGTCATGGCGGCACTCACCCCGTACCGCGACCGGCAGCTGACCCATCTGTCCTTGAACCTGCATCAGCCGGGGCAGGACAGCGCGAGCGTCCGCCGCTCGATGCGGCTCTTCGCCCGGGAGCTGATGCCGGCGCTGAAAGCGTGGTGAATCGCATATCAGCTCAACCTCCCAATCCGTCATGGCCGGGCTTGACCCGGCCATCCACGAACAAAGACGTGGATCCCCGGTCCAGCGCGGGGATGACGAATTGGGGTAAGCAGCGAGGGACATGGCGTGGCACAGAACGGTGAGAAAGCGGCGCCGGGCGCGGCGTTCCGCGAAGGTTTTGTCGAGGCCGACGGGTTTCGCATCCGCTACGCCGAGGCCGGCGAGGGCGCCCCGCTGGTGCATCTGCACGGCGCCGGCGGGCTGCGGCTCTCGCCGGCGCATGATCTGTTGGCCCGGCATTTCCGGGTGATCGCCTTCGAGATGCCGGGCTTCGGCGGCTCGCCGGAGAACACCCGCACCGAGACGATGGCCGAATATGCGCTAACGATGGCGCATGCCGCCGAGGCGCTCGGGCTCGACCGCTACAATTTGTGGGGCACCTCGTTCGGCGGCAGGACGGCATTGTGGCTGGCGGCGCAGCGGCCGGAGCGGCTCGTCTCTCTGGTGCTCCAGGCGCCGGCGGCGATCCTGCCCGCAGGCGGGCCGCCCGCCGCCCGCACACCGGAAGACATGGCGCGCCTCCTCTATGCCCATCCCGAGCGGATGGGCCCGATGCCGGCGCGCGACCCGGCGGTGCTGGCAAAGCAGCAAAAGCTCGTCGGGCGGCTGCGCGGACCGCCTCGGGACGCGGATCTCGAAGCCCGCATGGGCACGATCGACACGCCGACGCTGGTGCTGTGGGGGACGCTCGACCGGATGATCCCGTCGGAGATGGCCCGGCACTACAAGGAGCTGATGCGGAACTGCCATCTCGTGCTGGTCTACGACGTGGGCCATGCGATGGACGCCGAGCGGCCCGAGGCCTTCGCCGAGGTGGTCGGCGATTTCCTCGAACGCCACGAGGCCTTCCTGATCAGCCGCACCGAGACGCTGATCCACCCTTAGCGGCAAATAAGGCCGCATTCCCGGCGTGGATGTCACGCCTGCCCCAGTTCAGCGCGAAATCTCCTCGAGCCGCAGGCCGGTCGTACGCGGCCCCATGATCGCGATGACCAGGAAGACGACGATCATCGCCCCGGCGATGAAGACGAAGACGCCGAGGGTCCCGTAGTTGCGCAAGCAAAAAGCGATGATGAAACCGATGAAAATCGTGCTGAAACGGCTCCAGGAATAGGTGAAGCCGACGGCGCGGGCACGCACCCGGGTCGGGTAGAGCTCGGACTGGTAGGCGTGGAAGGAGTACGCCATCACGGTGTTCGAAAACGCAATCAGGACCCCAACCACCATGATGCCCACGGGCGTGGTCTGCTGCGAAAATAAGAGGCCGAAGATCGCGATCGCCAGCGCCGAGAGGGCAAGCTGCCATTTGCGCTCGCAGCGATCGGCAAACTGGGTCGCGGCCAACGCCCCGACGGGATTGGCGGCGGCGATGACGATCGTATAGGCGAGCGATTTGGTGATCGTAATACCCTGCGCCAGCAGCAATGTCGGAACCCAGCTGGTAAAGCCGTAATAGCCGACCACCTGCAATATCTGGAAGACGATCAGCATGCATGTGCGCTGCAGATAGGGCGCTCGGAAGATCTCCCGGTAGGAGCCTTTGCCGAGCTCGATCTCGTCATCGAGCGTGTCCGGCGGGGGCAAGGTCCGGCCGAATTGCCGCTCGACCCGCGTCTCGATCATCCGGGTGACCCGCTCGGCCTCCAACTTGTGGCCATGCTGGGCCAGCCAACGCGGCGATTCCGGCAGGGCCAGGCGCAATACCCAGGCGACGATCGCGCCGCTCGCGCCGATGATTGCAACCCAGCGCCAGCCCTCCAGACCAAAGACGGTGGTCGGCACCAGCGCCCAGGCAAGGAGCGCCGTGATCGGATAGGCCGTGGTGCCGATCAGCGAGGTGAAGGCGAAGGCCTGGCCGCGCCGCTCCCGGGGCACCAGTTCAGAGAGATAAGTGTCGATCGTGACGAACTCGACGCCGATGCCGATGCCGGCGACGAAGCGCCAGATCACCAGCCCGACATCGCTCGTCTGGAATGCCATGATGAAGGTGGCAATGCAGTACCAGACCAGTGCATAGGTGAAGATCGTCCGCCGGCCGAAATGATCGGACAGCGGCGCCAGCCATTGGGTCCCGATGAACATGCCGACGAAGGTCGCGGAGATCAGGCTGGCATAGCCGTGGACGTCGAAGAACGCCTCGGTGGTCGGCACCATGAGCCCGGCCTTGTAGAGGCCCGGCGCGATGAACGAAATCAGGCCGTTGTCGAAGACGTCGAAAAACGCGCCGAGCGCCAACAGCACGATGAGACGGCGCACATAGGGCGAGGGCGGCAGTCGATCCATGCGCGCGGCGATTGTCGGCGCGCGCACACCCGAGATCGGCATGGCGATGCTGTCGGCCACGGCGTTTCCCTTTCTGTTTTCACCGCGGGTCGGTGCGAGCCGCGATAGGTTGCGTTGGCCGGCGTAACGAGCCGGCGACCTGCCCTCAGCGGAACATCCGGCCTTCCGGCGGCAGCCCCATCAGCATCTGCCCGACCGTCTCGAAATGAATGGGGCGGCCTTGGCCCTGCTGGGTTCCGGCGTGGATGTCGCGCATCCGCCGCTCGAGCGCGTTGTTCTCGAAAATCGCCGAGGCGCCGGCCGCGTGATAGACGGTCGCGACGACGTCGCGCGACTGATGGATCGCCCAGGTCGCCGCGAGGCGCAGCTGCGGGTGGTGCTCGGGGCTGATCCGGCCGGTCTCCTGCGCCTCGTCCCACATCTCGCCAATGACGCCGCGCAGGTAGGCGCGCGCCGATTTGAGCCGCGCCTCGCATTGCGAAACCTGCGACTGGACGACGTTGTTCTCGCGCAGCGTGCCCTTGGCGCCCCGCGCCACCTTGTCGCGCGCGAGTTCGATAAAGGCGTCGAAGGCGCCCCGCGCGATCCCGAGCGAGACGTGCGAGAAGCTCATCGCGTAGATCATACCGCTGGTGAACTGGTAGAGCGGCCCGCTCTCGCGCCGCTCGGCATCGTTGTCGCGCGAGGCGGTGTAGGCTTGGCGTACGAAATGATCGTCGAACCGGTAGCTGTCGCTGCCGGTGCCGCGCAGACCCAACACCTGCCAATTGTCGATGACAGTGGCTTCGCGCTTGGGCACCAGCATCGTGCGGACGAGCTGGCGTCCGTTGGGTCCGAGGCGCGGGCTGCCGTTTTCCTCGAAGATCGGGCAATGGGCGCCGAGCCAGGTCGCATGCCGGCTGCCGGTGGCAAACCCCCATTGCCCGGTGACCCGGTAGCCTCCCTCGACGGCGACGCACTTGCCGGCGCCGGGCACTTCCGGCCCCCAGGCGAGGATGCCGCGCGGACCTCCGAAGACCTCGCGGGCAATTTCCGGCGCGAGATAGGGCGCGGTCATCGAGCAGCCGGAATTCTGGCCGAGCGACCAGGCGGTGCTGCCATCGGCCTGGCCCAGGGCTTCGAGGACCGCAGTATAGAGCAGCGGATCGAGCTCGGCGCCGCCGATCGAGCGCGGCAGCAGCATCTTGAAGATGCCGCGCTCGATCAGCGCCTCGACGATCGCTTCGGGCAACTGGCGGTGCCGCTCGATCTCGTCGCCGGCGGCACGCAGCATCGGCTGCAACTCGCGCGCGCGGTCGAGGTAGCTCCGCGCCAGCCGGTCGTCGCCGCGCGCCTCAGTCAAATCCATCACGCTCTCCCCCGAACCGGAGCCGATTTCGGCCGTTGTGGCCCGGCCGCATTGTGCCGGCATCGCTTTCCGATGGGAAATGCCGAGCGCGCATGGCGCTGCACTTTATTCGATGACACCCCCGGCGCATTACGCAGGGTCTCCTAGAGCTCGGGCAACCGAGAGAGCTCAATCCTCGACGACCTGCAACAGCGGTGCTAGCGCCTCTTATTCCCTCTCCCCCCTGAAGGGCGGAGAGGGAATGACGCTATGGCCCTGGTACCGTCGAGATGGGTGCCGTCAGCGGCAGGATGTGCGTCAGCGCCAGCCAGAAGGTGGCAAAGGCGAGCGACAGCGCCGCGATCGGGATGCCGGCGCGCGCGTAGGTGCGAAAGGTGAGCCCCGCCCCCATCCGCTCGGCCTGTTCGGCGATCAAGAGGTTGGTCAGGCTGCCGGTGAGCAGGAGGTTGCCGGCCAGCGTCGATAAGAGCGCCAGCGCATAGAGGACCCCGGAAGGCGGGGCCGGCCAGATCTGCAGCAGCAGCATCGCCGTCGGCACGCTGCCGATCGCGTTGCTGGTTGCGCCGGCAAACGGCAGCAGCAACAGTAGGTTGTTCGGTAGCAGCTGGTGATCGTCGAGGAACGCCAGTACCTTGGCGGCGATCCCGGCTTCGTTGAGCTGCCCGGTGATCGCGAAGAGACAGGACACCAATAACAGGAGCGGCCAATCGACCGCGGCGATCATCGTGCGGCTGGTGATCTTGCGATTGGCCAAGAGCAATGCCGCGATGATCAAGGCGCCAATCTCGCGCGGCAGCGGGGTGGCGAAGAGAATCAGCAAGGCCAGCACCGCGACGCCGCCCTTTATCGTCTGATTGCGGTCGAGGACATGCTCCCTGACCGCCGCGATCGGGATCGGGTCGGGCGGCCTCGCGGTGTCGCGGATCCGCCGGTGCCACTGCAGCCAAACGACGCCAAAGACCACCAAGAGCGCGAACAATGCCGGCACGCCGCAGGCCGCCAGAAAGCTCCAGAAATCGAGCCGGCCGATGGCGCCCAAGAGAATGTTTTGCGGATTGCCGATCAACGTCGCCGACGAGCCGGCATTGATCGAGGCGGCCAGCGCGATCGCGAAAGGCCGCGGATCGAGACCGCGGCGCTGCGCGCCGGCGAGCAGCAGCGGCGCCATCGTGATGACCAGGATGTCGTTGGCGAGCACCGCGGACAACCCGCCGCCGATCGCCACCGTCAGCGCCAAGAGCGCGGTCGTGCCGCCCCTCATATCGACCATCGTGCGGGCGCATAGGTCGATGAAGCCCGATTCGGCAAATTGCGCCGAGATGATCATCATCGCGAACAAGAACGCCAGCGTCGGCAGGTCGACCGCGCTGCCGAAATCGTCGAGCGTCATCTCGCCGCTTGCCAATAATGCGATGACGGCGAGCAGCGCGATGCCGGTGCGGTCGACCTGCAGCCAGGCGATCCGACCGGCCGCGATGCCGATATAGGTCAGGATCAGAATGAGGAGGACGATTGCGGCGTGCATGTGGGGGGCTTCTCGATCTTCCGCTCATGATAGGGCTTGGGCGGCCCCGGCGAATCCAGGACTCGCCTCTTTTGCAACAGTTTTGCGTTCAACCGTGGCTTTTGCGCCACGGCTCCAATGCTCAAAAAGCCGCATTCCCGGCGAAAGCCGGGATTCATTCCTCAACAGCTGCGACGTGGATTGATGATCCCGGCTTTCGCCGGAATGCGAACCTAGTTCATCTGCTTCTGGTGCCCCTTGGCGTGGTCGATTGCTATATGATGTAAGGTATGACCGAGCTTCTCGCCGACCAGCCGCTTCCGCCGGATCAAACGACGGCGCATCTCGCCGCCCTCAACGAGGCGCAATACCGCGCCGTCGCGGCGGTAGAGGGCGCGGTCTTGGTGCTGGCCGGCGCCGGCACCGGAAAGACTCGGGTGCTGACGACGCGCCTCGCGCACATCCTGGCGACCGGCCGCGCCTTTCCGGGCGAAGTGCTGGCGGTCACCTTCACCAACAAGGCGGCGCGCGAGATGAAGGAGCGCCTCGACGCGATGATCGGGCGCGCCGCCGATGGGGTGTGGCTCGGCACCTTTCACGCGCTTGGCGCGCGCATCCTGCGCCGTCATGCCGAGGCGGTCGGCTTGCGCTCGAACTTCACGATCCTCGACACTGACGACCAGCAGCGCCTCCTGAAGCAACTCATCGCCGCCGCCAACATCGACGAGCGGCGCTGGCCGGCACGGGCGCTCCTCGGCATCATCGAGCGCTGGAAGGACCGCGGGCTAACCCCGGACAAGGTGCCCGCGGGCGAGGCGAGCGACTGGGCCGATGGCCGGGCATTCGCGCTCTACCGCGCCTACCAGGAGCGCCTCGCCACCGTGAACGCGGTCGATTTCGGCGATCTCCTCCTACACAATCTGACGCTGTTCAGCCAAAATCCCGAGATCCTCGCGACCTATCAGCGGCGCTTCCGCTATCTGCTCGTCGACGAATACCAGGACACCAATGTCGCGCAGTATCTCTGGCTCCGGCTCCTGGCGCAGCAGCACAAGAACCTCTGCTGCGTCGGCGACGACGACCAGTCGATCTACAGCTGGCGCGGCGCGGAAATCGGCAACATCCTCAAGTTCGAGAGCGATTTTCCGGGCGCGCTGATCGTCCGGCTCGAGGAGAACTACCGCTCGACCCCGGAGATCCTCGCCGCCGCCGCCGGGGTGATCGCCCATAACCGCGGGCGCCTCGGCAAGACCTTGTGGACCCGCGCCGATGGCGGCGACAAGATCACCGTGCGCGGGCTGTGGGACGCCGAGCAGGAGGCGCGCTGGGTCGGGGACGAGATCGAGGCGCTGCATCGCCGCCAACACGCGCTGAAGGAAATCGCGATCCTGGTGCGCGCCGGGTTTCAGACCCGCGAGTTCGAGGAGCGCTTCATCGCGCTGGCGCTCCCTTATCGCGTGGTCGGCGGCCCGCGCTTCTACGAGCGCCAGGAGATCCGCGACGCGCTTGCCTATCTCCGTCTGGTTCGCCAGCCGAACGACGATCTGGCGTTTGAGCGCATCGTCAACATGCCGCGGCGCGGCATCGGCACGGCGAGCTTGCAGCTGCTGCACGCCGCCGCCCGCGCCGAATCGCTGCCGCTGGTCGACGCCGCGCGCTGCCTCATCGCCGGGGAAGCGGTGCCGCGCGCCGCGCGCAATGCGCTGGCAGCCTTCCTCGCCGCGCTCGACCGCTGGCGCGACGCGGCCGACCGGGTGGCGCACACCGATCTCGTGCAGATCGTGCTCGACGAATCGGGCTACACCGGGATGTGGCAGGCCGACAAGTCGCCCGATGCGCCGGGCCGGCTGGAAAACCTGAAGGAGCTGGTCGTCGCGATGGCGGAATTCGAGAACCTCGGCGGGTTTCTCGAACATGTCAGCCTCGTCATGGACAACGCCGCCGACAGCAGTGGCGACATGGTCAATCTGATGACGCTGCACAGCGCCAAGGGGCTCGAATTCGACAGCGTGTTCCTGCCGGGCTGGGAGGAGGGGCTGTTCCCCAGCCAGCGCTCGGTCGAGGAACATGGCTTGAAGGGTCTCGAAGAGGAGCGCCGGCTTGCCTATGTCGGGCTGACCCGGGCGCGCCGGCAGGTCTTCGTCTCGTTTGCCGGGAGCCGGCGCATTCACGGCCAATGGCAGATGGCGGCGCGCTCGCGCTTCATCGACGAATTGCCCGCCGCGCAGGTCGAAATGGCGACCGAGATGGGGCTGGGCGCGGCCCCATCCTGGGGAGCCGGCGCGGCCGTCTCGACCGGCTGGCGCGGGACCTCGGCCGGCTGGGGCGCGGCATGGGAGAGCGCGCGGGACAGGCGTAATGCGCGGGCGCCGATCCTGATCGAGAGCGGGCGGGCGCCGCCGCGCGGCCAGGAAGTCCGCAAGATCGGCGGCTTTGCCATCGGCGACCGGGTGTTCCACCAGAAATTCGGCTACGGCACGGTGCGCGCGGTCGAGGACAACAAGCTGGCGATCGATTTCGAGCATGCCGGCGACAAGAAGGTCATGGACGCCTTTGTCGAGCGCGCGTGACACTGGGCGACAACAGCCCCTCACCCTGTCCCTCTCCCCGTAAACGGGGAGAGGGAACGCAGCCGAGAGACCGTGCAATGGCGGTGCAATCTGTTCACTGGCGGACGCTGCATTTTCTCCCTCTCCCCGCCTGCGGGGAGAGGGCCGGGGTGAGGGGCCCTCGACGAGCCGCAGCGGCATGACGAGCCCGTTGCGGGTCACTGCCGAGGTCGCTGGCGCCGACGCGGCGCTCGCGGTCGCCGCCGCGCTCGATGCGGTGGCCGGCGCGGTCAGCGCCTTCGAGGTCAGCGAAGCCGATGCGCTGTGGCAGATCGAGGCCTATCCGCGAGCGCCGGTGCTCGACGCGGCGCTGGAGGTTCGCCTCGCGCTCGCCGCCGCCGCTTCCGGCGGCCGGCTCGTTCACATCGTCGAAGAAAGGTTACCCGAGCGCGACTGGCTGGCGGAAAACCGCCGCGCCTTTCCGCCGCTGCGGATCGGAGGTTTCTTCGTCCATGGTTCGCATTGGAAGAATTCGGCACCGGCGGGTGCGATCGCCATCGAAATCGACGCGGCGACGGCGTTCGGCACCGGCGAGCATCCCTCGACGCGCGGCTGCCTCTTGGCGCTCGACAGCCTCGCGCGCCGCCGGCGCTTTCGGCGGCCGCTCGACATCGGCACCGGCAGCGGCATCCTGGCGATCGCCGCGGCAAAGCGGCTGCGGCGCCCGGTATTGGCGAGCGATGTTGATTGCGCCGCGGTCAAGGTCGCGTCCCATCACGTCAGGCGCAACGGGCTCCTCGGGCAGGTCCGCGTGGTCTGCGCGCCGGGCTACCGCAGCCGCGCCGTGCGCGGCTCGGATTACGACCTGATTTTCGCGAATATTCTGGCCCGCCCGCTGGCCCTGATGGCCCGCGATCTGGGCGGCGCGATCGCCCCGGGCGGGGTTGCCGTCCTCTCGGGATTGCTGCGGCGGCAGGAAGGGTTGGTGGTGGCGGCGCACCGGGCTCAGGGCCTCGCCCTGGAGCGCCGCATCGTCATCGAAGGATGGTCGACCCTGATCTTGCGATCCGCTCAGCGTTAGGATCAGACCGGCGGCGGCGGCAGCCAGCGATAACCGGTCGCGGGCTGGGCCTGGCGGTGGCTCGGCGCAGCTGCGTGGGCTGGCGCCGGAGCGCGGCGGGGCTCCGCGTGGGCGCCTTCGACGATGGCCCGGATCTCCTCGCGGCGGATGCCGATATCGGCGAGGGAGCGGTCGTCGAGCGCCATCAGCTCGCCATAGGCGCGTTGCCGCTGCCGCCATCTCGCGATCGCGGCGCGCGCCGCAACAAAGAGATTCATAAGCGACATGGTTTCAAACTCCTACTATTATGGTGCATCGCACAAGTGGGTTTTGGAAATCGCAAGACCATGAGAAAGATCGCAGATCAGCCATGCAAATGTCAGGAGCCATGACGCATTCTGGCCATAATTACCGCGATGCAACAAGGCGCGCTGCCGCAAATCAACCGTCAGCCGCGGGCTCGACCCGCTTGTCTCTCTAGATGGCCGGGTCAAGCTTGGCCATGACGAATGAGCGACGGGATTAAAACCGGGCGAATTTTGCTCTAGTGTGGTGGTTCTGAAGTTCGTTCGATCTGGATCGTGGTTTCCCTTCCTTGTCATACCGGCGAAGGCCGGTACCCACGGCAGACATGGGTCCCGGCGTTCGCCGGGATGACGAGATTGG
>Ga0182024_10011022_pt1 | contig 18271 bp, 10 predicted proteins | sample P32metaG_FD_120480 | JGI IMG/M metagenome (GOLD analysis project Ga0182024, IMG submission 120480) | Permafrost microbial communities from Stordalen Mire, Sweden - P3-2 metaG (Illumina Assembly) | ecosystem: Environmental > Terrestrial > Soil > Wetlands > Permafrost | place: Sweden: Stordalen... | reverse complement strand
GATCCGGTTGATCAGCCATGACAGCGCAGCGACGGCTCCCAGTTGGGCGATGATCAAACCCCAGAACAGCAGCCGGTTGCCGAAAATCTCGTGCATCAGCTCCGGATTTCCCGATACATACCAAGCCACGGCGCCGGTGAGACAAAGTCCGCCCGTCATCCATCCGTACACGCTGCTCATGAACCGGGCGTTGTCCGCCGCGGTCGCAGCCGGCACAAATGCCTGATTCCCGAACCGATTGCCGAACTGATTCCCTACAGGTCCCATGCCCCAACTTTAGTCTTTGAACGCCGGGGGTGTCAATTGCTTTGGGTTACTCTTCGCATTCCTTGCTGCCACGCTGCCGACCGTTAAATTGGAGGCGGTAAGAACAGCAGCCGCAGTGACTACGCGAGGATCTGATTCTCGCGCTGCGCCAGGAATAGGCGAGGCAGCCCGAATTTGCTCAAGCCTTAGCGCCGCTCAGGTCGGGCGCGAAATCGATTTCGTCCAACCCGGTCTCATACGTGCGATAGAGTTCCTCAAACACACTGGACCAGGCGCGGGAACACGCGAATCGGCGCGCCTCGCGACCCATCTCCCGCCGCAACCCTTCGTCTTCCATGAGGTCCACTATGCTTTGGGTGATCCCCTGGATGTCCTCCGCCACGAACCCCGTCTTTCGATCTCGCACGCCGACGCGCGCTGCCGCCTCCGGGTTCACCACTACCGGCACTCCCGATGCCATGGCTTCCAGCAACACCAACCCGAAGGTGTCCGTTCGGGACGGAAAAACGAACGCGTCCATGCCTGCAATCGCCTCCGCAAGGATTTTCCCGCGCATAATGCCGGGCAGTTCGGCGGATTGAAGGTTCTTACTCAGCCATTCCCGTTCGCTTCCTGCTCCGATCAATAGCAACTGGAAATTGCCGCGGCCAGCGGCACGCAGGCTTCGCTCCAGTTCGGCAAACAAGCGAACATTCTTTTCCGGAGTGAGGCGGCCCACATAGCCGATGCTAAACGCGCTGGTCCCCAGCCTACGGTGAATGGGTGAATACACTTCAGTGTCTACTCCGTGAGCCATGAGGAAGGCGGGTCGCCCGGTGCGCTGGTGCAGGAGATTAATCGCCGATTCGTTGGGCGCCATCAGGAAGCGCGCCAAACGGTAAAAGCGCACCAGCGCGTCTAGACTCAGATCCTCACCCTTGCGGGCGATGCCCTTTCGCCAAGCCGTGGGGAGGAAGGAGAACGCCTTGTCCAGGCGACGGCCCGCGTACTCATGCAGATTGGTGTGCCACGACGCGACCAGCGGAATTCCCAGCGAATGCGCCGCCCAAAATCCTAATACGCCAAAATCGCCGGGCCCCGTGATGTGGACCAGATCTGCCCGAAACGAGCGGAGTTGGCCGGTTATCAGGTTCTTGTACCGGCTCAACAGCAGGTCGCAGCACAGGTCGTAGTCGAGCCGGAGAGACGCCACGCTCCTTTTCAGTTCGATGGTGGTGACAGACTGGCGGTGGGTCGTCTGTGTCCGGGCGCCGCTATGGATGCACAAGAAAGGGATCCGGCGGCGTTCGGCGAACGCTGCGAATTCGCGGCTGAGCGTGGCAACGCCGTTCGCTTCGTGGAATGAATCGGAGAAAAGGGCAACGCGCAGTGTTGGTGTCAAGGCGAATCAGTCTGCCTCCGGCAAGAAGGGATCCATCCTCAGAACAACAGCCGCAGCGAAAACTGAAGTGTCCGCGGCGAATTCCATTGCGTAACGTTGTTGTTGAAGACTGCGGCCTGGCCGTTCGTCCCCAAATAAGTCTGATCGCCAACCAGCCAATTCACTTGGTTCGACAGGTTAATGGCCTCCGCGCGAAACTCCGCCCGCGACCTCTCCGTCATCAGGATCATCTTCCGTACGCCAAGATTCAGATTGAACGCCCCCGGGCCGGTGAAGAGGCGCTTCTGCAAATTGCCTATCGTGGCGGGCGCAGGCTCCTGGAATGCGCTGGCGGGGGCGGTCACGTAGGACACCGTCCCGTTGGGATTTTCCCGGATTCCAAAAAACTGCTTGATCTGGCCGCCGGTCAGCGAAGTGAACACGCTGTTCTGTGAGGAGTCGACTTGTGACGTGAACGTGCCCAGGCCGGAAATCTCGTTCACCGTGCCATTCGGCTCCGCCACGTAGCCGCCCGATAGTAATGAGAACGGCGCTCCGGACTGCGCCATCACGATAGCGCTCACGCTCCAGTTGCTCAACACCCGCTCGATAGTACGCGTCCCGGATCCCCCGTTCTTGAAAAATGGGACCTCCCAGATGACTGTGGCTTTGAATGCATTGGTCAAATTGAATGGCGCCGGGGCCCACTCCAGCGCCTCATTGTGCACATCCAGATAGGGATCGATCGCACCTGGCTGGGCATCGTCGAGCGAGCTCATCACCTTCGACAGGACATAGCTGGCCGTCATGCCCAGGCACTGCGAGAGACGCCGCGACGCAGTCACTTGGAGCGCGTCGTACCGGGAGTGGCCCACTTTCGACAATAGATCGATACCGTGAGGCGTGAGTGGGTTTCCCAAAACGTAGTAGGTGGTGTTGTTGAGATATCCCTGGCCTTGGTACCATCGCGCGAGTTCCCCAACCTGGCCGGTCTTGATCAGAGAGATCGCATACTGGTCGGGCTGACAATTTTGCGCGCTCAAGTTCGTGCAAAGACCGCCTCCCGCGATCATGGGAAACCCGCTGGTCGGCTGGCCGCTCAACACAGCAGACTGCACCTGGTCGAACGCCGATAGAAAAGCCGGGGGTAACATCACCTGGTTTCGGTCCACCGACCGCGGGGCCTCTTCCAGGCGATCCCACATGTAACGCACGCTAAACTGGTACCCCTTCGCCTGAGTTTCGATTCCCACATTCCAGGAGTGTAGGTTCGGCGTCCGCAAATCCGGATCCACGGCATACACAGTTCCCGGTTCCTGGTGGTAACTGTTCGCGAACGACTGTAGGGATTGCAACGTCAGGCTTGACGGTAACACCGGAGTCGGCGTCACCGGCGCATTCGCCAATGACACCGGGGTGGTCACGTCCGTGGACACGTTGAAGCTTTGGAACGGATTCCGCAGCGCATAAATACTCATGTTCCCCAGCAATTCACCGGGAATATAACTGACGCTGAAGCCTCCCCGCACCACCAGCGGGAGCTTTTCGATGGGCTTCGCGGCGAGACCGAAATCCGTGCCGACGTGATCGAAAGCTCGGGCATAAAACGGCTGCTGCTTGGAAACGTAGGCGAAGTTTAGATTCTGGAAATACACCGAATCGGGTCCCGTGTCCGTCACGGCGTTGGCGAGCGTCAAAGCGGGAATAATCGCGGTGCCGGTATTCTCAACCGCCGGAGAAAGATAATCGTACCTGACACCCATGTTGATTGTCAGCCAACGAAGGATTTTCCAGTTGTCCTGAACGTAACCGGACAGCATGTGTGCGGAAAGTCGGCTTCGGGCCGTGGACCCGCGCGAGTATCCGGACGTGGGCGACGTGATGTTGAAGCGCTGGTCCACTTCGGAGACCGTCCCCAGGGCGATATTGTCGACGACAAAACGTGGGACCGTCAGCGAATCCAGCAAGCCGTCGTTGTTGCCATAAGTGTTCAGTTGGTACTGCTGGAACCAGCCACCGAACTGTATGGTCTGTTTGCGTACCACCCAGGTCACATTGTCCTGGTAACCGCGCTGGTAATCCTCGCGTCCTTGAGGGTCCATCCCCATCATGGGCTGGCTCACCTGAACTTTCGGGTCATTCAAGGTCGCAATAAAGCCAAAGGTCGAACGGAGCGAGTTATCCATGTCGATGCTGGGCAGGCTTGCGCCCGCGCGAAACTCGTTCGTCAGACGCGCGGTGGGAGACCAGCGCCAGAATGCCGAGTAAAAAGGCGCCGAGACCTGGATCGTCGTGGTTGGTTTCGATCCAAACACGGAGGAATCCGCCGGATCGTCCCGCGTGCTCTTGGTGAATGCAAAGCTCGCGCCGAAAGTGTTGCGCTCCGAAGCCTGGTAGTCCAGCCTCGCGGTCCCCAGGTTGCCGATGTATCCATCGTCTTGCTGCCCCCGGTAGACACCCGATGGGTTCGACGGAAGGAGTGCAAGAACCCGTTGCATCTCCGGATCCTGGCTGGTCAACGGCTGGACGGGTACACTGCCCGTCCGGACCTGTTTCGAACTGTCGAGGTCCGCTTCATAGTTCAGGAAGAAAAACAATCGGTTCTTCTTCAGTGCGCCGCCGGACTTGACGCCCAGTTGATTCAGATTGGTAGTCACGGGCGTATTGCCGCTATTGTTCACCCAGGATTGAGCCGCGACTCCAGACGGGATGACCAGCCAATATGCCGATCCGTGGAGCGCGTTGCTCCCACTTGGCGATGTGAACGCCACCTGAGTGCAGCCGCAGCCGAAGATCGCGCCGGTCACGAGCGTCGCTTCGTCAACCTGATCCGTATGCAAAGGGACCGATACCGGACCCAGGCCATTCGCTCGAATCACGTTCTGCGTCGTATTCATGCCGTCGTACGCGATGTTTGCGGTCGACAGCGGCTCCCCGTCGATCGCCGTGGCGCGCCCGTTGTCCTGCACTCCTAGCAGCGTGCTCACCAGGAAGAGCGAATCCCTTCGCGGCAGCGGTAGCTGGTTCAACTGCTCCTGTGTGACTGAAAACGCGGTGTTGCCGCTGGCCGTCTGCAACGTGGATTCAGGAACCTTCGTTTCCACGACATGCCGCCCATCGCCGGGCGCAAGACGGATGGGCGGCAGCGCAGTCTCCACCGCCGGCTCGATCCTAACTCCCCTTAGCCTCTGATTGGTAAAACTCGCCGCTTCCGCGACGAGTTCGTAAGACGCAGCCCGGACCGTACCGAAAAAGAATACGCCGGAATGATTGGTGGTTGTGGAATAGTACACCGCCGGCGATTCGGCCAGATTCAGCGTCACTCGCGCGCCAGATAGCGGCCTACCCGCGGCGTCTTGCACGGTTCCGGAAAGTCCCCCTGTTGCCTGACTCGACGCAAATGGAGCCAGCAGCGAGAGGAGAATCGGCAGAACCCATTGCCGCCGAAATCGAAAGGAGAATCGCGCGCGGCCTGCCATGGACAAAGATGTGGAATTCATCGAAATCATCCGCAGCCCGGGGTGTGTCCCGCGCGCTCACCGCTCATATAATGACGAACCACGCGCCGCAGTTCCATACACCACCGGCGCCAGCTTGCGCAGGGCTTCTTCGTCGCCATGGCTCCAACCCAGCAGCATCTGCGTGACTTCGGCCGGCTGCATGATCCGGGCGCTCCCCGTATATGTGTGTACGGGTAAGGTCCACAGTGTATCAGCTTTCTACACCGGCGGAAAAATAAATGGCTTAGTTCAGACCCCGATCGCGTGACTACTCATAGCGTAGGGCGATCATGGGGTCGACTTTCGCGGCGCGGCGAGCGGGGAGGTAGCTCGCCAGGAACGCGACCGCACTCAGCACGATCGAGACTCCGATGAATGTCGCCGCATCGGTCGGCGCGACCTGGAACAGCAGCGTCTGGAGCAGGCGAGTGACCGCAAGTGCCCCCGCGATTCCAGCGACGACGCCCGCCGCGGTCAGCCCCACCGCCTGCGCTAGGACCAATCTCAGGACATTTACCGTGTCCGCTCCCAGCGCGCGCCGGATACCGATCTCCTGGGTCCTTTGCGCCACCGAATACGAGATCACCCCGAAGATCCCGACTGCCGCGAGCACCAGCGCCAGCCCGGCAAATGCGCCCAGCAGCACCGTGTTGAATCGAGCCGGCGCGACCGATTGGTAAACATACTCATTCATGGTCTTGACGTCGCTGATCGGCATGTCGTGCTCCAGCGCATGAATCTGCGCCTGAATCGCGATAGCGAGCCGTTTCGGATCGCCGTGTGCGCGCGCGACCAATACCAGGGGAGCGGTGGGCGCCTGGGCCATCGACAGGAATATGCCGGGCTTCGCATCCTGATCGAGGCTCCTCTGACGAATATCGCCGGCCACACCAACGATCTCGTAGGGTTGATCGGGGTGATCCCATTGCACGGTGAGTTGCTTGCCTACAGGGTCCTCGCCGGGATAGAACAAGCGCGCGGCTGCCTGATTGATCACGACTGTCGCGGGCGCGCCCTCGCGGTCCCGATCGTCGAACACTCGCCCGCGCTGCACCGGAATTCCCATCGCCGCGAAATACCCGGGCATCACGCAGGCTACTTCGGTAACCGGCTCGGACCCATGCTCCGGAGCGGCTTGATCGGCGCGCCAGAATCCAGTCGCCGATCCCGTTCCACCCAAAGGAAGGAAATGCGTGGTTCCCGCCGCTTCCACGCCGGGCAGCGCGCGGATGCGGTCCAGGACCTGCCGCACAAATTCGACCATCTGCGGTTCAGTCTTGAATCGCCCCTCCACAGCGAGGTTCATCGACAGCACGTGTGCCGCATCGAATCCCGGATCGACGCTCGCGAGGCGCGCGAAGCTCTTGATCAACAACCCCGCTGAAATCAGCAGCACCATCGACAGCGCGACTTCAGCGACGACCAACGCGCCTCGTGCGAAGCTGCGGCCGCTGGAGAATCCTCGCCCGCCGTCTTTGAGCGAGGCCTGGATATCGGTCCGGGCGGCTTTGATGGCAGGAGCAAGTCCGAACAGAATCCCGGTGCCGAGCGAAACCGCGAGCGTGAACAGAAATACGGTCGCGTCGATCTGGACGGTCTTCAGGTTCGCATAAGCGATGGTGTCCGGCAGCGCGGCCGACAGTACCCGAACCGCCCACATGCCGATGAGCAATCCCAATGCTCCCCCGATCGCGGAAAGCATGGTGCTTTCCACCAGCAACTGCCGCGCGATGCGCATCGCTCCGGCGCCCAACGCCGCCCGCACCGCGATTTCACGCCCCCGTCCCGCGGCGCGCATCAGCATCAGGTTCGCGACGTTCGCGCAGGCGATCAGGAGCACCACTCCGACCGCGCCCAGGAGTACCAGCAGGGGCGTCCGAACATCGCCGATGGCCTCCTCCCTAAGCCCTACAATTGCGATTCCCCATTTCGAGTTGAAATCGGGCCGCTCATGCTGGAGTTGCGTTGCAAGCATGTTCATTTCCGCCTGCGCGGCTTGTAGCGGTACCCCCTCCCCTAGCCGCGCCACTGTGGAGAGATAGCGGCCCGATCGCATTGCGCGCGCCCGGTCGATCGCCATTGGCTCCCAAACCTCGCCGCGCATCTTGGGGAATCGAAACTGCGAAGGCATGACACCCACGATTTTCACGCCCGCGTTGTCCACGATAATTGTCGTTCCAAGAATGTTTGGGTCGGCTCCATAGCGTCGGCGCCACAACGACTCGCTCAGGATCGCCACGTGATGGTTTCCCCGAACGTCTTCCTCAGGCGTGAACCATCGGCCCAGCATCGGCTTCACTCCCATGATCTGGAAAAAGCCATCGGACACAATCATCTCGGGCACCACTTCAGGCTCACCCTGACCGGTCAAGCTGGCTGCGCCTCCGAAAATTGCGGCGATCCGCTCGAAGGAATGATTGCGAGCTTGCCATTCGAGAAAGTTGATCGGATTCACGACGTTCGGTTTGCCGGTCCGCGGGCTCGCCTCCCATACCATCACCAGACGATCTGGATTCTCGAACGGCATGCGTTGCAGCATCACCGCGTTGACCACGCTGAAGATCGCCGTATTGGCGCCGATCCCCAGCGCCAGCGCAATCGCCGCCATAATCGTAAACCCGGGATTTCTCCACAGCATGCGCCAACCGAATCGAATGTCTTTGGTCATACTGTACATACGTACCAAAGCTACCGCGGTTAGTTCGCGGGCATGGTCCGTCCTCGGATCGACTCCATCGCTGATTGCGCCGCCCGAGCCAGATTGATCGCGGGCATGAACCCGAATCCGCGAGCCCGCTGAGAAAGGCTTTCGGGGCTGGACTTGGCAATCTTTGCGAGTTGCTCCAGGTCCGACGCATCTCCGAAGGCGCCAATCACTCGCATCGCATACAGTTGATCCGGCACCTGGGAGCTCCGGAGCAACTCTCGGGCGATGCCCAAGGCTGTTGCGGATTGGAGTTGCGCGAGACGATCCAGCGCCATGTCGCCAATCATTCCGCCTCCATTGGCCAGCGCGGCCAGATAAGGGATCGCCATGGAGGCAACCGCGGGATCTTGGTACTCGACCAGCCCGCTGAGCGCGTTGGTCGCAACCAGTAGGTTTTCGTCCTTTGCCGCTTGAGCAATCGTCTCCAGCAATTCAGGTTTCTGGAACGTGCCCAGTTCGCGAACCGCCGCCGCGCGCACCTGCGCGTCCTGGCTCGCCAGAGCTCGGGTGAGCGCGTCGATCGCTCCAGCGCTGTGTGCGCCCGCAATCCGCAGGTTCTCGGCCGCACACGAAAGCACGGCGGGATCTTCCAACGCTTTTCCCATCGCGTTGATGATGTCCGGTTCTGAGTTGCCGCGCAGCTCGAAACAAGCGGTCGCTCGCTGCGAGGCGTTCAGCTTTCCATCGAATAGTCTCTGGACCGGAGTCTGGTCCGCTCCCAGCGCAACCAGGGGCGTCAGGCACAACAACAGGATTCTCATTTCTCGGTCCTTTCGGTCGATTGCGGGGCCGGCGACTGCAAAGACGCCGCGTGCGTGATGATTTCAGCGTGCATACGGAACCCGGGTTCCGGTGTCTTGAGCGCGAGCGCCTTTTCCATATACTGCTGCGCCTCCGCGATCCGATGGTTCTTATACAGCGCCCAGGCAAGGGCGTCGTAACTGTATACATCCCGACGGAATTCGAGTTCGCCCTCGGCCAGCTCCAGCGCCCGCCCGAGCTTCACATCGTGATCCGCGAACGCCAGCACTAGATTGCGATTGGCTTTCTCTCCGCCGGCGATGGACACTTTGTCGATCACGTCGAGCAATTCCATCTGTTTCGCGGCCAGATCGGTCTGGCCACTCTTCTTATAAAGGTCGTATAGTGCCGCGGCGTAATCCGGAAGCGGAGTGATTTCCTGAGCGCGGCGGTAGTTTGCGATCGCGCCCTTCACGTCCCCGCTTTCCGCGAGCACGCGCCCCAGTCCTGCATACGCCGGATGATAGTTCCTGAAGGTCCGCAGAGCATCCGTGAAGGCCTGTTGAGCCAAGGCAGCCTGGCCGCTCTTGAAGTAGATGTTCCCCAGATCCACCATGCACCAGGCCACGTTCTCGGGTGAAGAGCTCCCCGCCTCGATCGCTTTTTTCATGATCGCGATGGCGCCCGGCACGTCGTTGTAAAGAAAATGAAAATGAGCCGCGCGGTTGTAACTGGCAAGATCGGGCCGGAGGGAAACCATTTTCTGATACGCCTCCGCGCCTTTTTCATACTCACCCATCTCGACATACGCGTCCCCCAGAGTCCCCCAGTTCCACGGATCGGCCTCGCTGATCTGGATCAGGCGGCGCGAAGACTCGACGGCCGTAGCGAATAAGTGGCGTTCTAACTGCGTCTCGGTAAGTAAACGAAGCGCCTCGTAGTTGGAGCTGTCCGCGAAGAGTACGCTCGAGAGAATGGAAACCGCATGGTCCAGGTACGAAAAGTCGGTGGTCTCGCGCGACTTCTGTATGTAGGCCGACGCAAGCAGGACCTGGTAATGCGCGGGATCGCCGGGCCTGTCCGTTGGCTTTGTATTCACGATCGCACTATACATCGCGATTCGATCGTCGGTCTTGAGGTTGGCGACTTGTTCCGCCAAAGCCCGATCGGATAGCGCGCCGATAATGCTGTCGGCCGATTGTGCCCAGGCCGACGCGCAGCCGAGCAGGAGAACAATTGCGGATGATTTCATAGATTTCCTTTCGAGGTAGGGCGGACATCCGTGTCCGCCCCGTCTCTGATCCATTACTGCCCTGTCACCATACCGTTGCCGTTGGTGCCGTTCTCCTGACTATGGAGATAGCCGGCGTGCGGCGGCGCATGGAATGGAAAGTGATCGAGCGTCGGAACATCGTTTTCGTTTACGCCGTCCCCCAGCGGGGGCGCATTCGTGAATCCCGGAACCAGGATCCCCGCAAGCGCGCGGAATCCGATGTCCACAACGTCGTCGTTAGGCCGCCGTCCGCCGAACGGCCAGCCGGCGTTGTCGCCGCCCAGCGGCCCCAGCCGATTCTGTTTCGCCAGCGGCGTCGGTGCGATGGTGAGGTCGATGCGAGTGATATCCGGCACAAAAATGCCCAGCAAGTCGTTGCGCGGTGCCGGAGGGACCGGAACACCGAACACACCGTTTAGAATGCCGGTCGCAAAGAACGGATTCCCGATATATTGCGCGAACTGCGCGTCATTCGACGGAGCGCTGCGATTCCAGTAATCCTTCAGAGGAAGCGGAATCAGCGCTTCCACGGTCAGAGGATTGCCTACGCGATCCACTTGAACGTAGTCGCCGAAGTATAACGGATCAGCCGGCGTCGGTCGCACGGTGACCTGCTGGCGAAGCGTGGAAGCCCACGCGGCGATCTTGGCGTTGGCAGCCGTCGAAACCGTGGGTACCGTCCCATCGGACGTCACCGCGGTGATGGGCAGCTCGAGAGCAATCAAGCTGATGTTGTAACCCGCGAAACCGTCCACTGCGTGCGGATAAGCGAGCCCCGTGCCGGTGTCCGCGCCCCCCGTGAGTACCGGAGCGGGCGCCCGGAAATTCAGCGTATCGAAAGTTGCGCCGCTATCGAAAAAGAACGCGTCATCGCGCGGCCCTGCAAACACCCGCCATCCATTGCTGAGGGTGAACACGGAAGGCTGTCCTAGCGTCGCCTCATAGGCAGGCGTGCTCTTGGGACCCAGGTTCGGCGGAGCCACGGAAAGAGCGTGGCCATTCCTATCTGTATTGATATAGGTGGCCACGCCGGTGGCGAAGTTCCGGATAATCACTGTGTACGTCTGATACAGCATGATTCCGGGGTCGTCAATGCCCTTGATGGTCCCGAAATAAGACACGAAAGTCGGGTTCGGCCGCAACACCGTGTTGAAAACGAAATCGACCACCAGGTCCGGGTTTCCGTCCAGACCACGCTGATTGTTAATGTTGAACCGGTAGCCAACGCTGTCCGAGAACTTGTAATAGCTGGGACCGTTGTCCGGGTTTTGGAACCCTTGAGCGCTCATGCTCATGACAACACGATCGCTGCGGCCGGTCTCATAGCTCCTGAATATATAAAAGTCGTTGAGGTTGGCGGTTTGGTCCTCGAGCAGCATGGGACCATTCCGATGGCTTGCAGCGAAAGCGCCTGCTCCCATTAACAGCAGGGCAGCGCCTAGTCGATTTATTCGACGATTGTTTTGGTTCATGTTTTCTTCTCCTGCGTCGCAGCGGTTGGATTTGGGAGAGCTGTGACATTGGTGGTACGGGTTCCGCACCGGCTCGGATGTCGATTCCACAAAAAATTAGCTGGCACATCCGATTCAACTCTTCAATCCGTAGTACAAGCTAAATGCGCACTACAATCGTTTTGAAAAAGAGGACTGTCCACTCCGCCTGTTTCCTTTCTCACAAAGCGGCTAAACTGATCACTGTCCTTGTGGCCGCGATCGTTGCCGGATCGGCAACACTCCTCGTGGCTCATCCTCTCGGCAACTTCAGCGTCAACCGCTACATGCGGTTTGAGCCCGGCCCGCACGGGATTCAGATGCGTTATGTAATGGATCTGGCCGAGATCCCGACGTTTGAATTGCTCCGCGAGTGGGGCCTCCACCGCGACAGTCCGCCTGCGGAAATGCAGAGAAAGGCATCCGGGCAGGCTCGCATCTGGATGGGCAGCCTCTACCTTAAGGTGGATGGCAGGCCGGTCCAACCGGTCCTCGAATCAACCGATGCGGTGATTGCCGACGGCGCCGGCAATTTGCCGATTCTTCGAATCACTGCGATGATGACGCTAAAAGGACCGTCCGGTCGCGTGGAATACGAAGATCATAACTATGAGGGCCGCGCCGGCTGGAAAGAGATCGTCATTGCAGCCAGCCATGCACAACTGAAAAACCCCAGCCATGGCGATCGTGATCGCAGCAATGCCCTGACTGCCTATCCTCCAGACCCGATGGTCGCGCCGCCCCAGGACTTGCGTGCGGAATTTGAGTGGACCCCGAGTGCGCCTGACGTGACTTCACCCATCGTCAGTGACGCGCCCAATGCTCAACCCGCAACTTCAGCTAAGGTTTCACCGTCAGCTCAGATCTCAACGCCAGGAATCAAACCGATCCCGCAGCCGGCTTCGAAACCGGCCCTGCCATCTGCCGCCACAACGGCCGCCAATGCACTGGCCGGCGCCGTGATACGAAACGATTTTCTGTCGCGTACCTTGCACAGTAAGGAGATTCCCCTCAATATCCTGTTGGCCGCCTTGATTGTGGCGTTCGGCCTGGGTGCCGCTCATGCCCTGACTCCCGGCCACGGTAAGACTATAGTTGCGTCTTACCTGGTCGGCGCGCGCGGAACCCTGAAACACGCGGCCTTCTTGGGCCTCATGGTCACGGCAACGCACACCATCACGGTGTTTGCCCTGGGACTGGCGACCTTGTTTCTATTCCGCTTCATCGTTCCCGAAAGAATCATGGAGATTCTGGGAGTGATCTCGGGGTTGTCTATCGCCGTCATCGGCGCCGGAATGCTGTGGAAGCGTCTTAGCGCCCAACGGAATCGACACCCTCATCATCACCATCATTCGCATCCGCACGATCACGATCATCCGCGCGTCCATGATCATTCACACCCGCATCAACTCGATGATCACGTTCATGCACATCCCCACCCTCATTCGCATTCTCATGATCTGGGCCATGGCCATAGTCACGGCCATGATCACAGCCACCATCATGGTCCCGGCGATCACACTCACGTGCCTGAAGGTGAGATTACCTGGGCCAGCCTCACTACTCTGGCCATCAGCGGCGGCCTGGTTCCCTGCGAGTCCGCATTAGTATTGCTCCTGGGCGCGATCGCACTCGGCCGAATCGGGTTGGGTCTGCTGCTCCTGATTTCATTTAGCCTGGGACTCGCCGGCGTGCTCATGGCCATCGGCGCCATCGTTCTCTACGCCAAACGCGCTCTGCCGGAACGTGCCCGAACCGGACGCGGACGCTGGACCAAGTGGACCCAGTGGACTCCGATCGCGTCCGCCGGACTAGTGGCGTTGCTTGGAGTGGTGATGACTGGTGTTTCGCTGGGCTGGCTTCCGTCACGCTGGCTAGTCGGGTGAACCCGCTTTTTGTGGGGCAGGCGATCTTGTCGCCTGCCAATTCTCAACGATGTGGGGCCGCCCACTGGGCGGCGAGCCGGCTTTCGGGCCGGCTTCAACTGAATCAGAAGTCGGGCCGGTCGGATTACAGCGAGTTCACCAGCCCGAGCTACTTGATCGCCGCTTGCCCGGATGTGGGGCGGTCCCCCTGGACCGCGGCCGACGCCCTCGTCGGCCTCTTTGGTGGGGCAGGCGATCTTGTCGCCTGCTACTTGATCGCCGCTTGCCCAGCCCCCGTCGCCGCGCTGTTGAATTGCGCTACATCGTTCTTCAGGATCGCATCCAGCCGCTGCTTGATTCCTTCCAGCCGTTCCGACAATTCCTTGAACACGGCGTAACTCTGGTCCGTCGGCTTCGCGTCGCCGGTTTCGATGATACGCAGCAGCGCCCCCAGCTGATTGTTGATCTTGATCGGGAAATTTAGTGGATCCTGATTGCTGCGGTTGCGGATCTGATACACATCTTCTTCCACCGCGCTCAGCCGCGTCGTAAGGCGCTCGGCGGGCGCGTTCAGGGCCCCCGCGGCTTTCGCGCGATCCTCGATCTGCTTCTTCAAATCGCGGATGCGAATCACCATCTCATTCGCCTCACTGGTCTTATCGCGCACCGCGCTGGCGAGTTTGAACTGCTCTTCGAGATCCGCCTGCGTGATGTTGATCTCGCGCGGATCGCGCTCGACGCGTAACTGCCGCGTCTCCGTCACACCTCCCACGGTCAGGCGGACTTGATACTGCCCAGGCACCGCCAGCGGACCCTGGTCCGCATTCGCGCCCCAGAAGATCAAACCCTCGAATGTGGTCGCGCCGGGATACCGGAGATCCCACGAGTAGCGATTGCCGCCGGCCTTGCGCGTGGGCGGACGCGCAGCACCCCGGCCACCGCCGCCTTCATCGTCGTTGCCGTCGGCCTGCCTGCGGGCCTGCAGCTTCTTTTCCTCATCCGCCGACCCGATGAACGTGCGCACCACTTTTCCGCTAGCGTCCAGAATGTCGATCTTCACGTTATCCGATTCCGCGGGCAGAAAATAATCGATGGTCGCGCCGCGATCGAGCGACCGCGCCGCGGCCCGCGGTGTAAACAGCCGCGTTGTCTGCACCGGCGCGTTAAGCTGCCGCAGCAGGGTGATGTCATCCAGGATATAGAACGACCTTCCGTGCGTCGCGATCACCACGTCGTCGCCCTGAATCAGGAGATCCGACACCTGTGTATCCGGCAGATTCAGCCGCAGCGATTGCCATTCATTGCCGTTATCGAACGATACATAAATCCCATGTTCTGTTCCCGCAAACAAAAGTCCGGCGCGCTTGGGGTCTTCGCGGATCGCCTGCACATAATCGTCATTCGGAATCCCATTGACGATCTTTGTCCACGTCGCCCCGTAGTCGTCGGTGCGATAAGCGTATGGCTTGCGATCGTCGGCCTGATAATTCTTGGCCGCCAGGTACGCCGTCCCCGGCTTGTTCGGCGACGCGTCGATCAGGCTCACCCGAATCAGATCCGGCATGCCCTTCGGCGTTACGTTCTTCCAATTCTTGCCGCCGTCCCGCGTGATATAGACCACTCCGTCGTCCGAGCCCGTCCAGATCGTATTCACGTCCTTGGGCGACGGCGCGATCGTGAAAATCGTCGCGTAAATCTCCGGCCCGTTCTGATCTTTCGTGATCGGACCGCCGGAATCCCCCAGCGTCTTGGGATCGGCCCGCGTCAGATCCGGACTGATCACCTCCCAGCTCTGCCCCTGATTGGTGGTCCTCCATAAATGCTGTGACGACGTGTACAGAATCCTCGGATCGGCCGGGTGGAACACGATCGGGAACGTCCACTGCCACCGCTCCTTCAGCGCGCTCGACGGCATGCCCGAAAAGAACAGAGGATACACCTGCACGTCGCGCATGTGCCCGGTCTTGCGATCGTACTCAGTCAACAGCGCGCCCTGGCTGCCCGCGTACAGCCGATCGGCATCCTTCGGATCGGGCGCGATGTAGCCGGATTCCCCGCCGCCCGGCGAATACATCGGACGTCCCAGATTCTCGCCGCCTCCTCCGCCGCCCCCTCGCCCCGCCGGAGCGCTGGTGACGCAAATGGTGCTGTTGTCCTGCTGCGCTCCGCACACGTGATACGGAACGTCAATCGTGGTCGCGACGTGATACAGTTGCGCCGTCGGATAATCCTCGTTCGACCACGTCTCGCCGCCATTGACGGAAACATTCGCGCCTCCGTCGTTCGAGTTAATCATGCGCATTGGATCGTTCGACGCGATCCACAGATCGTGCTGATCCCCGTGGCGCGGCCGAAGCTGCTTCACGGTCTTGCCGCCGTCGGCCGATTTATAAAGTCCGGTATTCATGATGTACACCACGTCTTTGTCCTTCGGGTCAGCCGTAATCCGCGAGTAATAAAACGCCCGCTGCCGCAGCCGCCGATCTTCACTGATGCGCGACCAATGCGCGCCCGCATCCTCTGACCGGAACAATCCGCCGTCCTCGGCTTCCACCATCGCATACACCCGATTCGAATCCGCCGAAACCGCCACGCCGATTTTTCCGATGATCCCTTGCGGCAGCCCCGCGTTGCGCGTGATCTCGGTCCAGTGATCGCCGCCGTCAGTCGATTTGTAGAATCCGCTGCGCGGGCCTCCGCTCGAAAGCGTCCACGAAGTCCGATACGCATCCCAGATCGCCGCGTAAATCACGCGCGCATCGTGCGGATCGAGCGAGAGATCCACGGCCCCTGCGTGGTCATCCTTATACAGGACCTTCTGCCACGTCTTGCCTCCGTCGCGCGTGCGAAATACGCCGCGCTCCGCGTTCCATCCGTACGGATGGCCCAGCGCGGCGACGTAAACGATATCCGAATTCGACGGATCCACCCGGATGCGCGCGATCGCTTGCGTGTCGCCGAGCCCCACGTGCGTCCAGCTCTTTCCCGCGTCGGTCGACTTATACACGCCGTCGCCCTGCATGATGTTGCCGCGCAGTTCGGTCTCGCCCATGCCGATATAGACCACATCCGGATTCGATTCCGAAACCGCCACGGCGCCCACCGAAGAGCTCTTGAGCTGCCCGTCGGTGACCGGTTTCCACGAGGTTCCGCCGTCCGTGGTCTTCCACAATCCGCCGCCCGTGGCTCCGAAATAATATTCATTGGGGCGCGCCGCGCTCCCCGCGGACGTGATCGAGCGTCCTCCCCGATTGGGACCGATGCTGCGCCATTCGAGCGCGCCAAAAAGTTTCGGATCGTAGTGTTCGGCTTGCCCCACCGAAGCGGCAACCAGCACAACCAGAAGTAGAGAGACCAGCGTATGTTTCACACCGGCCATTTTACGAAATATCAGTCAACGAAATATCTGCGTGACAACCCGCGCTCCGCGCCGCCGCGAACTGGCGAATCCCGCGTAGCCGAGTCGATCTCGTTCCAAGCCAACCATCGAGTGCTCTGTTTGGCGGCGATCGTCGTGACCATGTCTGGTCAGGCGACCACATTGCGTCACCACGCGACACGCGGCTCTGCACTTACGGCGTCTTGAAGCTGAAGATCCGTCGAATCATTTGCGCCCTCCCAGCCCATACTCTGATGACCCTCCACTGGCTTCAGGAGTGGGCCTGGGACGTGCACTACCAATCGCGAGGTGAATTTATGCGCGGATTTGCATTTCTCGTGGTAGCTGCGGTTGCCGGAATCGGCTCCATCACTATCGCCCCCAAAGCACAGGCTCAGGTCGGCGTCGAAATCGGAGTAGCTCCTGAATGTCCCTATGGCTACTATGACGTCGCCCCGTATAGCTGTGCCCCCACTGGCTACTATGGACCGGAATGGTTTACTGGCGGCGTATTCATCGGCGTTGGGCCATGGTTTCACGGTTCTGCCGGTTTCCACGGCAACGTAAATAACCGGCTCCATCCGGACCATGGCTATAAAGGTCCTACGCCGCAACGCGGCGAGAAAGCCGAGCCCGCAAAGCAAGTCACTAGCGCGCACTTCAAAGGAAACGAAGTGCGGGATGCACACGGCAAAGTATCCGGAAAGAAATAGCCCGGTCTTCCAACCCCACCGGTCTTACGAGCCGCGACCAAAGGGAGCGGTTATAAAAACTCTTACGAGCCGCGACCAAAGGGAGCGGTTATGAGATGCTTGTCTTCCAAACCCCGCCCGTAAGGGCGGGGCTCTTGTGGGGCGGGTCCCCTGACCCGCGCGCGACCCCCTGGTCGCGCAACAGCCTGCCGGCACGGCGGGGATCATGTGGCGCGGTCCCCCTGGACCGCAGCCGACGCCCTGGTCGGCCTTCCCTCTGAGCCGGTAGCTTGATCGAATAGCGTAGCCGATATTGCCGTCTGCCCCTTTTTCAACCATATCCAGTGGGCCTGTGATTCAGTAGCCGGACGCTCTGAGTTCCATCCGCGATCTCCAGCAGGTTTACCGCTGCATAATCCTGCGCGACACGAAACAGATATTCGTCGGGTATCTGTAATGCCCACGCGATCAGGATTCGATTGACGCCCCCATGGCTGACGATCGCGACCGTCTGGCCTCTCCACTCGCGTTCAATCGCCTCGAATGCCCCCAGCACCCGGCTTCGCATTTCGCAAAAGCTCTCGCCATTGGGAAACCGGACTTCGGTGGGTGCCTCCATCCATTGCCGATACAGCTCCGGGTATCGCGCCGCAATGTCATCGTATGCAAGACCCTCGAAATCTCCGAAATCGATTTCGCCCAGGTCCGAGATTGTGGCGCAGGCGATCAAGCGCGCAGGCCGTTCGTGCCGTCGACCGTTAGGGAGCGGCACCCCTTCTCTTTCGGAACCGCGACAGTTAGGGAGCGGCACCCCTCCTCTTTCGGAACCGCGACCGTTAGGGAGCGGCACCCCTCCTCTTTCGGAACCGCGACCGTTAGGGAGCGGCACCCCTTCTCCTTCGGAACCGCGACCGTTAGGGAGCGGCACCCCTTCTCCTTCGGAACCGCGACCGTTAGGGAGCGGCACCCCTTCTCCTTCGGAACCGCGACCGTCAGG
>Ga0182024_10011021_pt1 | contig 18274 bp, 21 predicted proteins | sample P32metaG_FD_120480 | JGI IMG/M metagenome (GOLD analysis project Ga0182024, IMG submission 120480) | Permafrost microbial communities from Stordalen Mire, Sweden - P3-2 metaG (Illumina Assembly) | ecosystem: Environmental > Terrestrial > Soil > Wetlands > Permafrost | place: Sweden: Stordalen... | reverse complement strand
TCCTTTGGTTGAAGTAGCAGGCGGGGCGAAGACGTCCGAGGCGGTGATCGAACGAGCCATGACGTTTTACGCGTCTGTCGGCAAAAAGCCAATCCGGCTGCGCAAGGCTATCGCAGGCCATGTTGGGAACCGGCTTCAACTCGCGCTCTACCGGGAGGTGCTCTATCTCATCCAGCAAGGCGTCGTCAGCGTAGAGGATGCGGACATCGCCGTGTGCTATGGGCCGGGGCTTCGGTGGGGTGTGATGGGCCCCAGCCTGCAGTGGCATTTGGGCGGCGGGCCCGGCGGAATCCAACACTTTGTGGAGCATTTCATGACCGGCTTCGTGAACCAAATGAAGAAACTCGAAATGCCCGACGTCACGCCAGCACTGATGCAGACGGTTATCGATGGCGTACTGAAGGAAGCAAACGGCCAATCGGTCGAGCAGCTTGCTCAGGCAGAGAACAAGGTGGTTTTGGAGCTTCTCGCGCTACGAGCAAAGGCAGGCAGAATGCTCCCGTAAAACTTGCCGCCTTGAGCCTGAGCAATCGCTGGTGACCGGTTTTTTTGCCTGAGCATCCGTCCCGTGCGAATCTCTGCTGCTTCGATCCACCGCTAAAACTGCGGTCCGCCGGCGAAACCCTTGATTTACGCCAAAAAAATGCGGGCTGCCGGATTACGACAGCCCGCCCAGGTTTTCCAAACCTTTAGTTTTTATTTTCCAGCGGCAGCTACCACAGCTTCGACAAACTTTAAGCCGTTTGGCGTGCCGAGGCCGGTTACGTTATCCCATCCAGGAGCGGTGACCAGCGATGAATCGGTGCCAAACGTAATGTCGTACCACCGGGTTGAACTGCCGTGATACAACGCGCTAAGGAACACGGTCGTGTTCTCGAGCGGTTGCGCCAAATCCGCCGCGGTTTCAACCAGCACGGGATTCGGCGGATTAACAATTTTTCCTTTCACATCAAGCCCGTTATTCACGGGTACGACATCGGTGATCGCACCTGACGGCAGGCTGTAAAGCATTGCAGCAGCCTGACCGAGCGGCGCGGCCGACCCTGCCGCCTGATTGGCAATCGCCCACAGGGCCGAGAATTGCGGGCAGGCTACGCTGGTACCGCCCCACACTTGCACGGCGGGCAGACCGCTCACCGTGATAATAATGTTGACGCCGGTGTACGGATCGGCAAGTAATGCAATATCCGGTACCTGCCGGGACGCTTTCCCGAGGCTGCTCTGAAATGCGGGTTCAGGCCATTGCGCGCTCGAGCCTCCTCCTGCTCCGGCGTAGAAGCCGACGAGGTCCGGAGGATCGTACGGCGGATTCGGACTTGGGTATGTGAGGCGGGTTAGGTTGTTTCCCCAGCCCGACTGGTGGAGAATCTCCTCACTACTGTTTAGAAACAGGCTGATCCCGCCCACGCCTGTGGCATAGGGTGCAGATGCAGGCGTTTGCACGCTGGGAGGAACAGTAATGCCATAATCGTCCGCGATGACTTGTACGTTGTCGCCGTCATCCCCGGAACTGAAGTTATCCGAAATGCCCAAGGCGGCGGCTAATTCGGTCATTGCGTATTCTGTATCGAGTGCAGACTGTCCGCCGTAGAGCACGTCGAGAATTTCGAATGCGCCCCAACTGTTGGAGATTACGTACCCTAAATCTCCGTTGGCATAGGAAGTAAAAACCTCCGGATTCTCAATCGCCCAGAAATTTGCGATATCCAGGGAGGAATTGTCCGGCGCCACTACCAGTGCGATATTGGCTCCGGGAGCGAGCGCATGGGCCCATTCCACATCGATCGTCACCTCGGTGTTCCAGCCGTTGCAATCCGCGCCACTGGTGCTGCATGTGGTCACTCCACCCGGATAGTAAACCTGGAAATTCGAAGAGGTTAACGGGGGCAATCCGTAAACCGCCGAAAAGGTGTTTGCGTCCTGTTGAATAGTCGGAGAGCCATAGGCGTCGATGATGATGATCGTCTGCCCGGTCCCGTCCCATCCTCTGTTGTACAGGGGGTTGAAGCCAAAGGCGGTCTGGAGCTGCGCGGGGTTGTATCCCGGGCATGTGTTCGTGGCATCTGTGGCGTAGCGATTGCCGCTATAGGTTGCGGTCGGAGGGCCGCCCGCCGTTTTAAAGCTCACGGTCTGCGTACCATTCAGACAGCGATTTTGAGAAGAAACCACGTCGGAGAGAATTGCGGCACGCGGCGCGCTGCCGGTGCTGGGGTCGACTGCCGCCCGATACATAGGCTTTGGTGCGAAATCGGCCAACCCTTGCACGTTGCGAATCAGCGCTCGGACGGCGCCGGGAACCGATGCCGCACGGTTGGTCACACGGTGAACTCCATCCTTCGTGCTCACGCGGCTCAATTGCACGCTGAAAGCATTCTGCACATCGCTGACGCGTCCTTGCGCAACCATGTAGTGGTTGAGTTTATCCGCGGCGGTCACCGTCAGATTGTGCGAGGTCAGGTACTCTCTCACTTGTGCCGCATCGCCTGCAGTCGGCGCGAAGCGCGAGAGATACTGAGCATGTGTCAAGAAATGATGATAAGTGGGAGAGCCGGGCCGATACATCTCGGGAACCAGTTCATCGAGCGTTGCTTTGTTATGCTGGTTGAGCCATACCGTTACACTGATGACTTTGGAAGGATCCTCCGGACCCAGATTCTGCGCCTTCTGCGCGCTTCGGCCGGATGACTGAGCGAACCCAGTTACTGCCAGCAAAGTCAGTATCGAAATATGTTTGACACTGATGCACAGCCACTTCCCGGGAAAATTCATAGAAACTCCTTTGAAATACTTTTTGAAATCGTTTTTGTACAAATGCAAACGAGCGAGCCTCGGCCTCTTCGTAGTTCCGGCCTCGAACACACACGGCGAATTGCGCCGCGAGGGCATGGAGTGCCGTTTGAGCAAAAGCAAGAGCTGCAGGGGGAGAGGGCCACTCGAATCACACGATGGCTGCGAGACCACCGCCGATCATCGGCCACGAATCATACTACGATGATGAGCTTGCGTGTCAACCAGATTCTTGAGCAGGAAACGCACTTGCTATAAAGAGCAAAAGTTTGCACAGCCCGCCAAAAGCCGCAACCGGCCTGTTTCTTCGGGTCATGCACTGACGACCTCATTACATCGTCCATCCCACGACCTATTTAGAAAGGTGCAGTTATGAAACTTTAGAAAGGCGCAGTTATGAAACCCTCAGGACTCTTGCCGGAGTATTGGCGATCCGTAGGCGAGCGATGCGATTCGTCGAATTAGAAGAGTTTGATGGCCGCGGCATGGCCCGAAGCAGAAGCGAGTCGACCATCTCGTGTCACTAGCGCAGCCCCGAGTTTTTCGGCAAGCACAATGTAGGCGGCATCGTAGGCAGAAAAGTTGTGCCGCAGTTGCCAAATTCGTGGCAGGAGCACGACATGAGGATATCGAGTAATTCGAAGATGCAGCAGGTCGCGGACCGCCTCGTCGGCCCGACGTACCGAGATCACTCCTTGCAATGCGAGACGCCTCAGTACCTGCGTGACCTCGAGATCGAGGAGATGCGGCGCGTGTAGCGTTTCGTTACGCGAATAAATTCGCTTCTCGATGCTCTGCCCCGCAGATGTCTGAAGAAGCCAGTCCACTGTGGCCGATGCATCCAGGACGATCATCGCGCCTGGCGCTCTTCTCGCACCAAATGAGCGGTATCGATGCGAGCTGAAATCGGCTTACGTTTGTGCAGCCGCTCCCGCAATTCTGCGAGCGTTGGCCTCTCCGCGACTTCCTTAATCTCCGCTAACAGATAGTCCGAAAGCGACATACCTGCCATGGCAGCGCGAGCTTTCAAGCCACGATGTAGGGCGTCGGGCACATTACGAAGCTGAATCATCTTGGACATGCTTAAAGCATACTTTCATGTCATACACATGTCAATGCGGAGATGCCTCCATAAAATAATCTTGAGTAATCCTATTGACATAGTTACACAGTAGTTCCGACACCGGATTCAACGCGGCGCCTCTGTTTCAAACCAAATCTTTCACGACCAGAGAGACCTCCGAGAGCACGGCCTTTGCACGTGATGAAATTGTTGTCCTTGAGAACGCAGCACTTATTGGCTTCGTTTCGCAAAATCGCCATTATCGCTCGTTACCTGCACATTGATCGGCGGTGGAATGACCTCGCCGGTTCTTTGTCTCTGCAGTCGCTCTAGTTGCGCGAGGGCTCGATATCTCCGCTTTTCGTGAGCGGCAGTATAGCGTTGCACAAGTTCGAGCTTTTCGGGTGCAAGCAGTAGCGCGGTATGGCTAAAGTCCGGCACTCGGCGTCGTGCTCTCCGAGTTTTTTCTTTTAGTTTCTTCCTGAGCAGTTCGAGTTTCTGTTTTTCCTTTTCAACTTCAGCAAGCAATTCGGGTGAATCATATTCCTTATTTTCAAATACACTCTTCCAATAGCCGCCAAAAGCTGCTGCCAGCAGGTCCAACGGCTCCTCGTAGTATTTGTCAGAGTTTTCTTCAACTTTTCGCTTTAAACTGTCTAGGGCATCAAAAAGGTATTCAACACCGTCCTCACGCCTCAGCAGCTTGTATTCCTCGTCGTTGTCCCGGAGCTCATAAATCGAAGGCTCCTTCTTGCCGTACCCAACTTCTTCCCAAGGTTCCGGTTTCGGTTTCGGCACAGGCCACGATTCTCGAAAGATCTCGGCGTTTTCGTAAAGCTGGGCTCGCCGTTCCATCCAGTAGGAAACGGCAATCTCCTGCACGAGCAGCTCCTCGGCCGTGCCCAGCGGACAAAAGTAATCGTGAAGGCCGTTCAGCAATTCATCGAATTCGGCTTGGTTTTCCTTTACCGGCCCGCGCATAATCACGGCCGATTTTGCAAGCAGCCCATGTCTCAAGGAATTGCGCGAAGCTACATTTTTGCCGTGCTGGCTCTTCGGGCCGGTAGAGCGAAGCGCATTCTTGCGGTTGGCATCTACTCTACGCTGCGAAGCCGGCGGCTCGCCGGCGGAATTGGCTGAGGGTTCCCTGAGTGCCGGGTAAGTTATCTCACTAGGTAAAAGCTCCTTCTTCGGAGTCTTCTCTTCCTGCTCATGGGGTGTCCCCTCCCCCGTGCCTGGTTGTTCGCCAGGCGAGGTCGCTTTGTCGTGCTCCGACGCCTCTTCCATCTTCTCCTCCTCCTCAGGGTCAGCCCACCTGGATGTGAGAGTTCTTGTCATTAGAAACCAGGATCAATCAGGATGGTCAAGAGTATGTGTGGAATTCAGGTTACGCGGGTAATGAGCACGGTGGTACGTCATGTCGAAATCCTGGGGCGGAATCTTTCAGGCGGACTATCGCATGCGTTGGGGTGGACTTGTTGCGCATCCGTGCAGGGCGCACCGTTTCTTTGGCAGACTATTCGGTAGCGGAATGCTACGGTTTATCAATATCTCTAAGTGCGACCGAACTCCATAGAAAACGTGCAACCTCCGTTGCGGATGTCACGTGAAGGCGCGTTGAACTGAAGGAAGCGCTACGCAAATCCGTGAGGACGGCTCTCTCTGTCATCGAAAAGCCCTGGCGACTCGAACAACGAACGCTTTGGAAATTGTGGTTTCCACCAAAATGCGACTCCTACTGAACCAATTCAGAGGAGGCATGCATCGACTGTTGCGGATCAGCCCATAGGAGATCATCGCCGACGGTTGCTCGAATCGCGCGTTGTGTCGTGACAAAGTCTCCGATTGAGCCCCATTCTCCGCGCACGAGAAAAAGAAGACTGAGCAATGCAGCAAGCGACAGATGCGCGAATGCACCCTCCGAGGAACCCGGGATCGCCTGTTCCAGGCGCCGGTTAGCTGTCTTGAGGATAGACTGGTAAATGTGCTGCCTTAGGGCGCCGTCCGTGATCATTTTTCCCTCCAGCAAACCCCTACCCGAGAGCGGTACATGCAGCCTGATCTCTTCGTGCTAGACGTGCTAAGCCACCGCTCGCATGTTTCAGGATTCATTGTTTGCAGACCTCCCGGCCTGCCGCATCCAGCCTGCATAGGCTGTCACCACCGTGAACTCTTGTTCCTAGTCTCGGTTGGGGAGCCAGAGCACGTCTGGCTCGCTCTTGATGCACTTCTAGGATACTGCGAAGGAACCGACTCCGTCCATACGGAATTTCATTCCGCAGTCGCTGTGTAATGACTTCGGTCCCCATGGGTAACAACCCCTCAATCTCTAGAATCGCTACGCACTTCGAGCCCTGTGCATATCCTGGTCCATAGTTCTCTTTTTCTAGCGGCGCAAAGTGAAGCGGAGTTAAGATGCTCTCATGCGGAAGAAAGAAATCTTGCGCCGCCGAAGATTGACGAGTTCAATGAGGAAGAGGATCACTTCCTACTACATTGCGAGCGAGCAAGAGGAAATCGCCACGGCTGCAGCTTCCCAAGGTGTAAGCCTGAGTTCATTTATTGCTTCCGCCGCCCTTAGGGAAGCCCGCAAAATCAATCCCCGGAAAAGATCTGGATAACCATCGCGCACGTTGACTGCAACACTTTAGTAGCGCTATAATAACAGCGTCACTATGACGCTACAACAAGCTTAAGACTGAAAGGGAAAAATATGAAACGACTGTCCCATGCCTGTCGCCTAAACAAACGACTTGCCGAGCGCGTTTGGGGGAGGCTCTCGCCACATCTCTTGGCCTCGCTGCAAGGCCTCACGTCTTCTTATGGATTTTCGGTTGGCAGAGGGGACATCATCTGCTTGGATGGACGCTGGTATGTGACCCACGCGGGGCTGTTGCGCTTATCCTCCCGGCGTGGCTGTTCTGGTATGCATACTGAGATAGTTTCTAATTTCTGCGATCCATCAAATAACCGTTGGACTTTCAAAGCCACGGTTTTCCGCAACGGAAGAGCTGAAGGGTTTGTAGGCTACGGCGACGCCGATCCTTCTAACGTCTCCTTCCTGGTTCACGGCGCCGAAATGCGTGTCGCGGAGACGCGAGCGGTCAATCGCGCCTTGCGCAAGGCCTACGGTATTGGCATTTGCTCGATTGAGGAAATCGAATCCGTTGCGGAATCACCGCAATCCTCACGCGCGTCGAAGAAGCTTCCGCCGCAACCTGCCAACGGAAATCCTAGCGGCCCGAAGGTTCGCGATCACCTTTGCCAACTCATCCGCCAGCATCAACTCGATCCCAACCTAGTCAAGTCGTATGCGACCGACTTTTGCGGAGTCAAGACCCTCCGCGACGCAACCCGCGAGCAGGTCGAGAACTTTGTCTCGCACCTCGCCGACTGGGCTGAGAGAGACCGCAACGCCCTGCTATGTCAACTGAACAGCTATCCCCAGAAAGAAGGTGTCGCATGAAACGCCAAATCACTGGCCTGCACGCTGCCGATCGCTGCGCCGCCGATCAGATCCCGGACGGGGTATTCCTGGTTCGCGTGCAACAAGTCCATTTTCGTCGCCAGGCTCAAAAACCCTATTACACGCTTACACTGGCCATCCTGGAGCCGAGCCGCTTTGCCGATAACGTGATTTCAAGCCGGCTCTATTGCAACCCGAGAGCTCTGTGGAAGCTGAACTGGTTCCTGCGCGATTTCGGCTACGACACGGAACTGCTGGGGCGCGACCAGGTCGATGAAACTCAGCTTGTCGGCTTAAAGGGCGTGGTCAAGATCAGCCATATTTTCTTTAATGGGGCTTCCCTGCTCCGGCTCGACGGGTTTGCTTCCGCGGGGCGCTGGGAAGAACTCTCCCCCGCGAATCTGGACAATCCCCAGGTGGCCTGATGACCTACAGCTACACGCAGATCAGTCAGTATCTCACCTGCCCGCGGCGGTATCGCCATCGCTATCTGGATGGCTGGAAGGAGAAGGACACTCGTGCGGCGTTGCTTTTCGGCCGGGCCTTCGAACAAGCACTGGCCGCTTACTTTCGTCGGGAAGATCCGGGAGCGGTGCTCTTCGCGGAATGGTCCGCCTGTCGGAATCAAGGCCTACACTACTCGAATCGCGACTCCTGGGATCGCATGCTCCGACAAGGAATCATGCTATTGGACCGTTTCTGCCAGGAGGATCGAATCCAGATCCGCGAGCCTCAACGAAATCTGCAGATTAAGTTCACTCGGCAGCTCGGTGGAAACAACGACTTCGTTGCATACATTGATGCCATCGGCAAACTCGACGGACGGCGCTCCCTTTTGGAGTGGAAAACCTCTTCCAGCCGATATCCAGAAGAACCGGAAGGGCTGCTCTCCCTCGATCCTCAACTTGTGTGCTATTCATGGATGACAGGCATCGCAGAGGTTGCCCAGGTGGTTTTTGTCCGGAAGCACGTAGTCGAAATTCAATATCTGCGCACTACCATTACCGACGAGCAGCGCGAGGAATTCGGCCGCCTAGTCCAAGATACGATCGGACGGATTGAATCCGCGCAGTTCTTGCCCCGCAGTGGCATCCGCCTTCCGCAGAATCCGTGCAGCAGCTGTCCCTACGTGGGACTGTGTCTTGGGAAACAGGAACTAACTGATGCGCGCTTGACTCGACGTCCAGGAGCAGAGAATCTTGGTTGGCTTGACGAGCTTAATTACTAAGAATCCGCCCATGCCGCCAAAGTTCAATCGTCGCCGCGCGTTGTTCGTGCTAGGGAAAATTGACGAGATTCTGGCGTGGGAGCAGCAAAGGGAGACAGAGAGGGATACCAAGTTCGTCGAACTGGGGCGCTATCTATGCGAGGTGCGGGCGGGACAGTACTGGCGGCTGGAGGAACTGAAGTGCTTCGATGAGTTCCTAGAAAGACGGTTTCCCGCATCGCGACGGAAGGCTTACTACCTCATGTCAATCCACGAGCACTTGCCGCCGCAGGCAAGAAAGGAATTGAAGAAGGTGGGCTGGACCAAGGGACTCGAGCTGGCGAAGTTGGCAAGGCGGGATCGGCAGCGGTTCGATTGTGCAACCTGGTTGCACAAGGCTCGTGAGTTATCGAAGGAGGATTTTCAGCAGGCGGTCGAAAAGCAACTCACCGGGAACATATCAGAGGCGTGGGAGATTGTCTACTTCAAACTGTATCAAAGCCAGATGCCGGTGATTGATCGCGCGATTGAAACGGCAGCCCTCATGTTAGGCAGCGACCGCTCTCGAGGCTACTGTTTGGAGATGATCTGTGCCGATTTTCTAGCTGGAGCCAATCTGGACCACGGAGATCCGGAGATGCTGCTGTTCTCGATGACCAGGTTCTTCAAATTTCTGCCCAAGGAGCAGCGCCGAAGATTTGTTGCAAGCCTGAGCGAAGTGGCTTGATGAGCTCTATTGACAGAAAACCCACACGCCTGCGGTTGGATCCTATTTCGTACCAGAGCCTGCGACAGCAGATTCTGCGTCGGGACGGCTGGCGGTGTCAATCGTGCGGCACGATGGCGAATTTGGAAGTCCACCATCAACAGTTTCGCAGCCAATCCGGCGATGATTCCGAGTTAAACCTGATCACGCTGTGCGCCCAGTGTCACACGGAAATGCATCGCGGCATCGCAGGTCATCGCCCTAGACGATTGGCATAGGGAAAAGGCACGGGCTCGCAGCTACTAACTCCTGCGGCATTGAGCGCCCGCCTCTCCTTGGGCGGGCGTTCGATTTAAGACCCGGAGTATTTTTCAAAGCCGATATCGCTAAGTAGAGACTGTATCCATTCGCTCCCGTATAACGCGGCCCCAATGGCGGTCCCGAGGGTGTTTGTGAGGATGTCCGTGATGCCAGAATCCCGGGTTGGAAGAAATGACTGTAAGATTTCAATTACAAGACTGACTATTGCACCAAAGACGATGGTACCCAGCAAAGGCCGCGCGGGGCGCCATATCACAGAGAAATATGCGCAGAAGAAAAAGCCCAGCGGGATGAAGCCACCGATGTTTATCAGAACATCCCTGCAATAGCCCCAGCTGGGATCAAATTCGTCCCAGGGTCGTTCAAGGAATTGCTGATGCAGAACAACATAACGCGGCGGAATTTGGAGATCATTTCCGGAATCCATCTGGTTATGCACCACGTTGCCTACACCCTCGTTGAACAAATAAAGGGCGGCGGGATTCTCACTCTTAATGTTCGTGCTTGAGAGCGCGGTCCAGGCGGCATGGTGCTGCATAACTTCGGCCGGAGTCAGTTCCCGATCGTAGATGGCCAAGCCTCTCAATTGACCTTGCCAGCCGTTATCCACGATAGGATTGTTGCCAACGACAAGTTGACCAGTCAAGTCGGCGCTTGAGACTCCGAAACTCGGAGAAGTCCGTTCAAGATTGCCGTTCACATAAACTGCAGTGCTTCGTGAATTCGAAGTGATCGTGATGAATATCTGCTTGTTCTCTGCGAAAGAGTGCTCGATGTACCACTTATTTCTTACAAGGCGTTGCGAATAGGCGGCCGTATGCCGCAACAATAAGTCATCGAGCGACTGATGAAGCGAGAATGTAACAATGCGATTTTCCGGCGAGTAAAAGCCGAGTACGGTGCCTCCTCGATCAACATGATCTGGTTGCAACCAGATCTCAATACTGCAGCCCGTTCCCTCTTTCCAATCGCGGGGACTCCATGATTCGGCGCCCAGCATCACACCGTTTTTACCGAAATGAAGACCCTTGCCAGGATCTAGCCAGCTCACGTCATTCCTGGGAGCATGGAATGGCCATAGTCCCGCGATCAGGATGCCGACCAGAACGCATACACAGAGCAATCCCAGCACATGCCGCTTACGAAGGTTCGTCGTCGAAGCATTAGGAAACCGGTTCGGCATTCAGAGCACACTACGACCTCTAGAGAATGGTGGTTTGCGGTTCATGCAACGTGCCTGTCCCAACATGTTGGCGTTCTCGCGTCACCTGCAGCATGACTAAAGTTACAAAAACTGAATTGGGTTTTCCGGGTTGAGTGTGCAATCCTACATCCTGCAGGGACTAGGTTAATGATTGCAACATGGAAGCAATGAATCGCAAGAATTCAATCTCAAGTGCGGCCCCAGAATTGAGTGTCATCATAGCCGTTTATAACGATTGGGGCCCGCTCGCTCCGTGTCTTGAATCCTTGCGCCAGCAAACCAACGCTCCGGCTTTCGAAGTCATTGTGGTGGATGACGGCAGCACCGACGCCGTTCCGGACTTTATTCGCCTCTCAAACCCAGATTATCCCCTGACTTTGATACAACAATCACACGCGGGAATTCCGGCTTCACGGAATCGAGGTGTTCAGGCATCCAGAGGCACCTTGCTGCTATTTGTGGACGCGGATAGCCGGCTTCAGCGGAATTGTCTTGCGTCCCTTAGTTCAATGGTTGCGCAATCGCCCCAGCACGATTACTTCCAGCTTAGGCTCACTGGGAATTGTGCAACGCTGGTTGGGCGGGCGGAGCAACTGAGACTAATAAATTTCCAAGAGCACGTGCTTCAGAGGGACGGGAGAATTCGATACTTGAATACCGCCGGATTCGCCATACGGCGCAAGCGAGTGGACGTTGAGAATGGACTATTTGATCCTGTCGCGCTTCGCGGAGAAGATACGCTCTTGTTAGCCAGTTTGATCGAAGCTGGCGAGTTGCCTCTGTTTGTGCCGGAGGCGGTGGTTGAACATTTCATTCCATTGTCCCTTTTAGAATCGCTGCGCAAGGATTTTCGTTCTGCTCGGCTGGAGCGACGGATGTACGAGACCATTGCTGCCAGGGAAGTAAAAATCCATGTGAGCCATCGCGAGCGGCTGCAGTTGTTATCGTCCATGTGGAAGACGGCCCACCGCGATTCGATCGGGAGATCGGCTTGGTTGGCGCTTCTGGTACGGCAAGGTTTTAAGAGGATGCTTTCCTTTGCTTTTCAAGCGATTCATCATAGTAGTTCGCAGAAAGCGTCTAAAACTCAACGGGCACGCGTTCGTGAACGGTAAGATATTCAATTACCGCTTTTTGGAAGCACTGAATGGATTCTCCATTGCACGAGCTGCCCGGCAACGACTGCAATTCACTTGTACCATTGGCCAATGCAAGGTGTTAGAGCCTTGGTCCTAATTCGCCTCAGGGGCAAAGTATGAATTTTGCGAGAGGTATTCTTCCCGTGCTCCGCTGCATTAAAAGACGGGGGACAGTTATTAGTCTTTGCGAAGATTCGCGCGGACGCAAGCGGCATCGCGGACGGAACTCTGCGCAGCGAATGCTCGCGAGAATATTCCATCAAATGGAATTTTGCGGATGGGCTCAAACTTCATTCCGCTAACAACGTGCTCGAAATCGGCTGGCGGATGGACGTTACACCGAGCTCATGTCCCAACTCGGGGCGCATGTGCTCGCCTTCGATTTCTGCATTGAGGCACCGAAAAAACGAGCAACAGTCTTGCGGATAAAGATGTCCCCGCGCGTCAAGGTTCCTGAGATGCCAGCGAGTTATTCCAGTCCGGCTTGTTTGCGAACACCTCGTCACACGCACTGACCGCATGACAGGCGGCGAAGGCGGCTCCTGAAAGCAACAATAAGACATACACCCGACAGTGCTGTAGTTTGCCACGTCAGACGTGCTATCATTGCAGCCTTCCTTCCCCCAGAAGGAGTACGAATGAAGTTCCCCAAATGCTTTTTGCCCTCGCTACGCTGCATAAGTGACGCTGGACCTTTGCTGCTCTGCGAAACCACGGAAGCCGACGATACTGGAATCACTGGCGGCACCCTGCGATGTGAAACCTGTTTCCGCATTTATCCCATCCAAGACGGCATCCTGCGCTTGGCCGACACTCTGACGGAAGAGAATCAGCACGAAATCATGCTGCTCAATCGGGCTTACGGCTCGATGCCGGAGACATTCGAAGCGCCAAAGAGCGGCTGGCGTTCGGAACTCAACGATCAAGTCGAAATTCCGCCGCATCTGGATGGACTTCAGTTGCGCCCAGGACACAATGTTCTCGAAATCGGTTGCGGAGACGGCCGCTATACGGTGCTCATGTCTCAACTCGGCGCGCATGTGCTCGCTTTCGATTTCTGCATCGAAGCACTGAAACAAGCGAGCAAAAATCTTGCGGCGAATTCGGCACCAACAACGTTCAGAGTGGAGCCTGCGTTTTGCCGCGGGGAAGTCGGACTTGTGCAAGCCGACGCGACCACAATCAATCTCGGCGCGCAAACCTTTGACCGCTGCATCTCTGCAACTCCCCTCGACAATCGCAATGAACGTCTTAGGCTGTTTCGCGTCATCGCCGAAGCGCTGAGAGATGATGGGCGCTACGTCTGCGGCGTTGAGTATGACGATCTCTTCCGCAGGCTTCTTGGTCTTCCGGTTATGCGGCGCTATAGCCCCGGAGGAGTTCTCATCGAGCACCTAACGATCGCCGATCTGAAGCGGGAAAGCGGCGCTTACTTCCGTGGTCTCAAAACCCGACTCATCCGCGTTCATCTTCCTTTGCTTCACAAATTTCCCGTATGGCTTGCGGCCCCGCTCACGAAGTTGGCAGGATCGATTCCGATCCTTCGACAGTTTGGTCAGATTGTCATAGTGACGGCGACCGGACCGATCCGAATTACTCCCGAAGGCGAGAGAAGACCGGGGTATCTCAAGGCCAAAAACTTCTACCGCTGGTACAAGCGACTGCGGCGCGAAGAACCTTTTTGGGACTGGGGACAACCAGTGTAGGTTTCTTGCTCCGCCATTGTGAGCTGGCCAAGACTCTACGATGCCCGGATCGCCGGCCTTCACAGTCGCTCGTAAAAGTTTTTCCGCCACGTCGACCCACTCCGGGCCGTGTTGTTGTCCATCTCTGCTCTTTGCCCGCCCAAGTTGTACTCGCCGTCGCGCAGAATAAAGGGAAGGCCTGCGAAGAGAAAATACATCGCAGCACAACCGCGATGCGTACGGACTAAAATGTCCAACATTGTGGGAAGCAGTTCACAAAATAACTGGAAGACTCTTCAGCCCTCTGAGACCAAATGTTGATGCCCATTCCGGTCGCGCGCCGGTGAGCTTCATCTTTGGAAAGCGCTGCACCAGATTCAGGATAGCGACTTGTCCCTCTAACCGGGCGAGCTGGCCCCCAATGCAAGCATGCGGACCAGCGCTGAACGCCAGATGTTGGTTGTTGAGCCTCTTCAGGTCCAGTTGGTTCGGTTCCTTAAATCGTTTTGGATCGCGGTTTGCCGCACCGAGCATACATAGGACCGTCCATTTCCTCGGGATGTGCTGGCCACAAATCTCGATATCTTCCTTGAGCACGCGAGCTGTGAATTGCACCGGGCTTTCATAACGAAGAAGCTCCTCGACAGCCGGGCGGATCATATCCGGGTTCTCGCGCAACTCCGCCGTCTCTTCGGGGTGTTGCAAGAGTGTGTACATACCGTTGCCAATCAAATTTCGAGTCGTCTCGTGTCCGGCAAAAAGGAGCGCGATACACTGCGCATAGAGCTCTTCTTCGGTGAGCACTTCACCTTCTTCTTCGATGTCGATGAGAAGGCTAAGCAGATCGTTTCCTTTATTGCGTTTTCGTTCCTCGACCGTCTTTCGGAAAAAATCAGTTAACGCAATCAGAGCATCTTGCGCCGCCCGTGCCTGTTCTACTGTGCGGTCCGGACTGCCCCGAAACACCGCGATGGCTCGCGACCAATTGACGAATGTGTCATTCAGTTCCTGCGGTATTCCGAGCATTTCCGAAATGATGCGCACCGGCATGGGATTTGCGAACTCGCCCATGAGCTCGACTTCGGAGCCATGCTGCAGGGGGCTCAACATTCGGTCAACGATGGCCTCGACCTGAGGACGCAATGCTTCAATGGCCGCGGGCGAGAACCCTTTATTCAGAAGCTTACGCAGCCGAGTGTGCTCCGGCGGGTCCATGAAAATCAGCCACAGGCTAAACATGCGCGCCAGTTCGCTGAACTCGGCCTGGCGGCTGAGGGGCAAAGGCAATAACATCTGCTGCGCGCGTTTTGCGGAAAGCCTCGGGTCTTTAGCAACCGAGGAGCACTCGGCGTGGCTGATAACTGACCACACCGCCCATTTGCTGCCAACATCCAAATAATGTATCGGACCTTCCTCGTGCAAGCGAGCGTAAGTCGGATACGGGTCTTGCAGAATGTCATCGTCGAAAACGACTTTTTTTACTGGAGCGACAACCTTGGACAACCTTCACCTGCTCGAGAAATCAGATTTCGGTCACGCTGAAAATGCCATTGCGATGTACGAGTTTAGCATAGCTTACCACTCCAGCAACCATCCCTTACTGCATGGAATAAGCAGCACAGATTCATAGCGATAGAAAATATGGAGGAGGATTAGGTTTAAGTGCAGAGCGCTCCATAACTCATGCCGCAAAGCTCATGTCTTGCAACTATGATGCGCTTATCGGGGGGTGACCGCTAGACGCTGCCATATTAATTCGATGGTTTGCATTTTTCCGTTCATCCGCATCGGCGGTGTAAGCAAAATGATTTGATCGTCGTTAAATTTCACGCTTCGAACCAGGTCCTTATCTACGTAGTTCTGAATCGACGAAACTTCGACGTGATGGGTCACGTTGTCACCGTCGAGACTGTACGTTCCGGCGTAAGCTAGAAAAGTCTTAAAAGCTTCGGCCTGTTCTTCGGGCGAGCCCCCGCCATAAGAGAGTGACTTTCTCCCATCGTAGCTGATGAGCGCACTTACTCTACCATCGCTCGTATAAGTGAGAAAACCCGTAGGTTGGGCGCCGTAGGGACTTGCGCTTCGCTCGCCGGCGGATGTCGTACTCGAGGCGGAGACCAGTTTCCATGTGCCCACGAGTTTGTCGTTCAAATGCCCGGACGCAGCGGGCGGAATAGCGCCAGTTCCCATGCTTATTTCCTTTTGATTTCTATGTCTGCGAAGTCCGCCTGCGCTGTCGAAACAGCAACGGGATGCTCCCCAGTTCTCTTTCCATAATATTTTAGAACACTCGTTTGACGGAGGCTTTGCGCCAGGCCTACACTCTCCGTTCTATCTGGGAGAGGTCCCACTCTTGCAGGAAAACATGACGACGAAATTGCAAGGCAAAGTTGCGCTCGTGACGGGCGGAACGTCGGGTATTGGCCGTGAGACTGCCCTTCTCTTTGCGAAGGCTGGCGCTAAAGTAGTGGTGGCGGGCCGGCGCGAACTGGAAGGCAATGAAACCATCGACCTGATCCGCGCCGCTGGCGGCGATGGCTTGTTCGTGAAAACTGACGTGTCGAAGGCTTCTGAAGTTGATGCCCTGGTTCAAAGAGCCGTCGAGAAATTCAGCCGCCTGGATATTGCCTTCAACAACGCCGGAATCGAAGGTGTTTGGAAACCCATCGTCAGACAGTCGGAAGAAGACTGGGATCGGACCATCAATATCAATCTCAAGGGCGTCTGGCTGTGCCTGAAGTACGAAATTCGGCAGATGCTGAAGCAGGGTGGTGGCGGAGCTATCGTGAACATGTCGTCCGTCACGGGACTCACCGGTTCGGTGGGAGCGGCAGCCTACAGTGCGAGTAAACATGGGGTGATCGGCCTGACAAAAACGGCCGCGCTGGAAAATGCCAAGAGTGGGATTCGAATCAACGCGGTCTGTCCCGGAGTGATCGAAACAGCGATGGGTCAGCGGCTCTTCGGCTCCCCAGCAGTCCACCAAGCCGTTGTTGGCCTGCATCCGATAGGTCGTTTGGGAAAGCCGACGGAAATCGCCGAAGCGGTGCTATGGATGTGCTCAGAACAAGCATCGTTCATGACAGGCCAGTCCCTGGTGCTGGATGGCGGCTTCCTCGCGGGACCCCATTAGAGCTAGCGTGTCGTCGAGACATTATCCGCGGCTGGCATGGCTGTCGAACCGCGCATCATTCAGGTCAGTCTGTTCTACGCTGTATATGCTTTTGTCTTCGGCGCGAGTTTCCGCGCGAGAGGCGGCGCCATCCATGCGAGGATCCACTTAACCGTCAGCGCAGCCGTGGGATCAATTTTCATGGCCGCTGATAAAGCGTCGCGAGCTTCTGTGAAACGTCCTGTTTCCAAACAATAATTCGCCCAGGCGCTGAGCGCTTGTCTCAAGCCTCGCGTCACGGTTTTTCGAACCTGGGGCGGCAGATTTACATCCTTGAGCCATTTTTGTAGCATGCGTCGTTTATTCAACAGACGCACCTCGGCCTTTTCCCAAGGGCGGATGGCCGCAGGCGCGGGACTACGATCCAATTGCACCAAAACCTTATTGACATAACAATAGGAAGTCACCAGAGACAGGCGGAAGTTAAAATCGTGATCTTCGCAATACTGAATACTTGAATCGAATCCGCCGATCTGCCTGGCTATCTCTGAACGAACCAGGAGACATGTGACCCAAAAGTGATCGAACGTCCAAGCCAATCTCTCGACGGCATTTTCGGCAATACCGATTTCTTGGCTATACGCTTTGCCAGCTTCGCGAAAAGAAGTTGTCTCCGTTCCCGAGTCGTTGACTAAGCGCGCATCTGTGATGCATGCGCCGCATTGGCCCTTATAAGTTTCGACTGCGCGGACTTGCCATTGCAGTTTATCCGGATACCAAATGTCGTCGGAATCCAGGAAGGCAATCCATTCGCCGCGCGCTTCGGCGATTCCACGATTGCGAGCGACGCTCGAGCCTTGATTCGCTTGGAATATGTAGCGGATCGGTCTGTCGCTCTCCAAACGGCTGCTAATGAGGCTTTCCATGTGTTCTCGGGTACCGTCCTTGGAGCCATCATCGACTATAATCACCTCGAAGTTCGAATAGCTCTGCGCGAGAACGCTGTCGAGTGCAGCACAAAGTTGCTGCAGTCGGTTGTATGTAGGGATAACGACAGAGACGAATGGTTTATCGGTCATGAGGGTTTTTTTAGAGTGTTCTTGCTAAACATTGTCAGCCACATTATTTTATTTAGCTTTGCGGAGACCGTTTGAACTTTACCGCTCAGCCTAAAGCACGGCGGGAATATCTGAACAGATGAACGGTGCAGAGAGCCTAATTCGCACGCTTGTGGCCGCCGGCGTCGAGACCTGCTTCACAAATCCGGGAACCTCCGAAATGCACATCGTGGCTGCGCTCGATCGCATTCCTGAAATGCGTTGCGTACTTGGCTTATTCGAAGGAGTGGTCAGTGGAGCGGCCGACGGCTATGCGCGGATGGCGGAGAAGCCAGCTTGCACTCTGCTGCATCTCGGCCCAGGGCTGGCAAACAGCTTGGCGAATTTGCACAACGCCAGCCGGGCGCGCGTTCCGATCATCAATCTGGTCGGCCAGCACGCCACGTATCATTTGCGTTATGACACTCCGCTCGTCTCCGATATCGAGGGGATCGCCAGGCCATATTCCAAATGGTTAAGAACGTCT
>Ga0182024_10011020_pt1 | contig 18274 bp, 23 predicted proteins | sample P32metaG_FD_120480 | JGI IMG/M metagenome (GOLD analysis project Ga0182024, IMG submission 120480) | Permafrost microbial communities from Stordalen Mire, Sweden - P3-2 metaG (Illumina Assembly) | ecosystem: Environmental > Terrestrial > Soil > Wetlands > Permafrost | place: Sweden: Stordalen... | reverse complement strand
TCGTTGCTTGATGAACGTCGAGCCCTATATACTTTTCGCTATTCATGGAGGGTGTTCCTTTCGTAGGAGATGGTGCTTGCGCTCATAACCTACTCCAAAAGGGACGCCCTCTTATAATGCGATAGCAACAGTTGACAGTGATGGTCCCCGTACCGCGAACATCAACGAGAGGGCGACTCCGGATTTGCACACGGTAGTTCTAAGCCACCGTGCTGGCGTAGTAAATCCTCGATGTGCTCGTGTCCCCTTGTCCGCGCCCAGTATAGGGCCGGCGAGGGAACAGACCAGCTTTGACATGGCACACAGCCTGAGGCAAATTCGCCGAGACCTTACCGTGCTGCGGTGCAGTGAGCAGATCAACCGCTCACCCCGATGGACAGACATGTGCGTGAACGCAAATAACTTCCCTCCGCGTTACATCGTTTGTTGAATGCGGAGCCTGTTGTCTAATAGCGACCAATCTCAGAGTGCACAGCTCACAATGATCGGAAAAGGCGCAAGTCCCTCGTACTTAGCCCAATAAGGCTGGTACTACAAAGCCGAATTTCCTTGCGCTGAAATCCTCCGCTTCCAGGAGATAGAAGCCGCAGTGACGGTCGCAATGGCGACTAAGCAATAACCGGATATTGCAGCGAGTCTGCTAAAGGCGGGAGGCTGGCCAAGGATTGCCCTGGGCTGTGGGCAGAGTGCTAATAATAATTAAGGATAGGTTTGGCCGCCCCATTCAGAGCACCTCCGCCTTGGCACCGTTCCGCGACCGGCCTGCCACTCTGTGCGGCGGGGCTTGGATTGGCCCTTGCGATTGCGTGTTCGAGGGCGAGAGCATCTGCACGGTGATAGCGACCGCTGGAATCAGGTATGCGAACGTTACCCAAACCCACATGAGTGCGCCCGCGCATTCCTGGTCTTCAAGGGGGGGCAGACTGAACAGCTGAGGTGTGGACAGGTAGAAGGGGTAGACAGGTCGGTTGCAAAACACGAGGAATGCGGAAAGAATGTCACAAGGCAGCGTGGCAAGGAAGAGGTACAAAGCCATGGACCATCGAGGCGGCCTTGTCGCGCTCGGCGAAGACTGCACAATAGGCCACCAGAATAAGAGGCCTGCCACCAGAAAAGACACGTCCTCCAAAACATGCATCCCGTGGGAGCGCATGCCCGACTGAAATGCAATGGGAAGATGCCATCCGATCACGGCTACCGTGCCCGCAAGCCAACACAACACAGGATGCCTAAGACAGCGTTCGAGCCATCGCGTCGGCCCACTGGCGAGGGGACGATGGCGCTTTATGAAGAGCTTCGGTAGCCCGGACACCAGGGGAATCGCGGGTGCCCCAGCTAGAATTAGCGGTGCAGCAACCGTCATCAACAGAAGGTGCTTCATCATGTGAATCGTGAGTGATTGACCATCGAGTGTGGCGAGTGGAGACCCGATAGCAGTCCACACTGAGACGAGACCACTCATAAACGCTGCCAGCCTCCACCTGGGAATCAAGTTTGGGAAAGCACTTCGCAGACAAAGCCACCCGCGCGAATAAACCAATGCCATCACCACCAGTCCGGATGTGATTGCCAGCGACTGGGACCATGGCTGCGTGTGCGCATGGAGCTCGGACATGGCCAGGTCTACCGTGGCGAGACCTCGCTTGTGCCCAGCGTCGCGGCTTCAGAGGCATTGCGTGCCGGCGTCTGATTTGCCGGGTGCAGTGTTTCCAGAAATGCCACAAGCGCAGTAGTTTCCGCCGGGCTGAGGTTTTTTCCGTAGGCTGGCATATTTCCTCCACCCTGGATCACCTGGCGAATAAGTTGATCTTCGGTAAGGTGCAGAGCAACACTGTCGAGCCCCGGACCGCGCTGCCCCCCTTTGTCAGCCAGAGAATGACAGTTGTGACATTGCTTTGCCTGGAAAACCAGCGCACCCTGACGTTCCAAGGCTGTGCGTCCGTGTAAATATTGTGATGGAATCGGCTCGCTGCTCCAAGCGTCCATGATCGGGCTCCAGGGCGTGTGCTCACCCAAATGCGTCATGGTACCGAGAGCCACAGCGATCAGTAGAACTGCGAGAACTGCGATTGGCCTGCGCTTCCAGCTCTTCTCGCCTTCGCCTGCGACAAACGGAAGGGCCAGGAGGACGATGATTCCAATGGCAGGACCAATCAGCAAGATCGGCGTCTCGGCAGCTGGAGGCAAAAAAGAGAGCAGTGCATACAACCACAGAAAGAAGAAGTCAGGACGTGGTGCAGTCTGAATAATTGTCGGATCCGGCTGGCCCCCCGGACCAAAGGGACCAAAATGAACCGCGCAGACGGCAATCGCAACAAGAATGAAACCGGAGAAGAAAATGTCCTTCCACACCGCGTTAGGCACGAATGGCACACCCTGCTTGTGCGTGAGTTCGTGATATTCCTGAATGTATGTAGAACGCCGAACGATGCGTCCCGGCATCGGCCATTCGTTGATTCCCAGCTTCAGCACCATGAGCAGGTGCACGCCGACAAAAGCAATTAGTAGTCCTGGGACAACAAATACGTGCAGCGCGAAAAATCGTGAAAGCGTCGCGCCAGCGATGATGGGGCCGCCAAGCATCAGGTTCACAGCCCAAGGTCCGATCACTGGGACGCGGCTTGCGATCGATGCGCCGATGCCTAATCCCCAGTAAGCATCCTGGTCGAATCTCAGTACCTGTCCCGTAAAAGCCATGCCGAGCGTTACCAGTAAGAGAAGGACGCCAACGATCCAGGTCAGTTCTCTTGGAAACTTGTAGGCTCCAAAGAGAAAAACCTGCACCATGTGAATCAGGACAATCGCAACCATGAAGTTCGAGCCCCATCCATGCAGCGCTCGTATGAACCAACCCAGAGCGATGCCATGATTGAGGGTCTGGAGGCTGTTCCACGCCTCTCCCGCAGAAGGCACGTAAATCAGGGCGAGCAGAATGCCGGTGACAAATTGGAGCATGAAACATGTGAGCGCGGCGCTGCCGAAAACATAGAACCAGCTTGCGGTCTCGCGTGGCACCCTGTGCTCGGCAGTTTCGCGAATCGGCGTTCCAAGCTGCAGGCGCAGATCGAACCAGTCACCGAGCTTTTGGATCAGGCGCATGTCGTCTTGCCTCCCGCTTTATTAGCTACGGGCTGCCCCGGGGTCGGCATCTCGCCAGCTTTGATGAGAAGTTTTCCATCCTCGATTTTGTAACGGTATTGGAACAAGCCGCGCTCGGGAGGTCCAGATGCGCGCGAACCGTCCTGGTAATAAGCGCCGCCGTGACAGGGACACATGAAGAGACTTGATTGTGGAAACCAGCGAACCGGACATCCGAGGTGCGCGCAGTTGATGGCAAAGACCTGGAAAGTTTGATCATCAACCCTGCGAACCCAGCACGCGATGTTGCCAGTTTCCCCGTCCCAATCATTGACCAGCGGATTTCGATAGGTGGCGAGTCGAGTCTGCCCAGCGGGAAACTGTTCCAGCCCGCCGAGTGAGAGCCAAGACTCATAACCGATCTTTTTTCCCCGTATAACAGGCGACAGGAGGTAGCGCACGATCGGCAGGGCCAGGGCAACGCCGACAATACCGTTAAGAAACACTCCCAGTTTCACAAGAGCTGCGCGTCTAGAGATTCCGTTTTCTCCACTCATCGAGGTCCTCCTTGGGTCGGGTTCATCGAAGAAATCGGGTACGGTTGGCCCGGGAACTTTGACCGCTGGCTGGAAAGCCAGGCCACGACATCAGAAACGTCTTGCGCCGTCATGGGTCGACCCTCGACGTCACCGCGCCAGTCCGGCGCGCCCAGTTCGGGCCGGCCTGCAATCACTATCGTTCGAAGTTGCTGGTCACTTACAAGTGCGAGGTATGAGGCATTCACAATCGAGCTGGCCTTGCCTCCCCCGCGACCGTTTGCTCCATGACACGAGGAACAGTACGTTCGATATGCACCGGCGCCACGCTCCGGATCTCCAGGAGTCGCTATATAAGGTGGCGGTGTTTGATCGCTGAGAGCATTGGGTTTCGCCCATGACCGGATCCCACTTACGAGCGCATCGATCTGCTTTTCGGTGAGCATCCCGCCCGCACTTTTTGCAAAAGCAGGCATCGGTGTGCCGGGTACTCCATCGGAGGCGATGCGGCGAATCACGGTGTCGTCTGCAATTGCGAGAAAAACCGGATTCGCCAGAGCAAAGGCGGCTCCGCCCTTACCGTCCACGCCGTGGCATCCTGCGCAGTTCTGTTCGTAGAGCGCATTGAAGTCGACGACTTCGCTCGGTGGCACGATCGCCAACTCAGGTCGATGGGCGCTGGGAAAACTGCTGCAGGCGGCACAAGCCAGGAGCGGAAGGATCGCGAGGATAACGAGAATGGGTCGATGCTTCATTGCCGACCACTGTCTCCATTCTTTTCGTCCGGCGCTCCCGGCGCTTCAATCCCGGCGCGCACCGCGAAGGGCAGGTATTGCCAGGTACGCACGCGCTCTTGCCTGGAAACTATGATGCCGGCGACGATGCCGAATCCGATCTGGGAAACGACGAACCAGGGCCAGTCAATCCGTTGGTTGAGCACGGGATCGAGCGCATCGAGGATGCTATGGATCAGACCCGACCACAAAATGGGAGCGATTACACCTCCGAACAGAACCGGGTGCCGAGGAAACATCGGAAGCGCCGCGCCATAGAGAAGCCCAACAAGCACAGAACAGATCAGGTGGAGGATCGTTGCAATGATCAATGCGTCCCAATGAAAGGCCGCAATTTGCTCCGTGGTCACTCTTGCGGGAAAGAATCCGGCCGACAAAAGATTGATCGGATACCAGATACCGTGGCCGCTGATGACTCCATAGAACACTGCCAGAAGGGCCATGGCTACACTTCCTGCCAAGCCTCCTTTGACACCCGCCGAAATCGGATAGATCTCCAGCGGCAGTCGCGCCCGCTGCAATTCCTGCGTCATCCATTCGACCCGAGCGACTTGCAAGCGGCTAGTGGCCGCAGTTGGCACCGTCTCCAGTACCGGCACCGATTCATGTTTTTCGTGCGGCAGCACGTCGCGAAACCAGCCAAGACAACCCGCAACCGTCAAGATTGCGCCCAGAATGCTGACTGAGGCACTGGTGACCAATCCCGCAAAAACCAATGTAAGACCGAAAGCCAGGATGATCGGCCATGCCGTCGGGGCGGGCAGTTCGATCGGGCACAACGCGCTCTCTGTGTCCGGGGATCGTTCAAGTGTTTCTGATGCCATCTTCCAGTACCTGCCTCATCGTCCAATTACGTACACGACTGTGAAAACCACAATCCATACCACGTCCACGAAGTGCCAGTAGAGCGATAAGACGTCGACACGCTCGGCGTGTTCTGATCTGACTCGCCCCAGAAGCGTTAACGCCATCACTAGCGAGAGACTCACGAGACCGACCACGACGTGAAACCCGTGCAGCCCGACCAACGAGTAATAAGTTGTTCCGAACAAGTTCGTGCTGATCGTCAATCCCTCTTGGTAAATTAGCCGGTGCCACTCGGTGGCGGTCCCATACAAGAAAGCGGCGCCCAGTACGATGGTGACGAACCACAAGATTCCGAAACTTCGGACGCTACCCCGGCGAAGCGCTTTCGCAGCCAGGTGAATCGTGAGACTGCTGGAAAGCAAACAGATCGTGTAAAAGACCGGGACACTGAGAACGTCCTTTGGCATGGGGCCCGTCAGACTCTTGCCGACATAGAACAGGTATGCCACCACGAAGATGGTGAAAATCGCTGCTTCGGCGGCGATCAGAGCAGACATCCCGACGCGTCCACGCGTAGGAGGAACCCACTCAATTCCCTGTTCGGCCACAGCTATCGATGTCACATTCATCACAGTTTCCCCGTTATTCGTAATGCCAGTCAGGATCATTCGGGTGCTTCAGGTCCCAGAGTGGACGCCGGCTCTTTACTACTGGGATGGAGGCGAAGTTATAGACGGGCGGCGGCGAGGTCGTGGACCACTCGAGCGTCCAGGCGTCCCAGGGATCGTGGCCCGCAACTCTTCCCCTGAAATAAGACCACAGGAGGTTGGCGACAAAGACCAAGATCCCGAATGCCTGAAAGAAGACGCCGACGGTAACGATGAGATTCCAGATATCCCAGCCACGGCCGGGCTCATAGGTGTAGATTCGACGCGGCATGCCGAGCAGGCCGGGAATGTGCATGAAATCGAATGTCAGGTGGAAGCCGATTAAGAAAAGCCAGAAATGCAGCTTGCCGAGCGTCTCGCTGTACATCCTCCCCGACATCTTCGGAAACCAATAGTAAAAAGCTCCGAAAAGACTGAACAGAATTCCGCCGACAATCACATAGTGAAAATGCGCGACCACGAAATACGAGTTTCCCAATTGCCAATTGAAAGGCGCGGCACTCAACATGACTCCGGTCAGACCTGCAACCAGGAATTGGAAGAGAAAGGCAATGCAAAACAGCATCGGAGTCTTGAACTCAATCTTTCCTCCCCACATAGTGGCCAACCAGTTAAAGATTTTGATTCCGGTGGGGACCGCAATTGCCATAGTCGACAGAACGAAGAAGGTATTCGCGCCTGCGCCCATGCCGACTGTGAACATGTGATGGGCCCATACACTCATGCTGATGAACCCGATCGCGATCGTGGCTCCCACCATCACCGAATAACCGAAGATCGGCTTGCGAGAGAACACTGGGATAATTTCTGAGGCGAAGGCGAAGGCTGGGAGGATCAGTACATAGACCTCCGGATGTCCGAAAATCCAGAAGAAATGCATCCAGATCACGTCGGAGCCTCCTGCCTGGGTATCGAAGAAATGTCCGCCAAGATAGCGATCGACCAGGAGCATAATTTGCGCCGCGGTCAGCGGACTGACGGCAAGTATCACCAAGCCAGACATCACAAGGTTGAGCCAGGCGAACAACGGCATTTTGGCTAGCGTCATTCCTGGGCAGCGCATGCAAAGAACCGTAGCCACGATGTTGATCGCCGTACCGATGCTGCCAAAGCCGGAGACCAGCAGCGCCAGCGTCCAGAAATCGGTGCTATGGCCAACTGAAAACGTCTGCGAAGTCAGCGGTGCGTAGGCAAACCACCCGACGTCCGGAGCGTTACCTGCTCCATACAGCCCGTTGGCTCCCACCAGGCTGAAGTAGAGAAGCAGGCCACCAAAAGCAGTCATCCAGAAACTGAAAGCATTCAGACGCGGAAAAGCCATGTCCCGCGCACCAATCATGAGTGGGATCAGATAGTTTGCAAATCCAAACAGAACCGGCATGGTCACGAAGAAAATCATGGTGGTTCCATGCATAGTGAACATTCGGTTGAAGACCTGGGGCGAAACAAAATCGTTGTGCGGACGGATAAGCTGGATGCGGATTACCGTCGCCTCGATCCCCGCGATCACGAGAAACACCAGGGCATAAATGATGTACAGAATGCCCAGCCGCTTGTGATCAACGGTCGTAACCCAATCGTGGAGGCTAGTGACAATAGGACGCGATGCTAGTTCCGTTCGCGGCAGTGCGAGAGCATCAGTCGACATCGGGTGATCTCCTCAAAGTCTTGAACGAGGTGCTCAACGAAGCGTCTCCAAATAGGCTGTCAACGCGTCCGACTCCTGCTCGTCCAATTCCATCGCCGGCATTAAGCAACCAGGCTTGATCGTGTTGGGATTTCGAATCCAGAGCCGGAGATTTTCCGGGGTATTCGGGGCTGCGCCGGCCGCGATCGTGTCTCGGCTCATCAGGTGCGTGAGGTCCGGACCGAATCGACCGTTGGCCACTGTGCCCGACACAGTGTGGCAGTTGATGCAGGCGGTCGTTTCGAATATCCGTTGTCCCTGAGAAACAGCGTCATTTACAAGCGCCGGCTGGCGTTGCTGCTCAATCCATCGGTCAAATTCATCCTTCGACTGGACATAAACACGCAGCAACATCTTGGCGTGTTGGGTTCCGCAGTACTGTGCACACTGGCCGAGGTAGACTCCGGTCTCCTGCGGGTCGATCCACGTAGTGTTGGGGTGGTTAGGAATCAGATCAGTCTTACCCGCCAGCCGTGGGACCCAAAAACTGTGGTCAGTATCGGCGGACAGCAACCGGATGAATGTCGGGGTGGGATGGCCCGGGTCACTCACAGGCACATGCAGTTCATTTGCCGTTACTACGCCCAGGTCTGGATAACGATACTCCCACCAGAACTGGTGGCCGATCGCTGTAACCGCGATCGCGTTGCTGGGCGGCGATGTTTTCTGAACGAGGGCAATCACTCGTGCTGTCGCCATGAACAATGCGACGACGATGAGAATTGGAATGATAGTCCATGCCAATTCCACCTGATTGCTGCCGTATACCTGGGGAGGTTCTCGGCCGTCGTCATTCTTTCTCTTTCTGAACTTCACGACGGAGTAGAGCAGCAAGGTGAAAACGACTAGAAAAATGGCTCCTGTGACCGCTAGTACAAATAGAGACAGTCCGAAGATCGATTTGGCTGGGGTCGACGCGGGAGCAAAGATATTTGTCGGGCTCAAGGGATGGGCGGTGTCGGCAAAAGCTGCCGCTGCACCGCAGATCCAAACGACAACCTGCGACTTCCGTACTCGCCAGTTACTTGAGCCACTTGATCGCAATTGGTCTCCTTACTTCGGCGGGAGTGCCAGTCAACTAAAATCGAAGTTTCTTCGCCAATCCACTACATACTTACAACTCATCCAAACGAAGCCCATGACGCTACCAACCTGGTTTCCTCTCCCTCGGGTCAGGACTTATGTCGTGGAGTTTTGGAATCCAGTGTCGAAACCATTCTCTGAGCTGCTAACGGGATGGCCACATGCCCAGACAGCACGATCTCGCTTGCGGGAAGCCCGAACTCTCTTTGCGTCTGGATCATTCGCAATGATGCATTGAAGGATATGTCTTTGGCCCGGCAGTATGCATTGCCGATCGGCCGGCGGAATCTGAAAACCAACTGGAAGTTGAAGATTGAGTGGGGGTGGCGGAGTACTCTGTGCCGATGTACCTGGAACTACCATTAGCATAGCGAGCTCAGTGAGACCCGCTGTCGAGAGCAATGAGAGTCTTTCCGAACACTTCATGCGACTCACGGTTCCTCCTTGCTACTTCAGGTTCGGGGTGTTCAGCTATGAGCAAGTTAAGTACCACGGCGCTCACGGTGTTCCGCACCTTTTTCTCGTAGTTACGTTGTTAGCGCTGAGATGGCGATGAAGTCAGAGATGGGGAACCTAATGTCTGAAGGAAGGACGGAGTCAGAGAGTTCTTTGATAGGTCTTCACCGATCAGGGTGAAAGGGCATACCTCGGTGCCCAGCGCTGGCTGGTTCTGGTGTCTGCAACTCAAGATTCACGACGATCGGCTCCTGGCCATTCCTCACGACTACGGCTTCGCACGTCTTATTTGGATCAGCATTAATCTCCTGGTGCGGCACATACGGGGGAACGTAAATAAAATCTCCGGCTCCGGCTTCGTCACTGAGTTCCAATCGATCGCCCCAGCGCATCCGCACTCGTCCTTTCAGCACGTACAGGACGGTTTCCAGTTCTCCATGGTGGTGCGGTCCCGTCTTCGCATCAGGTTGGACGACCATGGTCCCAGCCCACAACGTAGTCGCTCCGGCCTTCGCATGAGTAATTGCCGCAGCCCGCGTCATGCCCGACGTCTGTGGCGTATTCATGTCCAGTTCGTCGGCATGTACGATTTTGACTCCGTTCTTCCTCCAGTCCATAAGTAAAGCTTTCTCCTGACGATCTCAGTTTGGATTTGATAAGTGTTCAGTGCGTGATGCCAAGCATTCCGTAGATGCTTGTTCCGATGACGGTTAAGATCATCCCCATAGCGATGACGATTGCCACCCGGCTAATGACTTGGATCGTGACGATGGCGCGGTTTGCGATTCTTGTACCCATAAGGCCATCTCCGGTCCACGGGGAAGCATTTTTGAGGCCATGCGGACTGATCGCGTATTCACCGTTGGTTGCCGTTCGTCGAATGGGATGCCCCTGTCCGTAAATTGACTCCTATTGACAGAAGTGTCCAAATAGTGACCCTCGCGCAGCACGGAAAGTTAATCCCTCCCAGGAACCTAAGGAACTCGCGCTTCCGCCCGACCTCAAAATTGCGGCAAGCCCAAGCGGTTCGACGTCACCGGTAAAACTCAATGATGAAGACGCTGAAATCAATTGTTGCGCTGGCAGCCGTCGCCGTGATTGTTGGACGAGCGGGGACCGAGCATCATGCTGCTATCCAACCGAGAAATCAGGGACTGCCGCTTTTGTCGAATCCGAGACTACGCGAGTCTTGGTGCAGGCTTGTGGGAACTGCCAGTCCAATCACACTGATTGGCCTTGGTACAGCCATGTTGCACCAGTCTCCTGGTGGATCGCGCGGCACGTGCGCGAAGGCACGGAAAAGCTAGATTTGTCCGAGTGGGAAACGTATTCGACGCGGCAAAAGCGTGACAAATTGGATTCCATGTGCGGACTCATATCGACTGGCAGGATGCCGCCGCGCATGTACACTGCAATGCACCCAGAGGCAAAACTCACCCGAAGAGAATAAGAAATCAGTGTGTGCCTCTCCTTCATCTCGCAACCTGCATTCACTGAAGCACTTCAGTACACGAGTTACTAGTCATGACTTTGGCAACTCCGTTGCTTGTATCTCATCCGCAATGCAGCCGGTTCACACACAGATGAGCTAGGAAGAACCGCCTCATGCAAATGTTTGTTCGAGGTGATTTGCGAATGGCAATAGCCGCCAAGTTCCGTATGGTTCCTTTATCCACTCGGCGGGACAGCGACCGAGGCTGAGATCATCGCAATCGGGATTACCTTCGCAGTTTCTTTAAGGAGAGACTTTCTATGACGAATCGATACAATCTCGCGGCTGTACTGTCAGCAGTGGCTCTACTCTGCTGTGCGGCGTTGATCTTGGGCCCAAAAGTCAACGCTGCTGGAGAAGGCAAGATTACCGGAACTGTCAAACTCGATGGCGCCGTTCCGCACATGAGGGGCATCGACATGTCGAAAGATCCCTTCTGCTCCAAGGCCCATGCCAACGATCCCGCACATCTGGAAACTGTGGTGGTCGGTCAGGGTGGCGGCTTGGAGAACGTGGTTCTCTACATTTCCGAGGGACTGACCGGAAGTGCGCTGACTCAGGTGCCAACGTCAGTGCCGGTATTCGATCAAAAGAATTGCGTATATACGCCGCACGTGGTGGCGATGGATGTCGGCCAGACATTCAAGGTGACTACCAGCGATCAGACGGCCCACAACATTCATCCGAACCCCAACCCGATGACCGGCAATATCCCGTGGAATGAGTCTCAACCTGCCGGAGCAGCGCCGATTGAGAAGAGCTGGAAGGCCGAGGAAGTCGCGATTCCGGTACAGTGCAACATTCATCCCTGGATGCACGGTTGGTTTGTTGTGGTCAAAGGGCCATACGCGACCACGGACGATAAAGGCCGCTACACAATCGACAACGTGCCGCCGGGAAACTACACCGTGACTGCGTGGCAGGAGGACTACGGCAGCCAAACGCAAAAAGTGACGGTTGCCGCCGGCAAGCCCGGAACTGCCGATTTCAGCTTTAAGGCGAAGTAGGGAATGAGAAGTAGGACGCGACGTGAGTCAAGCTGATATAGCGATACAAAAACAACCGACGGCGGAAGCCATGGCGAGCCCACATTCTCGGTTCCAGCAACAAAGGTGGCGATGTGGCTGTTCATCATCTCAGACACAGCTACCTTTACCGCCTGTCTGTTCGCCTACGGATTTGTACGCAACGCAACTCCCAACTGGCCAAGACCTTTTCATGGCATCACCAATGTCGCAGTGTTGATGCTTATTCTGCTGACCAGCAGCGTGACCATGATCTTTGCAGAGCGATATGCCGAGATGGGCGACAAAGCGAAAGCTTTCCGTTGGGCCATGATTACAGCTCTTTGCGGTATCCTATTCGCGGCCCTGCATATTCGGAAATGGATCGGACGGATCGGGGAGGGCATGACGCTTTTCCATAATCCGTGGGGCACACCGCTATTCAGTTCGTGGTTTTCTTAGCATCACGGGCTTAGATTGCAGCAGGCCTGTAACGACCCCGCCATGAATCAGGCCTCGCTCCACGTCACCCTGTTACCGCGTCCGAGGGAATAGCCTCGATACCTGCTGCTTCTTCCATCCGCCGCAACACAGCGGAGAAGTCCTTTTCATCGTCGCCAGCCAATTCCTCGGAGTTTACGTAAAAGGCAGCTTCTGTCGCAGGCATAGAGAGATGTTCTTTTGCCGCCACCTTCAGAATCAATTCAAAGTCTTTATTCATCAGGCGCAGAGGAAATTGCGGGCTGTAATCGTTGACCGCCGCTCTCGCCAGCTTTCCCACATGAGCCGGAGCGATCACAGCTGTCTTTGATAAGACTTCGAGCAACCTTTTGCGATCAAGGCCAGCTTTCTCCCCAAGGACCACAGCCTCGGCGATCGCCTGCATGCCAACTCCCAACAGGGTGTTGACAACCAACTTCATCGCCGTTCCTGATCCAGAATCGCCCAGGTGGAAGTACTGCTTTGCGATCGTCTGGAATATCGGCTCAGCGGCACCGAACAGTTCGCGGTTGCCGCCTGCCAGCAATGTCAGAATGCCTTGCTCGGCGGCAGGAGTGCTGCCAGAGATGGCGACGTCCAACACTTCGATCCCACGTCGGGCTCCAAGGCTGTGCAGTTCGCGTGAGGTCTCTGGAGAGATTGTGCTCATCTCGAGCACCACGGTTCCTGGTCGTGCGTCAGCAAAAACTCCCTCTGCTCCTGTATACACGCTCCGAACTGCCTCATCGTTGGTCAAGCAGGAGAGAACCACATCGACTGTGCTCGCCAGTTCATGAATACTCTTCGCAACGCTGCCACCCCGTGTAGCGAGGGCTTCAGCCCTAACAAGATTCATATCGTACGCGGAGAGTTGGTATCCGTGATCAAGGAGTCGTTGTGCGATGCGGCTCCCCATGTTTCCCAAGCCAATGAACCCGGCTTTTACCCGATCCGCCGTAAGAGATTCCATAAGGTCTCCGTTATTCTTGAATGACGAAACATGACGCTAGTCGGCGCTCATGCGAGAAGTAGCAATGGAAAACGTACCCGCACCTTTCAGCAATGATCACCGCGTGGGCGCAACAGCCAGAAAGAAATTCGAAACATAAGTGGGTGCGGGGGAAGAAGCGACGTGAGAAGAAAGAATGAAACCTATCGATTGTCATGCTTGCTCCTCTCACGGTCGCTTCTTAGGCGTGTTACTCCTGTGTGAGCACATAGCCTTCCAAACCGCTTCTTGGCAAGTCTGGTTCAAACCTTTCAGTTTCAGTTGACTAGCTGTCATGGGTATTTGTTCTGCACACCATTCGAGTGGAAATGCTGACAGCAGTGTCGCTATGTTGACTCCGCACGCTTTGAAGATCTAGCAACACAAAAAATGGCGGCCCTGGGAGGGCCGCCTAACCGGGGAAGTGCGAAATCAGAAAGTGAGAGTCCCCTTGAACTGAATTAGTCGGGGGGAACATCGCCGCCGAGGAACGAACCCAGGATGCTGGTTGGAGTGTTGACCGTGCTAATGATCGAGCCAAAGTTCGGGTTGGAGACATCGGAGGGTTGCTCATCTTTTCGGGTGCAACGGTGCTGGCTTACGCGTGATGGCTACTGGGGCCGTCCTCGAATGATACTAACGCCAGCTATCAGGACTGACGAGAAGTGCCACGCCAGGTTATTTCACCGAGATCCCACCAATTCGGGGACCTCGGACAGTTCTTCGAATTCTTCCCCAGTTAAGCGCAGTGAAGCCGCCGCCACATTCTGCTCGAGATGCTCAATTGAGGAAGTCCCCGGGATCGGCAGCATGATGGAAGATCTCCGCAAAAGCCAAGCCAGCGCGATCTGTGTGGGGCTCGCACCGTGCGCTCCGGCAATTCGATTCAGAACTTCCCCGGCAACTTTGCCGGCTCCCAGTGGGAACCACGGAATAAAAGCGAGCCCGTTCTGCTGACAATATCGAACCACGTAGTCCCATTCCCGGTCGGCAAAGCTATAGCGGTTCTGCACAGAGACGATAGGGAAAATTTTGCGAGCCCTCTCGATGTGCTCCTGCGTGACGTTGGACAACGCGATCAGGCGAATCTTCCCTTCGTTTCGCAGCTCAGCCAGGGTTTCCACTGAAGCATCGAAGGACACAACGGGGTCGGGAATGTGAAGTTGGTAAACGTCGATGCGGTCCAGTCGCAGTCTCTTGAGGCTGCCCTCCACCGCTCTCCGGAGGTGAGAAGGAGTTGCATCGTGAGTCCACTGATCGGGGCCGGGTCGATTCCAGCCGCCCTTGGTCGCAATCACCAGCCCACGCGGGTAGGGAAACAAAGCCTCGGCAATGAGTTCCTCGCTTACATAGGGTCCGTAAGAATCCGCAGTGTCGATGAAATTGACGTCGAGTTCGACGGCGCGGCGCAGAACCGCTACCGCTCCCATCCGATCCTTTGGTGGGCCCCAGATGCCTTCGCCCGTAAGGCGCATAGCTCCAAAGCCGAGACGGTTGACAGAAAGTTCCCCGCCGAGCGAAACTTCGCCAGCCATACTTGCAGAAATGTTTTTTCTATTCACGATTGACCTCCAAAAAGCCTTCCTTTTAAGACATTCACGCATTGATGCTCACGGGTTCCAACCCTTCGATGGCTGGCAATCCGTCAGCGTCGAGCACCTTGCCCTTGACTACGACTCCCAGGCTCTTGTACCTTCACCCGCTCGAACGGAACCAAAGCCCGACAGTGACGTAAATTACGCTGTGTTGTTGGCGCTGTCGCCCCCGGTGACCTCGTAGGTCGCACCCGAAACCATGCGCGCAGCGTCGGAGGCAAGAAAGACCACCCCAGGCGCCACATCTTCGGGCTCGAGCCATGGCACGCCAAGCGGTGTCCTGGTGATAAGAATCTTCCGGGCATCTTCCTCTTCCTCGACAGTCGATAATCCCGTCGGCAACTTGCCGGCGGTTTCCAACACTCGTGCGTAACGCTCCTTATGGCGAGTCAGAGGCGTGTTGATGAGGCCGGGATGAGAGCATTTACGGTGAGGTTGTACTGTCCCAGTTCCAGCGCTGCTGACTTCATTAAGCCGATAATTCCCCATTTTGATACCGAGTACGACGCTCCGAACTTGGTGCCGTGCTGCCCTTGGGTCACATCCCGGCTGTTTGGGACCCTAGGCCCGGCAAATCCCCAGCTTCTGCATCTTGTGGATCAGAGTAGTGCGCTTCAGGCCAAGCTTGGCGGCTGCGCCCTTCGGGCCGCCGATCACCCAACGGACTTCCGCTAGCGTTTGCAGAATCAAAGAGCGCTCGGACTCCCTCAGAGTAGTTGCAGCTGTCGAGACGGTAACAGGCTGGGTTCCTGTCGTTGGCAAAGGATTGGGAAGCATACCATCGTTTGAAAGAATTACGGCGCGTTCAACCAGGTTCTGTAGCTCGCGGATGTTCCCCGGCCACTGGTAGGAGTTGAGCGCAGACATCGTTTCTGCAGGAATGTGCTCGATTTTCCGACCCATCCGCCGACCAAAAATCTCGACGAAATGCATCACCAAGGCGGGGATGTCTTCGGGGCGCGCCCGCAACGGTGGCAACAGCACGGGGAAGACATTCAGTCGGTAGTAGAGGTCGCTGCGAAATTGGCCTCGATTCACCATTTCGGCGAGATCACGATTCGTGGCAGCCACCAGCCGAACATCCACTTGGTGAGTCCGGGTGCTACCGAGGCGCTCGAACTCCTGTTCCTGCAGTACGCGCAGCAGTTTGGGCTGCAGCGCCGGCGGAATATCGCCCACCTCGTCCAAAAAGAGCGTGCCTTTGTCAGCCAACTCGAAACGTCCAATCTTCTGTGCTATGGCTCCGGTGAATGCGCCTTTCTCGTGGCCAAAAAGTTCACTTTCCAGGAGATCCAGCGGAATGGCAGCGCAATTCAGTCTCACGAACGGGCGTCCGCAACGCGAGCTGATGTTGTGAATCGCGTGTGCGATCAGCTCCTTTCCGGTGCCGGTTTCTCCCTCGATCAACACGGTGGAACCGGTGGTCGCGACTCGTTCGACCTGTTCGAGCACCGCTTCCAGAGCAGGACTATTCCCTATAACCTGCTCGAATCTGCGCTCATAAGAAGCTTGATCAACAGTCCGTGATATCGGGATACCCGCCACAGAGACCCCCTCGTGCTGCTTACACGCTGCTTATCGGGCTCAACTTTCCAGGGCCGCCCGAACACTCTTGAGCAAGGCTTCGTCGTCGAATGGTTTTGCCAGGAACTCCACCGCGCCTGCTCTTAGCGCCTGCATCCGCATTTTCTCGTCACCGTGTGCCGTGATGAAGATGGTCGGAATCCGGCATTGCTCATGGTTCAGCTCGGCCTGCAATTCGAGGCCGGACATTCCCGGCATGCGGATATCCGCTATCAGACATGCGGTCTGGTACTGTTGACCGGACGTCAGGAATTCTTCTGCGGACGCAAAAGCTTGCGACGACACTCCCACCGATTTCAGCATGCCTAGCAATGCGCCGCGCATCAAGTCATCGTCATCGACGATCGCCACTAAGTTCGTCTTGCTTTGCATCGACATAGTTAAAAAGCTAGCAGCGTCGTCGAACTTGCACAATCATACTTTGGTATGCGAGTGCTCATACCGCCCTCAGCCTTACGGAATGCCTTGGAGAGCCGCACGCCAGCCATGGCTGCTGATACGGACACTGTTGAGGCGGCTGCGAAGGGTTATTCGTGGGTGTCGGCTTTGCTGGGCAGGGTGAACTGAAAACTCGCGCCGCGTGGAGGGTTGTCGGCTGACCACAAGCGGCCGCCATGCGATTCCACGATGGAGCGGCTGATTCGCAGTCCCATGCCGGTACCGTCACCCTTGGTGGTAAAGAACGGATTAAAGATCTGGTCCGCCTGCTGCGGTGGCAGACCCACACCGGTATCGCTGACCGAGACCATCAGGTGCTCGTCTTCGGCGCTCTGCGACTTGATGGAGAGCTCGCGTGGCCCGTCCACATCTTTCATCGCTTCGACACTATTGATCATGAGGTTCATCAGCACCTGCTGCAATTGCACACGATCTCCCATGATCTGGGGAAGGTCTTCCGACAGTTCTGTGCGCATTGATATGGAGTATCGGGTAGCCTCGTTGCGCAGCAGCTCGATCATTCCTCGAATGGTTTCGTTTATATCTACCAGATCTCGTTGCGAACTTCCCTTTTTGAAGAGCGAGCGGATACGGTTGATAATGTCGGAGGCGCGGGCTGCATCCTTGACTACTCTTGATGCCGCCTCGCGGGCTTCTCCCAGATCAGGTTGATCACGCGTGAGCCAGCGCAAGCAGGTGTTGGCGTCGGTGACGGCAGCCGCTATCGGTTGATTCACTTCGTGCGCTAGCGAAGCGGTCAGCTCTCCCATCGTGGTCACCCGACTGATGCGCGCCAGGTCCCCCTGCGACTGACGCAGCGCCTCTTCGGCCCGATTGCGCTCGGCGATCTCAAGTTTCAGGTCTTCATTCGCTCGAGTTAGTTCCGCCGTTCGCTCCGCGACTCTCACTTCAAGATCATCTCGGGCTCGCGTAACCCCGGTCATTAGCAACGCGAAGACCAGGAACACAAGGTCATAAAGAACGCGAGAAATGCTATTGATTTCCGGATCGAAGATATAGCTGCGGACAAGCGCTGAGAGCACGGCTGCGAGAATGCCGGGCGTGGTGCCGCCGTACCAGAATGTTACCGCGATCGCGGATAGCGCGAATGCGTTAAACGCCAAAGGCAAATGGAAGTATAGAAACAGCTGCGTCAGGCCGGCAGCCGCTGCGACCGAGACCAAAGCCAATCCATAGCGAATGGCAGCGGAGGCCGCTGGCCGTGCAATCCATTTCGCTTTGTCCGGCTTTCCCATCGACTGAACGTGTCTCTCTATAAAAGACTATCGTGGAATGGCCTGCAATCACTTGTTCATACTTGTGCTCGTTTCGAGGATCGCTCTTTCCCAATAGCCGCGGCATTTACGTTACTTCTTGCCGGGCGAAAGCTCAAGCTTCGCCGCCATTCTCACCAATTCCGCCAGCGATTCCGCCTGCATCTTTCGCATCACGTGTCCGCGTTGGATCTTCACGGTGATTTCACTGGTTCCGAGATCAAAAGCTATTTGCTTATTGAGCATGCCCGAAACCACAAGGCCCAGAACCTCACGCTCGCGTGCAGTGAGCAACTCGTAGCGCTGTCGC
>Ga0182024_10011019_pt1 | contig 18275 bp, 13 predicted proteins | sample P32metaG_FD_120480 | JGI IMG/M metagenome (GOLD analysis project Ga0182024, IMG submission 120480) | Permafrost microbial communities from Stordalen Mire, Sweden - P3-2 metaG (Illumina Assembly) | ecosystem: Environmental > Terrestrial > Soil > Wetlands > Permafrost | place: Sweden: Stordalen... | reverse complement strand
TGGTTTGGGTTGGCATCGCTGGCCTGCACTACGCCAGACGAAACAAGACGTCCCCACCTGCCGTGGTGCGCGGCGAAGATGCCGTAGACCTGCGTGACCAGATACGCGGTTGGGAGGGACAGCACAGCAGGTTCTAGGGGACACAATGAAGCGACCCCGGGACACTTCGTCTGTCCCGGGGTCGCTTCGTGAACGACGCTGCTACTCGGCTAGCTGAAAACGGCTCCAAGCGCCACCGTCACGCGACACCAGCACAGGCACGCCAAGCGCCTCCGAGTGCGCCTCAGCGTCCCTGTAGCCGTCACAGGTAAGGACCAACCCCGGAACGAGCTCCACGCCCCACATGATCACTTGGCCTCCCCACGGATAGCGGCTTCACGGGCTGCGAGACGCACGTCAAGCGGCACCGCAAGCATGGCGTCAACCCGTGCGTCTGTCGCATCATCACTGACCCGAATCTCGGACACCAGCACCGACCTTGCGGCGTGCAGCTTGGCCAGCATCATGTCTATGGCGGACATGGCCGTGTTGGCGGCTTCCCTGACCTGCGGCTGTGCCTTCGTGTCGTCACGTCCCGCCCAAGTGTTCAGAGCCACCGTCAACAGCGTGACCTGGCCATCTAGGCTGTCCATGAGACTCTTGACCTGCTCGTCCATCGTTGTCCCTTGCTGTCGGAGCCTGTGTGTTAGACCCGACCATCGACAACACCAACGTGAGCACGCTGCAGTACGTCGTCACCGATGGCTCCACGTTCACCGACCTGCAGACCAGGGACATGACCTACACGGTCAGCGCGGATCCCACCGGCATGGCCTGCACGGTGACCGCGACCGACGCCCAGCACGGTTACCGGCTGACCACCACCTACATCACCGATCCGGGCGCGGACACCGTGCTCATGCGCACCCGGCTGAGCGCCGTGCCCGGCTCCAGGACCAAGGTGGCCGCGCTGCACCTGTACGCGCGGCTGGACGCCCACGTCAACGGGAACGGCGGCGGGGGCACCGACAACGCCGGGGCCAACAGCGGCGTGGTGACGACGGCGGGCGGCTCGGCGGCCCCGGTGGTCTCCAGCACGAACACGGTCACCGACGCCACCTACCGGAGCTACGCGGTGCCGACCTACATGGCGCTGGCCGACAGCACCCGCTCGCCGGAGGCGAGCGTGGGCTACGCCGGCACCGCCAGCGACGGTCTCACCCAGCTGGACACCTCCCACGCGCTGACCCCGTACACGTCCGCGCCGGACGGCCACATCGTGGCCACCCAGGAACTGGCGCCGGGGCCCGGCGGCACGGTGACGCTGGCCCTCGGTTTCGGCCGCACGCAGGCGGGCGCGCTGAGCACGGCCCAGACCTCCGCCGGCGCCCCGTTCGCCCTGAAGGAACTGAAGTACCTGGCGGGCTGGGCGGCGTACGACGCGAGCCTGAACCGGCCGCCGGCCCACTATCCCGGGGAGCCGGCCAGCGCGACGGCGTGGCTGGCCGAGCACTACTACCTGTCCGCGAACGTGCTCAAGGCGAGCGAGGACAAGACTTTCCCCGGCGCGATCGTGGCCTCGCTGGCCAGCCCGTGGGGCCAGGCGGTGCCCGCCGGGACCGACTCCGGCGGCGAGCCCGCCTACTTCGGCTCCTACCGCGAGGTGTTCTCCCGCGACCTGTACGAGGCCTTCACCGGGCTGCTGGCCGACGGCGACCTGGCTACCGCACGCGACGCGGTGCGGTTCCTGTTCGACCGCCAGCAACTGGCGGACGGGGCCATGCCGCGCAACTCGCTGCTCAACGGCAAGGCCGCCCCGGACACCGGCGGACTCCAGCTCGACGAGGTCGCCTACCCGATCCTGATGGACTACCAGGCCGGCCTGGCCGGGGACGCCACCCTGTGGGCCGGCCACGTCCGCCCGGCGGCCGACTTCCTGGTCGCGCACGGGCCGTCGGACGGCAACGAGCGGTGGGAGGAGCAGACCGGCTACTCGCCCTCCACCATCGCGGCCGAGATCGCCGGGCTGACCGCGGCGTCCGCCATCGCCGCCGACCATGGCGACCACGCGCGGGCCCGGCTCTACCAGGCCACGGCCGACTACTTCCAGCGCAGCATCAAGTCCTGGGACGTGACCACGACCGGGCCGGACGCCCCGCGCTACTTCATCCGGCTGTCCAAGACCGGTGACCCGAACGCGGCGATCAGCTACAGCCTCGGCAACGGCGGCCCGACCGTGGACCAGCGCAGCGTCATCGACGGCGGGTTCCAGGAGCTGGTCCGGCTCGGGGAGCTGCCCATCAGTGACCCGGACGTGCAGGCCTCGCTGGGCGTGCTGGACAAGCAGATATCGGTCAGCACCCCCAGCGGAACCGGCTACTACCGGTACGGCACGTCAGCCGCCGACGGCAGCGCGGACGGCTACGGCGACTGCTACCAGCCGAGCCAGACCTCATGCAAGATCACCGGCGCGCCGTGGCCGCCCACCGATATCGGGACCGGTCACCTGTGGCCGGTGCTGTCCGGCGAGCGCGCCGAGAGTGACATCGCCGCCGGGCAGAGTGCCGGGGCCGCCAGCCTGCTGAACGCCATGATCAATTTCTCCTCGGGCGTCGGGCTGGTGCCCGAGCAGGCCTGGGAGGACCCGGACCTGGCAGCGTCGCCGTACGGCAGTGACCCGGCCACCGCGTCGATCGGGTTCACCGACGGCAAGGCGGCCGGATCGGCCTCGCCGCTGACCTGGGCCCAGGCCCAGGAGCTCCGGCTCATCCTCGGGCTCGGAACTGGCCGCACCGTCGAGACGCCCTCGGTCACGACCGCGCGCTACATCACCCACGGGGCGCCGGGTGCGCTGACGGTCACTCTCACCGCTCCGGCCTCCGGGGCGACGATCGGATCCGCGACCACGACGGTGACCGGGTCCACGTCGCCCGGCGCATCGGTAGACATCGGGTCCGCGGATACCACGACTGGTGGCGCCGCGTCCGTGACCAGCACCGTCGCGGGGCCGGACGGGTCGTTCTCGGCCACCGTGCCGGTCGGGTTCGGCAACGACGTCATCACCGCGACCTCGACCTCGCCGGACGGACGGAGCACCGGATACGCCCAGGTATCCGTGGTCGGGAACGTGACCTCAGGGACCACCGTCCTGAACGTCACCGATCCGGCCGGCGACGACAACGGGCCGGGCACGTACCAGTACCCGACGGCCTCGGACTTCCACGCGGGCGCCTTCGACCTGACCGATTTCCAGGTCATCAGCGACGGCACCACCGCGTACCTGCGGGCTACCCTGGCCAACCTGGACCCGACCTTCGGGGCCGATTTCGGCGCCCAGCTCCTGGACGTCTACGTGCACACCCCGGGGGCCAGCGCGACCTCGACCCAGGCTGCCTACACGTCCCGTAACTACACCATCGCGCCCGCGGGGGCCTGGAGCGAACGGGTCGAGGCGCAGGCGCCGGCCTTCGCGCCTACCGTCTGGGTAGACGCCAACGGGAACCCGGTCGGCACGGCCTCCATGTTCGTCGATGACGCGAACCGGACCGTCACCATCGCGCTGCCCGAGGCCCAGTTCGGCACGCCGGGGTCCGGCTGGGCGTTCAGTGTCGTGCTGACCGGGCAGGACGGATTCAGCTCCGACCAGGCCCGGGCGTTCACGGCGACTCCGGGGGCTGACACCTTCGGGGTGTGCGCGGCCGGCGGGACGAGCCCGATCTGCAAGGTGGACCCCTCGACCGTGCCCAAGGCCATGGACGTCATCACCCCATCGGGGGTGTTGCAGGCCACCGAGCTCAACCCCACCCTGGGCCCGGTCGTGATCCAGCCGGTGACCGTGCCCTAGGACCTGATCACAGCACATCAAGGTCACAGCCCGCGTCAAGAGAACTGGACAACGGCGTCGCAGCAAATGCGCACCGTCGGCACCGCCGTGATTCCCGGAGAATGTCGGTGCGCCGCCCTACGATGGCGGTTGTGCCCAGCTTGGACGAGGTCGCGTGGCTACGTGACAACAGCCCCGCGTGGCGGCTGCTCCGGGCGGACCACGCGGCGCTGGTACTGAGCTTCCTGCACCGGGTGTTCGTCGCCGACAACGTCCGGTCCATCTCCGCGACTGAGCTGGCCAGCCGTCTGGACGACGAGTTGTACGCCCTCAACCAGGCGGAAAGCGAAGGCGGGGGGAGGAGGTTCCCCAAGCCGGCGAAGGCCTACCTCGACGACTGGGCGGCTCCCGGGGCCGGCTGGCTTCGCAAGTACTATCCCGATGGCACCGACGAACCCCATTACGATGCCACTCCCGCGGTCGAGAGGGCGCTGCAGTGGATACAGAGCCTGCGTGAGCGCGAATTCGTCGGCACCGAGTCGCGGCTGAACGTGATCTTCGAATTGCTGCGGCAGATCGTCTTCGGCACCGAGCCGGATCCCGGGCAGCGGCTTGCGGAGCTGCTGCGGCAGCGGCAGGACATCGACGAGCAGATAGCCCGCGTCCAGGCGGGCGATATGCCCATGCTCGACGAGACCGGCGTGCGCGACCGCTACCAGCAGTTCGCGGGTACCGCGCGAGAGCTGCTGGCTGATTTCCGTGAGGTAGACGAGAACTTCCGCAAGCTCGACCGTCAGCTCCGCGAGAAGATCGCCGGCTGGCACGGCGGCAAGGGTGAGTTGCTGGATGACGTCCTGGGCAGCCGGGAATCTATAGCCGGCTCGGACCAGGGCAAGTCCTTCCAGTCTTTCTACGGCTTCCTGCTATCCCAGCTGCGCCAGGAGGAACTGTCCGGTCTGCTGGACCGCGTTCACTCACTCGCCGGGATCGCCGAGCCCGACACGCGGCTGCGGCACATCCACTACGACTGGCTTGATGCCGCGGAGCGCACCCAGGCCACGGTCCGCCAGCTCTCCGAGCAGCTCCGGCGGTTCCTCGACGACCAGGTGTGGTTCGAGAACCGCCGCGTGATCGACATCCTGCGCAACATCGAAGCTCGCGCGCTGCAGCTTCGCGAAACCCGGAACATCCCGGTCACCATGGAACTCGCCGCGCTCTCGCCGGCCATCCGGCTGCCGCTGGAGCGCCCACTGTACGCGCCGGTGAAGAAGGTGCGCCTCAGCAGCGACAGCGTGCGAGACGCCGACGAGGAGACCGACCCGGCCGTCCTCTTCGAGCAGGTCTACGTCGACCCGGAGCCGCTTCGCGGCGGCGTCCGCCAGGCCCTGCGCAGCCAGCCGCAGGTCGGCCTGACCGAGATGGTCGCGCGGCATCCGCTGAAGCAGGGCGTGGCCGAGCTGGTCACCTACCTCTCACTGAAGGACGAAGCCTTCGCGATCGTCTATGACGAGCAGCACTGCGAGCAGATCAACTGGTCCGACGCTGATGGCCGGGAACGCTCCGCGACGCTGCCGCGGGTCACGTATGCCAGGAGAGGCGGATGACTGCCGAACCGGATCTCTCGCTCGCTGTCACCCAGCTCATGAAGGGCGTTGTCTACCGTGACACGCATGACCGCGCCTGGCGCAGCCTGCTTGAGCTGCAGCCGCAGGCACGGGATCACGTGGACGTACTGGGCCTGCAAGTCGTCATCGACGAGGCCGAGGGCTACGCTTTCCTCCGCCAGCGGCCCGCTGACCCCGAGGACTCCGACCCCCTGCCGCGGCTGATCCCGCGCCGCGCACTGTCCTTTCACGTGAGCCTGCTCCTCGCGCTGCTGCGGAAAAAGCTCGCCGAGTTCGACGCTCAGGGCAGTGAGACCAGGCTGATGCTGACCCGGGAGCAGATCAACGAAATGGTCCTGGTCTTCCTCCCGGCGACAAGTAACGAGGCCCGGCTCACCGACCAGATCGACGCGCACATCAATAAGGCCGTCGAGCTCGGCTTCCTGCGGCCCGCGAAAAACTCCGAGCAGGTCTATGAGGTGCGTCGCATCCTGAAGGCATTTGTCGACGGCCAGTGGCTCGCCGATTTCGACGCCCGGCTCGCCGGTTACGCCGCCGTGCTGGAGGGGGAGGTGCAGGAGTGACCGGCTTCCGCCTGGCCCGCCTGGAGCTCTACAACTGGGGCACGTTTGGCGGCCGCGTCTGGTCGCTCGGGCTAGCCGGAGAGAACACGCTGGTCACCGGTGATATCGGCTCCGGCAAGTCCACGATCGTCGATGCGGTCACCACGCTGCTGCTGCCCGCCCAGCGCATCTCGTACAACAAGGCGGCCGGGGCTGACACCCGCGAGCGGAGCCTGCGCTCCTACGTGCTCGGCTACTACAAGACCGAGCGCAACGAGGTCACCGGGGCCACGAAGCCGGTGGCCCTTCGTGGCGGTTCGGATTTCAGCGTGATCCTCGGCGTCTTCAGCAACGCCGAATACGACATGACGGTCAGCCTCGCCCAGGTGTTCTGGCTGCGCACGGGAGATGCGGCGGGCCAGCCGGACCGGTTCTACGTGACGGCTGACCAGCCGTTGTCGGTGGCCCGGGATTTCGCGGATTTCGGCCCCGACATCGCAGCCCTCCGCAGGCGGCTGCGCGCCGCCAGCGGTATCCGGGTCCACGACGCCTTCCCCGAGTACGGCAAGGATTTCCGCCGGCGCATGGGGATCGAATCGGAGCAGGCGATGGAGCTGTTCCACCAGACGGTCTCGATGAAATCGGTGGGCAACCTCACCGACTTCGTCCGCGATCACATGCTGGAACCGTTCGACGCCGCCACGGCTGTTTCTGACATCGTCACTCATTTCGAGGACCTGACCCAGGCCCACGAGGCGGTGCAGCGCGCCGAGGCGCAACTGACCGCGCTGACCCCGCTGCTGAAGGACTGCGACGCGGCCGACACCGTCCGGGCGGAGATGGCCGCGCTCGACGCCCAGCGGGCGGCGCTGGCGTACTACTTCGCCGATCTCAAGGCCCGGCTGACCGGCGCGGAACTCACTGAGATCGCGGCCGGACGCGCGCAGATGCAGGCCCAGCGTGACGACCTTGAAGCCAGCCTCGGACGGCTGCGCGAGCAGGAAACGAACCTGCGGGTCGAGCTGGCCGGCCACGGCGGGAACCGGCTCGCGGAGATCGAGCGCCAGCTCACCGACTGCGACGCGGCGCGGATCTCCCGGTCCGGCAAAGCCGAACAGTTCGCCGCCCTGCTGGCCGCCGCCGACCTGTCCCCGGTGGAAACGGCCGAGCAGTTCGCCGTCCGGCGCAGCGAGATCACGGCCGCCCGGGACACCGCCCGGCAGGATCTCGCCGGTCACCAGAACGCGCTGACCGAGACCGGCGTACGGGCGAGCGCGCTGCGGGACGAGGCCGCCGAGGTCAACGCGGAACTGCGCAGCCTGCGGGAACGCAAGACAAATATCCCGAAGAAGCAGCTGGAGCTGCGCGCCGCGTTGTGCCGCGAACTGCGCATCGGGGAAGCCGCGCTGCCGTTCGCCGGCGAGCTGATCACGGTGCGGGACAGTGAGGCCGACTGGGAAGGCGCCGCGGAGCGGCTGCTGCACGGCTTCGCGCTCTCGGTGCTGGTGCCCGACGAGCACTATCGTGCCGTGTCCGACTGGATCAACGCCCACCACCTGAGGGACCGGGTGGTGTACTACCGCGTGCCGGAGCTGTCGCGGGCCGCGGCAGCGCCACCCCAGCACGGGCCGGGCACGCTGGCCGCCAGGCTCCTGGTCAAGGACACGCCGTTCGCCGGGTGGCTGGAACACGAGCTCAGCCGGCGCGCCGACCACGCGTGCGTCGAGACGATGGCGGAGTTCCGCCGGATGCCCCGCGCGATCACCAAGGCCGGGCAGGTGAAGGGCAGCGGCGGGCGGCATGAGAAGGACGACCGGTTCCGCATCGACGACCGTAGCCGGTACGTGCTCGGCTGGTCCAACCAGCGCAAGCTCGACGCGCTGCTGGACCGGGCCGGAACCCTGGCCGGCCGCCTCAGCGGGGTCGCGGCCGAGCAGCAGCGGCACGAGAAGGTGCGGGACGCCGCGGTCGAGCGAGGCCAGGTGCTCGCCGGGCTGGACCAGACGCGCGAGTTCGCCGAGATCGACTGGCGCTCCGTGGTCAACCGGGCCGAGCAGCTCCGGGCCGAGCAGCGCGAGCTCGAGGCCGCTTCAGCGGAACTGGCCCGGCTGACCCACGACCTCGATGCGGTCAAGAAGCGGATCGCCAGCGAGGAAGGCGCGCTGCGCGCGCTGGACGGGCGGCTCGGCGGGCTCGATAACCGGCAGCACGCCGCCGAGGGCGTTATGCAGGAAGCGCGGGAGATCCTGGCCGAGGACGGGTGCGGGCCGGCGCGGGCCCAGTTCGCCGCGATCGGGGAGATGCTGGCCGCGGCCGGCCAGGTCACCCCAGCGGCCGCCGCGGCCTGTGACCGGTCGGAGACGGAGGCCGGAACCGAGCTCAACGCGCTGGCCGCGAAGCGCGGCGACCGGCTGTCCCGGCTGTCCAACAAGATCGTCGCGGCCATGGGGGAGTTCCGTCGGCAGTACCCGGTGGAAACCAGCGAACTCGACGACTCAGTGGATTCCGCGGACGGCTACCGCGAGCTGCACAAGCGGCTCATGGGCGACGACCTGCCCCGGTTCAGGCAGCAGTTCAAGACATACCTGAACCAGAACACGATCCGGGACATTGCTGGCTTCCAGTCCCAGCTGAATAAGCAGGCCCAGCTGATCAGGGACCGGATCGCCACGATCAACTCCTCGCTGGTCGGCGTCGACTACAACCCGGGCCGTTACATCCGCCTGGAGGCGCAGCCCACCCCCCACGCCGACATCCGCGACTTCCGCGCCGACTTGCGGGCTTGCACCGACGACGCGGTGTCCGGCGAAGACTCCGAGCAGTACTCCGAACAGAAATTCCTGCAGGTGAGCCGGCTCATCGAGCGGTTCCGCGGCCGGGAGGGGATGACCGAGGCAGACCGGCGGTGGACGAGGTTCGTCACCGACGTCCGGAACTGGTACACGTTCGCCGCGTCCGAGCGGTACCGCGAGGACGACGCCGAATACGAGCACTACGCGGACTCCGGCGGCAAGTCCGGCGGGCAGAAAGAGAAGCTCGCCTACACCATCCTGGCCGCTTCGCTGGCCTACCAGTTCAAGCTGGAATGGGGGGCGACGAAGTCACGGACCTTCCGGTTCGCGGTGATCGATGAGGCGTTCGGCCGCGGTTCCGACGAGTCGACCCGGTTCGCGCTGGAACTGTTCGGCCGGCTCGGCCTCCAGTTGCTGATCGTCACCCCGCTGCAGAAGATCCACGTCATAGAGCCGTATGTGTCCGCGGTGGGGTTCGTGGACAACCCGCAGAGCAACGATTCGCGTCTCCAGACGCTCACGATCCATGAGTACCAGGCGCGCCGTCTCGCGCACCTGATCGCCCATCAGGGGGAGGCGGGCACGACCGGAGCGGGCTCCGGAACCGCCGAGGGCGCCGCACCCGCATCGGGGTCGCCGCCGCTTCCCGACCTGCTCCCCGCGGTAGGCCGCTAGCATGCCGGCCACGCCCGTCCGGCCGGCCGGCAAGACAGGCTCGTGGACCTGCCCGGCTGACGTCCGCGCCACGATCAGGAAAAAGTGGGACTCTGGCGCGCTGCTGGCGCGGTTCGCAGGCGGGCAGGACTGGGAACCGCTCGGCATCCCGATCCGCGGGCCGTCGGCGAGGCAGATCGGTGAACGCCTGGCCGACGTCCGGCAGTGGGCGGCAGAGTGGGCGGAAGCCGCCCGCGGGCCGCTGCGCGTGGAGTACAAGCAGGTCGGCGGCAGGCATTTCGGCTCGAACAGCATTCCCTGCCGGGCCTGGCTGGACGGCTACGACGCCACGTGGGCGCTGCTCAGGGTGGGTCCCGATGTCCGCCGCCTGGGCGAGCTGATGGACGCCGCCCGCGGCACCCACCTGATCCCATGGCTGACCGGCCACCCCATGCGGGCCCTGGGGATCGCAGCTCACTGGGACAAGTTGCTGGCCACGGTCTGCTGGATCGAGCAGACCCAAGCGCCCGGCATGTACCTGCGGCAGATCGACGTGCCAGGCGTCGATACCAAATTCGTCGAGCGGTATAAAAGCGTGCTCACCGAGCTTCTCGACATGCAGCTTCACCCCTCCCGCGTGGTAGCCACCGCGCCCGGCTTCGCCGCGCGCTACGGCTTCCTGCGCCGGCCCGGCTACGTTCGTTTCCGGGTGGCCGGAGGATTCCGGGGATTCTCCGAGCTATCGGTCCGCACCAGCGAGTTCACGGCCGCACCCGACGGCATCACGCGTGCCTATGTGATCGAGAACGAGATCACCTACCTCGCGTTCCCGCTCCCGGCGGCGGCGATGGCGATCTTCGGCGGGGGGTACGGCGTCGGGGTGCTCGAGCCACTCGGCTGGCTGGCCGGCCTCGAGGTCGTGTACTGGGGCGACATCGACACGCACGGTTTCGCGATCCTCAACCAGCTGCGGCACCACATGCCGCACGCTCGTTCGATGCTCATGGACCGCGCCACGCTGCTCGGCCACCGGGACCACTGGGTCACCGAGCCGTCCCCGGCCACCGCAGCCCTCGACCGCCTCGATCAGGCCGAGTCAGCCCTCTACGCCGACCTCCAGGCGGACGCCTACGCCCTGTCCGTCCGCCTGGAGCAGGAACGGGTCAGCTTCGCTGTCATCGAAAAGGCCGTCGCAGACTGCTGAGGGGAAAGGGAAGGCTGGCGAGGACTAAGCGGCCAGGCCGGCCAGGCCCTGGCCGGCCGCCACGGCCAGGCCCAGCTCGAGCAGGGCCGGGGTGGCGTCCCCCAGCCCGGCCGACAGCGGATCCAGGGCCTGCCCCGCCAGGTGCCGGTAGTGGATGCTCTCCATGATCACCGCGAGCTTGAGGCAGGCCAGGCCGAGGCAGGCGTGCAGATGGTCCAGCGGCCTCGTGGTCGCCTGGGCGTAGGCGCTGACCAGCTGGCCGCGGGTCCAGAACCCGTCGGCGGTGGTCAGGCCGCGGGCCACGTTGACCCGGTGCCGCAGCCCGTCGCCGGGCTGCTCCCAGTAGACCAGCAGCAGGGCCAGGTCCATGAGCGGGTCGCCGAGGGTGGACATCTCCCAGTCCAGCACGGCCCGGACCTGCTGGGTGCCCGGGTCGAGGACCAGGTTGTCCAGCCGGTAGTCCCCGTGGACCAGGGCGACGTCGTAGTCCGCGGGCAGGCCGCTGATCTCCTCCCGCAGCCAGCCGGCCAGCCGGTCGAGGGCCGGCAGTTCCCGGGTCGCCGTGTGCCGCCACTGGTCGCCCCAGCGGGCCACCTGGCGGCTGAGGTAGTCCTTCGCGCTGGCCGACCGGCCCGGCGGGGCCGGGGGCGGCGGGACGGCGTGCAGCCGGGCCAGCGTGCTGACGAGATCCCCGCACAGCCGCCCGGCCTGCGCGGCGGTCAGCTGCCGCGCGGCCGCCTCGTCCGCCACGATCAGGCCGGGGACGTAGTCGTAGATGAGGAACGTGACGCCCAGGACCGAATGGTCGGTGCACAGCGCGCGCGGCCGCGGCACCGGGACGCCGGTCCCGGCCAGGCTGGTCAGGGCGCGGAACTCCCGGGCCATGTCGTGCGCGCTGGGCATGACGTGGCCGAGCGGGGGCCGGCGCAGCACCCAGCGCTTCCCCGCCCCGCCCCGGCCACCCGGCTGGGACAGCAGGCAGGTCAGGTTGGACCGGCCGCCAGCAAGCAGCCGGGCGCTGAGCTCACCGTCGCTGTCGTAGTCGTCCAGGACGTCAGGCAGGTAGCGGGCCAGCGCCGCGACATCGACGCCGGGTACCTCGGTGGCCGGGCTACTGCGCATGCTGGGCGTCCCTCTCCAGGTGCGGGCGGCCGGGTCACTGCCGGTGGCAGCGGGACGGCCAGGTCTTCGTTATCGGGAAAACTGGGGGCCGGGCCGCCGGGGCGGCTCGCCGGGCGCGGCCAGCCCGCGGATCAGCAGGTCCCACATCTTCTGCGCGGTATGCGCCGGGTCCGCGCGGCCACCGGGGCGCCACCACTGGTAAGCCCAGTTGCACACGCCGAAGATGGCCAGGGTGGCGGTGTCGGGATCGACGTCGCGGAAGATCCCGGTCCGGATTCCCTCGGTCACCGCGCCGCGGACCAGCTGCTCGTAGCGGTCCCGCTTGACGCGGATCTCCAGCCGGGCGGCGTCGGGGAGCTCCCGGTGATGCTCGAAGAACACCCGGACGTGACCGCGGTGGGTCTCCATGAGCCCGAAGATGTCGGTCATCGCGCCGAGCAGGAGGTCGGCGGGAGCCAGGCCGAGCCGGGCCCGCTCGTCCTGGCGTTCCAGCAGGATGTCGATGAAGGTCTCGTGGATGCCGCGCAGGATCTCGTCCTTGGCCCGGAAGTAGTGGTACAGCGTGGGCTTGGCTATGCCGGCCGCGGCCGCGATCTGCTCCATCGAGACGCTGGCGTAGCCGTCCCGGTCGAACAGGCCGGCGGCCAGGGTGATCACTTCGGCCCGGCGGGCGTCGGCGGCGGTCCCGGGCTCGGTGGCCGGCAGGCCCCTCACGCTGGGCCGTCCGGCGGGCCCGCGCCGCCCTGGCTCCGCTCGCGGGCCACGCCGCGCAGCACGTGCTTCTGGATCTTGCCGGTCGACGTCTTGGGGAGCGCCCCGAAGTAGACCCGGTCGGGGGCCTTGAAGTGGGCGAGCCGCTCGCGGACGAACTCGGTCAGCTCCCGCTCGGTGACCTCCCCGTCCGCGGTGGTCACGAACGCGACGGGCCGCTCGCCCCAGCGCGGGTCGGGCACGGCGACCACGGCGGCCTCGAGTACCTGCGGGTGCGCCGCGAGGACCTTCTCCACCTCGACCGAGGCGATGTTCTCGCCGCCGCTGATGATCACGTCCTTGCTCCGGTCGGTCAGCTCGATGTAGCCATCGGGGTGCAACACGGCCAGGTCGCCGGTGTGGAACCAGCCGCCGCGGAAGGCCTCCGCCGTAGCCTGCTCGTCATCGAGGTAGCCGGCCGCGACCGTATTAGAGCGGACCAGGATCTCGCCGACCGTCCGCCCGTCCGCGGTGACCGGGTCTAGCTGCCCGTCGGCGACCCGGACGTCACCCACGGAGACGGTGGGCACCCCCTGGCGGCTGACCCGCTCGGCCAGCGCCGCGGCGGGCAGGTCCGCCCAGCCCGGCTGGTACTCGCAGACCAGCGACGGCCCGTAGGTCTCGGTCAGCCCGTACAGGTGCGTCACCTGGAAGCCCATCTGCTGGACCGCGGCGATGGTCTCCTTGGCAGGCGGGGCGCCGCCGACCGCGGCCCGGACCAGCCGGCCGGCCACGAAGCCGCGCCGGGCACCCGCCCGGGCCAGCTCGCTGAGCACCACCGGCGCGCCGCACAGGTGGGTCACCGGATACCGGGCGATCAGGTCCAGGGCCCGGTCAGGGCCGAAGGACGGCAGGCACACGTTCGTGGCCCCGACCGTGGTCACGCCCCAGGTCAGCGACCAGCCGTTGCAGTGGAACATCGGCAGCGTCCACAGATGCCAGCTGGACGCGGACAGGCCGAACTCCAGGGCCACGCTCACGGCGTTGAGGTAGGCGCCGCGGTGGGTGTAGACCACGCCCTTCGGCCGGCCTGTGGTCCCGCTGGTGTAGTTCACCGCGATCATGGCGTCCTCGTCACCGGGCAATTCGATCCCGCGTGAGTCACAGCCCACCAGCCACTCGGCGTAAGACAACGCGCCAGGCAGCACCACCTGCTCGTCCCGTGGCCGGGCCGGTTCTTGGCCGGCTGGCAGCAGCACCACCGTCTCCACGGGCAGTTCATCCGCGGACGACACGGCCAGCGCAGGCAGCAGGGCGGGGGACAGCAGCAGGACCCGGGCCCGGGAGTGAGCCAGGATGTCCTGGTACTCCGGGGCGGCCAGCCGGGAGTTGAGGGCGACGAGCGCGGCGCCCGCACCGGGCACACCGTAGTGGGCGGCCAGCAGCCACCGGCTGTTGAGGTCGAGCACCGCGACCCGGTTGCCCGGGCGGATGCCGCGCGCCCGCAGCGCGCCGGCCATCGCGGCGCAGTCCCGGCCCAGCGTCTCGTAGCTGACCTCGGTGCCGTCCCCGTCGACGACGGCGATCTTGCCAGGGAAGGCGCGGCAGGCCCGGGCCAGGAAGGTCAGCGGGGACAGTGGCACGTGATTGGCCAGGCTCAACTCCAGCCGCCTCCGATCAGCTGCCCTGCAACCCCGCCCGTCTGGTCGGTCGACTCACGCTAAGGTCGCCGCCCCCGGAAGTCAATGCACCCGATCCAGGTGGCCGGGGGAAGGGCGACGCTTGACAGCCAGGCGGCCGCGGTGGAATCGTGACGTGATCTTGACTTAGCCGACTGGCCAGTCGGCTAGTGGCCCGGTCATCGTCCGGAGGAGTTCTCGTGGCGGTCAGCCCGGCGTCTACCGGTGCGGGGGGGCCGGTCAGCGTTACGTTCCCGGCCGGGGCGGAAGCCTTCCGGCAGCGGATCCGCGGCTTCATCGCCGGCTCGGTGATCCCGCTCGAGCAGGAGGCGTTCGTCCGCGGCGTCGATGACGCGCTGCGGGTCCGGCTGCAGGACGCGGCGCGGGCGGCGGGGATGCTGGCCCCGCAGGCCCCCGCGGAGTTCGGCGGGGGCGGGGCCGACTTCCTGACCACGGCCCTGCTGCTGGAGGAGGCGGGCTACAGTCCGCTGGGCCCGCTGGCCCTGAACTGCGCCGCCCCGGACGAGGGCAACATGCACCTGCTGGCGATGACCGGCTCGGCCGGGCAGCAGGAGCGCTACCTGCGCCCGCTCGTGGCAGGCCAGGTGCGCTCCTGCTTCGCGATGACCGAGCCGCCGCCGGGCGCCGGCTCGGACCCGGCCGCGCTGCGCTCCACCGCCCGGCGCACCGACGGCGGCTGGGTGCTGAACGGTGACAAGCAGTTCATCACCGGCGCGGACGGGGCCGGGTTCGCGATCGTCATGGCCCGGGCCGAGGGGTCCGGCACCCCCGAGGGCGCCACCATGTTCCTGGTCGACGCGGGCAACCCCGGCTGGCAGGTCGGGGGCCGGATGCGCACCATCGACGCGGGCACGGTCGGCGGGCACTGCCACGTCCGGCTGCGGGACCTGCTCGTGCCCGGCGACGCGGTGCTCGGTGAGGCGGGCCGCGGGTTCGCCTACGCGCAGGTCCGGCTGGTGCCCGCCCGGCTGACCCACTGCATGCGCTGGCTGGGCGCGGCGCGCCGCGCCCACGACGTGGCCCTGCGGCGCGCCGCTGACCGGCAGCTGTTCGGGGCCCCGCTGGGGTCACTCGGCATGGCCCAGCAGCTCATCGCCGACAACGAGATCGAGCTGGCCGCGTCCCGCGCCCTGCTGTGGCAGACCGTCGCGCAGGTCGCGCAGGGCACGAAGGGCACGGAGGAGTCGTCCCGGGCCAAGGTCTTCATCAGCGAGGCGACCGGCCGGATCGTGGACCGGGCGGTTCAGCTGGCCGGCGGCGCCGGGGTCACCGAGGAGTCGGTCATCGGGCGTATCTACGCCGACATCCGCGCGTTCCGCATCTACGACGGCCCGTCCGAAGCCCACCGGGCCGCCATCGCGCGCCGGGCCCTGGCCCGGATCCAGCGGGCCCCCGGGTGAGCGGGACCCGCCAGGTGAGCCAGGACAGCGGCGACGGGCGGCCGCCCAGCGCGCTGGTGACCGGCGCGTCCCGCGGCATCGGCCGGGCGATCGCGGAGCGGCTTGCGGCCGCGGGCTTCGCCCTGACCCTCAGCGGACGGCACCAGGAGCCGCTGGACGAGGTGGCGCGCGCCGTCGAGGGCGTCGCGGCGCAGACGGATGTCGTCCCCGCGGACATGGCCGCCGAAGACGACGTCCACCGTCTCGCGAACCGTCACGCCGGGCGGTTCGGCTCCCTGGACCTGCTGGTGCTGTGCGCCGGATTCGGCACCAGCGGCCTCATCGCCGAGTACCCGGTCCGCCGGTTCGACCGCCAGGTCGAGGTGAACCTGCGCGCCCCGTTCCTGCTGATCCAGGACTGCCTGCCCAGCCTGCGCAAGGCCGCGGCGCTCCACCCGGAGCGGGGCGCCCGGATCGCGGCCATCACCTCGCTCACCGCGGTGGCCTCCGAGCCGGGCCTGGCCGCCTATGGCGCCACCAAGGCGGCACTGATCTCCGTATGCCAGTCGGTCAATGCGGAGGAATCGGCGGCCGGGGTCAGCGCCACGGCCATCTCCCCCGGGTACGTGGATACCGAGATGAGTTCGTGGGTACGTGACCGGATCGACCCCGCGGACATGATCGAGGCCGGTGACATCGCGGAGCTGGTCGTGGCGCTCACCCGGCTGTCCGCGCGGGCCGTGGTGCCCGGCATCGTCGTCGCCCGGCGCGGCGACACCCAGTGGCGGGCCTGAGCTCCGGGCCCGCACCGAGACGACGGGGAGGCAGCAGTGCCGCACCGCCGCGACAGGGGTGACGGCGATGGCCGGCCGGGCTAGGCACGGCTGACCGCTGGTTAAGGAACGGTATAGCGTCTACCTGAGCACACTCGGGGCGGAGGCTGCTGGGCATGCTGCTCGGGCGTGGACCGGAAACCACCCGCCTCGGCGAGCTGGTCAGCCAGGCCGCAGGCGGGCATGGTGGCGCGCTCGTGATCGAGGGCGAGCCGGGCGTCGGCAAGACCGCGCTGCTGGACGACGCGGCGCAGCGCGCATCGCGGCTCTCCGTGCTCCGGGTCGCCGGCGTGCAGTCCGAGCTGGCGTTGCCGTACGCCGCCCTGCATCAGCTCTGTGGCCGGATGATCGGCCGCCGGGACTGTCTTCCCGCGCCCCAGGCCGATGCCATCGCGGTGGCGCCCGGCGGGCTGGCCGGGCGGCCGCCCGCCCGGTTCCCCTGCCGGGTCGCCGCGGTGACATTAGTCCGCGGGATGCACCCGGGGCTCGGGGCTGGCGGTGCCGCCGCCTTGGAGGAAGCCGGCCATCGCGGCCTCGAACTGCGGGGTGGTGATGGCGGTGCCGTGATCGCCGGGCAGTTCGAGGTACTGGCCGTTGCCCAGAGCGGAGGCCAGTGCCTCGGCGGTGGCGTTGTGGCCGTCCTCGGCACCGGTCAGGACGAGGGTCGGCACCTGGATACGGGCGAGGGCCTCAACCGGTGTGTCGACGAAGCTGTCGAGAACCAGGTTGAGCGCGACCGGGTCGCCTCCGGAGGCCTTGACCCAGTTTTCCATCGCCTGCTCGGGTGAGCCGGGCTCGAAGGTGCCGAAGTTGGTCAGGATACGGCGGAACTGACCGCCGCGTCCGACCGTGTGGGCGACGGCCTCCAGTCCCTGCCCGCCCGCGATCGCGCGGCCGGGGGCGGCCCCGCGGGCCAGGATCCGTATCACGGTCCGGCCGCCCAGGGAGTAGCCGCCGAGATCGTAGCCGCTGAGGCCCAGGTGCCCGATCAGGGCGAGGCCGTCGTCGGCCAGCACATCCGGCGGGTAGGCGGCCGCCTCGTGCGGCCTGGCGCTGGCCCCGTGACCGCGCAGGTCGGGCAGGATGACGCGGTACCCGCGCCCGGCCATCCTCCCGGCGAGCCCGCTGTCGATCATGGACATGGAGCTGGACAGGTAGCCGTGAATCAGGATCAGCGGCCGGCCCTCGCCGAGCTCACGATAGGCGAGCCGTTCACCGTCAGCGCCGGGGAAATAGCAGAGCGGGATCTCAGTCACCTCCGATGACATCGGCTGCCTCCTGGCCTGCGCCGACCAGGTTCCCATAGCGGCTCGGGTTCGCGGGCAGGTCGTCGCCCGGATCCGGCCGCCACTGGGGGATGTAGACCAGGCCGGGGTCGACGACGGCGAAGCCGTCGAAGAAGCGCAGGATGTCCCGGCGCGAGCGCAGGTGCAGGGCCGTGGCGACACCCCGGTTGTAGACCTTCTCGACGGCGCTGGCCACGTCAGGCCGGTCCTCGTTGGTGCCGTGGGACACGACGAGGTAGCTGCCGGGGGCGAGCGCGTCGCGCAGGGTGGCCACGATGCGCCAGGGGTCCTCGTCGTCGGCGATGAAATGCAGGATGGACACGAGCAGCAGCCCGGTCGGCTGGCCGGGGTCGATCAGCCGCCGGGTGTCCGCGTGGCCCAGGATGTGCTCTGGCTCGCGCAGGTCGGCCTGGATGATCGTGGCGCCGGCGTTGCCGTTCAGCAGGGCCTTGCTGTGCGCGACGGCGACGGGGTCGATGTCGACGTAGGCCACCCGGGCGGCCGGGTCGGCGTGCTGGGCGACCTCGTGCACGTTGCCCTGGGTGGGGATGCCGGACCCGATGTCCAGGAACTGGCGGACGCCGTTCGCGGCCAGGAACCGGACGGCCCGGCCGATGAACGCGCGGTTGGCCCGGCCGATGAGCGG
>Ga0182024_10011018_pt1 | contig 18276 bp, 20 predicted proteins | sample P32metaG_FD_120480 | JGI IMG/M metagenome (GOLD analysis project Ga0182024, IMG submission 120480) | Permafrost microbial communities from Stordalen Mire, Sweden - P3-2 metaG (Illumina Assembly) | ecosystem: Environmental > Terrestrial > Soil > Wetlands > Permafrost | place: Sweden: Stordalen... | reverse complement strand
GCTCAGTGCGGACCAACTGAAGAGGCTCAAGATGATATTTCCCGCCGGTGTGTGTGATTACGCACGGCCAGGCGTGGGCCAGCAGGTCACTCGGTCTGTCTGGCAGAAATATCCGTTCAGCGGAGGTGTGCCATGACCGTCGTGATATACAGATCGAGTGCTCATTTGGGGTTGCTATGGTAGAAGCCTATGACGCAGTTGTGAATCGCCGCTCGAGCTTGACGCGTTGCGTCCCCGCAAGAAAGCCGGCGAGAAGGGTCTCGAGGTCGGATCGCGATTGCTCGAAGTTGATTCGCTCTCCAAGGGCACAGTCCTTGCGCGAATCTGGAGTTTGGCGCAATGAGGACGAACATGGGACCACGGCTCATCGGCACGAACGGACGAAGAAAACACTCGATTCGAATTCCTCGAAGGCCGTGCGATCGGAGGTCAGAGTTCGGTCAGACAGCCAACAGCGGACCCGGCTCGCTTTACTGACAATGTCGGTCTTGACCTCTGCGACTAAACCACGCGCTTTATGACTTCACCCATGCGGATATACGGGGAGGAGGCAGGCAAAGGCGGTGCAGACGGGCGATGGCGCTCCTTAACGCGCTCGGCCATGAAAGTCTTAACTTCACTCGCAACCAGTGCGACGCACCCGCTCCGATCACACATGAAGAAATGAGCTGGCGAACCGCCTGCATGTTCGCTGTGCTGGGCAATGCACACCCCAAGGGATCCCCTCCGCGTGAACTCTGCACCCCTTGACGAAAGATCTCCTGACCACCGATCCTGACGGGAGATTGTCGCAGGGGTGAACCGCGTGAAGTTATCCTGGGTCTTTGACGTCATCTCTCCCTTTTCTTATCTCAGCCTGAAAGAGTTCTACCGCCTTCCTGCAAGTATCGAATTCGAATATATTCCCGTTCTGTTTGCGGGACTCTTGAAACATTTCGGCCAGGTCGGGCCTGCGGAAATCACCTCGAAGCGCCAATGGACCTACCGCTTCGTCTTGTGGCGTGCGCGCACGCTCGGCATCCCGATGCGCTTTCCGCCCGCTCACCCCTTCAACCCACTTTTGGCGCTGCGGCTGATCATCGCGGCCGGGAGTAATCACCGCGCGGTCGAGACGGTCTTCGACGCGGTGTTCCTGCACGGCCGCGACGTGTCGGACCGTGCCGTCATCGCAGACCTCGCACAAAAGCTCAATATCGCAAATCCCGAACAGGCGCTCAGCGACCCCGCAGTCAAGCAGAAGCTCCGAGCGAACACGGAATGGGCGATCGGGCGAGGCGTCTTCGGCGTTCCGACCTTCGTGATTGGCGAGGAGATCTTCTGGGCCACGACGCGCTCGACATGGTACTCGACTACATCCGCGATCCGAAATCCTTTGAAGATCCCGAAATGCAAAGACTCAAATCCCTGCCCGTCGGTGTCAGGCGGGCTCAAAAGACATAAGCTCGGCTTCCGCATGCTTACGAGATCGTTTCGCGCAGGCTTAATGAGGATGCGATGGGGGAATGGGCGAAGAACGATCGAAGGACTGAGGGGACGAGCTTGAGCACCATTGAGTATCTCGCCCACTGTCACTGTCGGGCGTTGACAGCGCGTTACCGGACCGCGGTTGAACCGGCCGCCTGGGCGGTCCGGGCCTGTCAATGCTCCTTCTGCTGAAGCCACGGGGCCCTCTCGGCTTCAGACCCTGCGGGAACACTGGCATTTTCGAGCCTCGATCCGACGCAGATTCAGCGGTATCGCTTTGGAGGGCGGACCGCGGACTTTTTAATTTGTCGCGAATGTGGCGTGTACGTGGGCGTGCAAATGACGACCGATCAGGGACGCTACGGCGTACTGAATGTATTGTCACTAACCCCGCAGCCTGCGGGCTTACCAGCTCCCGCACCAATGGAGTACGGCGCCGAGACCGCCGAGGTCCGACTGTCGCGCCGCGAGGCACGCTGGACCCCGCTATCCCCCGACAGCCTCTGAATTCTCATACTGATCTCGACGCCAACCACACACCACAGCCCGATGGGCCCTACCGGACCGTCACCATCACTACCCACACCTGTGAAAGTCTAGAATTTCAGGCCTAAGCACCCTCCAATGCTCGCGGAACTCGTGAGGCGCGGTTGGTGCAAAATTGGCCGGTTTTCCGCTCCACTCCTCTCAGTGGACCCCATGAATTTGGCATGGGATGCGAAAGCGTTACCCCACGAATTTAGCCAGTCGCAAGGGACCACCTGCCCCCCGGCCTTTTAGATCTTGCATCGGCCAAGCCACTGCCTTCAAAACCCCGAATACCAAGCTCCCCTCTCACCAACTTGCAGCTTGATGAATTGAAAGGAAATCGTGACGACGCTTCATGAAACCGAGCGTTCAAGGTACGGCTCTTTAGGGATCGATGATGCCGGGCGAGTGGGGACATTCGATTCGGATCCTGAGGTCATGAGGTTTCTTGAGCATGAGCTCCCGATTACACAAACTACTTCTTGTTCCTGTTGCAGCTCCTCATTGAGCGTCAGCTACATCACACTTGAAACGCGGTCGGCTGAGAAGTCCCATCAATCACTTAATCACTTTCTGTTATGAGCGGATCGGGAAAATAAATCCCCGATTCATGGAACTGGTAAGCGGCACCGCGACACTAACTCTTCGCATCCCATTACCGGAGATTTCAGTTGGAACTCATCATCGCCTCGCTCGCAGGATCGTTCTTATTATTGGCCGCGGAATGCCGTGACATCATTGCGCGCGGCGCGAGTGGTAAAGGTGTGCGGCGACATAACTGATAGCCAGGCCTTGATGGTCGTAAGAGCCTTGACCTTATAAGAGAAACTAGCTATGCAAAACCGGACCAAAAAGAAGCCGTTGCGCAGTTTCTGGCGCGATTACGGCAGCACGGCGCTTTTCTTAACGTTAATGGTCGGGTTTCGTTCTGCCTGGGCTGATTGGGTCACAGTGCCTACGGGCTCCATGAATCCGACAATATTGGAGGGTGATCGCTTGTTGGTTGACAAGCATGTCTTCGGGCTGCGGATTCCCTTTGCTCTGGTGCGCCTGACAAACGGTGAAGATCCCGTGCGCGGCGACATCGTGGTGTTCGATTCTCCGACGGATGACAAGTCGCTCGTGAAGCGAGTGATTGGAGTCCCGGGCAACGTCGTGCGACTCTACGCAGAGACGCTCATTGTCAATGACCGCACGGCGCGTTACTCCGCGGGAGACTTGAACCATTTGCGTGGGCTGCTGTTATCGACTTCGGCGCAAAGCCCGCTCGTGATGCGCGAACAAGGCTTGGGAAAGGATCATGACGTCATGATTCTGCCCAATCGAATCACACGGCTAACCTTCGGGCCCGTGGAAGTACCCCAGGGGATGTACTTCATGCTGGGCGACAACCGGGATAACAGCGCAGATTCTCGCTACATAGGGCTCGTTCCCCGTCGCAACATTGTTGGCCGCGCCACCCGTGTGGTCGTCTCACTCAATCCGGACGCCTATTATCTGCCTCGACGAGGTCGGTTTTTAACTCCATTCGGTTGAGTTTCATGGCCTTTCTTTAGGTACCGATAATGAAGCGCGACGCGCAGGCGCTTGAGGTGACGTTTCGCTAAGCTCGATGGCGGGCGCTTAAGGCGGCGGCGCGCGACTCTGACCATAGCGCGCGCGGGCGAGTGGCCCACAGTCAAAGTGGACGGACAGCACGCCGGCGATTTTTGTAATCGGACGCGCCTCGGTGCAAATCGAGTTTGGGTCGTGCCGGGCGATTCCGGCGTACGGCTCCGTGTAGCCACCTATCGCGTCGCGAGCCCGATGGACCTGGAGCGGCAGCGCGATTGACAAGAACGCATTACCACGGTAATGTGCATATATGGCTATCGAATCTAAAGTGACCGCACAAGGGCAGATTTCCGTTCCAGCGGAGGTACGCAAGAGGCTCGGTGTGGGGCCGGGGTCGGTGCTGGCCTGGGAGCCGCGCGGCGACCAATTTGTTGTCCGGCGAGTGGGACAGTACAGCTGGGATGACGTGCACGCGGCTTTATTCCCGGAAGGGACACCGCGGCCGAAAACCTTGCGCGAGCTCAAAGAGGGGCCAGCCAAACAGATGCGGCGCAAATATGCGCGCCGTTGATACCAACGTCTTAGTCCGCCTGATAGCACGGGACGATCCGGCACAAGTGGCCGCTGCGACTCAATTTGTGTCCACCGGCGCCTGGGTATCGCACGTGGTGCTGGTCGAGGCAATCTGGGTACTGGCGAGCGTTTACGACCGGGACGCGGCCAGTCTTGCTCAGACGATCGACTTTTTATTGAAGCATCAGGACCTGACTATCCAAGATGCTGACGTGGTCGTCGCAGCGCTTCAACACTATCGCGCCCGATCCGCTTTAGGATTTTCAGATTGCCTCATCTTGGAGATCGCACGCAAGGCGGGCCACATCCCGATGGGCACATTTGATCGCACGTTCGCTAAGCTCGGCGGCACTGAGCGTATCGCTGCTTAGGCCAGGGCTTGCAACGCGAGCGTAGGCGACTGCCTTACTCAAGCGGTATAGCGCTTTCGCGGACGGACATCCCACGTCATCGTGAGCGTTTTGTTCGACTCTGCGCATTCGCGCAAGTAAAGATTGATCAAATTCTAGTACGGAATGCCGTTCTGCTGCGCCAGAACCTTGAAATACTTTATCGTGTCTTCATCAAGCCGGATGGTCAGCTGCTTCTTCGCTTTGGCGAGATACGGATTCTTGACGGATTTCGCAAAGTCGTAATGTTCTCTCATGACATCCATTCAAAACGCAGTGCCGTCATACTTTCAATACAACTACAATGTAGTGGCGGGCAACTGGCGCCTTGAAGTGAAGTCTAGTTCCGTCAGGTTTCGCCTTTAACTGCTCCATGGACGGCAATTTCCCAGCCTCCTGCTACTTCGGCCGCTTCAGCTTTAGAGAGTGCCTGCATCGCGCCTGCGTTAAGATGCAGCAGCGCCAGTTTGGCTTGAGGACCGATAAAAACTAGCCCTGAAAGTCTCGAAATCACGTCTCTAACGGCGATGCCAGAAGGAATGGAGTCATCGTAGGCAGAAGCCGGTGCCACGTCTTGCGAAGCCGCGACAAATAAGTGATCAGCGATATCGCTGGCAAGCTTTCGTAGTGACCCAAAAACATCAATCTTGAGAGCTGACGGCCCAAGTCCGTCGGGAAGAACAAAAATAAGAAGGTAGGGAGCATCTGTTGCAAACTGTGAGGCAAAGCGCAGGGGAACCCAACGATTTTCGTACGCAAAGTCGTCTATATTGTATTCGTGGGTAGCTATTCGGACGCTTGGCTGCGTCTTATGCTTCTTGACGACCCACCGAAGTGCGGGAATTTCGATGCGGTCGGTAGTAATGAATGCAGCGATATAGGCTTTTAGAGGAATGAAAGCTTCTGCGTTGATGATATCGGGTCCATGATTGCCAGGACCATCAACTGTGAAGGAGAAACCTGGAAATTGCGACTTCAGGCGACGACAGAAAATGGCTCGCAAATCAGGTTCAAAGCTGAACGATTTTATATCGAAGAATAGGGAACGACTGAGAACGTCAATGCGTCCGTCGAGATCAATAGGCCGGCCTCGAATGGTTGCGGTGTGACACACTTCTGGAGTGAACGCCGAACCTTGGGAAATAAGCCAGTCATAGCCTTGCAACTGCGCTAGATATCCGGGAGCTGTCGAGTCCAGCGTTAGGTTTTTGAACAGCGTCACGACAAGCGACGGTGGCACCCCGGGCATATTATTTATATGTGCCAAAACGCGAGCTATCCCGGAGGAAATATGCTCGTCGTTAGCAATGTTATAGGTGTCGGGCGTATCGATGGTAAAGGCTACGTCCTGGATGGAGGCAATGCCCGTTCCGGCCAGCGCGGGCTGAAGCTTGATCAACCTCTGTGCCAGCTCGTGTCGATTGTTGATTCGGGTCATGATTCCTTTCTATTTATTGTCAGCATTTGAGCGGACGCAACGGCCAGTGTCGGTAACGAGAGATCTGCGTTTTCCGCGTCGCCTAAGTCATCAAACGTATGGGCGTGACGGCGAACTATTCAGTCAGGGAAAAAAGCGCGGCTAGAGGAGCGGCAGCGCTCGTTGTAGGTGCGCTTGCGCTGAGTCCGAAATAAAAGCCTTATATATCAATTGTTTAGTAGAGCATAGCGCGTATTGTCATCTAAAACATCAAGTAATAGAACAAGTTATAAGCGTATGATATAGTCGTCGAACTAATCAAGCTTTGGGTGATGGTACATGAGCGTAACGGTCATTCCTCGGGTCGTCCGGTCAGTGGCGCAACCCTTGGGTTTGTATTTTCGCGTCGGCCATAACGACCATACGACGCTGAGCTCTCTGTTGGCGCAGGGGCAGCGTGCTTACTTCGGAATCGTCATTGAAGCCTCTCGCGCCGGTCGACAGCGGGAACTCATCAGGGAAGCCGAGCAAGCACGCCTGGAATGCATCTTGGATCCATGCACGCAAGCCGCCGCAACGGTGGGCGGCTATGCGGAGAAGTTTGAATCGCTGCCCTGGGCACTGGGCCGTAGACCGACAGTGTTGGACTTCGAGCTTGAAGCAGGCAAAAACCTGGTTTTATCGATTGCCGAGTTTGCGGTGGAGCATCATTTCAGTCAGGTGCTTGCACCGACCCACTTTGTCAGTTGCGCCGACGATCGCTGGCTCGATGCGGATATTGAGAACACATCGGCGCTGCGAGAACATCTGGATCGACGCGGTGGAAAGGCAGTGGATGTCATCTACTCGTTGTGCCTGCCGTATGCGGTATTCCGAGATGAAGCGCAGCGAGAGGCTATTGTTTCAAAGCTAGAGCGACGGTTGCATGCCCAATCTGTTTGGCTGCGGGTGTCGGGGTGTGGAAGCGATAGTACCGCTACGGCGGTTCGTAATTACATCAATGCATGTCGGGATTTTCATCACTTGGCAGTACCATTGGTCGCGGACCAAATGGGCGGGCTGCCGGGCCTGGCTTTGCTCGCGCTGTCTTCGATGGGAGGAATTGCAACCGGTCTGGCGGTGAGCGAAAGATTCAGTGCTGCGCATTGGCTGCGATCATCCCAGGGCGGGGCGTTTATGGCGCATCCGCGCGTCTACTTACCGTCCGTGGATCTTTATCTCGCACAAAAGGAGGCCCGCGCTCTCTTTGACCTGGATGCTCGCATCAAGGGCCATTTCGGGTGCCACGATAGAGAATGCTGCCCTCGTGGGCTTGACGATATGTTGGCAAAGCCCGCTCGGCATTTTGCAGTTCAACGGATTAGGCAGATTTCCGAACTGAGCCAAATTCCGGCATCGCTTCGGGCCAACGTGTTTTTGGACGACTATGTGCGTCCCATGACAGATCACGCGTTACGCCTGGCCAAAGTGCGTGGCCTTGACGCTAAGGTGCAAGGGAGAATCGACAAGCATCGCCATCGTCTTGACATGGTCCGTGTCATGCTGGGCAAGCTAGTCGAGTTGAAACAAGCGTCATCGAATGCGCGGATCCCGAGTACCCGAACGATGCGAGAAGGAGAAGCCGTTGGTAGGTTACAGCGTTAGGGGGCAATTATGAGTACCGCAATCGCAAGGAGATTGGATAACATCACCACAAAAGGCGGGATCCGCCTTGTAGAAGTGGCAACTGTTTTGTCCACTCGACCCGAGACAGTTTCGCGCTGGAACCAGGGTAAATCATTTCCTCATCCAAGCACGGAAAAGCAACTCCTTGAGTTGGAGTGGATCGTGGAGCAGCTAGCGGATTTCTATGAGCCTCAAGATGCCCGGCTATGGCTTTTATCGAAACAAAGGTCTCTGCAGGGAAATGCGCCGGCGGATCTGATTCGGGAGGGTCGCTCAGACGAGGTGCTCGCAGCATTGGCTCAGCTGCGTGAAGGAACCTACGCCTGATTGGCGCAGAGTGCATATCGAACCGAAGGTCATTGATTTTCTAGGAAGTCGACCGTCAAAGGCATTTTCGCGCACAGTCTATCGTGCGACGCGGATAGGTCTAGATCCCGCTGAGCCTTCCAAGGCGGGCGGACGATGGATGCCTCGCAACGACATGGCAGTCCTCTACACGAGCTTTGAGCGTGATGGCGCGCTTGCGGAGATCGCTTTTCGATTGGGAATGCAGTCTCCCGTGCCGACGAAACCGGTAGCCATTCATCAGTTGCGCATTAAGATGCGCAAGACAATTCGAATCACGCGCGCCGACTTTCCTGTATTGGGAATCGACCCGAGTCGATACACGGCGCTCGACTACCTGAGGACAGAATCAATTGGACAGTTAATCGGGTCGATGGAGTTCGACGGCGTGATCGTCCCATCGGCACGCTGGCGGTGCGATAATCTAGTGGTTCTAAGTGAGCATCATGACGCCATCGAACCGGTCGTGACAGTTTCGACGGAGGAATTCGCTTGGGTTGATTGGGCAATAAAAAACGGATTCGTCTTGCCGCCGAACTGAGGAGAACCTGCGCTCATTGCAGCGCTCGAGGAAGCAAGACGAGACCCAAGCGTCCGCCGCGTAAATGCCGACCGACAACCGATCTTACATATCGACTTCCGATCGAAGACGCGGCTAAAACACGAACTCGAAAGGTCGGAGGGCAAGGTGCTCCACGTGGAGCTTGCGAGAATTCTTCCGCGAGCTCCCGCGGACCGCTTGTTCGGAGAGTTCGTGATCAGCACGGACTACTCTGCTAAATAAATCGCGCGCCCGGGGTATCCACTGTCCCTAAAAATCGCTCTTAACGTATGTGGCAGCCTCTCCAGAGGCGTGCGCGGGCCTGAGCGCCTATGCGAGAAAAGGGTAATAACAGCGATGGCCGCCGACGCGAGATCCAGGATCCACATGCGCGCCCGAGTGCGCGTGGCCATGCGTTTAGCGTCAAAGGCCGGGCAACCTTCGGATACCCTGCAGCGCTACTACACGCGCCTTCGCGACGCGCGGCGTCCAGTGCCCAGGGCGCTCTACGCCGAGATGGCGCAGATTGTCCCGCCGCTTCGCTTCCTGGTCCTCGACGGTGACCGTCAATAGTCACGCCCGACCCGTTCATACCCGCACCTGTAGACGCTTGGATGAGGAATGCATGCCACAAGATCTCGTGAAGTGCCCGTTATGTGAGCGACACGTGTCCCTGCAGCCGCGGACGTCCGCCCAATGGGATTCACTCGAAAAATCGGTCGAGGCGAATGCCTATCCCCATGGCCATGATGTCGAACTCGCACCCGATCTGCGACTCGTCGACGAGTTGGACCTAAGCCTCTAGCGAGGAGAGCAGCCCCATGGCGTGGGTGTCGAAGCGCGGGTCGGTTCCGTGCTGAGCCATCAACAGCCAGCGGAGAACACGATCCGCGGACTTTGCGCGCCATGACGGGCGCTATCGCGTATCCGTGGACCTGCCGTCGACCGGCGCTGAGGCCATGCATTTCGGGGCGAGGCCATGACGCCGCCCGTAAGCCTTTGATAGTTCTACAGTTCTAAACTGACCTCGAGGCCGGTATCCGCTTTTCCTCCAAACGCGCTCTAATGCCGCTGACTAGCGTTTTTCCGAGGCAATTTTGGCGGCGGACGACAAACAGGCATTCGTTGCAGAGATCGCGACCCAGCACGGTCGGCGGCTGCGTCGGTACCTCGCCGCACGGCTTCGCAATTCCGCCGACGTCTCTGATTTGGTGCAGGAAGTATTTTTACGTCTGATGCGAGTGGACCGCCAGGAGTCGATTCGCAATCCAGAGGCGTATGTCATGACCGTGGCGGGCCACGTGCTACATCAGCACGCCCTGCGCGGAGCCACGAGACCTCGCACGGTGGACGCCATTGACGCGTTGATCGATCTTCAATCCGTCGTGGAGACCGACCCTGCCGCACAACTCGATGCTCAGCGGCGTCTTGAGGAACTGGACCACGCGCTCGCCCAGCTCGCTCCGAAGGCGCACGCGACCTTCGTCCTGCATCGACGCGACGGATTTACTTTGGAAGAGATCGGCAAGCAGCTCGGCGTGTCGCGCCCGATGGTGAAGAAGTATCTGGCGAAAGCGGTTCTACAGTGCCGCGAGCACTTTGAGAAGGGAAAGTAGAGTAAGGAAGCGGCTATGGCGACCTCAGATCCAAACCCAACGCTTAACACGCAGATCTACAAACAGGCCTCCGACTGGCTCGTCGAGCTGCGCGTCGGTGATATCGACATCGCGGTCCGTCAACGATTTGATGCGTGGTTGCGCACATCGCCCGAGCACATTCGAGCGTATCTCGAGCTGTCTTCCATTTGGGAAGACAGTGCGGATCCGCAGCTCGACCGCAAGAACAGCATCGAGATGCTCATCGCTCAGGCGCGCGCCGCGACCAACGTCTTCCCTTTAGGTTCTCGCTCTGACCCCCGCCCAGTTTCTGCATCTCCTCCCGGTGTGAGTAGGGGGAAGACCAGAGTCTCTACGCCGCGACTCTTTGCCGCTGCCGCCATTGTAGTCATGTGTCTCGCGGGCGCCTTGATCGCTTGGCTCTATGTCCGCGGAAGTCCGATGTATTCCACCCGCATCGGTGAGCAGAAGCTGGTTCAGCTTGTGGATGGCTCGACGCTTGAGCTCAATTCCCGTTCGCGTGTCCGCGTACACTTCTCTGACGCTGAGCGCAGCGTGGACCTGCTCGAAGGCCAGGCACTCTTTCATGTCGCCAAGGATCATGCGAGACCCTTTATCGTCGCAAGCGATGGCACACAAGTTCGCGCAGTCGGCACGCAGTTCGACGTCTACCAGAAACACGGCGGCACCATCGTCACTGTGGTGGAAGGCCGTGTTGCCGTTCTCCGTGAAGGCTTGGCGCAATCGGGGGTTTCGGAAGGTTCGTCGAGTGGTTCCACCACGCCCGAAATCCCAACTCGTACCGATTTCGATGGACAATCCTCCAGCGCCATCTTTTTGTCCGCTGGCGAGCAGCTCACCGTGACACCCAAAACGGAGCAAAAGACCGCTCACCCCAATGTCGCGGCCGCCACAGCGTGGACGCAGCGCCGATTGGTCTTCAACTCAACCCCGCTGACCGATGTGGCGCACGAATTCAATCGATACAACGTTCGACAACTGGCCGTGAGCAATGCTGAGCTTGAACAGTTTTATGTGAGCGGTGTCTTTTCCTCGACTGATCCGACCTCCCTCTTGCGGTTTCTTCGCGCGCAACGAGGCATCCGTGTTGATGAAACGGATACCGAGATCCGCATCTCTAAGGAGTGAGCACTGTCGCTAAAGCGACTGGGTCCAGCACGATGACCCTTCCACATCAAATAGTTCCCCGATACGGTATCCATTTTTCTTGTTCGATCGCTCTACTGCCGCATGAGCTCGCCAAACCCTATGGCGGGCACAACGAGCCTCTTCAGAGGCTGGGGAGCCTTCATGCGTCTCGCGGTCGCCGTGGCGGTAGCCTGCCTATCAATCGTTAGTTTATCCGTTGCATCCGATGTCGAGGCGTCGATCAAGAAGCAGACAGACATTCCTGCTCAGGGATTGGGGCCGGCTCTTGAGGCCTTCGCGAAGGATCGAGATTTTCAGGTGGTGTACCGGTCTGAGGTCGTCGGTACGCTGCAAACACGCGGTGCGTCGGGCAACCTCACGCCAAAAGAGGCGCTAACACAGCTCCTTAGAGGCACCGACCTCACGTTCACCTTTCTCGATGATAAGACGGTGACGATCATACCGGTCCCTTCTACCTCCTCATCTGACGCATCCGGGGCGGCAGCCTCATCGCCCAGCGTTCAACCGCCCGCTCCAACCAATGGCGACGGGAAGACACAGGAGGGCAAAAGGGGATTCCTGGACCGGTTTCGCTTGGCTCAAGTGGATCAAGGAACACCTTCCAGCTCCTCTTTGGTAGAGAACAAAGCTGATCAGCCTTCTCAAAGGAAACCTGAGCAGTTGGAAGAAGTCATCGTCACTGCCCAGAAGCGCGAAGAGCGTCTCCAGGACGTCCCCGTACCGGTGACCGTGCTGAACGCAGATGAGCTTGCCGACACTAGTCAGGTGAACCTTCGAGACTACTACCTCACCGTGCCTGGCTTCAGTGTGACGCCAGGCTACAGCGCCACGCAAGACCTATCGATACGAGGGATTACGACCGGCGGCTTTTCAACGCCAACGGTCGGTGTTGTGATTGATGATGTTGCCTACGGAAATTCGACAGCGACCGAGACTAACATCGTGCCGGATGTTGATCCTGGGGATCTCGCACGTATTGAGGTGCTGCGTGGACCGCAAGGAACACTGTACGGCGCCAACAGCATGGGTGGCCTGATCAAGTATGTGACTATCGATCCTTCCACGGACGGTTATAGCGGCCGCGTGGAGATAGGGACTAGCGACGTCTATAACGGCGCGGAGCCAGGCTTCAATCTCCGCGGCTCGATCAACATCCCACTTAGCGATACCTTGGCTATTCGTTTGAGTGCGTTCAGACGTCAAGACCCGGGTTACATTGACAATCCCGTGCTCAATCTTAAAGGGGTCAACGAGGCGGAGGCCTATGGCAGTCGATTCTCCTTGCTATGGCGACCATTTGAGAATCTTTCCATAAAGTTGAGTGCATCGTACCAAGACACCAAACAGAACGGTGTCTCTGAGGTAGACAACTCAAGTGTTCCCGGCTATGTCGGTCCTCCGTTGGGGGAATTGCAGCAGAATTATATAGCCGGGGTCGGTGGATTCGACAAGACGATTCAGGCCTTTAACGCGAATGTGAATTACAAGATTGGTGGCATCGAGTTGACTTCGATCACTGGGTACAACATCAACAGACTGAACGATACATTGGATTACTCCTACTACCTCAGTCAGCAGACAGAGAGTCTCTTTGGGGTCAAAGCCACGCCGTACGCGGATTTTGCCAAAGGCGACGATCTGTCAGAGGAAATTCGACTTTCAGTGCCTATCGGGCAACGGTTAGAGTGGCTCGTTGGGGCGATCTACAGGCGTGAAGATTTGGATGACGACGATTGGACCTATGGATCCAATCCCACGACGGGACAAATACTGGGCGAATCTGTCAATTTTGGCTACGCCATCAATAGATACCAGGAATATGCGGCCTTCTCCGATTTGACTTACCATTTTACTGATCGGTTCGACTTGCAGATCGGCGGGCGGGAAACTCATATCAATGAAATTAACTATCCAGTGAGTGTCACGGGGCCTTTGACGGACTATTTCTATGGTGCCCCTTCGCCTTACGTCATACCTAGCTTGAAGTCGAGCAGCGATACCTTCACCTATCTGGCGACGCCTCGTTTCAAACTTTCGGATGACCTCATGGTGTACCTTAGACTAGCGTCCGGTTTTCGGCCTGGCGGCGCGAATCAAGTCGGTCTAGGCATCACACCCCAATACAATCCCGATAAAACCTACAACTACGAGTTGGGGGTGAAGGGTGATTTCCTCGATCACACGCTTTCTATCGATGCTTCGATCTATTACATCGATTGGAAGAACATCCAATTTGAGCTGCAGAATTCAGTGGGGTTCCCGTACACCGGAAATGGAGGGAATGCTAAGAGTGAAGGTGTGGAACTTGCGGCTACCGCAAAGCCATTGAGAGGGCTCACGATTTCGGGGTGGGTCGATTACGACGATGACGTTTTGACTCAGGCAGTGACAAATAGTCCGGATTATCTGCCGGATGGCGCCCGAGTTCCTAACACCAGCCGCTGGTCTGGAAATTTGTCTGTCAATCAGGAGTTTCCGTTGGGGAACGGTGCTACGGGATTTGCCGGGGCCGCCGCGCGGTATGTCGCCGACCGTCTGGGCCTTTTCGTACCTCCTGGCCCTCGGCAGGAGTATCCAAGCTACACGCGGACCGATTTACGCGCCGGCGTCAAATACGAGACCTGGACCGGGACCCTGTACGTCAACAATGCGGCCGATGTACGGGGAATTCTCAATGGCGGTATAGGGTATCTCTATCCCTATGCCTTTGTCGTCGTGCAGCCGCGCACCATCGGTGTGAGTCTCTCTAAGAGCTTCTGATGAAGAAGGAGAAACGGCGATGAAGCGACTTTTTGTACTCGTCGTTCTTGTGGCCATGGCGGTTGTAGCTCCTAACGGATGGACCGATTCACCGGGTCTTGCGGCCTCGCCCACTCGGCCGCTTCCGGGGGAAGTTTCGATTCCGAACAGTCGGCGCGTGGATTTCATCTCCAGGGTGAATGGCCACCGCTATTCCATCAGCATCGCGATGCCGTTCGAGCGCCCCACAGCCAAGGGCTACGGGGTTCTTTATGTGCTCGATGGCTATATGTATTTTGCGAGCGCGGCAGACGCTGTTCGCGCCCCAGACAAGGCGCCTGGCGTCGTGGTCGTGGGCATTGGCTATCCAGACGACGCGGCCTACGTGCAGACGGTCATGTCGCATCGCGGGCCGGTAGCAGCACTGTTCGACGGCCTACCGTCGTTTCGGATTTATCCCTATTTGGAGCGCATGTATGACCTGTCGTTGCCCACGAGTGAAGCGGCCCTCGCCGACATGCAACGGCAAGGATTCCCTAAGTACAAACATGACGATTTTGGTGGCTTGGACGACTTCCTTAAGACGATTGAAACCGAGATAAAGCCGCGTGTCGCCGCGCTCGCCCCGATAGATTCCGGGAATCAGGCAATCTTCGGGCACTCGTTCGGCGGATTCGCCGTGCTTCACGCGCTGTTTGTCGAGCCTAACGCCTTTCGCACCTTCATTATCGCGAGCCCGGCGATCTTTTGGGACAACAAGATCGTATTGGCCGACGAAGAAAAATTCGCGGCGGCCGTTAAGATCGGTCAGGCCAGTCCCCGGGTCCTCGTTGCTATTGGCGGCGAGGAAAGCACTCCGCCTGACCTGCCCGCCAGTTGGGCGATGGTCGAAAATGGCCGCGACTTAGTCACGTGGCTGAAAACTTTACATGGAAGCCCGAGCTACGTCGTCGAAGATTACGCGGTTTTCGACAAGATAGGTCATGTCTATACGCCTTGGCCGGCGCTGGCACGCGGGATCTCCTTCGCCTTCTCCGGTCGCCCCATTCGGGAGTTGAACAGGGGCCCCGGCGCAACGGCTCGGCCGAGTCAATGACCAAGGGAATGCGCAAGATCGTGTATCTCGCTTGGGTGAGCGCAATGCTAGTTGCGATTAGCTTCTGGCCGGCTGCGGCGATGCCGGACTCAAGCGACGCAACGCCACACAGCGCGAAGGAGACAGATCCCGCCCGAGGCGACCCGTCACCGAATCTAAGCCCACCAGCGTCGATGGAAGAGATCCAGATCCTTAGCCATGGGAATCGATTGAACGGCCTGATGTACCTGCCCGGAGGAACCGGCCCGCACGCAATCATCATCTTTCTGCACGGCTATCCCGGTGACGAGCGCAATCTCGATCTCGCGCAAGCGGTACGGCGTGCTGGGTACGCCGCGCTCTACTTTGACTATCGAGGCGATTTTGGGTCGGACGGCACCTTCTCCTTCACCCACAGCCTAGAAGACACCGCCACAGTGTTAGCCTGGACTCGCGCCCCCGAAAACGTCATGAAGTATCACATCGACCCCACGCGTATCGCGCTCGTGGGGCACAGCTTTGGCGGATGGCTCGCTCTCTTGGGAGTGGAGCATGAGCCGCCCGGCGTCTGCGTTGCCGCGCTCGCAGCATGGAATGTCGGATGGGCGGCCGCCCTTTTTCCTAAGCGGCCTGAGAAACGGACCGAGACGCTCCGCGACCTGCGCACAGAGACCGATATCAGCGGCGGGCCCATCCGAGCGAATGCTGATGATCTTCTCGATGAAATGACCGAACACGCAGCAGCGTGGAACTATTTGTTACATGTGAACGCTCTTAAGGGTCGGCCCCTGCTTTTGGTAGCGGCCACAAGAGATACACCGGACGAAGGCGTTGAAAGCCATGCACAGCTTGCAAAGTCGATTGGCAAAGCAGGCGGAAAGCTTGTGCGGATCGTAACCTTTGAGGACGACCATCCATTTTCATCGCACCGTATCGAGTTGGCGGACACGCTGGTGCATTGGCTGCGGAGAGACTGCGCCAAAGCACAGGCTGGCGCTGCAAATCCGAAATAGCAAGGGACCTGAGAGACCAAATTGCAGCTTGGCAATGCAGCTCGCCACTCGTTCAGTTCGCAGCGAACGCAGCCGTTGGCTACGACCAAAGACGTGGGACATCGTTGTATCTCGTGGCCCAGCGCATGTCGTCGCAGTGCTATATGTGTTCAATCGCAAACGTAACGGCGAGCATCAATCAAGTAAGGCGCGCGCGTGGACTGCGTGACTGACCGATTGACCTGCTATGCACAACACAGCTAGCGCTCGGATCAATATAACCGCTTTGCGCGATAACTTGGCCGTGGTGCGCAGGATATGTCCGCACAGTCGCATCCTGGCCATGGTCAAGGCCGATGCTTATGGACATGGACTGCTGCCTGTCGCAGCAGCTCTCGATGCGGCGGACGGGTTTGCCGTCGCACGTCTGCAAGAGGCGCTGGCCTTGCGCAGCGCGGGGATTGCAAAGCGCATCGTGCTTCTGGGGACGCTACTGGATGCGGCGGACTTGGTGGTGTGCTCAGAACGGCACATCGACGTGACTGCGCACGACGAGTCCTCGGTCTCCTCGATCGTCTCGCACGTGAAGGGCATGCCGCTTCGCGTGTGGCTGAAACTCGATTCGGGAATGCACCGGATTGGGCTCAATCTAGACGATTTTGTTGCGGCCGATCGCCTGCTTTCCGGGCATTCGGGGGTTCTCGAACTGATCCACATGAGCCACTTCAGTAGTCCAGGTCACGGATCGACGACGGTCATGGAACAGCAAGTGTCCCGTTTTTGGGCCTGCCACAAAGCGAGTTCCCCAGCAATGGTGAGTCTGGCGAACTCCGCTGCGCTGATCGCGATACCCGAAACACACGCGGACTGGGTACGTCCTGGGATTATGCTGCAGTGGACACGATGCTTTTATTGGGGTGCGGCTTTGCGAGTTGCGACTGAATGGTCTCAATGTCCGCCATATACCCCAATTTTTCGGCTTCAGGCGCTTGGGAGTGGGTGATCGCCTCGCGCAATGCTGCAAGACCATTCCCGAGCTCACTGAACTGCGCATTAACTTGATTGCCGTCGCCTAGCGTAATGATATTTTGGCCGGTCGCCTCGATCTTGATTCCATGAAACTTGGACATGGTGAACTCGCCAGGTCCTTCAATTTTGTCGATCCCTGCGGCGGTGATCCGATAGAAGTTCGTGGTTGACGGAATAAGCGTGCCACTGGGTGCCGTGAACGACTTCTCGACAGAGTCTTCTTCGACCCAACCCTGGCTTATCAGGTAGGTCAGATTGCTTTGCACTTCCTGTTGAGTGAGGTTGTGGGCAGCCTTGAGTTCCTGTTTAACGACACTGATTCTGACGGCCGAGCCTTTCTTTCCTCGGTTGCTTGTGGCGTTGGCGTTGCGATCATAAAAATATCGCAGCATGCGGCGACGAATCTCGTTGTTCGGTAGTGCTTCGTGCATCGGTTTCGCTTTGGCCATTGGCACGTTCCTTGATGAATGGCAGGGGGCCGTGCGTGTGGTCCGCGCGATCAGCGTGACCCCTCCTTGTCCCTGTCGCAATTATCATGACGGATTCGCCGGCGCTCAATGGGGCCGGGCCGTGCTGATCCGACTCCGATGGGCCGCTGCCAAACCCGTGAGGTGTGAGGCCTGCGGAATCACGCAGGCTGCTCTCGACGATGCCGTGGCTGAACCCACATGCCCCCGCGTTCCCGGGCATGCCGAACTCGTGAGGTCGACCCCTTCGAGGGTCCAAACCCGTCTCCCGTGGTTGGCACCCTTATTTAGCTTAGCCTTAAGCTAAACTGCCTTCTACCGCCTCCCCGCACTCTTTATATATGCACTCTCTGAATAAACCTCCCTTCCTGGGTATCGACTTCCCCGAAAATGACTCTAACTCTAACGGGGATCAATCGATCGGGGGCCCGCTTGGCGGTGGGGGACAAGAACGCACTGGTCGAGGACTTGGCCTCAAGGCACGGGGAACGCCTGCGCCGCTTTCTCAGGAGCCGCGTCCGCAACACCGCCGACATCCCCGACATAATCCAGGAGGTCTTCTTGCGCTTGCTGCGTGTCCCGAACCACGAATGCGTATTCCGCGCGATGGTGAACGGTGTTTCCACGGGATGGTGAACACGGATTCCACGACAACGTGAACAGTTTTCCACGGGATCGTGAACACTTGGGCGCGCTGCGTGGCGCGCTGTTC
>Ga0182024_10011017_pt1 | contig 18277 bp, 18 predicted proteins | sample P32metaG_FD_120480 | JGI IMG/M metagenome (GOLD analysis project Ga0182024, IMG submission 120480) | Permafrost microbial communities from Stordalen Mire, Sweden - P3-2 metaG (Illumina Assembly) | ecosystem: Environmental > Terrestrial > Soil > Wetlands > Permafrost | place: Sweden: Stordalen... | reverse complement strand
TTGGTTCCGTTGGCTCCGGCGTTTCCGGTCGCGCCTTTTTCACCGTTGGTTCCGTTGGCTCCGCTGGTTCCGTTGGTTCCGTTGGTGCCGTTGGCTCCGGCCGTTCCTGCTCCGGTTGCGCCTTTTTCACCGTTGGTTCCGTTGGCTCCAGCGCTTCCGTTGGTTCCGTTGGTTCCGTTGGCTCCAGCGCTTCCGTTGGTGCCGTTGGTTCCGTTGGCTCCCGCGGTGCCATGTTCACCGTTGGTTCCGTTGGCTCCAGCGCTTCCGTTGGTGCCGTTGGTTCCGTTTGCTCCGCTGGTGCCGTTGGTGCCGTTGGTGCCGTTGGCTCCGGCGGTGCCATGTTCACCGTTGGTGCCGTTGGCTCCGTTGGTTCCGTTGGTTCCGTTGGCTCCGTTGGTGCCGTTGGTGCCGTTGGCTCCAGCGCTTCCGTTGGCGTTGGTGCCGTTGGCTCCGTTGGTTCCGTTGGCTCCGGCGTTTCCGGTCGCGCCTTTTTCACCGTTGGTTCCGTTGGTGCCGTTGGCTCCGCTGGTTCCGTTGGTGCCGTTGGTGCCGTTGGCTCCGGCCGTTCCGGCTCCGGTTGCGCCTTTTTCACCGTTGGTTCCGTTGGCTCCAGCGCTTCCGTTGGTGCCGTTGGTTCCGTTGGCTCCAGCGCTTCCGTTGGTGCCGTTGGTTCCGTTTGCTCCCGCGGTGCCATGTTCACCGTTGGTTCCGTTGGCTCCAGCGCTTCCGTTGGTGCCGTTGGTTCCGTTTGCTCCGGCGGTGCCATGTTCACCGTTGGTGCCGTTGGCTCCGTTGGTGCCGTTGGTGCCGTTGGCTCCGTTGGTGCCGTTGGTGCCGTTGGCTCCAGCGCTTCCGTTGGCGTTGGTTCCGTTGGCTCCATTGGTTCCGTTGGTGCCGTTGGCTCCGTTGTTTCCGGTCGCGCCTCTTTCACCGGTCGCGCCTTTGGCTCCGGCGGTGCCGTTGGTTCCGTTGGCTCCGCTGGTGCCGCTGGTGCCGTTGGTTCCGTTGGCTCCGGCGGTGCCTTTTTCACCGTTGGTTCCGTTGGCTCCGTTGTTTCCGGTCGCGCCTTTGGCTCCGGCGGTGCCGTTGGTTCCGTTGGCTCCGTTGGTGCCGTTGGTGCCGTTGGCTCCGGCCGGGCCGGTCGCGCCGCCGCCGCTACCTTTGGCGCAGGTCAGGAGCGGACTCTCGTTGTATGTGTTAGCTGCCGTTTGTTTGAGCGGCGTGCTTTCTTTCTTTCCTGTCGAGCTTATGATCGCAAAATAGACTGGTTTGGTTTCAAGGTTCAAGTAGATCGGAGCCAGACCAGTGGCTGTGGATGTCTGGTTTGGCTGCGTGCCACTACTGGTGATCGTGGCAACCGACGTCACATTGAACGGATACGCGTTTGGCTGTTCGCTGTAGAAGTCGCCGCTGCCCGAGGGTCCGAAGTTTTTCCCGGTGATCGTGAGTTTTTCTCCCGCACACCCGGACGACGGAGTGATTTTTTCTATTAACGGGACTGATTCTGAGGCGAATGCCGCCTGGGCTCCGCCAAGAAAGACGAATAGGCCGAGCATGCTGGCGACTAGGCTTATACGCCCCGCCATTCCTCGCCTACGAGTTCGTGGTGCGGCAGTGCGCCGCACGGCTTCCCTGCGCTTACGCATTGGGTCTCCTCCTGGATATACGATGTGGACGTAGGACCGCCGTTGGCTACGTAATTCATCCCAGCGTAGCCTCACGCGGGCCTCCTAGCGGTTCTAAGCTACTACATCCAGCCGCAAGTGTCAAGCCGCCGAGATCCCAGGTTGGGTCCCGTAGAAACCCGGGCTCCCGCGGGCCATTTCGGGGGCGTCGCGGGGCCGTCGCGGCCCGTTTAGGGGCGTCGCGGCCGCGTCGCGGGCGTGTGGGGCGCGCGTCGCGGACAGGGCGGGGAGCGGCAGCTCGCGAACCAATGCGCTCGCGCCGGAGTCAACAGCGCTCGCGCGGCGATCTTGCGATCATGGCCCGTCCCATTGGAGGCGCCTCGGGCTCCGGGCTCCTCCGCCCACCGCGAGATCCGGCGTCGGAGCACCCCCAGCCAGGAACGGGTACCATGCGCGCATGCACATCGAACTTACCACTCTAAAAATCGCCCGTCCTGTCCGTGTCCGCGCTCGCCGCGGAGCCATCGCCGCGCTCACAGCGCTTGGGTGCGCAGCGCTGATAAGCGCCTGCGGGTCCTCCTCGACGACATCCACTCCGACGAGCACAGTCCACCTGAACACGCATCAAACCCAGGTAGCCATAGAAGACACCGTCTTCTCCGACCGCCACATCCACGCCAAAGTTACCTGCCCCGCGGAAGTGGTGCAGGAAAAGGGCGTAAGTTTCGTGTGCGTTGCCACGACTCCCGCGGGAGCCACAACACCTTTCCAGGTCACCCAGATGAACAACAAAGGCTACGTCGAATACAAGGCACAGTAGACCGAAGCCTCGCGGCCGGCTGATCGCCGCCGGCCGCGATCAGCCGCAGGTCACGATCTGGACGCGGTCGAGCTGATCGACGACCGTCAGGGGCGAGTCGGCAGCCCCAGGCACGCGTGGCACGAGCAGGGACCTCTTCAGCTCAAGCGCGGATGGCCCACCGGGGCCGAGAGCCCAGTCGAGATTTCCTTGCCGCGCCGCTGCCCTTGCGGCGCTCACGCGTGTACGCTGTGCTCATGACTGGCGAGGATAATCTGCTGATCATCATCCCAGCCTACAATGAGCAGGGACGAGTCGGTCAAGTCATCCGGGACGTCAGGAGCACCCTCCCAGGCGCGGATGTGCTCGTCATCGACGACGGGTCGGCCGACAACACGGCGGCCGAGGCGCTCCAGGCGGGCGCGATCTCGGTGTCGCTGCCGGTCAACTCGGGATACGGCGTCGCGCTGCAGACCGGATACAAATTCGGCGTTCGCAACGGATATGCAATCCTCGGTCAGATCGATGCCGACGGCCAGCACCGAGCAGAGTACCTCGCCGAGATGCTGAGGACGCTCGACGAGCAGGACGCCGACGTGATCGTCGGCTCGCGCTTTCTCGAGCGCGACGGCCACTACCGGCCGTCGCTCGCCCGTGCGCTGGGCATCGGACTGTTCGCGCGCATCGCGTCACTGATCACACACCAGCACATCTCCGATCCAACCTCCGGCTTCCAGCTCATGCGGATTGACGTGGCGCGCTTCTTCTGCTCGGAGGTGTACCCGACTGACTACCCCGACGCCGACATCCTGATCCTGCTTCATCGCACCGGCTATCGCGTGCGTGAGGTGCCGGTTCAGATGCGCCCCTCGCCAGGTCAGTCGATGCACTCTGGCCAGAGCGGCCCATATTACATGTACAAGATGTTACTCTCGATCTTCGTAACTCTGCTGCGGCCCGGAGCGAGGAACGCGCCATGATCAGCACAAACCTGCGGATCATCGCCATCGCCGGAAGCGTGGCGCTGCTGCTCTTCATCATCGAGCTCGTCCGCCGGCGCCGCCTCAAGGAGGAGTACTCGGTGCTGTGGGTGACCACCGCCGTCCTACTGCTCCTGCTCGCCGCCTGGGGAGGCTTGCTGCGAGACCTGACCACGGCCATCGGCGCGATCTCCCAAGCCAGCACGCTCTACTTCTTCGGCCTCATCTTTGTGATCTTCCTGCTCTTGCACTTCTCTGTGCGCGTGAGCGCCCTCGAGCGTCGAGTCATCCTGATGATCCAGGAGATCGCGCTTCTCGGCGAGCGCGGCAGACCACCGGCTGCCCACGCCGAGGATCTAGGTCCGACCGAGCGCGACGAGGAGACAAGCGCGTCGTGAAAGGATCAAGCTCGCCTTGCGCAGCCCACCTTGACTGCGGGATATGACCCCGAGCTAGGTAGTGTCATATCCTTGGCCGATGTCGAGGTTGGCCAGCGAGCACGCGATTCGAGAAATCCAATGCCTCCGGACCCGATGAAGGACGTCGCCGAGTCAGAGCCCGGGCACCGGGCCGAGCCAGCCGCCGGTCGCCCCCGGGAAGGGCTGACGATTGGAGACCGCGGGACGGATTGCCCGATCTGCGAGGAAGCCAGCGATCCGGCGGGAGTAGTCCATGGAAGCTTCAGCAAACGCGACTACCACATGCGTCGCTGTCCGGCCTGTCACTTTGTCTTCATCGTCGACCCCTGGCTGGATTTCGAGCTCATATACGACGACGCTTACTACGAAGGCCGGGGGGCAGACCCGAACGTCGACTATCGCTTCGAGTTCGAGCACCCTGATCGCACCACCCGGATCTACGAGTGGCAGGGCATCAGCGACGTCATCGACGAATACGTCGGCCGTCCAAGGGGCCTGCGCTGGTTGGACTACGGCTGCGGCAGTGGCGGCTTGGTCCGCTACCTGAATGAGAACACCTCAGTGGCTGCCTATGGCTTCGACACCAGCTCGATGGTCGAACAGGCGCGAGCGCGCGGCATCCCTATTCTCTCCGAGCACGATCTCGAGGAGCGGACTGAAACATTCGACGTCGTGACCGCAATCGAGGTGATCGAGCATTCGCTCGATCCACTGGCGATGTTGCGTCAGATCCGCAGGCTGCTCCGGCCAGGCGGACTGTTCTTCCTCACGACTGGTAACTCGCAGCCCCACGCTCACAAGCTGACCCGCTGGACATACGTTACCCCCGAGGTGCACATGTCCTACTTCGAGCCGCTCACCCTCGAAGTCGCCATGAGCAAGACAGGCTTTCGCCCAGAACGCAGGCCCAGAGGCCTGGCCTTCGATCGAATGCTGCGGTACAACGTGCTCTGCTACCTGAATATACGGAGGCGCAGTCGCCTGACCGATGCGCTGCCGGCAGCCGCCCTTGGCGCAGTCGTCGATCGCATCAGACGCCACAGCGAACAGCCTGTCGGCTGGGCGCAGTGAATCGGCACCAACGCCTTCGAGAGGGCCGGCCTACGCGGTTGTGACGAGCTCGATCCAGTCAAGCGGGCGCCCACACAGGCTCGTCGCGAGTTGTGGCGGCACCGTTATCAGTTCGCTCGGCGGGCTCTGCGGCTGTAGCGTGATCGCGGCGAGGGTGGTGAATTCTTCGTCGCCGCTACCCGGCGTGAGGTAGTCGGGCTGGGGGTAGGTGAACGTGAAAGTGTGCACACCGGCCGCCAGGAACACGTTGGCGAGGTGAAAGTAACTGTCGAAGCTCGACAGCTCGTTCTCGATCCTGCCCACGTGACGGCCGTCGACGCTCACGTCAAAGCCGCGGTCGAAGCCCCCATACAACCACAGTTCGTAGCTCTGGCTGGTTGTGACCGCGATGTGACCGACGGCCTGGCCAGGGGTGGTGGGCATCAGCGAGTGCCCTTCGACGTCGTGCTGCCACGCGCCGGGCCAAACGACATCGTCGCCCCGCACCGAAATCGGCGCTGGGCGCTGATAGGCGATGAGTTGTGCGTGCTGTTTGAGAGCCTGGCGGGCGAGGCTCTGTATCTGTGCGCATGGAGGGATCGCCACGGGGTCGACCGAGCACAGCGGCCCACTCGCTTGGTTCTGCGACGCGCCGCAGTATGGCAGCGTGTTCGATTCACCGAGGGGGATGTGCGCGAGGATCCTCCTCACTGGCTGCGCCGGGCGCTGCCAGAGCTGGTAGTAGCTGCCCTGCCAGACCAGCTGGTAGATCGAGGGTGGACGGCTTTCCGCCGGCGAGCGGCGGGTTACGATCGAGCGGTAGGTTTCAAGCGTCGAGAGCGGGAAGGAGTCGAGGTCGGCCCACGCGCCCTTGGTCAGGATCCCGCCGTTGCGGAGTTCCAGCGTGGCCGGGCGGTACTCGGCGGGCTCGACCGGAGCGCCACTACGCAGGAAGTGCCGGTCGGCATAGATTTCGTATTCGTTGATGAGCGTCGGCCCCTTGCCGGCAACGAGCTCGCCGATCTGCTGCAGCTCCGCCAGGCGTGGGCGCGGCGCAAGCGTGGCATCGTGATAGCCGAGCACGTTGGACCAGAGCACGCCGCCCGTGATGACGGCGATCACGACGCCACCCGCGACGCGGCTTCGGCCCCACAAGAGCGCCCCGCCCATCATCGCGGCCAGCGGCACCGCCGGCGAGGAGATCGCCAGGGTCTTGCCGACCACCCACGGCGAGGCGCCGTACAGGTACCCGGCCGCGCACGTGAACAGCGCCGCCGCCACGTACAGCGCGACGCCCGGACGACGGCGGCGAAAGCTCCACACCAGGGCGCCAAGGGCCGCCGCGCCGACCACAACGAGCAGCACGACCGTCGGCACCGTCGCCGGCCTGAAGCGAAAGTCATGGACCGGCCATATCCCGCCGAGCTGAAATGCGTTCAGGGGCCGAATGAGGTTGCCCAGTTCCGCCTCCCGGCCGCCCGGCGTTTCCGTGAAGGCCGTCTCGTAGGACAGCACCTCGCTGAGGATCACAAGGATCGGCAGCGAGAAGACGAGCGTGAGTCCCGCCAGCGAGACGACGGCGGTGGCGGCGCGCCGCAGGAGGTGCGCCGCGCGTGCCCGCCACAGCCACACCACGGCCACCAGGCCAAAGGGCACCATCACGTAGACGGCGCCCCCGGGCCCGAAGACGTCGATCACGGCGCCGGCCGCCAGCGCCAGCGGGAGGACCGCGCGTGGACGGAAGTCTCGCCGCGGGAGCACATCGGCGGCGAGGGCGACCGTGAGCACCAGCAGGAACGCGAGCGTCAGCTCCTTGATACCCCCCCAAAGGCTGTACCCGTAGAGCAGCGCCGAAAGCGCACCGATCGAGGCGGCCAGCGCGCGCAGGCGAGCCGACGCGATCACCGGGGCGAGCAGCGCGTACCCGCACAGCGCAACCATCGCGGCGCAGAACGCGAGATACGGCTGAAACACCCATGCGGCGTCAATGTCGACGAGCGCCCGCCCCACCCCGAGCGCGACGAACGCGCCGAGTGGATACCCGGTGCCTATATTCGTCTGCAGGAGCAGGGCGTAGGTCGACGGGGGCAGGTTTGCCACCGCTCGCGCATGCGACATCACCTGATCGGTGAATCCAAGCCACGTGGCCGTGTCGTCGAGCTTGATGAATCCCGTGAAGGTCGCTTCGCCGGAGAGCAGGACGGGCGCCCCGTATGCGAGCAGCACTCCGAGCGCCGCCAGCAGCGCCCAGGGATCGATCCGGCGCGAGCGCCCGTGGCGCACGAGGCCGATCACCAGGCCGATCACCGCCAGGGCGGCCACGATCGGCGCCGCTGCAGGCGCCGTCGCCGACCAGGAGGTGACGATCGCGCCGATCACGATTACGCCGGCGAGACCCGTCGGGACCAGCAGCACCCCCGGCATCCGCCGACCTGACGCCTCCTCCGCCAGCAAGCCGAGGCCGTACGCAGCCAAACCGAGGGCGACCGGGAACAGGACCCAGGCATGCAGCAAGGCGAGCAAGCGTTAGCCGCCCGACGATGTCGTCAGGCCGATGACGGCCCATCGGGCGCGAGGACGGCAGCAAGCAGCGCAAAACCACCCATGCGCGCCCCTACCGATCCCCCAAGTGGACACCTCACCCCGGCGCAGGGCCATCCCGGTGGATGTGGGGATGGAGGCGTCGCCGCCACTGATCACAGCACCAGTGCTCATGGTGTCGGGCCGTCCGGCGGTACAAGATAGCCGATCTAGGAGATAAGCATCTCCGCTTCCCGATCTCGCACTCAGCTCGTGTGCAGCCGGCCTGCGAGCTGCACTCGACTGTGGAGCTCGCGGCTGCCGCATGCGCCTTCGACCTGCCAGACTACGGCCGAGATGAACGACAGTGAGCACAGCATCCGCTACCTCGCGGCGACGGCGCAGCTCGCCGAGGCGATGGATCCGCACCAGATCGATGAGATGGCGGTTGGACTTGCGGCGATCCGCTCGCGGGGCGGACGCCTGTTCGTGCTGGGGGTGGGAGGCGGTGCCGGCCACGCCTCGCACGCCGTCAACGATTTTCGCAAGCTCTGCAACGTCGAGACCTACGCACCCACCGACAATGTCTCCGAGCTCACGGCGCGCACGAACGACGATGGCTGGGAGAGCGCGTTCACGGGGTGGCTCGAGGTCTCTCGCCTGAGCGGAGACGATGGCCTGCTGGTGTTCTCGGTGGGCGGTGGATCGCGCGAGCGTGGCGTCTCGGTCAACCTCGTGAATGCGATCGAGCGTGCACGCGAGCTCGGCGCGTCGATCTTCGGTGTGGTCGGTGCCCCGGGCGGGACGCTCGCGGAGCTGGCGGACGTCGCGATCCTGATCGAGCCCCCGGCATCGCTGCGCACACCTCTGGTCGAGGCCTTCCAGGCGGTCGTGTGGCACGCGTTGGTCTCACACCCCGAGCTGGCCGTCAAACAGGGCCACTGGGAGTCACTGAGCGGCGTCAATCCGTGAGCGGCCGGCCGGCCGCGTTCATCGATCGAGACGGGACGCTCAACGAGTTCGTGTCCGATCCCGACTCCGGCCTCCCGGAGTCGCCACTGAGGGTCGAGGACGTGCGCCTGATCGAGGGCGCGGGGAGGGCGGCCAGAGAGCTCGCGAAGGCGGGGTTCGCCCTCGTGTGCGTGTCCAACCAGCCGGCAGCGGCCAAGGGTAAGGTCTCACTCGAGCAGCTGCTCGCCGTTCACGAGCGCGTCCTTGAGCTGCTGGGAGAGGAGGGGGTGAATCTCGACGCCTTCCGCCTGTGCTTGCACCATCCCCAGGGCGTCGTGCCGGAGCTCTCTGGACCGTGCGCTTGCCGCAAGCCGGCTCCGGGGATGCTCCTGGACGCCGCGCAGGAGCTGGGCCTTGAGCTGGCGAGCTCGTGGATGCTCGGCGACACCGACTCCGACGTGGTGGCCGCACACGCCGCGGGTGCTCGCGCGGTGCTGATCGAGCATCCGGGCAGCGCCCACAAGCGCACCGGCGAGGCGAACCCCGACCTGCTCGCCTCGAGCCTCGCCGACGGGGTCGCGCAGCTTCTCGCGTCCGGTATCGTGGGGAGATAGTGCTCGATCAGATATCCACACGAATCTTCGCCGACGGAGCCGATCTCGACGGCATCATTGCCTTGGCGGCCAATCCCCGGATCGCGGGGTTCACGACGAACCCGACGCTGATGTGGAAGGCCGGGCTGACCGACTACGCCGATTTCGCCCAGCGCCTGCTCGAGCGGATCACCGAGCACCCGATCTCCTTCGAGGTGTTCGCCGACGACGCCGATGAGATGCGCCGTCAGGCCCGCCTCATCTCCTCTTGGGGCGAGAACGTCTACGTCAAGATCCCCGTGACCACGACCAAGGGCGAGTCGATGGCGCAACTCGTGCGCGAACTCTCCGAGGACGGGGTGAAGGTCAACGTGACCGCGCTGTTCACGACCGCTCAGGTCGAGCTGATAACCGAGGCGGTGAAGGACGGCGCTGCCTCGTACATCTCGGTCTTCGCCGGGCGCATCGCCGACGCCGGCATCGACCCCGTGCCGATCATGGCCCGCTCTGTTGAGATCATGGTCGGGGCTCCGCGCGCGGAGCTCATCTGGGCCTCCCCGCGAGAGATCCTGAACCTGGTGCAGGCCGACCAGGTGGGTTGCCACATCATCACGATCACCCACGATCTGCTGAAGAAGCTCGACTGCCTGGGAAAGAGCCTCGAGCAGTACTCGCTGGAGACGGTGCAGATGTTCCACGGCGACGCGGTGGCCGCGGGCTTCACCCTGTAGCGATGAGATGCATCTGCTCAGGGGGACGACCCCACAGCCCACGCGCGCGCGGACCGGTTCGATGAAGCGCGCCTGCATCACCGGCGGCGCCGGGTTCATCGGCAGCAACCTCACCGACCGGCTGAGCGCGAACGGCGTGGAGGTCGTGATCTTCGACGACTTCCGCACCGGACGGCGCGAGTTCGTCGCCGAGGCGCTCGGTCGTCCCGGCGTGAGCCTCGTGGAGGGCGACGTGCTCGACGTGGCCCTCCTGCAGGAGGCCTTCGAGGGCTGCGACTGGGTCTTTCACCTGCAGGCCAACGCCGACGTGCGCCGGGGCCTTGATCATCCCCGACGCGACCTCGAGCAGAACACGATCGCCACCTCGAACGTTCTGGAGGCGATGCGTGCCAACGGGGTGAGCCGGATCATGTTCTCCTCGACCGGGTCGGTGTACGGCGAGCCCGAGCTGTTCCCGACCCCCGAGGACGCCCCCTTCCCGGTCCAGACCTCCCTGTACGCCGCCTCCAAGCTGGCGGGCGAGGGCCTGATCGAGGCATACGCCGCGGGCTACGGCTTCACCGGGCTGATCTGCCGCTTCGTCTCGATCCTGGGCGAGCGCTACACGCACGGGCACGTGTTCGACTTCTTCTGCGCGCTCAAGCGCGATCCGACACGCCTGCGGGTGCTCGGGGACGGCCGCCAGGAGAAGTCCTACCTGTATATCGGAGACTGCATCTCGGCGATCCTCACCGCGGCCGAGCATCATCACGACGAGCCGGGCGCGCACATATACAACCTGGGAACCGAGGAGACCGTCGTCGTCGACGACTCGGTCAAGATCATCACCGAGCACCTCGCGCTCTCCCCCGACATCGAGCACACCGGCGGACGCCGCGGCTGGACGGGCGACAGTCCGCTGATCCTGCTTGACACCGCGCGCATCCGCGAGCTCGGGTGGCAGCCCACGCTCACGATCGAGCAGGCCATCGCGCGCACCCTGGAGTGGTTGGATTCAAGCGACTACGCTTGGCGCGAGCAACTGGTGGGCGGAGTCCCGTCATGAGCGAGGAGCAGACACAATGAGCGTGATCTCCAGCCGTGCCCCGCTTCGGATCTCACTCGGTGGCGGTGGAACCGACCTGCCCTCCTACTACCGCGAGCACGGCGGATTCCTCGTGTCGGGCGCGATCGACAAGTACGTCTACATGCTCACCCACACCGCCTTCCAGCGCCGCTACCGCATGAAGTACTCAGAGCTCGAGGAGGTCGACGAGATCGGCGAGATCCGCCACCCGATCCTGCGGGAGACCCTGCTGCGCCACTGGCGCGGCAACCCCCTGGAGATCGCCTCGGTGGCCGACGTGCCCGCCGGCACCGGCATGGGATCCTCGGGCGCCTACACCGTCTGCCTGCTCAAGGGCCTGGCCCACGCGCGGCGGACCTCGATCACTCCGGGGGATCTCGCCGAGGCGGCATGCGAGATAGAGATGGAGGTGCTGCACGAGCCGGTGGGCAAGCAGGACCCCTACGTGTCCGCGCACGGCGGCATCTGCGCCTACACGTTCCATCCGGACGGCGCCGTCGATGTCGAGCCGCTCGAGCTCGACCCGGGCGTGCTCAGGCGGCTACGCGATCAGCTGCTGCTGTTCTACACCGGTGAGGCGCGTTCGGCCTCGACGGTGCTGGCCGATCAGGATGAGCGCTCCAAGGCCGGCGACGAGCAGATGATCGAGAACCTGCACCGCACCAAGGAGCTGGGGCTGCGCAGCTGCGAGCTGCTCAGGACGGGGGAGCTCGAGGCCTACGCCGAACTCATGCACGAGCACTGGGAACACAAGCGCCGCCGCTCGCCGGGGATGACCGACGAGCACATCGACGGGCTCTACACACTCGCGCGTCGCAGCGGTGTGCTCGGCGGCAAGTTGGTGGGCGCCGGCGGGGGCGGGTTCCTGCTCGTCTACGCCCCCCGGCCAGAGGACACCAGGCAGGCGATGGCCGCGGCGGGGGCGTCCGAGCTCACGTTCGACTTCGAGTTCAATGGCGCCTATGCCAGCGAGTACAGGTGAGCGGCCTGCGCGTGGCCATCGTCGGCTGCGGTCTGATCGGAGCCAAGCGGGCGGCGGCGCTGACGCCGGATGACGAGCTGCTCGCCTGCTACGACGTTCACGGGCAGGCGGCTCGGGACCTTTCCGAGCGCTACGCGGCCACGGCGTGCGCGACCCTCGAGGAGCTGCTCGCGACCGGGCCCGATGTCGTCGTCGTGGCCACCGTCCACGATCAGCTCGCGGGGCTCGCCGAACGGGCGCTGGCGGCGGGGGCGCACGTGCTCGTGGAGAAGCCGGCGGGCGTGTCCGCCGCGCAGATAGACGGCCTGATCGAGTGCCAGCGCGTCAGCGGACGCCTCGTCAAGGTGGGGTTCAACCACCGCTTTCACCCCGGGATCGCGCGTGCCGCGGAGGAGGTCCACTCCGGGCGCCATGGAGAGCTCATGTACCTGCGCGCACGCTACGGGCACGGTGGACGTGTCGGCTACGACCGCGAGTGGCGCGCCGAGCCGGCCCGCTCGGGCGGGGGCGAGCTGATCGATCAGGGCATGCACCTGCTCGACATGAGCCACTGGCTGGCCGGCCCGCTTGCGCTTCACTCGGCGTTGCTGCGCACCCACTTCTGGGACACGGCGGTCGAGGACAACGCGGCGCTGATCCTGGGCGAGGCACAATCGCGCACCGATCCCTGGGCGATGCTGCACGTGAGCTGGACGGAGTGGAAGAACCTGTTCTCGCTCGAGATCTACTGCCGAACCGCCAAGATCCAGGTCGATGGGCTGGTCCGCTCCTACGGACCTCAGCGCCTGCGGATCTACCGGATGGGACCCGAGCTGGGGCCACCTGAGATGCAGGAGATCTCCTACCCGAACGAGGACCGCTCGTGGGAGCGGGAGTGGGTGAGCTTCGGCGAGGCGATCGAGGTCGGCGACGAGGGCCTTCTGAACGGCGACCTGAACGATGCCCGCTACGCCTGGGAGCAGATCGAGGCGGCTTATGCGGCCGGTCCCTACGCGCGGATGCGCGAGGCGGTGCCAGGTTGAGTCGCCGGCGCGTCCTCATCACGGGAGGCTCGCGGGGAATTGGCCGCGCAGCCGCGGGCGCGCTGGCCGAGCGCGGCTGGCGCGTGGCGCTGCTCGCGCGCGATGAGCACGCGCTCGAGTCGGCTCGCGGCGAGCTTGTGGGCGAGGGTCACGAGGCGTTCGCGATGGACGTGGCGGACGAGACCGCCTGGGAGCGGCTCACCCAGCGTCTGGGCGACGTGGAGGGTCTCGTGTGCGCGGCCGCCGTGCTCGATCCCGTGGGTCCGATCGGCAGCTACGCGGTGGCGGACTTCCACCGTACGCTGGAGATCAACGTGATCGGCACGCTGCTGGCGATCCGGGCATGCCTGCCGGGGCTGCGCGCGTCCGGCGGTGCCGTCGTGACCTTCAGCGGCGGCGGAGCGACGGCGCCGCTGCCGCGGTTCGACGCCTACGCGGCATCGAAGGCGGCCGTGGTCCGTCTCAGCGAGAACATCGCCGTCGAGCTGGCCGACCAGGGCGTGCGGATCAACTGCGTCGCCCCCGGCTTCGTCGCGACCGGCATCCACCAGAGCACGCTCGCGGCCGGCCCCGAGCTCGCGGGCGCCGATTACTTCGAGCAGACCCGCGCCGAGCTGGAGCGTGGAGGCGTGCCGGCGAGCGAGGCGGCCGAGCTGGTCTGCCAGTTGCTGGAGGACGATGCCGACGCGCCCTTCACGGGCAAGCTGATCTCCGCACAGTGGGATGCGTGGCGCGAGCCGAGCTTCCGCCGCAGGCTCGCCGACGAGCGCGACCTGGCGACGCTGCGGCGGATCGACGACCATCTCTTCACGGCGATCGGGGAGCGGGCGAGCACATGAGCGAGCCATTCGCCAGCCATGCGTCGTCTGAGCCCCGGGTCAACTGGTCGGAGGATCTGGAGGAGCTTCACGAGGAGAGCAGCCGCACGCACTTCATCGATGTGTGGACACGCCGAGCGATCCTTGCGCGGGTCGGCCACTTGCCTGAGAAACCGACCGTGATCGACATCGGCTGCTCCACCGGCTATCTGCTCGAGGATCTGCGCCGCGTTATCCCCGACGCGAGCCTGATCGGTGTGGACCTCGTGGCGGGAGGGCTGCGCAAGGCCCACGAGCACGTGCCGGATGCAGAGCTGCTGCTGGCCGACGCCTGCGCGCTGCCGCTGCAGGATGCGAGCGTGGACGCCGCCGTGAGCGCCAACCTGCTTGAGCACGTGCCCGACGACGAGCGAGCGCTCGCAGAGACCGTCCGGATCCTGCGCCCCGGCGCCCGCGCGGTGATCGTCGTGCCCATGGGTCCGGGCAACTACGACTACTATGACCGCTTTCTCGGTCACGAGCGTCGCTACGCTAGGGGGGAGCTCGCGCGCAAGGCGAGTGCGGCGGGATTCCAGGTGTTGGAGGACATCCACCTGGGAACGCTCGTGTACCCCGCGTTCTGGGCTGTGAAGCAGAGTAACCGTCGCCGTTATGAACACCTCCAAGGAGAAGCGCTCGAAGCGAGGGTTAGAAGGGACATAGAGCGCACGAAGGACTCTGCGCTGGGGCACTTCGCCTGTCGGGTCGAGGAGCAGTTGCTCGCGCGCGGCGTGAAGCTACCGTTCGGGGCCCGCGGTTTGACAGTACTCGCCCGCCCGCGCGAGCTCCCGTGAGCGCGCCTGTGCAGCCGGGAGGTTCAGCTCGCGAGCCGGACGGCTCGACTGAGGGAATGCTGAGCATCGTCATTCCGGCCTACAACGAGCAGGACAACATACGTCGCGTGTACGAGCGCCTTAGCGGGATCATGGGACAGCTCGATCTGGAGTGGGAGCTTATCTTCAGCGTCGATCCCTGCACGGACCAAACGGAGGAGCTGATTCGTGAGCTGTGCGACCAGGATGCGCGCGTGAAGATGCTGCGCTTCTCGCGCAGGTTCGGTCAGCCGATGGCGACGATCGCCGGCCTTGAGGCTGCGCGCGGCGACGCGGTGGTGGTGATCGACTGCGACCTACAGGATCCTCCTGAGCTGATCCCTGAGCTGCTTGCGCGCTGGCGCGAGGGGTACGACGTGGTGTATGCGCAACGGCGGACCCGGGCGGGAGAGACGATTCCCAAGCGCATCGTCGCGGCCCTTGGTTACAGGTTGATCAAGCGTATAGCGGACGTCGAGATACCCCCGAACACCGGCGACTTCCGCCTGATGAGTCGCCGGGTTGTCGACAACGTAGTGTCACTGCAGGAGAGCCACGGCTTCCTGCGCGGGCTGGTCGGGCTGGTCGGGTTTCCCCAGGCGAGCGTCCCCTACGACCGCGATCCGAGGGCGGCGGGGACGAGCAAGTACAACCGCTTCTGGGGTTCGTTGGTGATCGGTCTGAACGGAGTTGTCGGCTTCTCGCGCTACCCGCTCCAGCTGATCTCGATCATGGGATTCGCTATATCCGGGCTCGCCTTCCTGGTGGCGCTCGTGTACCTCGGGCTGAAGCTCGGTGGCCTGAACTTTCCCGTTGGCAATCCCACGATCGTGATAGTCGTGGCCTTCTTCAGCGGCATCCAGCTGCTGTCGCTCGGCGTGATCGGCGAGTACGTCGGGCGGATCTACGACGAATCGCGCAATCGGCCCAAGTACATACTCGAGTCCCGTTACGGCTGGGACGATTAGCGGGTGAGCGATTTCCGTCCCCAGACGGACGAGTTGCCGCCCGTCTGCATCCTGGCCGGAGGGCTCGGCACACGACTCCGGGAGCGCGTGCGCGATACGCCCAAGCCGCTGATCGAGGTGGCGGGCGAGCCGTTCCTGATGCACCAGCTGCGTCTGCTCGCGGGGCACGGCGCCCACGAGGTAGTGCTGTGCGTCGGCTACCGCGGTGAGCAGATCAAGGCGCGGATCGGGAGTGAGCGCTTCGGGATGGACATCGGCTACAGCTTCGACGCGGTCCCTGGGCTGGACGGCACGCTGGGCGCCATCCGACGCGCGCTGCCGATGCTGGGCGAGCGCTTTCTGGTCCTCTACGGCGATACCTACCTGCGGATCGACTATTGCGCCGTAGCTCGGCGCTGGCGTGAGAGCGGTCTGCCGGCCGTGATGACCGTGTTGCGCAATGACGGTTGCTGGGACACGTCGAACGTAGTTTACCGCGACGGCATGGTGCTCCGCTATGACAAGCGCTCACCCACGCCCGAGATGCGCTGGATCGATTATGGTCTCGGCGGTCTCACTGCGCGCGTTCTCGACCGGGTGCCGGCCTCGGAGAACGATGTGGCCGTGCTATATGAACAGCTAGCAGAGAGAGGCGAGTTGCTGGGATTCGAGGCGAGCGAGCGTTTTTACGAGATCGGCACTGCGCGGGCGCTCCTTGAGACCGAGGCGTTCCTCGCCGATCGGGCAGCCGACTCGTGATCACGTGAGGCTCTTCCTAGGCTTGAGAGCTGAAGGACCATTTTTTCTAGGCGCGACGTGAGAGAGATCGGAACACCTCCACATACGGCGAGTACGCCAGGCCTCGTTCGCGCGCTGCGCGCGCCAGACCCGGGCATACTCGGGCAGGGACTCCGCTTCGCCATGGCCGGGGGCACGGTGGCGCTCGTTTATCTGACCACCACCACCGTGCTCGCCGAGGTATTCGGGATGCCCTTTCAGGCGGCACTGGCGATCGGTTTCTCGGTGGGGATCATAGTCCACTTCACCCTCCAGCGGCTGTTCGTCTGGACCCATCGCGAGGAGTTCGCACTGCCTCTGCACCACCAGGTCGGTCGCTACCTGGCCCTCGCCGCCGCGCAGTACGGCGTGACCGCCGCTTCGACCTCGTTGCTGCCGTCGGCCCTGAATTTGTCCACCGAGGTCGTCTATCTCGCGACGGTGGCCGTCGTCCTCAGCACGAACTTCCTGGTGTTTCGCCACGGCATATTTCACGCCAAGCCGGCTGTCCCCGAGCCCGATCAAGAGAAGCCCGCCTTCGAGGGTGATCGCCCTCAGAGCTCCGTCGAGCAGCCGATGCGCTGAGCCCGTTACGGCTCTGTCAGGACGCCTCTTCCCATGACTGACCATTCGGGGAGATGCTGACTTCGATCGAGTGCTGACCTTGCTCGGATGGGCTCGCTCCATAGCGCAGTTCGCAGGTGGCGATCGTTTCGCCCGTTTTCACGCATGTTGCGCCGACAACGCTGGCGTCCGCTTCGTCGAGCCGTTGAGCGACGTTCACGTCGAGGTTCGCCATGTCGAGCAGCGTCTTATGCGCGCCGCTTGATCCGCAGCCCGCGAGTGGCGCCGCGAGCGCGAGCATTGCGAGCGGGGCAAGAAGGCTTATGAACGTGCGATGCGCGATCATCGCGGCGACACTACCCTGCCTAGCGAGTTTCGCCAACCCTTCCGAGTGAACTTAGTCGTGAGTTGGAAGGAATGGCTGGGTGTGGCGCTGGGTGTGGCCGCGAATTCCCTCGTCATCAACGACGATGGCGTCGCATCGTGTTGGCCGCCAAGCTCGCCGACCGGGCCCACTCTAAGGAATGGAGCTATGAGCGCCTCATGCGGGCGCTACTGGCGACCGAGCGGTCCTCCCGGGAGGCGCGGCGGTGAGGGCCGCACGCGCGGAGTGCGGTTCACCAGCGGTTGTCAGGAGCGACGATGAGAATCCGCTTATCGAGGCAGCTTTTAGAGGCAGATCGGCGTAAGATGGCGGATTCTAAGGGGAGTCTTCGCGGGAAGCTCGCGCTCCCGCCAAGGCTTTCGCCCTGACAACTTGCCTTCGTAGCTCAGCGGACAGAGCAAGGTCCTTAACCCACCTATGTCGCGGGTTCGAGTCCCGCCGGGGGCACTGGAGCGAATGACAGGCTATGAGGCTCCGAACCTCGTTTCGCCGGGCGGAGGCCGAGGCGCGCTGGGAGCACATCGTCACGGGCCATCCGGCCATGGCGGCCTTGAGATGGCCGTTCAAGCGCGCGCCTGGAAACACCGATGAGGTGGAGAAAGGCAACAGTTCAAGCTACGTTGGCTCTGTTGCATCGAGCGACTATCGTGGCTAAGCCCACCACGACTCACGCTACGGATCATCGAAAGGATTCCCGAAGATGACCTGGCTCACCTATTTCGTCCATTTCCTCGAACATCTCTTTCACGCCGCCCCAAAACCTGGCGGAGGCACCACCGAGTAGGCCGTCTGGCGCTCCCTCACCCCCGGCGCGACCATGTATGTCATGGTTTGCGCAAATACCCCTCAGGCGATCTGACCGGCGGCGAAAGGAGCTGAGACGGTGCTGAGCCTCATCGGCCTCAACGAAGTCAAGGCGCACGTCGGGCGGGAGCTCGGCGTGAGCGACTGGCGGCTGGTCACCCCGGAGAACCTCGACGCGTTCGCGCGGGTGACTGGCGAGGAGCAGTTCGTCAACGTCGACGTCGGGTGCTGCCCGAGCGCGACCGCGTGAGTTCGGTCCTTCCTCGCGGAGCCCGGGGCCGGCTGTCGACGCCTGTGCTCATCGACGTCGCAATCGCGACGCTCGCCGTTCTGCTGATCGCCTCGCCGCTGCTATTCACCAGCGACGGATTTGCCCCCGACTTCACCAATGCC
>Ga0182024_10011016_pt1 | contig 18280 bp, 18 predicted proteins | sample P32metaG_FD_120480 | JGI IMG/M metagenome (GOLD analysis project Ga0182024, IMG submission 120480) | Permafrost microbial communities from Stordalen Mire, Sweden - P3-2 metaG (Illumina Assembly) | ecosystem: Environmental > Terrestrial > Soil > Wetlands > Permafrost | place: Sweden: Stordalen... | reverse complement strand
TTTTTTGGACGCGAACGGACGAGGAGATTAGAAAAAAACTCTTTCATGAGTGCTATGTGAGCGGGGTTCGGAAGATGCACGACAAACTGAAGCCAGAGGAAGAAGACCTGAGAGCGACAGCTGGAGATTAGTTGCGTGATACGGGCAGTAGTGAAATGGAGTTATGTAAAAGGCGCAAGTGGCTTGGGCAAGGCGAAGGCGCACATAAACTACATCCAGTTTCGAGAAGGAGAGGACCGGGGAAGAGGGCCGCGGGAGTTTTTCAATGAAGACAAAGGGCACGTCCTGGGGCGGGACATAAAAGAAAGGCTAGACGAGCTGGAGCAAAGAGGCGTCCAGGTGCATAAGTTCATTTTGTCGCCAGGGATAGAGAACGTGGAGATGCGAGAGTACACGCGGGAAATGATGGACAACCTTTCGCGATCGAAAGGGCTCGATCTGGAATGGTATGCTACCGAGAATCTTAGTGGGTCGATCTGGTGAACAGAAGTAGTGGCAAGCTCCAAACTGGAAAGACCATCATGAAAAGATTACCAATCGAAACCACCCAGCTGAGGCTGGTTCAGCCTGATCGGTGGCAACCTGTACGTGATGATTTCAACTTTTGCAGGCTCGCATTTTTTGTTGCTGGTGACAAAGTAGCGCTTAGATTCAGGGACATAGAACAAAAATACATCGTCGAAACCAATGGTCAAAAGTTTGAGGCTCTATGGGAAGTACGCCACGACTCCAAATTAGGATTGCCTGGCGGCTTTGACAGAGACGTTTGGTTAGGTATTTAGAGATCGTTACCGAACTTACGGGCGGACGCAAACGTATACCGGATCGGATTGAAATAGGCTCATTTAGCGAGTTTCTGAAACGTATTGGTAAACGTTCAGACGGCGGCAGAGACATCGCTATGTTAAAACAAGCGATTGAAAGACTTGCTACAACGGGTTGCATCAGCAAACGTTCTTACAATTGCCCCGCCGATGGTGGCTATCAGAATCGTGGAAAAGTCTTCCACTTACTCTCTGATTGGGGCTTCAAAGGTGAGCCTAAACCAGATGGAACCATCCATGAAACCAACTGGATTAGCCTTGCTGAGCATGTTCGGAAAAATCTTGAGAGTGGATACATTTCGCTGATTGATGTTCGGTTCGTACGCACGCTGAAAGGCGATATAACTAAGCAACTCTATCCGTTTTTGTCCTATCGCTTTTGGCTGGCCTTACAGCACGGTCGCGATTCTTACCGAGCGCATTGGGAAGATTTGAGAGACTACCTAGCGGCATCGGTTGGGACAAACTTTCCAGAGCAAAACAAAGACTCAAGCAAGGTCTGCAAGAGCTTAAGGATTCCGAATATGTCGACAAGTCTTCAGATTGGGATGGAGAGTTTTTTATCTTCCGCGCGGGTGACAAGTTCATTGACGAGCTACGTAACCGGCTGGATGCAAAGGAGCAATATCAGTCGTGGATTCACGGGAAACGTTCTAATCATCAATTGACGTTGTTCCCGACTCTTGAGTACGAAATCCCGGAGCCCTTGCCTGATTTGGGCGATGAACGCGAATCTATTTTGACCAGACAAGCCATGCGGATAGCCTTTCTAGGCGAGAGACCTAACCTAGAGTTATTACGGCCACATGGTTGGACAGAGGACGACCTACTCTCGCTCGCTTCAACCTTTAAGCAAAAGCCGATTCCAACGGTTCACGGCTGACCATAGATGAAAAGTCCGTGTGTCCACGACATGCTCAGGGTAGTTGCAAAGCCCGTGAATCCACGGCCGACGATCCGTGAGTCCACGGCCGATTTCCCGTGAATCCACGGCCTTAACTCCAGCTAAGGCGCTTGTCTCACGATCATGCAGCAACCGTCTTGGGCACAGCCGCTGGAGCTGGGGCATATTAGGCAAAGTGCAATTGGCACTGGTACTTCACCTGATGTTTATAAATCCGACTTCATTGGCGACTTAGAATTCATCAAGGAAAAGCTGCTTGCCAATCATCCTGGGGTCTGCAATACAGTGGATGCGACTCTTCAGTGCCTGGATGCCTGGATGCGATCCCTTGTGGGCAACTCTTCATCTTCATTGTGTTTCGGCTAGTGGCTTCCATTCTCCAGTAGAAAGGGCAAGCGCCTTTAGCCTGATTTGTGTGCAAAATGGGCACTGAGGAGCGATGTGCCATCGGTGACAGGTGGCACAAACCACTGGTTGCTTAGCCGCGTCTTTCTCCTTTCCTCCCTCCATGGAGGGCTGGATCCATGCGGCGGCTTCACTCAAGTCAAACGGCTTTTTCAGTTCGCGATATACAGACATCAAACTTTTAATCGTCCATCGCGTCTCCGGATGCGTGGCACCAAATACTCGAAAAAGAATGGCCAGCGCCTTCTTCAGCATCAATTCCGCTTCGCTGAACTTGCCCTCTGCGCACAGTGCCCCCGCCAGATTGTTGAGACCCATGGCAATTTCCGGATGCTCTTCACCCAGGGTCTCAGTCTTCTTGTTTAGAGAATCTCTGTAGTACCCCTCTGCTTCAGCAAATTTATCTTGCATCAGACAGAGGTCGCCCAGTCCATCCAGGCAAATGCTGATTGCCAGGGGAGCTTCCGAGTCATCAGCACTCTTTAGCGCCAACCCCCAAAATCGTTCTGCAATCGGGTAATTCCCTTGCAAAACAGCCTCTACTGCGTTGGTTTTATATTGCTCCCACTTCATTTGGGCCGTCCCCAGAAGATGCTGCTGCTCCTCGGTTTCCTCAATCGGTAGCGCACCTACAAGGTATCTAATCGTTCCCCATATCTTGGAGGGATCGCTCCGTAAACTGTTCGTTCTTTAATACGCGAGCAGCGTCTTCAGCTGCAATTTCTTCCGGGCTCTTTTGCTTTATGAAGGCTCTCAGTCGAGTTACGCTTTTCGAAGGTCCTTTTGCTCGCGGACGAAAGCTGCCCATGGGCGTATCTGCCATCGCTTCGTGTTTTTCGGTGGAGCTGGTTGGTGGGGCGTGGCGCAGTCGATTAAGCTCCGATTCATCGACTTTCTTGAACTTAGCCATAAACGCATCAATGAAATTCATTTGGACACCTCGCAAACGGTGAATAGGCGAGAATCGGATTCGCCAAAAGACGTTTCCAACGGCACTCGGGAGATTGTTAGTAAAGTCGAACTGTGGATGCCTTCCGCATCCTTCTTGATCTGGATTAGGATTCCCATACTCACCACTTTACTCCTTCCAGGAGCAGTCTGTGAAGTGTAAGGTAGCCGCGAAATTTTCTACTGACCAGATTTTTGCCCATCGGTGCCAACAGAACCCTGAAGGTTTAAGCCCTGTGGCAGCAAACTGAATTGCGGCACAGCAGTGGTTTGACTGGCTTTCATAGCGTTAAGCATGGCCGTTCCATCGACCCAGCCCAATCCTGTCACCGGATCCCAACCAGGACGCGTCTGGTAGCCATAATTTCCACCCTTTGTCACATCGTGGAAGATATTGGGGTCAGTGGCCCGAGCATACATCCATGGATTGAGAGGAGTAATGGGCTTGATTCCTAATGGCGCCAATTCGGCGTTGATGTTCAGCATCAATCCAGCATAGAGAGGTGCACCAGCACTGGTGCCGCCAATAACAAGATTTTTACCGCCAACTCTGACGGCATAGCCGGTCGAGCTGGCGGCGTTCGTGGCTATGTCAGGCACACCTCGTCCTACTTTTCCGGTGTCCAAATTATTGGGGACGCCGACAGTTTTTTGCCAGTCAGGCAAGTCAAAGATCTTGCTCACGCCACCGCCTGTGGAGCCGTATTTTTCCTCCCAGGCTTTGACCCAGGCGATTTTACCGTTATTATCCAGTATCATCTTCAATCCACCGACGCCAGTAACGTTAGGATCTGCCGCTGGATACTCGGGCTGGTATGTGGGAGATTGCGATCTGGCACCATTGTCACCGGATCCGGAAAATATTTGCACGCCACGAAGAGCGGCTTGTTTAAACGTAACATGCAAAGTGTTAATAAGCATATCTGGTTGTTTGTGCTCAGCTAGACCCCAGCTGGCGCTGACCACTGTGTTCTGGGCCTCGTCACCTTTTGGAAAAATGGCTCTCTCAAAAGTGTCAGCCAGTCCCTGGTTATTTTTTCCAAGGATCATCGTGATTTCGGCATTGGGAGCCACTGACTGCATCTGGAGCCCGTCCAGGGCATTTTCTACATCAGCGCCGCTCTTACCCCATTCATTCTTGGCCCCTCCCACTTCAATGATTTTTAGCGGCTTTGGTTGAGGCAATCCGTGATCAGCAAAGAATTGATTGTAATCTGCCAGGTCTAAGCCACCGTCCAAGCTTATGAAAGCACCATGTTGACCCTCGCCACCAGTGGCAAGAGGAAAGTTCTGCGCCTTAGCAATGTATGTGGCAAGGTAGCCGCCTTCTTTGAGATAATCCTCCGGAAGAATTGGTCCTTCCATTCCCGGCTCCAGTTGCGGATGGGCGGGATCGTCGAGCACTTGCACAACATAATTGGATTTCGGGGCAGGTTGCGTGCTCATTCCCAAAACTGAGCGTACATGAGGTGCCAATTCCTTCGGTAAAGAGATATCTCCTCCGTGACCTACCGCGGAAAGACCGACATCAGCGGAATAGTTGTTTAGTTCTACACCAAATGCTTTTTGAAAATCTGCTGTCTTGCCGGTCAAGTAGACGCGACCGGAGCGCAGGTCTGACTCAGCGACGCTGAGATTGTTCTGTTTGGCAAAATCAGAAAGCGCAGTTAGAGACTCCTGGCTGGCGCCAAACTTCTGCTCATAGGCTCCACCTACATCATTGAGGGCAGCGTCTCGACCATCTGCCATACGGGCGATGTAGCGATCCATCAGCAAGGGCGAAGCTTTGGGCTGCAGATAGACAGTGGCATTCATGGCCGCCTCGGGGTCTACGGAGCTGACGACATCGGCTGCAGGAGGCTTTTCTGCGGAATCTATAAGAGTTGCCCGCTGACCCTGGATCACATAGTTGGGCTGCAGACTGACGCTGGTGGCTGTTGGCACCGTCGTGTCCATGCGCAACAGACCTTTGGTTATGTCGCTTATGCTGTTCCATTTATTTTGTTTCCAATCGGCGAAGGCATCAAAGCGCTCGCTAGATAAGACTCGACCGGAAAATCCGGCGCCGATTTTGTAGCCTACGTAACCCAAGGCGGAGTTGACACCCAGCTGCCCTGCTGCGTCTCCCCACTGAGCGCCGCCGTGATTCAATTCTGCCCAGGTGTTGGCGTTCAGCCCGGTTTTGTATGCTCCATAGAAGGCGGGTGCGGAGCCGACCGCGAACCAGATACCCATCGCTGCACCGGCAAACTGGCCCACGGGGCCGGCTTCCGGCAAAACTGTCTTCATAACAGCAGCTATGGCCGCCGAGCCAAGAACAGCTTTGGCGATCTGAGAAGGATGATGGTAGTCGTAGACAGCGGCATCAACGAGACCTTTTGGGATGTGCGCTGCCCCATCAAGGGTAGTGAGCGCGACCCGTTCAACGCCACCGACGAACCCAGTCATGCCGATCTGGTTCGATTCGTGACTGAGCTTAGCTGCAGCATCGCCTTGAGCAGCGACAGCGCCATTTGGCACTGAGCCTTCAGCTATTTGTTCTTCGCCCTTTCCTGCCATGCTTGCCCTGATAGCCGCTAGAATCGATGATTATTCCCAGAGCGCAGGCCTCTCGCCTGCTCCGATTAATCACCTGGAATGCATACAGGATAGGGGGGCAGGCGCCCTCAGTCAGTGGGGAAACTACGACCGCATTCTCTTTTTAATCCGCGCAGGCTGAAGATAACAATGAGAGTGGGGAAGTTCCTCGGCGTAGCCTACGCTGAGTTATCGTTTTCGATAACTGGGCCATCTGCTCAAGAATCTCCAATAAGGCTGAAATCATGTATTGGCAATAGATTTCGGGGATTGGATCTAGCGCCGCGTTTAATCTTACAAATTATCGAAAACGATAACCCAGTATAGTGTGTCCAGATCAGATACTCGACTCAAGAACTGTCAAAGTATCCGGTGCATTCCTAGAACGGAGAACGCTATGACTCTGATCGCTCATAACCAGATTCCCATTCCCTCTTTCATGTACGGCACAGCCTGGAAAAAGGATGACACAGCCAGACTTGTGCAATTGGCGGTTGAGTCAGGGTTCAAAGCGATCGACACAGCTAATCAGCTCATTCATTATCAAGAGTCGCTGGTCGGCGACGCCCTGCTAGAGCTCAAAAAGAAGGGCGTGCTCAGAGACGCACTGTTTCTGCAAACCAAGTTTACTTCTGTGGATGGTCAAGGTAAGCAGACCCCATATGACGCCACGGCCGATCTCACCACCCAGGTAAGGCAGTCTATAGACAGCTCGCTGAAGCATCTACACACTGATTATGTCGACTCCTATGTCCTTCATGGACCATATTCGCGCTACGAACTGAAGTCAGCCGATTGGGAAGTCTGGTCTGCGATCGAAGAACTCTACAATACAGGAAAAGCGCGGATGATTGGCATCAGCAACGTAAGTGCGGACCAGCTTACTCAACTGTGCGCAAAGGCGACGACTAAACCGATGGTAGTGCAAAACAGGTGCTACGCGGTGATGGGATGGGATCAGGAAGTGAGGGAGATTTGTCGCGCACAAGCCATCATCTATCAAGGCTTTTCGCTGCTCACGGCCAACGCCGCAGTGACGGCTGATCCAGCGGTTCGCGCCATCGCCAAACGTTTGGGGACGGGTGCGGCCCAGGTGATATTTCGCTTTGCCATGCAGATCGGAATGCTGCCCTTGACCGGCACCACGAACGCACAACATATGAAAGAAGATCTGCAATCCGATCAATTCGACCTCACTGCCGAAGATCTTCACCAGATTGAGGCTATTGGGATCTCTGCACACCGCTGATGGCACTAAATTCATCAAAGGCTCACTACAATCGCGATACGGTCAAGCAGACTCTGCACTGTTGTTTCCGGACTTATACAACCAGCGACCATTCTCAAAGACAAAGATGCTTTTTTCCGTAAAACTGGCATCCTGGTCGGCTTGTCTGAGAAATGCGGTGAACGTAACAAATGCAGTGTTTTTGCCATCGATAAACTCGCGTATTTTGAGCTGATCAAATCGAGTCTGTGTGCAGAATCTTTCAATATCCGATTTCCACTGCTGCCGATCATCGCAGTATTCAGGATGTTCAGGATGAGTAGTCTCGATAATGTAATCGCAGAGATTAAGAGCATATGCGGAGTAGCGAGAACGCATCAACAGCAGCGCGTTTTGCGCAATGGTGCCTTCATGATACGGCTTGCAGCACTTGTGATAAGCAGCCGTGGTGCTGCACGGGCAGCGCTCGAATTTTTTCACGAGCTTTCAGGAGAGCTTTCCGGCGAACCTGAAGATTCAACTTTGGCCGGCGTCTGCTCCTCGGCTTCTTCTACCTTTGCTTCTTCTACCTTTGGAGGTTCGGTCTCTTCCGGCGCAGGCTTGGTGCTCTCTTCTTTTGCGGTCGTGTCTTCTGGGTTTACCGGTTCCGGCTCGGTTTCTTCGGGCTTGGTGCTTTCTTTCTTTGCCGATTCCGCCTTTGCCGGCTCCGTCTCCGTCTCTTCTGCCTTGGCCGCGATGCTGGCTGGTGGCACTACGGTAATGATCACAGACTGCTCATCATCCGCGGATGTATCACCGGCTGCGGGAAGGCTGACCTCTATTGTTGATTCGTCGCTGGGCGCACCGCTCTGGCTGTGCTTGTCAGGGTCGTCGGAGAGTTTCGGTTCGCCCTCAATGATCAAAAAAGATGGATGACCGGAAGCTGCCAGCACCGCATCCGGTGACTCAGGCACATTAGTGAGTTGCTCAGCAGATGTCTTTTCGTTGGCAGCAATGTTCTTCAGTTCTTTTGTCACCGGCTCCAGTACAAGATTGGGCATGTTGAACTGATAAACGCTTCCGTTCAGCAGCAGCACAAGCAGTCTGCCACCACCAATAGTGCTGCGTGATTCCACTTTGTCAATTTGATCCAACTCAATGCTTAACCTTGTCGATCCAAACCACTGTGAAAAAGCCTCGGGAACAAAGATCAGGCGACGATTGGTTAAAACAAACCGACCTGGCTTATCCTTGTAGAAAGTCAGGAAAAACGACCGTATTGTAGATTCGCCAGCTTGGGGCTTGAATTTGGAGCCAGAAAAGATGATCCCAAACAGCAATCCAAAGACCACAAAAATCGCTGCCCACGTGGTAAGGAACAAGCGGAAAAACTGAGACGACGAATTCTTGATCCGCAAACCGTTGGCGACGATGCCTTCACGGAAGGCTGATCGCCAATCACCAATTTGGGAAAGCGCCCAGCCTAACTTGCCGTGATTGCCTGGGCTTTCAGGAGCCAAAGCAACGGCGAATTTGTACGCTTCCACTTGTCCTGTGACATCGCCCAACTTACCTAAAGCAGCACCCAGTCCGACATAAGCAGACGCGTCAGACCGATCGAGATTGATGGCCCGCTGGTAAATGGTCACCGCTTTGGCATAGTCTCCTTTTCTGCCCAGGGCAGCGGCCAGATTCAAGAAGTAGCTTGAATCCAAAGGATCCAGCTGAATCGCCTTCTCAAAAGAAGAAACAGCGAGATCATAGTTTTCCAGTGATGCCAGTGATAAACCGAGTATAGAATAAGCAGCGGCACTGCTAGGATTCAATGCAATAGCCAATCTCGATTCATCGATTGCTGCTCTGTACTTTTGTTGAACACCATAAATCCATCCCAGATTGCAATGGGCCTCGCTGTTTGATTGGTCTAATTGCAAGGCCCGGTGCTCTTCATCAATTGCAGATTCAAGTTTGCCGCTCACTGACAGAGCATGTCCCAAACGCTGGTGCGCGCTTGAGCTGCTGGGCTCAATTGAAAGCGCCTTTTTGTAGAGCGCGATGGCACTGTTGACCTTGTCGTCAAGCAAAAGCTTGTCGCCCTGGGCTATATAGTTTTTTTCCGACTCGGTGCTTGCGGCTGCCTGTGCTGCAGTTGCCACCATTGCAGCCAAAGTAAAACTGACCAAATGTCGCCCAAAACTCACAAAGCACCTGTACCGGCAATATTCCTAGGTTAGCCCAAGCTCAATAATACCGCAACACCTTTAGAGACGCAGGTGAAAGGTCTGAACTCATGCAGGGCACCGGCAACGGCCATTGCCTCAGTTTTCTGCGTGATATCGTGAGCGATACCAGTACCCACATTCGGGTTTGAGCCAGCAAAACTCGCCTGACTTAACAAAACAATTGCGAGAACGGTTTACACTGTGGTCTGTTCAGGAACAAACATGCACCAACACGAACTAAACAAGAAGCGAATATGACAGCTCTAAGCGGAATATCTGTTCTCGACTTTACTCATCTTTTGCCTGGAGAGCTTTGCTCGACAGTCTTGTGCGACATGGGTGCCAGTGTCTTACGGGTTGAATCATTGCAACTCACCCTGGGCAGAATGTTGCCGCCTGTCGTCAATGGGCAGAGCTTGTATTTCTGGAGTTTGCATCGAAACAAGCAACGCATCGGTCTAAATCTCAAGCATGTCGATGGTACCAACATTATCTACAAGATCGTAAAGGACTATGATGTGGTGCTGGAGAACTTTCGACCGGGCGTGATGGATCGCCTGGGGTTAGGATATGACAAGCTGAAGGAAATCAATCCCCGCCTGATCTATTGCTCTATCTCAGGATACGGCCAAACCGGGAGCTGCAGCCAAAAACCGGGACACGATCTGAATTTCCTTGCCGAGGCTGGAATCATCGAACTGAATGGCCGCGAAAACGAGAAGCCCACTTTGCCACCAGTTTTGGTATCAGACTATATGTCCGGAATGTACGCATCTTTGCAAATCGTGGCCCAGTTGTATGCCTGTCAAACCACTGGAAAAGCAGCATACATCGATATCAGCATGTTTGAGTCAGCTTTGTCGACGATGGCAATCTTGGGCACCAGTAAGCTATACGAACAAGCACATCCGGAGATAACGCCCTACACGTATCCTAGAGAGCTGCCCAACTACAATGTCTATGAGTGCAAGGATAAGAGATACCTGGCAGTAGCATCACTGGAGCCGCAGTTTTGGCAAATCTTTTGCGAGAAGATTGGCTGTCCGGAACAAGCCAGGAAACTCCCCAACCAGCACGATCAGGAGTTGAAGAAGATTCTCGAAGATGCCATCAAAATGAAAGACCTTTCTGAATGGCGCCTCATTTTCGAGGACAGCAACTGTTGCGTCTCTCCCGTCAACACAGTGCTTGAGGCTCTTAGCAGCGCGGCCGCACTTGAGCGTAATGTTGTTCACCAAATGCGGCATCCTTCGTTGGGCGTGGTGCCGCAAGTCGCATGTCCCTTGAGCGATCCGATCGCAGAGAGCACCGCCTTTGATGACACCAAAAATCAGACGATTGAGGTTCTGCGCAAGAGCGGCTACGAAGACGCCGATATTGAGCGCCTCCGCTCGGAGAAAGTGATTCACTAGCAACGTACGGCCAACAAGCTCGGGTGAACTACAGCGGTATAACCCGGCGTACCAGAGCAGCTTCATAGTACTCGGCAACGGCGTCCGTATCTGAAATATCTTCAAAGTAAGCCGATGCTTGAGAAATGAATGTGTCATACGCTCCGCCGCATACCCTTGTGCCGCCGTCGCCAGCTCGCATGATCATTTCTGTATCGGTGCATTCACAATTATACGGATCGAGGTTTAGATGAAGACCGAAAGCATTTGGCTTCGGATCGATCAGTCCAGCGCCAATTTGCGCTTCTATTTCCTCACCGCGAATCGGCGTTCTGCCCCAGGGAAACAGTTCGCGAGAATCCCCGGAACATGCCCATTCCCACTGATCAGACGAAGGCAGCACATACCCCTTTTGTTCTAACGCATTTCTAATTAGTTGGTGGCAAGATGAGTCTTCATTGTCCTCAGCATCCTCGTAATAACGTTCTGCCCCAACAGGTTTTACCTCGATCAGGAAAGGGCGCAGAGTTACTTTCCTTTGTTGTGTCAAAATCCGTTTGAGATAATCATCAATGGTTTCATCTTTGGAAACAGCATTGCAATCTTGCAAATATTCAAGCCATTCATCTTTCTCATCTTGCGGCAGATCAACAATCAGACCTTGTCTGTACCCCAGCTCCACATCTCCGCCTGGAATTAATGCGAAAGTCGAATTATCCTTTGAGAACAGGGCGACCGAGCACATCTGATTTCCGCGTTTGAAATCCGCTAATTTACTGAATCGAGCAGCGCTTTTTTCACTGATCGCTCGCGCTTGATCCGCTCTCTCTTCATTTGAAAGAGAGTTCCAAACAGGAAGCGTAAGGTTTTCATTCCAATCAGCCATCACTTTTCCTCTCAGAACGACATTACTAACAACGTGAGGGGGCCTCCAATGTCATCGTGATTTCCCCAGTAAGGATAAGGTAACGGACAGTTGTGACTAGTGTGTACCCGGGCTGTGGGCCTGTGTAGAGGGTCGGTTTAATTCCTTCAGCTTAGTGCGTGATTGTCTCATCGTCGATGCCGATCGGTTTGAATCGGTTAAGACCCTGTTGGTTGTCTTGGATGAAGGTGCTGGCTTTGTCGACCGTAATTCGCCGCGATCCTTGCGGGAATTGGAGTATTTGCAAGTTTCCGTTAAGTGAATTAATGGCACTAAGGACGATCGCGTTGTAGACGGGATTGACATTGGGTTCAGTCAGTCGCGCATTAGTAATGCGCCCATCGCGAGTGACGACGTAAGATGCAACTGCGGCCAGCGGTCTTGCGCTGTTGGCGAAAGCCGCATTGGCTAGCGGAGAGTAGCGCTGGAAGATAGCAAGGGCTACACGCTTATGCCATTCGGCCCAGGCGATCTTCATCTGTGGCGAAACGTCTGTATCTTTTGGTTCAGTCTGTGTCTGTGTTTTTGGCTGCGCGTGCTCCGGTTCCGGTTCCGCCCGCGTAGGATTCAGTGGTTCCAGGTCTGCGCTAGGTGGTGGAGGGGAGCTTGTCTTCACTGTTTCCAGTTTAAACTTCGGTGGATCCGCAGGATCTTCAGTTGTTGGTGCCGAACTGTTGAACGGATCTGTCATATTGCCGACTTCAGTGCGGTTCAGCCGTGTACCCGGTGCATTGTTTAGGGTGTCTTCCTGACTCGCGTTTCCTTTCAGAACGGTGTCAGCAAGCGCTGGTGCGGAAACGAAGATCATGGTCACCAGGGACATGACCCATGGAAGAGTGCTTGGGAGTTTGTGCTTTATCACTGGCGTATACCAGGCGTGGGTGAGGGACAAGACAAGTTGTCAGCAAGGGTAACCTAAGATTACTCTACTCTGATTATTGAAAAAGTGAATGCGGATTTCACCCATCACCACGATGCTGCCTGCCGATTTATTCTTGATGGCGGTAGCGTACTCAAGGTTTAGTGCGAGTAGCGTTGAGTGTATACTCCGGCAGCTCCGCAAGTTTTCGCAAATTGAATTCGTTGAGACACTGATGGATGACTGCGAAAGAGTCGGACGATTTTTGAATCCCACAGCTTAGGAGTGGGATAGAGAGAGCTCAAAGTGGACAATGCCGATACCCACGCTTGCGGGCCAACATGCTCACACGCATAGCGATCGGCAGCCAATTCAAATCGCCTTCCAAGATACAAATTGAGCGGCGCAAACAGACAACTGAAGGCAAAGGAGATAGCACAAAAGAGTGGCACAAACGCCGCAGCCGGCTCAGGGCTCATGCAAGAAATGCAGAAGAAGGATAGAAAGGTGCAAACAGCTAAAATACCTTGGTTGATTGCTTCTTTTTTTATCGCATCTGCGTGGAGCATATGACCAATTTCATGAGCCACAATTGCAGTTAATTCGTCCGAGGTGCAATTCAGCACAATTTTGTTAGCCAGGTAAATTCTCCCGACCTTGCCATCATAAGGTAAGCAGCAGGCGATGTGGTTCCCTAATTGCTCGGGCATCATTCGGATATCCAGCTTGATTCCGCTGTGCATGTTCAACGCCTTGATGGCGTCCAGCGTCACCTTGGTCAACTTAGCCGGAAGCGCGCCAAGTTTATCGCACCCGTAGAATACGCGAATACTGGCAAGAGAGATTAACCATCTAATAGCGACTAAAAGAAATAGCCACTCAAATATGTGATTTTGAAGTGCCAGGTAAGCGATCGTGAAGTTGACTGTGCAACGTAAAACTGAAATGACAAATGCGAAAATTTCATCGGCCAGAACCGCTCCAGTGGCTGTTTGTCGCAAACAGGACCGGGACAACCCGATAACAAAGTTTAACGAGTTAGAAGAGATTAGAACAAGCAATAAAAGAAAGCTTGCCGGAACAAAGTGGCAACAGTTGTAGATTTGAGGCCCAATGAAAGCCAGAGCGAAGAAGGAAATGACCGTAAGAAGCTGAGTGATAATAAGGACCCATTCTTCAAGTGTCGCACCTTGCTTTTCAACTTGCTTTTCGCCTTGTTTATCGGCTACTTTTGTGGGGCTTACTTGATTAGGGATTACCTTTTTGCTGATCTTATTCATGATTGTTGGTGACAAGCTCAGGGGTCGACCGTTGAATATTATCGACAGTCTCTTAAAATGCCATGACAATTCATGCCGGGCCAGGTCGCCAAATTACGCTCAGGTATAATCTTTGCAGTGAGCATCTGATTGTGGAAGCGTGCACATGTTTCAAAACGACGATGTTTTGACAGAGAACGGAGATGGCTTGGATGCCGCAGATAAGACCGTTTTGCGTACCAGCTTAAAAGGACCACTACCGGATTCCACCGATAACTTAGGTGCTGCACCGCCCGACTCGTCACCGTCACCGCAATTACCTGTGTCAGACGCAACTGACATGCTTCAGAACAACGACATTGTCTTAAAAGAGGATTCTCCAGAAACCATTCCTGTGCGAACGGATGCACATCAACTGGGATCTGCCGGGAGTGAAGGGCCGGAATCGGGAACGGATGCCGCCCCGGCGTTGCTCGCTGCACCGGTGTCTGTTGGGACTGAGCCGCCGCTTCAATCCACTACAGTTGCAGAAGAGCCCAAACCTGAATACACCAGAACGGTCGATTACGCCCCAACAACGCTTGTGTCAACCTCGTGGAACTACTTTTACATCTACTTTGTTGCAGTGGTTATCGGCATTCCTCTGGCCATCTTCTTCATCACTCATGTAATCCACGCCCAGCACCCAGATTGGGACTGGGGGCTGGGACACTCTGCGCCCAAGCGGGATCCAACAACCTCGAACTGATAATGCGCTATAGAAGCTTTGACGAGAGTTCACAGACATGCTTCAGAACATCGACAATATTTTGAAAGAGGATTCACCAGAAACCATTTCTGTGCAACCCGATCCAGTCCTGGAATCGGGGACGGATGCGCCCGCGCCGCTTATGATCTACGGTCCACTGATTGATGCCACTTCGCCCAAGTCCCCCAAATGTGTAGCCCACTTTTAACGGTCTTTGGACAATGATTTCGTCATCAGCAAGCTCTGTCCGGGGATTCATTTCGGCCCGCATCATATGCAGTACTTTGTCGACTTTGTCATCTCTGAGCAAGGCGCTTTGTGAAGTAGAGCCTGCCATGATTCACCTCAACAAGCAGATAACGCCCGGGCTTAATATCTTTGCTGTAAAACGCAAGATCGTCTGGATGCCCCTTTATGAGTGCCGCAGTAACATTTCCAAGAGTCAGTACTTCTAACACTTCTTCCTTCCATTCAATGGGCTTGCTGAGCACTTTGTTTGGGCCGGCGTCACCGTCCAGGTGACCCCGATACGTCCATACTTCGCCTCTTACAAGGGGTATCAGGCTATAGGTTGATTCTGCCGCCACTGCGCTAGACGCCAGAACAACAAAGAACAGAAACGTTGATGTCGTGATGCTTTTCAGTTTCATGAGAGCTCGCATAGTCAGGGCCATTTGCAGGCAATGCTACTTCTTCTGCGTCTCTTGCGGTAGCTTTTCGACTGCCTTTTTTGCCGCCTGTTCGCGCAAGCCCTTCTTGTAGATTTTTCCACTGCCGGTTTTCGGTAGCTCCGACACAAATTCAATCAATCGCGGCGCCTTGTATTTGGCCAGGCGGTGGCGCACGAACTCGATCAATTCTTTCTCGCTGGCGCTTTGGCCTTGCTTTAAGACAACAAATGCTTTCACCAGTTCGCCCCATTCTTCGTCAGGCAAACCAAGCACAGCACATTCTTGCACAGCGGAATGCTCATACATAGCGTATTCGACTTCTGTGGAATAGATGTTTTCTCCACCCGAAATTATCATGTCTTTCTTGCGGTCGACAATATTAATGGAGCCTTCTTCGTTGATGACCGCCAGGTCACCTGTGTGGAACCATCCGTCGATAATGGCTGCGGCAGTGGTTTCAGGCTGCTTCCAGTAGCCTTTGAAAACGACAGGACCTTTGGCTATTATCTCTCCCACTTCTTTGTTGGATCGCTCGACGTCGGTGCCGTCGTCTCTTACCACTCGCACATGCACGCCGATAAAAGGGCGTCCTGTGCGGCTCTTTATCTCCAGGATATGATCCTCATTGAGAGAGAACTGATTTGCCTTTGGTGTGCTTATGGTGAGGAACGGACTGGTCTCGGTCAAGCCATAGAATTGGACGTAGTCACAGCCGAATGATTTAACTGCCTTGCGAACCTGCTCAGGGGCTATTGGTGAGCCGGCAGTCATGATCAATCGAAGTGTCTTGAAGCTTCGCGCAATCAATGACGGATCATGCAAAAGACCGTTCACCATAGTTGGTACCAGTGCTGTAATCGTCACGTGTTCCGCTTCCAAAATTTCGAGTACCTCATGTGGTTTGAAATACGGCACGAATACGTGCTTTGCTCCAACCCAGGTGACAGCGAAAACTGACCAGGCATCAAGCAAGTGGAACATCGGACCGATGTGGGCCCAGGTGTCTGCATCGGTCAATTTGATTTCCGCAATCGCACCGAGGGCATTTACGCAGACGTTTTCATGGCAGAGCATTACGCCTTTGGCTCTACCCGTAGTACCACTGGTGTAGTACAACTGTGCCAGATCATCTCCGTGCACATCAGCGACAGGCATAGGCTTATTCTGGTGGCGCTCAATATGTTCCTCGTAGTCCGACTCGATCGTGTTTGTTGTTAGTCGATCCACTCCCAGACAGATGATGTGCTTCAAGGTCGTGAATGCATCAGCGTTTGCGCTCTTCTTAAAATCACTGTGCCTGAAAAGAATGGAGGTTTCAGAGTCGCGCAAAATCGCATCAATCTCGGCTTCAGCCAATCGAAAATTGATCGGATTGAGAATGATCCCGGTTATGCCACAGGCATAATAAATCTCCATCAGTTCATGGCAATTCGGCGAAAGCGCTGCCACCACCTGGCCTTTCTTAACGCCCAGTGCAAGCAAGGCATTGGCTAAGGCGGCGACACGGGCGCCAAACTGCGCATAGGTGAAGCGTTTGTGCCCGTCGACAAGCGCCTCTTTTGTCGGCCAAGAGCTCAATGCCTTCTCAAGCGAAAGATATAAATTCATGCGGACTACATATTTTCGATGATGTGTCCGGCGAATTCGCTGGTCTTGACCTTGGTTGCGCCTTTCATCAGTCGCTCCAGATCGTAGGTGACCTTCTTGTCCTGGATTGTCTTGCCGATTGCTGCGGTAATCATGTTGGAGGCTTCTACCCAGCCAAGGTATTCCAGCATCATGGCACCAGAGAGCATGACGGAGCCGGGGTTGATGACATCTTTGTCGGCGTACTTGGGAGCGGTTCCGTGAGTCGCTTCAAAGATGGCGCAATTGTCGCCGATATTGGCACCAGGGGCGAGACCCAAGCCACCGACTTGAGCGGCGCAAGCGTCAGAAAGATAATCGCCGTTCAGATTCGTTGTGGCCAGAACCGAATATTCATCTGGTCTGGTCAGCACTTGCTGGAACATCGAATCTGCGATACGGTCGTTGATCAAAAGTTTTCCGGCAGGTGTTTTGCCATCGTGGTCGGCCCAGATTTTTTCTTCGCTGATTGTCTTTTCGGCAAATTCTTCTTCAGCTAATTGGTATCCCCAATCTCTGAAGGCGCCTTCCGTGAACTTCTGGATATTGCCTTTATGCACGATGGTGACTGATTTCTTGCCACGAAGAAGAGCAAATTCGATCGCTCTGCGCACCAGTCTTTGCGAAGCAAATTTGGAAATCGGTTTGATGCCGATACCCGAGTCGGCGCGCACAGTTTTGCCGAATGATTCAATCAACTCGATGAATTTCTTGGCTTCGGCAGATCCGGCTGGAAACTCGATGCCGGCATAAACATCTTCAGTGTTTTCGCGGAAGATGACTACATCCAATTTTTCCGGTGCCACCACAGGTGAAGGAACTCCCTGGAAATAACGCACTGGTCGAATGCAGCAATACAGATCAAATATTTGCCGAAGCGTCACGTTGAGGCTGCGGATGCCGCCTCCCACTGGTGTAGTCAGAGGTCCTTTGATGGCGACGCCAAACTCTTTCAAGGCTTCGATTGTGTCAGCCGGAAGCCAATCTTTGAATTCATTATGTGCCTTTTCGCCGGCAAAGACTTCGAACCAGGCGATCGAGCGTTTCCCGCCGTAAGATTTTTCAACGGCTGCATCAATGACGCGCCTTGATGCTTTCCAAATGTCTCGCCCTGTGCCATCGCCTTCGATAAACGGAATGATCGGGTGGCTTGGCGTTACAGGTTTGCTGTCTTTGAATTGGACCTTTTCTCCTTGTGGAACTTTCAGTCCATTAAAAGTCTTGTCGATTACTTGTCCCATCAGTATCACCTTTTCAAACTGCGTCTACACTTGCCGGGCAGGAGCGCAGGGGTCCTGCGATTATAGACACCTACAGTACCAGCAGTTGCACAGCGCCCAGCAAATGATCAACATTTACTAATCAACATTCACCAGGTCACGCCTTTCCCCAGCTAAGGTGAGGCGATTGCCCTGTGCTTGACATTTAGTTACGCGCCTGGGGAGTGGCAGGTATGCTACCGATCTATCTACGCCGTTTAAACGAATCAGTTTGAAAGTTTTGGCTCCTTTATCGGCGTTCAATTTACCGTAAAGCTGCTCCAGGCAATGCCTTTACGACTTATCCAGGCTCATTTTAACGGCTTCCAAATTTTAAACTAATTCGTTTTCGCGCCAAGCAGAGCTTGGAAAGGGAGGATTCTAAAAATGAGTAGATGAAACCTTTTAGTGGGGTCCAGCTGGTGAAAATCCAGCCCGGCTAAAGCCGTAGCGGG
>Ga0182024_10011014_pt1 | contig 18281 bp, 16 predicted proteins | sample P32metaG_FD_120480 | JGI IMG/M metagenome (GOLD analysis project Ga0182024, IMG submission 120480) | Permafrost microbial communities from Stordalen Mire, Sweden - P3-2 metaG (Illumina Assembly) | ecosystem: Environmental > Terrestrial > Soil > Wetlands > Permafrost | place: Sweden: Stordalen... | reverse complement strand
GGTACCGACCCAGGCCTCTACCTTCCTGCTTCCGGTGAATACTCTCCTATTCCGCTCCGAGGGTTTACGTGTCGGCGTGGTGAAAGATGGGAAAGTTGTACTGACTCCCCTGACTCCCGGGCATGACTTCGGAAACGAAATAGAGATTGTGTCTGGCCTCAAGGCAAACGATCAGGTCATCATCAATCCACCCGACTCTATCGTCTCCGGACAGGCAGTCCAAATTGTTCAGGCAACATTGCCCGGAGACGGTAAGTGAAACGTCTTCGAGAAATAATCTGGCGCACGAGCCAGACGAAAGCGTCCGCACCCAAAGCCGTGGCAATGCCCACGTGGTGGCGGACGCATTCGTCCGCCCAAACCCAAGCGCAAGTTACCGGTTCAGTTCTGCTAGGGTTTGTAGCGCTCTTGTTGACCGGATGCACGGTTGGTCCAAAATACCGCACGCCGGTGGTGCAGGCTCCCCCCGCCTATAAAGAGCTAGGGGATTGGAAACCCGCCCAGCCCAATGACCAGAATCTTGGCGGTTCTTGGTGGATCATTTTTCAGGATCCGCAGCTTGATGCGCTGGAACTTCAAGTCAATGTTTCGAACCAGAATCTGAAAGCTGCCGCGGCGCAGTATCAACAGGCACGAGCCGTCCTCAGCTACAATCGGGCTGATTATTTTCCGACCGTGACGGTCGGGCCATCAGCGACTCGCACGCTCATATCTGGAAACAGTCCTACAAGTTTCACCTTGGCTGGCGCCACGTACAACAACTATGTACTGCCGTTCAACGTTTCCTACGAGGCTGACGTCTGGGGACGAGTTCGAAAAACTGTGGAGTCGTACCGCGAGCAAGCGCAAGCTAGTGCGGCGGACCTAGCTACGGTGAATCTGAGCATGCATGCCGCTCTGGCCATCGATTATTTTCAGGCCCGCAGTCTGGACGCCGAAGAACAACTTCTGGACTCCACGGTCAAAGACTACGAGCAGGCCCTGGAATTAAACGTAAACCGCTTCCATGGAGGAGTTGGTTCGGAAGTAGAAGTCGAGCAGGCGAAGACTCAACTGCAAACCACGCGAGCAGCGGCGATCGATGTGGGCGTGCTGCGCGCGCAATACGAGCACGCGGTTGCCATCCTCGTCGGAAAACCCCCTGCTGAGTTCAGCCTTCCGCCGCTGCCGTTGACCGTGCCGCCTCCACACATTCCTATCTCGGTGCCGTCAGAACTGCTGGAAAGACGCCCGGACATCGCAGCCGCGGAACGGCGCGTAGCGTCCGCCAACGCGCAGATCGGAGTTGCGAAGTCAGCGTACTACCCGCTGATCGATTTGGGCGCCTCGGGAGGATTTCAAAGTGGCAGCATCACAACCCTGCTCAGCGGTCCAAGCGGCCTGTGGTCGGTTGGACTATCGGCCGTCGAAACGATCTTCGATGGCGGGAGACGCCGAGCCCTCAACGACCAGGCGCGGGCGGCCTATGACTGCCAGGTCGCCGCCTATCGAGAGAACGTGCTGACCGGATTCCAACAGGTGGAAGACAATCTGGCGGCTGTGAGAATTCTGGAAAACGAAGCCACGGTGCAGGATGAAGCGGTCGTAGCCGCCCAGCGCTCGCTAGATCTTTCAGTTATTCGCTACAAGGGCGGGGTTACAAGTTACCTCGAGGTGATCACCGCACAAAGTGCAGCCCTCGCCGACGAGGTCACAGCGGTCAATATCTTAGGACGTCGAATGGCGAACACGGTGTTGCTGATTCAGGCGCTCGGCGGGGGCTGGGACCGATCAAGCATCCCGGAGCGGCCGGAATGCTGCGGCAAGCTCGCCAGTTCCGGTCAAAATTGATGGGCCAGAACGGTTCAAGGTTGGCTCTCATCCACATAAGGTCAGACAATCTGGCACTCGCTGCACATTGGTCCCTAACATCGCGGGACTTGACGCTCCCTGCGTCGTGGGCCTGGCAATCCGCGACCATGCAGCACAATACTCCTGTAAACAATCCCACGAAATAATCCCCCTTCCGTTCAGGGCGGAGAAAGCGCGGAACTTTACAAACAGGGACGTGTCCGCGTTCCCATCCGCGATGTTGCCGGTGTGCACGTTTCCGAGCGGAAGTCCGCCAAATGGGGTGGGCCACCCGTGCTTTCTCCCATGCTCGCCCTCGCAAAAGGTTGGGGACCATTCAGCATCCAGAACACCTTTAGCGGTAGTCTTCCGACAAGCGGTACGAACGCTGTGGGTCGCTCCTTTCTCTGGAACACCGCCTTCGAGTACAACATCAAAGGAAAAATTTGGCCGATGATTGAGCAGAATTCAAAATTTTTTTGCGGACGGGCCAGACTCGGGAAAGAAGCAGACGTTCCTGGTGCCTGGGGTTGTTTTTGGCACGTTTCAAGTCGCCGAGCGACTAGGTTTTTATAATCGGCGGCGGCGTGCAGATCGCCGCAACACGATTCCACACATACGATCATCGCTGGATTTGGGACGGTTCATTTCCCTTTTTGAACTACCGAAGCCGGCCCGAGGAAGGAGATCGCTACGGGTGGTGACTCAATCAGCCCTCCGTCGCAGCATGTTCCAGCTATAGGTGTGCTTACCTCCCGCAAGTGGTTGGTAACGTTGGCGTCCCCGACGGGATTTGAACCCGTGTTACCGCCGTGAAAGGGCGATGTCCTAGGCCAGGCTAGACGACGGGGACTTTGGTGAGGTGGTGGTTGTCGCCGGAATTCATACTATCAGGGGGCATTTGCCGCGTCAAAAGTCGGACCGCGTTTTAGTGCGGCTCCGCGTCGTCACGAAAAAAGTTTATTGTCACGAAAGAATTGGTTGCTACCTCGGCGGAAGTCGACATTGGTTAAAGTTCGCCGTTGCGGCGCTTCCATCCGTTTGACCACATTTGCCTCCCCGACGCTACGGATGGTACAAAGCTTCCGAGGCTCCCTCATCGTGAAGAAATACGCCGCCATTTTTCTCGTCGCTCCTTCCCGCATTGTTCTTTCCCGCGTCGTTCTTTCCTCCATCATTTTTGCCACACTGCTCGTTGTCTTCGTAGCGGTGCGCGCAGCCGATCGATCAGGTCGCATCAATCTTCCGACGAGCAAAAGTCTCACCCTTCCTGTCCCTGGATATTTAGGCCGTACCAACAGTTTTCCTTCGACCATCGCCCTTAGCCCCGACGGTCGTTATGCCGCATTACTGAACCAGGGATACGGCACTCAGGAAGCAGGCGCACGGCAATCTATCGCCATTCTTGATCTCAGCAATAATCAGCTGCGCGATTTTCCCGATGATCGCCTTAGCGATGATTACTCCACGCGCCAAAGTTATTACATCGGCCTCGCGTTTTCGAACGATGGCAAGCATCTCTACGCCTCAATGGGATCGATCACCGATCCTATTGGCGAGAAAGCAAGCAGCACCGGCAACGGTATAGCTGTCTACAAATTCTCCGAAGGACAAGTTAGCCCCGAACGCTTTATCAAGATCGCACCTCAGCCCATTGCGAGTGATAAAGAAGTAGCCTTCGGCCTGCGTAAAACGCCCGCCGGAACCGCGTTGCCTTATCCCGCAGGCTTCGCCGTTCTGCCTGCAGCGAGAACGGAAATGGAGCGAGGGGAGTCCGCGCCCGTCCCTTCGACCGCTGACCGTCTGCTCATCGCTAATAATCTTTCCGACAATGTCATTCTGCTCGACACGGGCTCCGGTAAAAGTTTGCAGTCGTTCGATTTGAGTCGCAGCCGCTATATCCCAAGCGCCAACCCCTACACCGTCATCGCAAATAAAGCCGGCACAAGAGCGTGGGTCAGCCTTTGGAACTCGGCTGCTCTCGCGGAATTGGATTTAGAGAGTGGAAAAGTTTCACGCTGGATCGATAATCTGCAGAGGCATAGTGACCCGATTGCGCCCAGTGCACATCCGACCGCGATGCTCTTAAGCCCGAGCGAAGAGACGCTCTACGTGGTCCTTGCCAACGCCGACAGGGTGGTGGGCGTAGATTTGAAATCCGGCTTAGCTTTGCAGAGCTATCTGACTAGCGCCGATGGTCGAGGTACCGTCCTTCAGGCCATCGCGCTCTCGCCCAACGGTAAGCGGCTTTACGCGGCCAGTGCGTCGCTCGACGGGATTGCGGTATTCGAAGTCAAGGAATCTCCAAAACTGACTGGACCCAGTATCGTTGCACAAATAGATATAGCGACTCCTCCGGACTTCATTCCAACCGAGTGGTACCCCACCGCCCTTGCCATCGCTGGTAACGACTTGCTAATCGCCACCGCCAAAGGTGAAAGCAGCGGCCCGAACAACATGCAGGGCGTGCTGAAAGGCGAGCGCAAGAGGAAAGAGCATCCTTACATTCCTACTCTGATCGGTGGCTCGCTTCAGCGCATTAGCCTCGCCGACATCGAAAAGAACCTGGCCGCCTATACGCGTCAGGTTGAAGACGACAATCTTCTGCGCGCGGATGTTGGCAAGTTCACATTCGCCGGCGGCAACAATCCCATCCGCCACGTGATTTATGTGCTTAAAGAAAATCGTACGTACGATCAGATTCTCGGCGATTTGCCCGTCGGCGATGGCGATCCATCATTGACGATGTATGGCAAAGACATCACGCCCAACGAGCACAAACTCGCACTGCAGTTCGGAGTGCTCGATAATTTCTACGACAGCGGAGAAGTATCCGGCGATGGCCACCTCTGGTCGACTGCCTCTACGTCGAGTGATTACAACGAAAAAAACTGGCCAATTGCTTATCGCAGCAAGGAGCGTCCTTACGATTTTGGAGGCAGTGTTGCCGAAGAGTTTCCGCTCGAGCAGGGAATTCCCGACGTCGATGATCCCGCCACCGGTTTCCTTTGGGACAATCTTGCGCGCCGCGGCCTCACGTACCGCATCTATGGAGAGTTCATCGCGGCCGTGTGGTGTAAGAGTCCAAAAGTAAAGTCAGCAGAAGCGGCGTCTCCGAAAGAGGGAACGCTGTCGCCGATTGCCGCAACTTGTCCGCTCTTCGAAATTAAAAAAGGAGAGCCGCTGCCCGCGAACGTCGGAAACCCTCGCGGAGGTCCAAGCCCGTGGCCGTGGGCGATTCCGCAGATGAAGCGCACCCGCCCCACAAAGGCGGCGCAGCGGGATCACTATGATCCACAGTTTCCGGACTTCAACGTCGACTATCCCGACCAACTCCGCGCCGACGAATTCCTTCGCGAGTTTGATGAGTTTGTGAAAAACAAAAACAGCGCCAGGGAACTTCCGCAGTTCACGCTTCTCTACCTGCCTGACGATCACACCGGAGGCACGCGGTCCGGCAAGCCCACGCCGCGGGCCTCGGTCGCAGACAATGATCTCGCGCTGGGCCGCGTCGTCGACGCCGTCTCTCACAGCCCCTACTGGGATGACACCGCGATCTTCGTCCTCGAAGATGACGCGCAGGACGGAGCCGACCACGTCGATGCCCATCGCTCCACTGCCTTCGTCATCAGTAAATATGCGCCCCGTGGCGACAAGCCGTTTATCGACCATCGTTTTTATACGACAGTGAGCGTCATCCACACCATGGAGTCGCTGCTCGGTCTTCCGCCCATGAACCTGTTCGACGCTCACGCGCCGCTGATGACGGAATTCTTTTCGTCTCCGGGAACGCAGCTGCCATACGAGGTCGACGACAGTAATTTACGCAACGGGCTTATTTATAAAATGAATGAAAAAAAGGCAGCGGGAGCAAAGGAATCGTCGCAAATGAATTTTTCAAAGCCGGATGCAGTCGATGCGAGAAAGCTGAATGCCATTCTCTGGCAGGATGCGAAAGGCAACATTCAATCGCCGGCCACAGAGCGTCGTCCATAAAGTAGTTTAGGCCGGGTCCTGATCGGACCATGTATCCGACCCCATATCGGTCCACAAACGGTAGCCGCCCACGAACGCGTTATCGTTGTCTCCGAGCCTCGTCTTTGGCGGCAGGGATTTGATTTTCTTAACGTTGCCGCCGCCCAGTACAACGTAATCCGCATTCAGAGCCTCCTGGAGTTCTTCTACTACCCGCGTCACATAACGACGCCATTTCTTTTTTCCCAGGCGCTTCAGCCCTCTCGCCCCAAGATAATCTTCATAGGTTTTTCCACGCTGGTACGGCAGATGCGCCAGTTCCATCGCTTCAACCACGCCATCGACAATCATCGCCGACCCCAGCCCGGTGCCGAGCCCGAGAAAAAGCATGCGCCCCCCTTTATAGGAACCCAGCGCCTGCATCGCCGCATCATTCATGATCTTGACCGGACAACCCAACGCTTTGCGGTAATCAAATCCAACCCAACCTTTGCCGAGGTTGTACGGTTCGCGAAAAGGCTTTCCGTGCACCACCGGCGCTGGATACCCAATCGACACGACATCGTGCGGCCAATCCGCAGCCGCCTTGTTCACCCAATCGCACATTTGCTGCGCCGCCATCGTAGGGCCGGACGCAACTTCACGCTTCGTCTTTTGGCCGGTGGCCAGAATTTTTATATGAGTTCCACCGACATCCACGACAAGAATGTTCTTAGCCACTTTCTTAGCCATTTGCCGTTCCTTGAGGTCTGAAAATGCTTCTTGATCCTAATCCTTGGTCGAATCCCATCCTTAACGATCGAACCCCATCCTTGATCGATCCAAATGGGTTCCGTGTCAACGCAGCCGTCCTTATCTTTAATAAATTACGGGGGTATCTTTATGCCCCGATACTGCGTCCAATTAATGAGTGGGCTCCCTCGATCCCTGCGTGCTATCGGGGGTATAATACATTTCGACCGACCGGTTCTGCGGGGTGTCCAATGTTGTACCGTAAATCACTGATTTCCCTAAGTTTATTCACTCTAGTGGCGCTGCCAGCACTGGCGCAAGATCCCAGCCCGTCCGCCTCGACGCCGCCAAGTCCGCAATCGTCGCAATCGCAAACAGCGCCTGCAAGCCCCTCGCCCACGACGCCAGCCCCAAATGCTCAGACTGCGCCGAACTCGACGAGCACAGGGACAAGCTTAGGAACGACAACGAACGACCCAAGCCGACAGCCCGCGAACGCGCCCTCCAGCAACTCGCCGTCGAGCTCCTCTCCGTCGACGCCCCAGACGCCGCCTGATCCCACAGCGCCCACTGCTGCACCTACCAATGTGCCGGGAACAACCCCGCAAGATCCCGCGCCCACGCCGCCACCAACGCCGGATTCTTCCTCGAGCCCAAGCGCGAGCACCGATTCGAAGCCGGCGCCGCGTCCCATCCAGGAGCCAGATGACAGCAAGGTCAAGCACGATGGCAGCAAGAATGACGTCGACGCCATCGGCAACCGCAAGGTGGGTGGCCGCGGCATGGGCGACTGGTACTCGCTCGAAACCGAAATAAGAATGGGCAAGCAGTATTCCATGCAGGTCGAGAACAGCGTCAAGATGGTTCAAGACCCGGTAGTGACCGAGTACGTGAATCGAATTGGCCAAAACCTTGTGCGGAACTCCGACGCTCAGGTGCCCTTCACGATCAAGGTGATTGACTCTGACGAAATCAATGCGTTCGCGCTTCCCGGCGGCTTTTTCTATGTCAACTCTGGGTTGATTCTCGCAGCCGACGAAGAGGCGGAACTGGCTGGCGTAATGGCCCACGAGATCGCGCATGTTGCCGCCCGACATGGAATGCGCCAGATGACGCGCGCCAACTGGGCCAACATCGGCACCATCCCTCTCATTTTCGTAGGTGGAGGCATTGGATATGCCGTGTACGAGGCAGCGGGCTTGGGATTGCCGCTTACCTTTATGAAGTTCCAGCGCAGTTTCGAGGCGGAGGCAGACTACCTTGGGCTGCAGTACATGTATAAAACGGGATACGATCCCCAAGCCTTCATCAGCTTTTTTGAAAAGATTCAGGCAAAGGAAAAGAAGAAGCCGGGAACGCTGGCCAAGGCTTTTGCGTCGCATCCGCAAACTCCCGACCGCATCGAAAAGTCGCAACAGGAAATCGCGACAATTCTTCCGGCGAAAGTCCAGTACATTGTTTCCACGTCAGAGTTTGATGACGTTAAATCGAGGCTCTCAACGATCGAAAATCGCCATAAAGTGAATGACGAGAAAGATGGCAGCCGTCCCAGCTTGCGGCGCTCCTCGAACAGCGACAAGTCCAGCGGCTCCGATAAGAGCGGCAACGGCAACGATGACGATCGCCCAACCCTGAAACGCCGCGACGATAACCCCAATCAAAGCCAGCAATAAACTACCCTAGCGAACATAAAAAACCGGCGGATAATTCCGCCGGTTTTTTTATTGCCGAAAGCTTTATTGTCATCCTGACCCTGAGCTTGTCGAAGGGGAAGGACCTATGCATCTTCCCGCTCCCCCGCAGTCGATTACGAACCTGCCGCTACCGACTTAACCGTCATCGTATCGCCATCAACATCGCCGGTGACCTTCGCCTTTGTGCCCGCCAGTTCGTTCAACTTATCGAGCGCTGCTGAATCAGAGGTTTCCAAAGTGTAGACTCTGTCGCCGACCACAAGCGCGTACTTTGAACCGTGCTTCACGCATCCCCGCGTGCACTCCGCAGCCTTGGCAGGCATTTCATGTTTTGCGCCGCACATTGCATCGCTTACCTGCCCGGTTAACGTCTGGCTTTTACCGGCAGCGAGCGCCGGGATTGCCGCCATACCGACCAGAAACTGGATTCCAAGAACCGCTGCCGCAATTCGACTTGTTCTCATACCGATGGGTCTCCTCTGAATTGGTCATCCTACGCTGTGGCTAACGCTATTGCGAAATGCGTTTTTCAAACGAAAAAGGCTTACGCAAAATCATGGTTACATGGTCATCCTGTCTTTGCAAGGTTTTGATGACCGTGATGCGCGGAACTCGCTTTGATCTACAGCTGCTTGAAGCGAATTTCAACGTCTACGGTTTTGTCGGAGGCGTCAGGTGTTTCGTGAACCGTGACCATCCACTGCACTCCCGTGGGAACCAGGTTACGCGTCGCTTCAAGAAATTTATTTGGATACTCGGCATTGTAGGGCTGGCCCGCGCGCAAGGTCCATGCATTCTGCATTCGCGCTTTAGACTGGCTGTCGAGCCCCAGTATCTCAACTTCTCCCATCTTGTATTGATAACCTTCGGAGATCGTTAGTGAGTAACGCACGGTACTTTTATCGTCGTCGAACTGCGTGTCGGGTTTAATCTGAGCGGTCATGTAGCCGCGGCTGCGATACAGTTTCCCCATGTTTTCCAGATCCCGAAGAAGTTGCACTGCATTGGCGGGCTGGCCAATGGTCAAATGAAGGAGTGGCGCGAGTTGGTTCGTGCTCAGAGCGGCGTTGCCTCTTAGATCGACTCCGGATGCCATATAGATTTTCCCAGGCGTCACGGGCTCGATCGCGTCCACTTCGATTTCGGCGGGAGCCGGAGCATCGGCGGGAGATGGCGCGTCGGTCGCGGTGTTTGAAGAAGGAGCCGGCGGTTGTGGTAACACGCGCGCATCGCAGGGAGCGAATGCAGCCCGCAAATATCCGCGCTGCAGATAGACGGGAAGGAAATCAAATTTTACCGCGGCGGCGAGGGCGGTGCGTCCGTATTCTGCTCCGGTCAGGCGAGGTGCCGCGGCGGTGAGCAATGCTGATTGCTCGGGTGAGGCTCCGGGAAATTCTACGGAATGGATGCGGATGCTCAATTCCTCCACGCGATAGTCGATGGCACTCAAAGTCCCGCCGGGTCCGTCTGATTCGCGCATGAAATTTATACGGCCCGGGAGTTGCCTTTCGTTGAAGAGGGCTTGCAGCGCCTCGGAGATATGATTCGCAAGATTGCCGCCAACCGGCAGCAGGCCCATGAAGAGCGGAACACTTTTTTGCAAAGCGGCGTTCAATTCGTTGTCGGTGAACCAGACGAAGTTTTCGAAATGCGCGGGGACGAGTTTCGCTGATTCGATATCGGTGACTTGCAGTTCGAGTTTTGTGCCGGCGCTGGAACTGGAATACGTGTACACGACATTCGTAAATAATCCGGAATCGCCGAGCCGCTTGACGGCTTCTTTGAAATCTCCATCGGCGGCGCTCTGGCCAAGTTGCAGACCACTGGCAGCCAGAATTTCTTTGTCCGTGTAGCGACCGGTGCCCGTCACTTTTAAAGCAATCAGCTTATAGGCGGAGACGGAGGAAGCCCTACTACCGGCGGAGTGCGTTTGCGTCGCGGCGGGGAAGAGCAAGGACAGGCCCAACCCAAAGTCAATCACGAGCGCTGCCAGATTCATTTCGAGCGCTTCCCAACGCTGGCGGTCGCGAAATTCTTTTGCTTGACCGCGATGTCCATGAACGCCTTCGCCGCCCGGCTGAGCGACTTATCTTTGCGAAAGACGATGGCGAGATCACGGCGAATTTGCACGTCAGAGAGAGTGATTGCGGAAAGCGCTTTTGCGCGAATGTCCTCTTCGATATTCGAGCGCGCGATAAATCCAACCCCAACATCGGCTGCCACAAACCGTTTCAGCAGTTCGCTGGAGTCAAGTTCCATTGCGAATCTGGGCTTCAGATTGTGATCGTAGAAAAGCTTGTCCAGAGCGTCTCGCGTGTGCCCGAGTTTGGGAACGACGAGCGGATAGTTTAAGACTTCGGCCAGGGTGATAGTTTTTTTTGCAGCCAACGCGTGCTTGGGGGCGGCGATAACGACTAGTTCGTCGCGGTGAATCATTTGGGCTTCGAGGCGATTGTCATTGACTGGCAGAGAGACTACGCCGAAGTCGACGACATTTTCGAGAACCGATTCGAGGATGCGCGCGTAATCGGAGCGTTTGATGCCGACGGCAACGTTCGGATAATCGCGTTTAAATTGCGCGAAGACCTCGGGCAGAATATGCAGGCAGGTGCCTTCGTTCGCGCCTACCACAATCTCACCTCGGGGCACGCGCTCGGTCTCGGCGATCTCGTTGAGGATGGTCTTGCGCTGCTCGATCGTCTCTTCCGCATATTTGAAAAATAATTTGCCGGAGGCAGTGAGCGAAACGCGGCCTCCAGAGCGGTCAAGGAGGCGGGCGCCGACTTCTTCCTCAAGCGCTCGAATCTGGGAAGAGATAGCAGGCTGGGTGCGAAACCGTTTTTCCGCGGCACGGGAAAAACTGGAGAGGCGCGCAACTTCCAGGAATATTTCGAGCTGATCGAAGTCCATCGTGACTTGCCTCACACACTATAAATAGGCCGAGGCGGGGACGGAAGAGAAATCAGAGGAGGGTGATATTCGGCTGTAGAACGCGGCTTGCCGCGTCACCCGCTTTCGGCATCTGCAAGAGACGGGGCATGCCCCGTCTCTACGGGCGATTCTGTTAGACATTGATTTTATCTAGACATTGATTACGGCTATGAGTTCTTTTACGGCAGCTGCACTCTTATCCAGTGCCGTTTTTTCTTCCGGCGTCAATTTGATCTCGATAATCTGCTCGATCCCCTTAGCGCCGAGCTTCACCGGCACTCCGACAAAAAGCCCGTGAATGCCATACTCTCCGTTGAGATAGGCGGCGCAGGGTAGAATCTTTTTCTTATCTTTGAGAATAGCCTCGACCATTTCCGTAGCAGCAGCGGACGGCGCGTAGTAGGCCGATCCGGTCTTTAGATGTTTGACGATCTCGGCGCCGCCATCTCGCGTGCGCTGCACGATGCGGTCAAGCGTGGCTTTGTCCATCAATTCCGTGATCGGAATGCCGGCGACGGTGGAATAGCGGGGAAGCGGAACCATGGTATCGCCATGTCCGCCGAGGACGAAGGCGGTTACGTTTTCGACGCTGACTTTAAGTTCAAGCGCGATAAAAGTGCGGAAGCGTGCCGAGTCAAGAATTCCGGCCATGCCGATTACGCGCTCGCGGGGAAAGCCACTGATCTTATATGCGGCCTGCGCCATGGCGTCCAGCGGGTTAGAGACGATGATAAGGATGGAGTTCGGCGAATGATGAACGATCTTGCCGACCACGTCGTTCATAATTTTGTGGTTGGTATTCAGAAGATCATCGCGGCTCATGCCCGGCTTGCGCGGGATTCCAGCGGTGATGACGACGATGTCGGAGTTGGCGGTGTCAGCGTAATCGTTAGTGCCGAGGATGGCGGAGTCGCGCTTCTCGATGGGCATGGCCTCGAGGAGATCGAGTCCCTTGCCTTGCGGAACGCCTTCGACGATATCGATAAGGACGACGTCGGCGAGTTCTTTAGAAGCGATCCAATGGGCAGCGGTGGCGCCTACATTTCCCGATCCGACGATGGTGACTTTCTTACGCATTCAATTCCCTCTCTAATGTTCGCATTCAACTCGTGTAAAGACGCTCTTGCCGCGTCTCAACCGCAGAAATGAAACAACTAATTCAGTGGAGCGACGGGCGTCCTCGCCCGTCTATTTCGCGATCGCGACAATCTCAGACAGCCGCGACCGGTACCCGCATGTTGTCGATCATGCAGTCAGCAAACTCGCTGGTCTTTACCTTGGTGGCGCCATCCATGAGTCGCTCAAAATCATAAGTGACTTTTTTCTGCTCGATGGTGCGCTCCAGGCTTTGCTCGATTAGATCAGCGGCCTCTGCCCATCCCATGAAGCGGAACATCATGACGCCTGAAAGAATTACGGAGCCGGGATTGATGACATCTTTATCCGCATACTTCGGAGCGGTGCCGTGGGTGGCTTCGAAGATGGCATAGCCATCGCCGACGTTCGCTCCGGGGGCGATACCCAGCCCACCAACCTGCGCGGCGCAAGCGTCGGAGATATAGTCTCCGTTCAGATTTGGAGTGGCCAGCACGCTGTATTCATCGGCACGCGTGACAACCTGCTGGAAGATGGAATCTGCGATGCGATCGTTGATCATCAGCTTTTTCTTCCACGCGCCTTTTCCGTGCGTGGCATAAATAGAATCCAGGCAGCTTTTTACTTCTTTGTAAACCGTCTGCCGAAAATCTTCCTGCGCGTACTCAAGGCCGGGTTCGACAAGGCTCGCATTCTCTTCGACGCTTAGATTCGGATTCTTGTCTTTGTTGTCGATGATCCAGCTCTCACGTTCGGTAATGATCTTGTCACGAAATTCTTCTTTAGCGAGATCGTATCCCCATTGGCGGAATGCACCCTCGGTGAACTTCTGAATATTTCCCTTATGGACGAGGGTGACTGATTTATTTTTATTGTCGAGGGCATGTTGAATGGCCATGCGGACGAGGCGCTTGGTTCCGGTGACTGAAATAGGTTTAATGCCGACGCCCGAGTCGAGCCGGATCTGTTTCTTGCCGCCCTTCAACATGTCTTTATTGAGAAATTCGATCAGACGCTTCGCGTCGGCGGTTCCTTCCTCCCACTCGATGCCGATATAAACGTCCTCAGTATTTTCGCGGAAGATGACAATGTTCATGCGCTCGGGATGCTTCACGGGCGATGGCACTCCTGCGTAATATTTCACCGGGCGAATACAGGAATAAAGATCGAGTGTCTGTCGCAGGGCGACGTTGAGGGAGCGAATGCCGCCTCCAACGGGCGTTGTGAGCGGGCCTTTGATGGCAACGCGAAATTCGCGGATGGCGCTGACGGTGTCGTCGGGAAGCCAGTTGTCGAAGCGGGCTTTCGCTTTTTCGCCGGCGAACACTTCATACCATGCCACCGAGCGCTTACCCTGATATGCCTTTTCGACCGCCGCGTCGAAGACACGGACGGATGCCTTCCAGATGTCGCGGCCAGTGCCGTCGCCTTCTATGAAGGGGACGATGGGATGATCGGGCACGCGATACTTCCCATTGCTGTATTCGATCTTTTGCCCGTCCGAGGGCACGGGAACTCCATTAAATGACGCCATGATTACTTGCCTCCGCAACTTTCAAGGAACCAATCATTATAGATTGAACGGCCGTAAGCTAGGTGGAGCGTCACAGCAAGGTGTGACGTGACTCACAGGGGTATAGGACGGCCTTGCATTCTCCCTGGTGCGCTTGGTGGTGAAAAGGCCTCAACCACCAAGGACACTAAGGTTCACGAAGGAAAAGCCCACGTCTATCTTTCGATTTTCACCGACTTCACCAGCACATCTTTAACGGGACGATCCTGGCGATTACGAGCAGCCTTCGAAATCTTTTCGACGACATCGTAGCCCTCGACCACCTCGCCGAAGATGGTGTGCTTCCCGGTGAGCCAATCGGTGTTCGCAACGGTGATAAAAAACTGCGATCCATTGGTGTTGGGGCCCGCATTGGCCATGGCCAATTTGCCGGGCTTGTCAAATTTGTGCGCCGAACCTTTGGTCTCGTCTTCAAACTGGTAGCCAGGACCGCCCATGCCAGTACCTTGCGGGTCTCCGCCTTGAATCATGAAGCCGGGAATGACGCGATGAAAAATCGTCCCGTGGTATAGAGGGTCTTTGCTCTTCTTGCGCGTGGAAGGATGTGTCCACTCGCGATTACCTTCAGCCAGTTCAACGAAGTTGGCAACCGTTTTGGGAGCATCTTTTTCAAACAGGCGGCAAGTAATTGCGCCTTCGCTGGTTTCAATTACGGCATAAGTTCCAGGGGTGCGGGTCATTAGTCTCCTTAAATAATCAAATAATAATTTTCAGTGTAGAGACGCGGCTTGCCGCGTCTCCTGTGCGCCAATGCTCATGCGCCTCTACATAGGTCTCTTAGAGTCCGTTGCTGCCTTCGCAGCTGGCTTGGGCGCGGCCTTTGCGGCTGCGGCTCCCGCACGATGAATCTCAATGTGCGTAATCTTGATGGGCTTCAGCGGGCGCTCACCATCGGTGCCCATGCGCGCGATTTTCTTTACCAGTTCAACCGCCGCGTCATCGCACTGACCAAAAATGGTGTAGTTGCCATTCAGGCTGGGGTAGGGAACTTCGGTGATGAAGAACTGCGAGCCATTCGTATCAGGGCCGGCATTGGCATAGGCAAGGCGACCGGGGCGATCGAAAGTCGCTCTCGGCGAAGTTTCATTCTTAAATTTGTATCCGGGATCGCCAGTGCCGTTGCCGGCCGGGTCTCCACCCTGAATCATGAAACTGGGGATGACGCGGTGAAAAACGGTGCCATCGTACAGCGGCACGCCGTGTTTTTTGGCGTGAGAAACGGGGCTGGTCCAGTCTTTCGTGCCGCTGGCCAAGGCAATAAAATTCTCAACTCCAATCGGCGCGACCTTAGGAAACAATGTGCAGTGCATGTCGCCAGCCGTAGTGTGAATGATGGCCGTGGTCTCGCTGCTGGCGGCTGCGGCCGGAGCGGCCTTGTGGACGGGCGGCTTGGTCGCTGGTTGTACAGTCGAATTGCCTTGTGCAGCGCTGAAGAGGGAAGTGGATGTTATCAGGACAAGCATAGACAGTAGGCGCATGAGGGCTCCTGTAGGCATTTTGGCAAGAATTAATTGTACGACAATTGATTCACTTTGATTGATGGAGCGCCGGGCGTCCCCGCCCGGCCGTGCACCCGACAGCCGGTTGCCGGACGGGCGAGACGCCCCTCGCTGCTCCATTTCATTTGCTGGCTTGCATGTCGCGACTCACCCGCTCCGCCTCAGAAAAAACCCGCAACAAATTTCCACCAAGAATTTTGCGAATATCATCGGCGCTGTAACCGCGGTCCAGCAAGGCCTGCGTGATTTTGGGCAGGTCGGCAGCGGAATCTATGCCCTGCGGGGTTGCTCCACTGACGCCATCAAAGTCCGAGCCCAACCCGACGTGATCAATGCCGGCAACTTTGGCGACGTGGTCGATATGGTCGATCAGCGAACTTAGCGGAGGTCGTGGAATTTTGGCGGCCCACTCGCGCTCGATACGGTCCGCGTCGAGATAAGTGACCGTTTTTCCCGAGGCCTTAAGTTGCTCGGTGTAAGACTTTACGGCCGCGTCGCGCTCCTTGGATTGGGCTTCGGCGGCCTTGCGGTAGTTTTCGTCGATGAACGCATTGTAGAAATTGACTTGAACGACGCCACCGTTTTTGGCGACGGCGCGAAGCATGTCGTCGGTCATATTGCGCGGATGATTTGTGAGGGCGCGCGCCGAAGAGTGCGATGCGATCACGGGAGCTTTGCTGACGGCGATAACATCGTAGAAGGTCTTGTCGGCAACGTGCGAAATATCCACCAGCATTCCAAGGCGATTCATCTCGGTGACAATCTGCTTGCCGTTATCGGTGAGGCCATTGTGGTGCTCGATTTTCGAATCATTGATGTCGCCAGACGAATCGGCCCACTCGTTGGTGTTTGACCAACTCAACGTCATGTAGCGGACGCCGAGACGGTAAAAATCGCGGAGCAAGTGAATATCATTTTCAATCGAGTGTCCGCCTTCGATACCAAGAAGAGCAGCAAGCTTGTGCTCGCGCTGAGCGCGCTCGATGTCGGCGACGCTGAAGGCCATCATCATGCGGTCGGGATGACGCGCCGCCTGCTCATAAACTGAATCGATGAGATCGAGCGTGTGGCGGGCGAAGTGGCCTTGATTCGTTTCTGGCTCCACCCAGATGGAGAAGAACTCAGCGCCGAGATTTCCTGCCTTTGCTTTATCGAGACTAATGTGGCCGGGGTCTTTGGGATCGGTCGATCCAATGTCATAGTTCTCATCGAGAAAGCGCTGAGGCGTGTCGGCGTGGGTATCGACAACGATGGCGGATTGTTGAATGTCGAGCGCTTTCTTGCTGATGTTGTCTTGCGCGGAGGCAGAAACGATGCAGCCGAGCGCAATTGCGGAAGCGAATAAGAGATTCTTCATGGCGAACGGAATTCTATACGATGCCGGGTGGTTTGCTAACAAAGGAAAATGAATCGGTAATCTAAATCCTGCGGCTGTTTCTGCGTTGGGATGGACGGGCGGGAGCCTGCCCTGAGCCTGCCGAAGGGACGCCCGTCGCTCCATCGGATAGGTTGTTCGCTATTCGGCTAGGGCCTGTTGGGCTTGCTTTACGCACTGCTCCAGGGAGTGGTCGGTATTGATGGTTGTTTTTGGATAGGTAATTGGCTCGAAGTGGGCTTTGACATCCAGGTAGAGGCTGAAGTTACGATTGCGAGCGGGATGTGAAGCGTCTTGCGAATCGAGACGTCGCCGCGCGGACTCTTCTGAACAGGTGCACTCGATGATCTTCCAAGGCTGGTTGAGTTCACTGGCAAAGGCGAGAACGCGGTCTATCTGGTAGTGGCGAGAGAAAGTGCGGCCCTCGAGGAAAATGTTTCGGGTCGGCGATTTCTGCAGGATGAATCGAGCTGCGGTGAGCATGATCTCCATTACGAAATCATCTTGCTTGGCTGAGTATTCGATATCTTCGGGCGAAAAAATTGCGGCGCGAATTTCGTCTTTGCTAAGGACGGCACCTTGCGTAAGGCGGGCAAGCTCGCGCGCTAGCGTGGTTTTGCCGGCACCGGGAAGACCGGCCATGATGACGATCATTAACTGATTATCGCTGAGGTCGGTCGATTACGACCATTGCAGTGGGGTTGAAGCTCAGTTCGGAGCGTTGATCTCGCTGACCACAGTGGCTGGCTGCGTGGCCGGCTCAGTAACCGGTTCCCGTTCTCCCGGGGGCAGCGGAAAAATCGTCTGGGTCTGGCGCCAATCGCTGTAGTGATCGGAGACCATGATGTGAAACACCCACTGATGGCGCTCTTCTTCAGGTTCCACGAGTCCCAAAGCATTCAGATAAAAGAGGTAGTATTCGACGAAGTGAATCTGCCCCTTCGACATGCCACGGCGCTGGATGTCGACAGTGATGCCGGCGAGATGCGATGACGCAGTATCGCCATTAATAGGCGCGGCATTGCGATTATGCCGGCGTAACTTTTTCTGCACCATTACGGTGCGTACCGCAGAGTTCACCTGGATTTTGTCGTGAAACTGGCGGAAATAAACTTCCGAAAGATCTTCAACGAAATCGCGAGTCCACTGGCGGCAATATCGCCGCGATGGATCAAGGCGCTTGTCAAAATGCAGCCCCTGATTTTCTTCGATGGGGACGAGATCGTGCGACAATTTCAATTGCTCAAGCTCGATGTCGTCGGCAATTCGGGGAAGTTCAAGCCGGTCGATTTCTTCGTTTTGCCGAAGCATGGAATCGTGGGAAGGCCGGAACATCGGATTCCAAAGCAATGCGCGAAGACCGTGAAAATGAAATATGCGCAGAATACGGTGGCGATGGGAGCGTTGCACCGCAAAAGCGCCAGGCGTGGCGGTCATGATGAAAATCGCCAGCAAAACCATTACTGCCCAGCTTCCCGGCGCTGGACGGCAACGTCTCATCTTCCGTAAATATAATTCGGCCATCGTGTTACTTCGTTAAGATCGAGTTCCAACCGTCGCGCCATGCCAGCGCGTGC
>Ga0182024_10011013_pt1 | contig 18284 bp, 10 predicted proteins | sample P32metaG_FD_120480 | JGI IMG/M metagenome (GOLD analysis project Ga0182024, IMG submission 120480) | Permafrost microbial communities from Stordalen Mire, Sweden - P3-2 metaG (Illumina Assembly) | ecosystem: Environmental > Terrestrial > Soil > Wetlands > Permafrost | place: Sweden: Stordalen... | reverse complement strand
CCGAGCCCGCTGCCTGCGTTGGACGTCGCGGAGGTTCCTCGCAGATCACGCGCAGCATCTCGCCCGTGGTCAGCTCCTTAAGTGCATAGGGCAGCGATTCAGTCAGCAGCAGATAGAGCAGCACGCCCAGCGAATAGGTGTCGGAAGCCGTGGTGATGGGATTGCCCAGCACCTGCTCGGGGCTCGCGTACTGCGGCGTGAACGACTGAAAGCCTTCGCGCGTGAATTCGCTTCCCGGCCGGTCAAGGTCCGGAGACAGCAGCTTGGCTGTGCCAAAGTCCAGCAGGCGCGGAGTGCCGTCATCGGCCACCAGAATGTTGTCGGGCTTCAGGTCGCGGTGCACCACGAGGTTCTGATGGGCAAACTGCACCGCCTCAAGCACGCGCAGGAACAGCGCGATCCGCTCGGGCAAAGTCAGGCGCTGATCTGTGCAGAAATGGTGGATGGGCACTCCATCCACAAACTCCATCACCAGGTAGGGATTGCCGTCGTCGGCCACGCCGCCATCGAGCAGCCGCGCGATGAATGGATGCTGCAAGCCGGCCAGAATCTGCCGCTCCTGACGAAAGCGCTCGCGGAAGAGGTCTGTTGCGAGTGGCAGGTCGATGAGCTTGATGGCCACATGCTGCTCAAACTGCCCGTCGGCGCGATGCGCCAGGTAAACCGCGCCCATGCCGCCGCGGCCCAGCAGGCGATCGAGCCGGTAGGGGCCAATGCGGCGAGGCTCGGCCAGCGCATCCCCATCAACTTCGGCCGACCGCTTGCGCGAGGCGGTCAGGTGCTCTTCCGCCTCAGAGGCTTCGAGCAGCGCCCACACCTCGGACGCAAGCTCGCCGTCTCCATTTGACCGCGTCGCAATCAATGTGTCGCGCTCGCCGACGGCAGCGGCACTCGCCTCGTTAAAGATCGCCTCGATGCGCAGGAAGGTTTCCGTGTTCCGTTCCATTCGAGCACTTACTCCGTCAGTATGCGGCTAAGCAGGAGGTAGACGAACCCATGCTTTGAAAGGGCACGACTTTAGTCGTGCCGAAAAGGCAATCCCAGATGGCTCGGCTTTAGCCGCTGAGGGAATGCAAGCCGCGCAAAATGCACGCCCTCAAGGGTTAAAGCATCTGCGTGAAAACTCGATCGACACGCCAACCTGCCAACTCGCTACGCCGCGAAGCGGCGCCAACTCGCTGTATTCGTCCTTGAAATTGCGCCGCCAATTCACAACGCCATCGATAAAGCCAGTTCTCACGCAGACACTAAAGCCCGATATTTGGTGGCTTGCTGCATCCGGCACGACTAAAGTCGTGCCCTTTCAAGACCCCATTGATGCAACCATTTCTAATTTCAGAATGCGGCAAGCGTGCGGAAACTGCGTCAGCCACCCGACTCGATCACGGCCATGCCGGGGCCGATGCGCCGAAAGAGCCAGCCGCGGATGAATTTCAGATCGCGATCGACGGTGGCCTTGGAAACATCGAGCAGCGACGCGGTCTCCTCGGCCGTGCAGCCCAGAAAATATCTCAGCTCCACCAGTTGCACCTTCGCGGCATCTAACTCGCCCAGCTCATCGAGCGCCCGGTTCAGGTCAAGCATCTCCGCGCTGCCGATGTTGACCCAGGCAAGGTCGTCGCTCAAGGGAACGCGCACCTGGTTGCCCCCGCGTATCTGCGCCTGCGTCTCGCGCGCGTGATCGATGAGGATCATGCGCATGACCCTCGCCGCAAACGCGTAAAAATGGCGGCGGTCTTCCCAAGCCGCTTTCTTCTGGTTCAAGAGACGGAGATAAAGCTCATGCACGAGGGCTGTGCCTTGCAGCAGGTCGGGGTTGCGCTCGCGCCGCACATAGGCCGCGGCAACCTGGCGCAGGTGCGGGTAGACGAGCGGCATCAGCTCTTCGAAAGCAGTCGGCTCGCCGTCTTTCCACTTTGCCAGCAGCAAAGTGATGTCGCCCTTGTCCGCTTGCAAAACCGCCTCCAGACTCCGCGGTGCGAAGCAACATCGCCCGGCGCCAGCCTACCACCTCATGCCCATCTCCTCCCACGCGCGGCCAATGACGCCAGCTCGCCATCACGTCGATTCCGGCTCTTGAACCTGTCACCCGGGGAGTGCCCAGCATTTCCGTCCTGGAGCTCAAGTCGGTCAAGGGCTTCAACGGCCAAGTCTTCAACGGGCAAGTCAAGCTGACTTGCTCCGCTGGGCCAACCGGCCACGAGTGCGTCGACTTCCCTTAGACCGTGAAGGTGGATGGCATGGCTCTCGCGATCTCGTGAATCCTGTTCCACCCGCAGTCGAAGGCGCGGATTCTCAGATGCGAGCTTGTCCTTTAGCACTTGAGACTCTGTGCACGTTGGGGTTGCGTTCGCTCGTCATCGGGCGAGCCTTTATCGGCCGCCCATTTCTCCGCCAAAGAAGCCGAGTAAATGCGATCGAGCCCTGTCTGTGGCCGGGAGCTTTTTGGCAACACGAACCGTTACGCCGAAGGACTCCATCAGCGGGACCAGGCATTCCTTCAGCCTTTGGCTGCGCACTCTCACTTCCCTGGGCACAGCGCGGCTGGTCTCGATCGCCTTGAGAAACACTTTTGCAAGCGTCTCTCCGGCCGCGACGCTGGAGTCGGCCACTTCCGGCGCCAGGACCATCCCACTCTCCGCATCGACCGCCATCGCAATCGCGGCGCAGGCGCTGCGCTCGCCCTTTTTCCCAATCGCCGCACCGCTGTAAGTAAGGTCGAGTTCCACCACTCCCCGCACCGCATAATCCTTGCCGCGCAGCGCATGCAGAGTCTCCTCAGCCAGGCGCACAGGCACAGGAGGCGGTTCGGCTGGCAGGGTGGCCTTGAACATTTCCACCCGGTACCGGGGCTCCGGTTCCTCCGTGCGGGTGACCATCGGATAGGTCTCGGCCACCTCCCAGAATCTCAGGTTTTCCTGGCTGGCAACGGCGGCGCAGACTGTGATTACAGCCTGAAGGCACTCTGCCAGCATCCTGGCCTCATCCTCGGTGACGAACCACGGGAGAAAGCCGGGGCGGAAGGTGCGAAAGATGGGCGACGCCAGCCCTCTGCCCTTGGGATGCCCCAGCGCGGCGAGCAACTCCCGGTCCTGCCGCTGCAACTCCGGTCTGGCCACGAACTCAACATAGACACAGTGCGTGGATACAAAGAATTCAGCGGGATCTTCGAACTCCTGGGCTTCGATCTTGCGAAACTGGCGCAGCCCCTCCGTGCCGATGTTAGCGTGCATGGAGAAGACTTCGCCGAGTCCGCCCATCACCGAGCAGTAGCAGAGTTCGCCGCTGACGCTGTCGCGGACCACAATCAGGTTGCTCTCGTCGAGCACTCGCCACGGCAGCAACCCATAAAAGTCGGAAGCCAGCTCATAGAGCAACTCCATCGACTGGTGCGATGGCGGAGTCTCACCCGCAAGCTCTTTGGCAAACCATTGCAGGGGAAGAGACGGGACGGAGGTGGTTTGTTTCCTGGGCATAATCCGGATGCAACGCTCCTGGCGAGTTTCTTCACCACGAGTCTACTGTGTCTCCCCCGGATTTATTTGCTGTGGACGACGGCCGGGCACCTGCTCTTGTGGAAAAACCTGTGTGATTGGCAGCGAACCCGGCATCGCCATGGTGGCAATGCCGGGTTCGCCGATTCCTACGCATCTGGCCGACCGGCCCCAGCCCCGCGCGCCCCCTCAGCGCCAGTCGCCGGCGCCCACAAACCCCGCCCAATACCACGGATGCGTGCTCTTACCCGCAGCGCGCCGTTCGAGCAGCAGCTTTTTTGCCGCATTCCAGGCGGCGTTCGCAGTGCTTGCCCCGTGGCCGAATCGCTCCGCGTAAAGATTCCGCATGAACTCGCGCGTTATCCCATCGTCCACCGGCCACAGGGTCATGACCACGCTGCGCGCGCCGGCCACGCGGAAGGCTCGCTCCAGGCCGAGCACGCCCTCTCCGTCTCTCAGCTCGCCGTTGCCTGTGTTGCAGGCCGAGAGCACAGCCCAGTCCACCCCGGCCAGGTCGAGCGATGCAATTTGCTGCGCGGTCAGTATGGACGCATCGTGGGAGGTGTTGGCGCCGGCAAAGACCAGTCCGGAGTGAAGCAGCGGATTGCCGTTGCCGCAGCTCTGGTCGAGAACGAACGCGTGCGTGGCCACATGAAGGATCCTGTAGTGCGACGCGGCCTCAAGAAACCGTGCGCGCGTGGCGTCGCCGCCCGTCAACAGCGCCTCCCGCTCGCCGGGATTCCATCGCTTCCAGTTTGCTGAAATCTCCCTGACTTCGCTGAGCGAGCCGGGCAGTGGGTTGAACTCCATCTTGCGGAATGCATCGCAGTCCACCGGCCCATCGCGCAGCGTGGCCGGGGGCGCAAGGTCGCTCGATAGCTCGAAGGCAGGGCTGCCCACGGCGATCAGCCCGGTCTTTCGCGCCGCGGTCTCTTGCGGGATGAGATCGCGCTCGCTGGTGAGCACGTGCACCACCGGCCCGTGCTCCACAAGATAACCGCTGCCCTCGGGCAGACCGCTGAACGGGACAAGGTTCAGCACGCCGTCAGGGACGATCAGCGCCAGTCGCGCGTCCCTGACCTCGGCGGCCAGCGGATCCCAGATGAGCTTGCGCAACTGCTCGCCCGCCACGCGATACTCGCGCTCATTGCGCGCCGCGCCCATTCCGCCGGAATGAGCTTCGCCCTCCGCTGAGACCCGCATCCGGCCTACCAGATCGTCGATCGTCTTCGCAGCGCCCAGATCGTGGATGGTGACGGTCTCGGCGCCGGGATGCATCGCAAACGCCAGGTAAGACGGAATTCGAGCCGCCTGGAACTTGTCCTTTTTCAACCGGTACTGCGTGTACTTGACGTAGGAGATCAGCACCGATTCCCTGGGCAGGTTCTTGCGCAGATCGTCGAGCTCGCTGCTGCGCGCGCGTTCGCCGGTGCGGAAGTGTGCGCTGCGCGCCGCCAGTTCCCGCTCTGTGCGCTCCATCTTCGATGTGGCGTCGCTCAGCGCCTGCGCCGAGCCGGCGGAGCTGCCCTGCATCTCCATCACCGCCCGGCGCTCCGCGTCCATCTCTTTCTCGAGCGCCTCCACGGCGGGGTCGGGCTTCCGGCTCAGCGCCGCGGCGCGCTGCGCCATCTCCTCGGTCACCAGCGCCCGCGAGCGCACCACCTCCTGGTAGACGTCGGAAATGCGAATCCCCGGATGAAGCGCGGCCAGCGTGACCAGCGTGTTGAACGACTGGGTGGCCTGATCGCTCATCGCCAGCGCCTGCCGCTCCGGCAGCAGGCGGATGGCAAGGCTGATGCCCTGGCGCAGCGTGCGGTGCGCGTCCAGCGCCAGGTCCGCCGCATCCTGATAGCGCCCCTTGAACTCCAGCGCCTCGGCATAGCCGGTCTCGACAAAGGCCATCATGGAATGGTTGGGCCCATACATCTTGAGAAAGATCACCCGCGCCCGTTCGTAGGTCTTGAGCGACTCGTCGGTCTGGCCGGCGCAGATTTGTGAGAACGCCAGGTTCGACAGCGGCGTGTTCAGCGAGGTGCTGTCGGCGCCGTAGGCCTGTGTAAGCAGATCCACGGATTTCTGCAAATGCGGGATGGCGGCCTCGCACTTGTAGTTGAGAAGGCGAAAGGACCCTGCGTCGTTTTCGACCGCCGCCCAGCGCTGGCCAACCTCGCTGTGCTGCTCCGCCGCCGCCGCCGCAAGCGCCAGGGCCTCGTCCAGTGCCGCCGAAGCGCCGGCCAAATCGCCCTTGCGGCGGCGGCTCTCGACCAGGTCGGTGAGATAGGTGGCCAATTCGATGGGGGAGGAATCCTTGACCGCGCGCACCGTCTGGACGGCGAGCTCGGTGTTTTGGAGAAAGCAGGCATTGTCCTGGATGCCGGCGCAGACGTTTCCCAAAGCGTCCGCCGCAAACGCGATGGCTTCAGGCTTGCCTGCGCGCTGCGCGATGGCCAGCGCATCCTCCGCGATGGGGCGTGCAAGCTCCGGGCGAGCCATCTCGTAGTAGACCCACGCCTCGCCGGCCAGGGCCTTTGCATACAAGCCGGAATCCTTGCCTTCCGCCGCCTCAGCAACGGAGATTGCCCGCCTGGACTCAGTGAGCAACTCGTCGGTGACGGGCACGGCCTCGACCTGAAGCCGAAGCAGCTTGATCATCGCCTCGGCCACTTCGCTCGAGTTGCCTGGATGCTGCGCCTCAGCCGCGCGCAGATTGGCCTGCGCCTGTTCGATGGTCCCCGCTTCCGGCTGGTTTGTTGCGGCGCTCGTGTCTGGAGGGCTCGCCGCCGGCGGCGCGGGCGCTGGCTGCTGAGCGGCCAAAGCCAGGCTGAACCATGCCGGCAGCGCCAGCAGAGCCAAGCCTCGAAGCGGTCTTAGCGATGCGGCCAATAAATACTTCCACTGGGTGCCCCATCCTTGCGCCTTTTTCCTGGCGCAAGGGTGGGAGACCTCAACACTATTTGAGGGGCGGATCAATCGTGGCGAGAGAGTCCCGTGGCGGGCTCTCAACAACACCCACGGCCCGGACGAGATGGACGCCATTCTGATCATTTCCTGCGGCTCTTCTGAAGCGGACCGGCTCGCGCAGCCGCCGTCCATCCGCATGTCGATTGAGAGAGATCGATATGCGGCTATTCTTGCAGGCGCACCCGGCCGCCGCAAGCACACTTTTGGAGAACGGGCTGGCTCGCGGCGCGGCCCCGGAGCCCGCTGGGTTATATTGGTTCGTTGCCGTCCGGGGAGAATGCGGATGCTCGAAGTCATCGCGCCCAGAAAAATTTTCGACGTATGCGTCATCGGCTCGGGCGCTGGAGGCGGCACCGCCGCCAAGGTGCTCACCGAGGGCGGGCTGAGCGTGGTCATGCTCGAAGCCGGCCCGCGCCTCAATCCCGAGGTCGATTTCAAGGAGCACGTTTGGCCCTACGACCTCGCCCATCGCGGCGCGGGCGTCGGCGCCAAAGGGCGCTTCGGGTTCACCGGCGAGTTCCTCGCGCCTAACGGCTTTTGGGAGATCGAAGGCGAGCCCTACACCACCGCTCCGGGCTCAACGTTTCGCTGGTTCCGCTCGCGCATCGAGGGCGGCCGCACCAACCACTGGGGACGCATCGCGCTGCGCTTCGGACCCGCGGATTTCCGCGCCCGCTCCACCGACGGCATGGGCGACGACTGGCCCATCGCCTACGACGAGCTCGCGCCCTACTACGACAAGGTCGAGTCCTACATCGGCGTCTTCGGGTCGAAAGAAAACGTGCCCAACTCCCCCGACGGTGTGTTCATGCCGCCGCCCAAGCCGCGCTGCACCGAGACCATTGTCAAGAAGGCCTGCGACCGCCTCAACATCACCTGCATCCCGTCGCGCCTGGCGATTTTGACGGAGCCGCTGAACGGACGCCGCGCCTGCCACTACTGCGCGCAATGCGGCCGCGGATGCATCAGCGCTTCCAACTTCAGCTCCAGCCAGGTCATGATTCCGCCCGCGCAGGCCACCGGACGCTACACCATGATCGCCAACGCCATGGCTCGCGAACTCATTCTCGGCAAGAGCGGAAAAGTCGAGTCCGTCTCCTACATCGACAAGGCCACGCGCACCGAGCAGCGTGTCTATGCGCGCGCATTCGTGGTTGCCGCCAGCGCCTGCGAGTCGGCGCGCCTGCTGCTCAATTCGCGCTCGGCGAGCTTTCCCAACGGCATCGCGAACTCGTCAGGCGTAGTGGGCCGTTATCTCACCGACTCGGTCGGCAGCAGCCTGGCCGGGCATTTTCCGCAGCTTGAAAATTTCCCCGCGCACAATCACGACGGCGTGGGCGGCATGCACATGTACATGCCGTGGTGGCGCTTCGGAAAGAAGAACGAATTCCTGCGCGGCTATCACATCGAGTTCGGCGGCGGGCGCGACATGCCGGGCGTGGGCAGCTTTGACGGCGTGTGCTCAAGGCAGGAGGGTTACGGCGCTTCGCTCAAGCAGAAGTGCCGCTCTTCCTACGGCTCGTTCATCGGATTCAGCGGGCGCGGCGAAATGATTCCCAACGAAAACAGCTTCTGCGAGATCGACCCCAACGTCGTCGATCGCTGGGGCATTCCGGTGCTGCGCTTCCACTGGCAATGGGGCGAGAACGAACTCAAGATGGCGCAGGATATGCAGGAGACGTTCCGCTCCATCATTGAAACCGCCGGCGGCACGGTGATCGGCAACGACCGGCGCAAGGCGCAGGCCAGCGACCAGTTGCCGACAGCCGCGCGCGACCAGCATGCCTACGGCATCGCGGCGGGCGGCGAGATCATTCACGAGCTGGGCACCGTGCGCATGGGCAGCGACCAAAAGACCTCGGCGCTCAACCGCAACTGCCAGGCTCACGACGTGAAGAATCTGTTTGTGGCCGACGCCGCGCCCTTCGTGACCAATGCGGACAAGAATCCGACGCTGACCATCATGGCTTTGTCGTGGAGAACCTCGGAATACCTGATCGCTCAGAGCAGAAAAGGAGAGATCTAGCGCCATGGCCATCGATCCGGTATCACGCCGCGCAATCCTCAAGACGCTCAGCATGGGAGCCGTCGTGGGCTCGGTGCTGCGCGCGATCCCGCTTGAAGCCGCCGAGTATGCGCACAACATTATCCAGGCCGAGAACGCCGGCGCGGGTGGCTACACCGCGAAGTTTTTTACGCCGCCGCAGTATAAGACGCTGCGCGCTTTGTGCGAGACGATTCTGCCCGCCGACGCCGACTCAGGCGGCGCAATCGAGGCCGGCGCTCCGGAGTTCATCGACCTCATCACCAGCGAGAATCCCGAGTATCAGCGGAGCCTGGGCGGCGGCCTGATCTGGCTCGACTCCACCTGCGCGGACCGCTATGGCAGCGCGTATCTCGACTGCGCGCCGCAACAGCAGAAAGAGATGCTCGACCTCATCGCATACCGCAAGAATGCTGAGGCCGACACGTCTCTCGGTCACGGCGTGCAGTTTTTCTCGCTCCTGCGCAGCCTCACATCGGACGGATTTTTCACCAGCAAAATCGGAATCGTCTATCTCGGCTATCAAGGCAATTCTTACGTGATGGAGTTCCCAGGCTGCCCCCCGGTGCCCGGCGTCTAGCGCATTTCCCTCACGATTACGAAATGGCGGAGGAGTAGCGCCGGTCTCCTGACCGGCTGTCGTGCGGACGTCCCCGCCCGCGCTCGTCGCCGGAATCGCCGCCAGGCTTGAAGGCCAAGGCATTGGCGGCAGCCGCTCATTTTCCCGCGGGCGCTGCCGGGTGCAGCGCGTTGAGCCTGTCGAGCACGCGCTTCAGATCGTCCAGCTTCTGCCCGGCCTCGCCGATCTTGCCTTCGCCGGTAAGGCGCTGGTAATCCGCAAAGTCCCTGCCCGCCTCGGCCACAAGCGCATGAAGATCCTCTGCCTGCGGAGCCGGCGAACCAAGTGAACCTGGCGAACCAGGCGCACCAGCATCGGACGCGGCGCGCGGAGCCTCGTTGGTCGCGCTGAGCGAAGACACGGTGCCGCCAAACAGCGACGACAACGCCGCCTCGAACGTCGGCCCATAAGCCAGCCGGTCTTGCAGCGCCAGCACCACCAGCCTCAGCTCCGGCATGGGGCTGCGATCGGCCTGCAGATAGATCGGCTCGGCATAGAGCAGCGCGCGGCCCGACGGAATCACCAGCAGGCTGCCGCGGCGCACGTGCGAGCCCTGCTGGTTCCACAAGGTCAATTGCCCCGAGAGCTGCGCGTTCTGGTCGATGCGCGCCTCGATCTGCAGCGGCCCGTCCACCAGCCGCGTCTTGGGAAAGTCGTAGACGATCGACGTGCCGTATTGCGCGCCGTCCGACCGCGCCGCGATCCACCCGATCAGGTTGTTGCGGTTGGCGGGCGTGAAGGGCAGTATCTCCACGAACTCGACGCCCGCTTCTCCGGGCAGCTTCATCAGCACAAAGTTCGGCTGCATGGCCTGCGTAGTCTGCTCTCCATCGCTCAGGCCAACTTCTGTCGCTACGGTCCACAAGTCTTCGCGGTTGTAGAATACTTCCGGATCCGTCATGTGATACAAGCCGTAGACTTCGGCTTGCAGCTTCAAGAGTGACTCTGGATAGCGCACGTGTTTGCGCAAGTCCGCCGGCATCTGCGCCGCGTCTTTGAAGAGGCCGGGAAAGATGCGTTGGTAAGTCGCAATGATAGGGTCGCTCGAATCGAATACATAGAAAGTAGTGGTTCCATCGTACGCATCGATCACTGCCTTGACGCTATTGCGCATGTAGTTGACAGGCTGGTTGCCAAGATTGTAGTGGCTCGAGTAAGGATAGTTATCCGACGTTGTAAATGCGTCGATGATCCATGAGAGCCGCCCATTGTCGTCGAGCACGATATAAGGATCGGTTTCATAAGTCAGGAATGGCGCAAGTGTCGCTACGCGCTCGCGCACATTGCGCCGCATCAGCAAACGGCTCTGCTCGTTCACATCGTCGCTGAAGGGCAGCTTGCCTAGGTCGCCGCGATCGAAGGCAAGTACAATCCGGCGCAGAAATCCGCCTACTTCAACTCCACCGGTACCCTGGTAGGAAGTAAGATTGTTAGTCTGGCCCTGCGGATAATTGAACTCCTGTTGCCGCGTCTTCACATACACGTCGGTATTGGTCAGTTCGCCAAAGTAAATCTCGGGCCGCGTCACTGACAGGCCAGGCACAGTGCTCTGCACCGGCATGTTGCTCAGCATCAGCGTCGGCAGACCTTCGCTGGTGAATCCATTCACGGGATTCATGGTGATGCCGTAACCATGCGTGTAGATGAGCTTGTCGTTGATCCAGTTGCGGCTGCTCTCCGGCAGCTTGTCCACGTTCAGCTCGCGCGTGGCGAGCATAACCTCGCGCATGTTGCCGTCGATCGTGTAACGGTCGATGTCGATATCCGGGAAATCGTAGTAAGTGCGAATTTCCTGTATCTGGCGCAGCGTCTCCCGCAGCGCCTGCCAGTCCCACAGGCGAATGTTTTTCAGCGTCGCCTGGTTGTTGGCCGGGTCGGTTGCATCGACCGTAGTTTCGGCGGGAAACTCGCGCTGCAGAAACTTATCCAGGCCATAAGCCTGGCGCGTCATCTGGATGTTATGCAAAATATAAGGCTGCTCGCGAACCAACTCATTGGGCTTGACAACAAAGCTGCTCACATACCAGCCGATCGCGCCGACAATCACATAACATACAATTACCGGAATAACGGAGATAGCAAGCCATCGCCCGCGCGGCGCAAACAATCCGCTCCAAGCCGCAATCAGCGCGCCCAGCACCAATGCAAAGCACGCCGCCAGCTTGCCGGCCAGCATTACATGGGCGTCGGTGTAAGTTATTCCGTCGAAGATGGTATGGTGCTCGAGCAATAAGTCAAACCGGCCGAGATATACCTGCATTGCGATGGTGAAAAGCAGGAAGGCAATGGTGCAGCAGAGTCCGCGCCACGGCAGCGGAACGTAACTGGTCTCGCTGCGGTTGAAAACGCGCGTTCCGCCGGTGATAAGAATGAACAGCACGGCGAGCGCGCAGGTAAGGACGGCGAGCGTGAGCAGCCAGCCGGCGATCAGATGCCACGCTGGCAGCGTGAACAGGAAGAAGTTGAGCGCGCGGCCAAAGATCGGGTCGGCAATATTGCCGGTCGACTGCGGCGCGTACCAGAAGAGCGCCAGCGTGGGCCAATCTGCCGCCATCGCCCCGCCGGTTGTTGCCGCCACCAGGAACGATACCGCAGCCGCCACGAAGCCGAGCACAGGCCTGACCGAGAGCGTCAGCGGCTGGCCGCCGATCATGATGGTGTGATTGCTGGGCATGTCGGCAAAGTGCGCCCGCCTGAGCAGCAGAAACGCGCCATAAAGCACGACAAATGTGATGACGGCAAAGAGCGCGAAGACGCCCCATTGCAGGCCCAGCGTCTTCCAGAACACGCCGCTGTATCCGAGCGAGCGGAACCAGAGGAGATCTACCCAGTAGGAGACCGCGGTGCGGCCACCAAGTACAATAGCGGCCAAAACGGCGAGAATGACAATTATCCTGACCCTCCGGCCCCGCGGCGCCGGTTTCTTCATCGGCCAATCGATCTGTTCGTGCATCTTTCCAACCCCGTTTCGCCTGCACTTTCTATTGTAAAGATCGCGCCCGGCCAGGCCGGCCTGCGCGCTCCCAACCACTCTAGTCCTTTCGCATCGGCCGCGCACCCGGCCGCTTCGTTCCCATGCGACCCGAACTGGCGCATCTGGCTGTCCGCAAGCGCGACATCTTCATGAGAGTGCGGATTTCTCCGATAAGAAGAACTGAATTGCTCGCGCGCAAAGGTGCGCCGGGCACACGCAAGAGGACAGATGATTTCTTTGAGAAAGTACCTTGACGCGCCGCGGGGCGGGTCCGTTGCGCCGGTAAAGGCGGACCCGCGCAGCCTGCTCCAGGTTGCGATTGCCGCATACCGATCCGCTCTGCGCGAGATGGGCATTTGCAGCATGAGCGCCTGCCCTGGCCTGGGAGAAGACCTGAAGCAGGGGCTGAGCGGCGTTGAAGACGACCTCTCGAGCGGCATCACGAGCGAACAGATCGAAACAGCGAAGCAATGCGTTGGCGAGCGCTTGCAGCAGTGGGGCAGGCGCGCCCAAGAGCATTCGCAGGCGCGAACCGAAGAGGTCAAGGAAATCCTGATCGCGATGGCGCGGACCGCGGAATCAGTGGGCGACCGGGACCAGCGCTGCGCCAAGCAGATCACCGATGTGACCGCGCGCCTCAAAAAGATAGCCAACCTCGAAGACCTGACTGAGATTCGCGCATCGATCGAGCAGAGCGCGGCCGATCTGAAGACCTCCATCGATCGCATGGCCGCCGAAGGCAGCGCCGCGATCGCGCAACTGAAGAAAGAGCTGTCGACCTACCAGGCCAAACTCGAAGCCGCGGAAGAGATAGCCTCGCGCGACTCGCTGACCGGCTTGCGCAACCGCCTCTGGGTTGAGAACCACATCGCCCGCAGGATCGGCATCGACCGGCCGTTCTGCGTCGTAGTCATTGACATGGATGGGTTCAAGCAGGTCAACGACGACCACGGCCACCTGGCCGGCGATGAGCTGCTCCAGCAGTTCTCAACCGAGTTGAAATCGGCTTGCCGCTCCACCGACGTGGTGGGCCGGTGGGGCGGCGACGAGTTCATCATTCTGCTCGATTGCGATTTGGCCGAGGCCACAACGCGGACCGCCCGCATGAAGCAGTGGGTGTGCGGCAGCTACACCCTGCACGGGCGATCCGGCCCGGAGAAACTGAAAGTCGAAGCCTCGCTCGGGCTGGCCGAGCGCGCGTCGAACGAGACCGTGAAAGAGCTGCTCGCGAGGGCCGATGCCGCCATGTACGCCGACAAAGCGGCAAGCCGGACTGGGGCTGCACACTATTGATCCGGGCAACAGTTAGTGTTGAGGTCTCCCACCCAATGGAAGTCCTTATGGGCCGGATCAATAACCGCAATCAGCGCGAACGGAGCGGCGCGGCTCGCCGGCACTATTGCAGCGGCATCCTATCGCCGGCTGCGGCCACCAGCGGCATGTGCCGGTCTTCGAGCGCGGCCAGCCGTTCGTCGTGCGCGGCCACAAGCAAACAGTTCGCGTCCAGCGGCTCGCTGCCCGCCTCGTGGAATTGCTCCACCGCGTGGCCCAGCAAAAAGTCCGCGATGCGCACAGCGGCCTTTCCGTCGCCGTAGGGGCTCACGCGCGCAATGCGCCCGGTTTCATTCCTGAGCGCGGAGTCGATGGCGCGAAAGACTTCCCGCGTATCGGTGCCGATCAGGTCGGCGACGCCGGCGCGCACGCCCTCGGGCCGCTCTGTGGCGTAGCGCAGCACCAGCACGCGCTTGCCCAGCGAGGGCGCTTCCTCCTGAATGCCGCCCGAGTCGCTCACCACCAGGTCGGCGTGGTAGAGCTCGCGCACCATCGCCTCATAGGGCAGCGGGTCCACGAGGTCCACCTCGGGAATGCCCGACAGTTGCTGGCGCACAACCGTCTCGACCAGCGGATTGGGATGCACCGGCCAGATCACCCTGATGCGCCCGGCCCATTTGGTCGCGATGCGGCGCACCGCCAGGCACACATTGCGGATGCCACCGTCCTGATTTTCGCGCCGGTGCGCCGTCACCAGCATGCGGAGAACGTCCGGCTCGCGGTCCATGCGCAGCCGGTCCGCGCGGCGCAGATGGGCCAGCGCGCTATAGAGCGCGTCGATGCCTGTATTGCCGGTGACATGCACGCTCTCTTCCGGCACGCCCTCGCGCAGCAGGTTCTCGCGCGCAAACACGGTGGGCGCAAAGTGCTGCGTGGCCACAATGCTTACCACGCGGCGATTGAGCTCCTCGGGGAACGGCTGTTGCAGATCGCCGGTGCGCAGGCCCGCCTCAACGTGGCCGATGCGGCATCCGCGATAAAACGCGCACAACGCCGCCATGCTCGCCGTCACCGTGTCTCCCTGCACCACCACCCACTCCGGCCTGTGATCCACAATGACCCTGTCGATGCCCTGCAGAATGGCCGCGCTGGTTGCGGCCAGCGACTGGCCCGGCCGCATGACGCGCAGATTGAGGTCGGCCGCGATGCCGAAAATCTCCAGCGCGCGGTCCACCATGCCGTCGTGCTGGCCGGTGGCGCACACAAAGATCGACAAGGGATCGCGCCTGCGCAGCTCGAGAATCAGCGCCGCCAGCTTGATTGCCTCCGGCCGCGTGCCAAGCACGATCAGGAATCTTCTTTGCAAGGGACCCATTCCTTTCACGAGACCATCGGCTGGTATTGCTCCACCAGCGTTGCCAGCAGTTGATCTTCGGTAATCGCCAGCATGGCCATGAGCACTTCGCCCAGGCGGCGCTTGTGCGCCCGTTGTTCTTCGAGTGCCGACAGCAGTTGCGTGGGCGAGATCATTCGCTTCTCCAGCAGCAGTTCGCCCAGCTTGCGATGCTGCGAGCGGATCAGCTCTTCGCTGGGATACTCATGCGCCGTCTTGGCCCATTTCAGCGGCTGCCCGGTCATGCAGGCGCGTGCAAACCGGTAGGACGCATGCAGCGTGGAACACAGGTCCACTCCGGTGGCCCACAACATGCGCACCGGAGCCATCCAGATCTGCTCGAGCCGCGCTACACGCGCCACGCAGATCATTCTCTGCGCCACGCGATTGGCAAGCATGGCCACATTGGCGGCAATCACCCAGAACCACAGACCGCTCTGCGCGCTCACATGCGGCCAGTGAGCGTTCCACGCGCGGCCAGCGTAAAGGTCCACGGCAGACATGCACCCGAGCGCCAGCAGCATGGAGTACGAAACCAGGTTGAGGTACCCGCTGAAGAGCCCCTTGCGATCGCGGAACAGCGTGTAGCGGATGCGCAGCGTGTGGCCCCAGCCGAGGTTTTGCCAGCCCTGGAAGACAATGCCCATCATCCAGCGCGAGCGCTGGCGGATGGCGTCGCCAAAACGCGGCGGAAAATATTCGCGCGTCGAGATCAGCTCCATCTCGGGGCGCTCCTCGGGCCACACGCCCGGCGCGCGCGCATGAAGCAGCGGCAGCAGGCTGGCCTTGCGCCAACTGCGCCACGCCTCGGTCTCCACCCACACATTGGCCACGCACGACTTGCGGCCGCTCTCGCACAGCCGGTAGGCAAAGTCGTAGTCCTCGGTGAGCGAGTTCACGCGAAACAGCATGTTGTTGCTCTTGTCGGCCAGCTCGTCGCAGGCCTCGCGCCCAAAAGCCGTGCCCACGCCCGCCGACGGCACCATGCCGGAGATCGCCTGCCGCGCGAACAGATTCTTCTGGTGAAACTCCGCAAACTCGTCCAGATAGATTCCGCCAGTGAGCTTGTGCAGCGGCCGCTCATAAGGCACCACCGGCACCTGCACCATGTCGTACTGCGGCACCAGGCAATTGAAGAGCTTGAGCACCAGCGGATGCACCACGTCTTCCGAGTCCTGCATGGCGAAAATCTCGTAGCGCTTGCCGTGCTGCTTCTCGTAAACGCGGATCGCCTCGACCACCCAGTTGAGGCAGTCGGCCTTGCTGGTCGGCCCCGGATGCGGACACACCACCTTGTGCACGCGATGGTGGTTATAGGCCGCGCGCGCCACCTCAAACTGCGTGTCTTCGTCATTGGGATAGGTGCCGACAAAAATGTCGTAGTTCGCGTAGTCCAGCCGCGAGCAGGCCGTGGCCACCATGCGCGCAATCACCGCGCTCTCATCCCACGCCGGCACCAGGATCGCGATCCACTTCTCCGGGCACGCGCGCAGGTCGTCTTCGGTGAGCTCGATTTCGTCGATGTGTCCTAACATGCGGCTCAGCGGCCGGCAATAAAACACCAGGTCCATGAACAGGTCGTCGAGCCCGCCCGCCAGATACAGCACCGCGAGAATCAGCAGCACAGTTGTCATGGCGTCCCCAGGCTCAGGTTCCTGCCATAGAGCAGGCGGAACCGGAAATCGCGGTAAGCGGACCCGTAGGGGTTCGCCGTGGTGCCGGGCAGATCGAGGTAGTAGCCGAAGACATATTGCGCCCGCAGCGACGCGCCCGGCACGCGCTTCAAGTGCAGGTCAAGCCCCGGCGCAATCTCCGCGGTGTTGTTATAGAACTCCTGGTTGGTATCGAAGGCCAGATTCTCCTGCACGTAGCCGGACACGCCCACGCCGCGCGCCTCAAACAGATTCACGATCTCCCGCGGCTGCACATAGGCGATGCCGTCATGCTGGTAGCGCGAGTAGAAACCCATGCTGCCGTTGGCCTCAAACTGCATCGGTCCGCCCTGCGCAGACCCGCCCTCTCCCGGCCCACCGTGAACGGACCAGGTCCGAAAGTACCCCGCCACGGCGCGATAGTCCGGCACCAGCGCTGTTCGGCCCGTGGTGTTCTCCTTGAAGAGATAAGCCTCATTGGCCTCGCCGCTCACAAAGTAGTGCGCATGGAAAGGCTGGAAGAACAGCCCGCCGCCAAACATGGCCGCGTTGTCTGAATAAATCTCCGGCAACTCGCCCGCATGAGAAGCCGTATCGCGCAGCACCCGCGAGTGCACATAGACCGACACCGGCGACCGCCAGCCCAGCCGCTGATAGAAGCGCGCGTCCGAGTCCACCACTTCGTCCGAGAAGCGCGACATATATTCCGAGTCGAGGTAGAAGCCGAACTGGTGGTCAGGCCACTCCGCCGTAATCACGCCCAGCGCTTTGCGCGCCTGCGCGGTGGTTGCCGGGTCGTTGTATTCGATGGCTCGCTCGAAGGCCATGCGCGCCGGTACGAGCTGCTTCTTTTCGGCATACAGGTAGCCGAGCTGCATCTCCAGCTCTTTGGTCTGCGCGTGCTGGCGGCGCAGGGCCTCGATGTCGTGAATCGCAGACGGCTTCTGATCTGCGTCGATGTCGAGATAAACCAGTTGCGCGAGCGCGATCTGGTCCTGCGGATTGGCCTCGGCCGCGCATTGAAACAGCCGCCGCGCCTCGCCGGGGTCCTTTGCCTCCAATGCCGCAAACGCCTGCTTCCGCATCGGATAGGTGGGGTCTTCGACCGTTCCCGCCGCCTTTGGGCAGGAAGGAGGCGTAGCGCCTGAGCGCGCCGCCCAGGAAAAGAAGGCCGTCACCAGAAGCCCCACGGAGAGTGGAACTCGAACTTGTCTCAGCAGGCTCATGCTGCCTCTATCGGGAACACAGAGCAAAGACCGCCTCTGGGGGCACAGAAGCCATGGCTGCCGCGAAAGCCGGGGCGAGGGAGCGCGGAAAACCAACTCCCGCCATTGTTTCAGCGAAAAAAATATTGAGCAAGGCTGATAAGTAACAATATTTCGTCGCAAAAGTAATCAATGGTAATCAATTCAACGGATAGGATTCCTCAGTGGGCGCCAATCAATGCACCCGCCAACCAGCCAACTCGCCGTTCCGCGTGAGCGGCGCTAACTCGCTGAGCTTGTTTTGACGACGTTTCATCGCCAGAGCGTGGCTCGATAATGGGCCGGCAAGCTGCGGTTGCAATCCCGCAGCGGCTAAAGCCGAAGCCGTTTGGGCAGCCTTTTCGGCACGGCTGAAGTCGTGCCCTGACAAAGCGCTCTTTCCAAAACAAGCTCTATCCTGCCAGCTGGAAAAACCGCTTAGCCTTCGCCGCATCTTTGAATATCTGCGCCTTCAGCGCCTCCGGCGACGGCCACTCGCGCTCCGGCCGCAGGCGCAGCAGGAATTCGAGCGTCAGCGGCGTCTGTTCGTCGAGATCGACCGGCTCAAAGTCCAAAATGTGCGACTCGACCGCAAACGAAGCCTCTCCGAATGTGGGCCGGTTGCCGATGT
>Ga0182024_10011012_pt1 | contig 18284 bp, 18 predicted proteins | sample P32metaG_FD_120480 | JGI IMG/M metagenome (GOLD analysis project Ga0182024, IMG submission 120480) | Permafrost microbial communities from Stordalen Mire, Sweden - P3-2 metaG (Illumina Assembly) | ecosystem: Environmental > Terrestrial > Soil > Wetlands > Permafrost | place: Sweden: Stordalen... | reverse complement strand
GCCGCTTCGCCAGCTGTGATCGTGTCGCATTTCAGATCCTCGATGTGCGGAGTTCCAGTGGCCCAAAACACAACGATCTGGAAGGTGCCCGCGATCCCAACGAGGACGCCAATCGGCAGCGGCACCCGAATGAGATAGAAAACTACGGAGCCCAGCAGCATGGCCGCAGCGACGCCACCGCGAAACTGCGAAATAGTGGATTGCCGATCATACTCCGTAAGCAGCGCCGGATGGCTCTCGCGAATCTCGATGAGAACCGGATCGAGGGACTTACATTCTGGCTTCTCTGCGCCTGTGGCTTTCTTCTCTGCGTTTGTCGCTTTGTTTTTTCCTTTGGCGTTTGCTCTGACCTTCATCATCTTGAGAAATCTCTTCAAGTTGTCAGGGAAGTAGGCCAACTGCGCCATCACATGCCCGGCTGTGTAACATGCCACCAGCCCCAGAGTCAGCCCCAGCCACGCCGGGACCTTGTACGGCTGAAAGAAATACTGCACATCGTAAAGAGAGAATCGGCGGCAGAACAAACCAATGGCCAGGAACACTGCTCCGGGCAGCGCATACCCGAAGATATCGCGGAGTATCAGGAAGTTCTTTGTCAGCTCCGACAGAAATCCGGGCCAGCTCCCGGAATCTCCGCCGCCGGTATCGCCTGATTTTGCCATTGGTCGAAAATGCTACTACCGGTCCAACGCAGGGTCAAGATTCATTTCTCGAACGCGCTCGACCGGGACGAACATCGGTTTGACTCCATTCAGGCGCTCTCAGTGCCCACCGGCGTGCGCGTCGGCTTTGCCTTTGAAGCGGCTATCGCCGAAACCTCTGAGCGTCAGTCCGTTATCTCTTCTATTCCCAGCGAAAAATCCTGGCCGAGATCGCCGTAAACAGCATGAAGAACATGATCAGCATTGCCACATCTGCCAAATGGGCGGACCATGGGTCTCCGACCCAAATCCCTTGCAGCAGACTAACGGCGTAGTTCATCGGCGATAAATGCGCCAACACGCGAAACACAGGCGGAAATGATGCGACTGGCGCAAACAATCCCGAGAGCCCAACCATTGGGTACAAAACCACCGCTCCGACCGGTTGTGCGAATCGCGCAGTGGGAACAATGCTGGCGATGAGGAAACCGATCGATAGCAAGCTCCAGGTGCTGATTACCAGCGCCACTGTGAAGGAGAAGATGGGAGGGTGGACGCCGGGAGGAATGTATCGCTTGCCTGCCAAAACCATCAGAAGCAATGACGCGGCGGTCAGCAGCAGCTTTACAAGAACGTGCGCACTCAGAATGGTTTGCGGCCGCAGCGGCGTAGCCCGCAATCTCTTGAGGATACCGCCCTCGCGGTAAATGGAAATGATGGTCACCAGTGAAAGCACTGCGCTGATGACAATCAGAATCGACGCCATAACCGGGAGGCCGACACGCGCAAAACTGTTCATCGAAAGTGCCTGTCCTTTAGAAGCCATCGCCCTGCCAACGAAGACGAACACCAAAACCGGCACCACAATGGTGCCGATCGCTCCCAGCGGCTCGCGCATGAAGATCTTGATTTCAATCCAGGTGAGTTTTCCCAGGCCACGCAGCATCGTAATTCTCCCTATTCGCGAATAGAGCGCCCGGTTAGCTTGAGAAAAACGTCCTCAAGGTTGGGAAGGATGGCGCGAAAATCGGTGACTCGCACCCGATTCTCCGAAAGGCAGTGAATCACTTCAGTCACCAGGTCGCCGCGTCCGTAAATCGTAAACTGACTTCCATTGCGCTCCACTCTTTCCACTTGCGGAATCAACTTGAAGGGTTCCGCGGCGCCGGGATCGCTGACTTCAATCACAACCGCACGCTCGGGACAGTGCCGGAGTACCAGGTTCGCGGGCGTGTCGATATCGATGATCCGCCCATGCTCCATGATGGCCACGCGATCGCATAGTTTTTCCGCCTCTTCCATCAAGTGCGTCGTCAGAAAGACAGTCTTTCCGCGTTCGCGAATGCCGCGGACCAGATCCCAGATTGCGCGGCGCGACTGCGGATCGAGGCCGGTGGTCAACTCGTCGAGAAAGACCACTTCCGGATCGTTGATGAGCGCCAGCGCAATGAACAGCCGCTGCTTCTGGCCCCCGGAGAGATTCATGAACCATGCATTGCGCTTGTCCTCAAGACCGAGCTGCCGCAACAGTCGATCTCCATCGGCTGTCTTCTTCTGATAGAGCGTGGCCCACAGGTCCACTGCTTCCCAGACCTTGATTCGTTTTTGCAACTGCGCCTGCTGCAGCTGTACGCCGATTCGGTTCTGGAGTTTGTAGACGTCACGGAAGGGGTCGAGTGAAAGAACCTGGATGGAGCCGGAATCGGGCTTGCGCAGACCCTCGATGCACTCCATTGTTGTTGTTTTTCCGGCGCCGTTTGGACCGATCAGCCCGAAAATCTCACCTTCGTTGACCTCAAACGAGGCTTCTGCCACGGCGATCATCTTGCCGTAAGTCTTGCGGACTCTGGACACCTGAATGACTGGGCGCATTTTGCCTGCGAAGGATTACGTGGGCTGATGCGCAGTGTATCTCAGTGCCCACCGGCGTGCGCGTCGGCTTTGCCTTTGAAGCGGCTGTAGACGAAGACCACGTAGCTCACGGCGAGAGCCATGCCGACGAGCCACCAGGCCAGGCCCACTGCCAGCGCGTGCGGGCCGGAGATTGCGCGGGCGAGTGTGATGTCGTTCGCGGCGCCGGTGGAAGCGGGAAGCAGAACCGGATAGAGACCCCAGCAGGCGCCGGCAAGCATGAAAAATAAATAGAGGCACGAGGCGAGGAATGCTTTCAGCGGATTGCCCTTGCGATTCCAGAGGCGGACCGCGGCGAGCGATGCAATGACGCCGAGGGGAACGATGAACGTGACCGGGTAGTGGTAGTAGTTGTCGAGGCTGGCAGGGCGCACAGCGATGGTGGCGAAGAGGCTGACGATTGTGAGGGCTATAAGAATGAACCAGAGGGGCGAGACTATGTTGCGCGCGCGCTGTTCCAGATCTCCGGAGATTTTGATCGATAGCCACAAAGCGCCATGCATGGTGAGAGCGACAAGCGCAACGAGGCCGCCGATGACCGTATACCAATCGAGAATGCCGGGCTGCACGCCGGGCTGCCAGTTGGTCCAGAGCGGCAGGAAGAAGTAGCCGTCGGCATTGAGCGGCACGCCGCGAAGCACATTGGCGAGGGCCGCGCCGTAAAAGATGGTGAGCAGGACACTGGAAAGGCCGAAGAGGCCGTCGAGGAGCGCGCGCCACACGCCGACGTCAATGTGATTGCGCAGCTCAAGCGAGACGCCGCGCAGAATGAGCAACCAGAGAACGATCATGAGCGGCAGATAGAAACCGCTGAAGGACGAGGCGTAGAGCAGCGGGAAGGCAAAGTACAGAGTTCCGCCGCCGGCGAGGAGCCAGACTTCGTTGCCGTCCCACACGGGGCCAATGGAGGCAAGCGTGGCGCGGCGATCGGCTTCGGTTCGTACGAGGAAGAGATGCAAGACACCCACGCCGAGATCGAAGCCGTCGAGGATTACGTATCCGACGATCATTACGGCAACGAGCCAGAACCAGATAAAACCCATCATCAAGGAAACCTCAGTTTTTCAGTTCGCAGTTCGGAATTCACAGTTTCAGTTCGCGAATGGCGATTGCAATTGCTCAATCTGCCGCAGTTGTTTCAGCGGCCGGTTTCTTCGGCTCCGGGCCACAACTAATCTCGCGATAGATGAGGACCGTGAAAAGCAGCCCGAGTAATGCGTAGAGTCCCATGAATCCGATTAAAGTGAAGAGGCCGTTGCTGGCCGAGACGGTGCTTGAAAATCCCTCGCTGGTGCGCATCAATCCGTAGATGAGCCAGGGCTGGCGGCCGAGCTCGGCGGTCATCCAGCCGGCGGTGTTGGCGATGTAGGGCAGCGGAAAGCTGAGCAACAGCGCCCATAAGGCCCAGCGCGCAGTGAAAAGCCGGCCTCGCCAAAGCAAGAAGGCGGCGACCGTCATGAGCAGCACGAACCACGTTCCCAGGCCAGCCATGATGTGGTAGGCGTAAAAGAGCAGCGGCAGCGCGGTTGGCCGCTGATCCGGCGGAATTTGGTCGAGGCCTTTGACTTCGGCCTTGGTGGTTCCGTAAATGAGAAAGCTAAGGACGTTGTTGACGACGATGGGATTGTCGATCTGGCCGGTTTCCTCATTGGGCTGGCCCATGAGCACGATTCCGGCGCCGGTCTCGGTTTTGAAAAGGCCCTCCATTGCGGCGATGGCCGCAGGCTGGTAACGCGCGACGTATTTGCCGGCCAGGTCGCCGGTGGGGAAGATGATGAGGATGGACGAGACGACGCCGGCGATGACGCCGACCTTGAGAAAGAGGCGCCCATATTCTTCGCGCTTGCCGTCGAGCAGGTAGAAAGCGCCGACGGCGGCCATGACGAAGGAGCCGGTGACGACCGCGCCGGTCATATTGTGCATGTACTGGAGCAGGCCCCAGGGATTCATGAGCAATTGCCAGAAGCTGAGCACTTCAAAGTGGCCGTCGGGCATGCGTGCGTAGGAAACCGGGTGCTGCATCCAGGCGTCGGTGACGATGATGAAGAAGCCCGAGATCCAGGAGCCGAGCCAGACCATGAAGGCGGAGAACCAGTGCATCAGTTTCGAAATTCGTTTTTCGCCGTAGAGAAACAGGCCGAGAAAGGCCGACTCCAGAAAGAAACTGAATACACCCTCCATGGCGAGCGGCTGGCCGATGACGCCGCCAGAGACCCGCGAGAAGCGCGCCCAGTTGGTGCCGAATTCGAACTCCATGGGAATGCCGGTGACCACGCCGAAGACGAAGTTAATGGCGAATATGCGGCCCCAGAAGCGAGCAGCACGATCCCAGGTTTCGCTGCCGGTGCGCAAGGCCACGGTTTTGAGCACAACGATGAGAAGGCCCAGGCCCATAGTGAGCTGGGGAAACAAATAATGGAAGGTGATGGTGAAGGCGAAGTGCAGCCGGTGGATGATCTCGGCGGTCATGCAAGTTCTCCTGCTGCGGATGAGGGCCGGATGACTGAGACTGAAGGCATCCGGGAATAAGGATCAAAGAACGAATGAAGGCGAAGCTACGCAGATGCAGCGCGAAAATACCGATACAGTTTCGCAAACGATTCTAGCCCCTTCCGAGACCTAAATCACATTTCGCGGATGGGATGTTCCTCGATCAGGGTGCATTGGGAAAAGACTAGTGGTCGCCCACCGGCGCGACGCGCGAGCCGCGAATTGCTGTAAATATGGAGTGAGGCCAAAGGATGCGGATTGCGATTGTGGGCGGGGGAATCGCGGGGCTGGCGGCGGCCTACGAGCTGGAGAAAGCGCGCGCTGCGGGTGCTTCCGTTGACTACACACTTTATGAGGAACGGCTGCGGTTGGGCGGATCGCTGGCGTCGGAGATTGTGAGCGGGGCGGTGCTGGAGCGCGGGCCGGATTCGTTTCTGACCGAGAAGCCGGCGGCCGCCGAGCTGTGTCGCGAGTTGGGACTGGGCGGTGAGTTGCTGGCGTCAAACGATACGGCGCGCAAAACCTACATTGTGGTGCGCAATCGGCTGGTGGAGCTGCCCGATGGGCTGATGTTTCTGGTGCCGACGAAGTTGATTCCGACGGCGACGACGCCGCTGTTTGGGTTGCGGACGAAATTGCGGATGGGGCTGGATCTGCTGCGCCCAGCGCGGTCGAGCGGCGGCGATGAGAGCGTGGCGGCGCTGGTGAGGCGGCACTTTGGGCAGGAGGCGGTTGATCGGCTGGCCGATCCACTGCTGAGCGGCATTTATGGTGGCGACGCCGAGCAACTGAGCGCGCAAACAGTGCTGCCGCGGCTGGTGGAGATGGAGACGAAGTACGGATCGCTGACGCGCGGGATGCTGGCGGCGCGAAAACGAATGCCGGCACCGGCGAAGGAATCGGGAGGAACTAAGCGCGCAGCGTCGAGCGTATTTACCGCGCTGCGCGGAGGGATGAGCCAGCTGGTGGACGCGATTGTCGCGCGGATTGATCCGGCGAGTTTGCGGATCGGGATGCCGGTGAGCGCGATTCAAAAGACCGCAGGCGGTTGGAGCGTTGGGGCCGGCGGGACCACAGAATCTTATGGTGCGCTGATCATGGCGGCGCCTGCATGGGCTGCTGGCGAACTGCTGGCGCCGGTCGATGCGGAGCTCGGCGGCGAGTTGGGGGGCATTCCGTATTCATCTTCGATCACGGTGAATCTTGTTCACGAAGAAGCGAGAATTGGGCAATTGTCGGAGGGGTTCGGTTTTCTGGTTCCAGCGGTCGAGGGGCGCGCGATACTGGCTTGCACCTTTTTGCATCGGAAGTTTCTCGGGCGTACGCCGCCGGGGAAGGCCGTGTTGCGCGCTTTTCTGGGCGGAATGAAAGGCGAGGCACTTCTGGCGGAGAGCGACGAGGTTCTGGTGGCGACAGTGCGGCGCGAGCTGAGCGAGATTCTGGGGGCGAAGACGCTGAGGGCCGACATTGAGCCTGAGTGTGTGCAGGTTTCGCGATGGCGGCGGGCGATGCCGCAGTACACAGTGGGTCATAAGGAGCGGATGAAGCAAGTTGCGGCGCGTGTCGCCGAGCTGCCCGGGCTGCGCCTGGTGGGCAATGCGTATGACGGCATCGGTGTTTCGGACTGCATTCGGCTGGGGCGGCAGGCGGCGCGGGAGCTTTCTGCAGCAGGCGCAAAGTCGACTGATTCGATGGTTTAAATCGCCTTGCGGCGCGTAGTCGCGCTGCTTCAAGCTTGGGCCGCGCAGGCGCGGCTGGATTGCTCGCCCGTATACTCGACTGAGAGTATGACGACACGCACGGACACATTTCTGGCGACGATTCTGGCTTCAACGCGGGCGACATTGGCAGCGGCGAAGGCCGATGTGCCAATTGCCGATCTGGAGCGGCGCGCAGATGAGCATCATCCGCGTGGATGGGCCGCGGCGCTGCGCCGGCGTGCGGCAACTGGGCCCGCAGTGATCGCGGAGATCAAGAAGGCGTCGCCATCGAAGGGGCTGATCCGATCTGCATTCGATCCGGCGTGGCTGGCGCGAAGATATCGCGCCGGCGGTGCTGCTGCGCTCTCAGTTCTGACGGATGAACCTTTCTTTCAGGGCAGCCTGCGCAACCTGGAGATGGCGTCGACGGCCACACCACTTCCCTGCCTGCGCAAGGACTTTATCGTGGACGAGTACCAGATTGTCGAGGCGCGCGCGCATCGCGCGGACGCGATTCTGCTGATCGCTGCGGCGCTCGACAATTCTGAGATGAAACGCCTGGCGCAGGCGGCGCGGTCGCTCACGCTCGACGTGCTGGTGGAGGTTCATACCGCCGAAGAGCTGGATCGCGTGCTCGATGCGCTGGGTGAAACAGGCGCGGATGCGATTGGCGTGAACAATCGCGATCTGAATACCTTTGAGGTGAGCGCGCAGACTTCGCTGGCCCTGGTTGATCGCATTCCGGCGAGCGTAGTGCGGGTAACGGAAAGCGGAATCTCCACGCATGAGGACATTGTCCGGCTGCGCAAAGCGGGCTTCGACGCGTTCCTTATCGGCGAAAGCCTGATGCGCCAGCCCGATCCGGGTGTAGCCCTGGCGGAGTTGCTGAAGGGCGCAATGAGCCAGCCATGAACCTCTGGGTCAAAATCTGCGCTAACACTTCACTTGCAGACGCGTTGATTGCGGCGGAGGCGGGGGCCGATGCGGTGGGATTTGTGCTTGCGCCGAGTCCGCGACAAGTGACGACGGAACAGGTGGCGGCGATTGTGCCGAAGTTGCCGGCGGAGATCGAGAAGATCGGCGTGTTTGTCGGTGCGAGCGTCGACGAGATCGCCGCGACGGTGGATGCGGCTCGGTTGACTGGAGTGCAATTGCACTCTGAGGTGACAGCAGACGCGACGGCGAAACTGCGCGCGCGGTTCGGGCCGAAGCTGCGGATTCTGCGTGTGGTGCACTTTGAAGCTGGCGCGCCGGAACGAACCGCTGATGCCGCGCAGGGTGCAATTGTCGACGCGAGTTGCGATGCGATATTGGTCGATTCGCGAACAGCAACCGCCGTGGGCGGAACCGGGAAGGCGTACGACTGGGTTTTGGCCAGCGAATTCCTCTTCCAAGACGCAAGAGCGCGCAAGCGCTTGATTGCGGCTGGTGGGCTGACTCCGCAAAATGTGGCCGAAGTCATTGCAACGCTGCGCCCGTGGGGCGTGGATGTGGTGAGCGGTGTGGAAGCCGCGCCGGGGCGCAAGGATGCGGCGAAGGTGCGGGCGTTTGTTGCCAACGCGCGGGCGACGCAGAAGTGACCGATTGGCGCAGTCACGAGAGCCGGCGAGCCTTCCTGTTTGAGCGTAGATCGTAAGGAAATTTGGGCGCGCCTAATTCCTGCCGCAAGCATCAGATTTCCAAAGAGGATTTTGGACTCACGGAGAAAATTTAGAGAGGTTTGCCATGGCTACGTTTCTTCCGCCAATTGAGAATCCGTCAAGCCACGTGATGAAATTCGTTTACAACATGTCGCGCCGCCAATTCGGCAAGGTGATGACACCGATTAAAGTATTTGCCGCGCGGATGCCGCTGGGCTTTGGGATGTTCACTGCGAAGATTGCGAAGCTCGATAAGAAACTGGAGTTGCCGGCGGAGACGCAGATGCTGGTGCGTGAGAGAGTGGCGCACATCAACGTGTGCGAGTTTTGCATCGATATTGGGCGCTTCTTCGCCATCAAGGCGGGATTGAACGAGGCCAAGTTCGATGCGCTGGAGGATTATGCGACGAGTCCGTTGTTCACCGAGGCGGATCGCGCGGCGCTGGACTACGTGACCGAGCTGACGCGTGACAAGAATGTGAAACCGGAGACGTTTGCGCGGCTCAGGAAGCATTATTCGGAGCGGGCGATCTGCGAGATTGTGTGGCTGGTGGCGAGCGAGCATGTGTACAACATGACCAATATCGGGCTGAACATTCATTCGGATATGCTGTGCGATATTAGCCGGAAGAAGAAATCATCCTGAGGATTTTCGCGCTCGAGTAGACTCTTGGGATGGCGCCTGAGACCCGTCCGAGGCCGTTTTCAGAACCCGCTACGGTGCGGTTTGATGGCGTCGATCTGCTGCGGGGCTTCTCTATCATTGCGGTGATTCTGCTGCATGCACAGATCCGTCTGCTCTACACCTACTCGATTTCAATTAAGACGCTCTTGCCGCCCCGGATTTTCCGTGCGCTGTTCTGGCAGGGTGGCAATGGCGTTACGGTCTTTTTTGCCATCTCCGGTTTTCTCATCACGCTCACCTCGCTTCGCCGCTTTGGATCATTAGCAGCGATGCATCCACCTACTTTCTACCGGATTCGCTTTGCGCGGATCGCGCCACTGCTGCTTCTTCTCCTGGCCGTTCTGAGCGTGCTGCACCTGGTCCATGCCGAAGGATTCGTCATCAATCCTTCGATTGCAACTCTGGCGCGGGCACTCTTTGCGGCGCTTACATTTCAGGTGAACTGGTATGAAGCGGTGCATGGTTATTTGCCTGCGAACTGGGATGTTCTGTGGTCGCTTTCCATCGAGGAAATGTTTTATCTTTTCTTTCCGCTAGCATGCGTTTTGCTGGCGAGGCGAAGACGCGGAATGCCGGTATTCATCGCATTGCTCCTGGCATTTGTTGTGGTGGGACCATTCGCCCGCACCGTTTGGAGTACGAACGAAATGTGGCAATACACTTCGTACCTGGGCGGAATGAGCGGAATCGCGATGGGGTGCCTGACGGCGCTGCTCACAGAACGCCTGCAGCGCATAAACCCGGACTGGATGAAGGGGAATTTGCTGTTGGCCATACAGATTGCTGGGGCCGCGATAATTCTAATGATCGTCATCTGGCCGCCGTGGCATTGGATGCGCATGCTGGGGCAAAGCGGAACCGATGACACCGCTCTTGGGTTGGGCACCTGCATAGTGATGCTAGCGAGCGTAGTGCGCGGACGCGCGGGGCGCGCATGGACTTCGCCGATTCGATGGTTTGGACGCCGCAGCTATGAGGTCTACCTGACGCATGAGTTTGTGGTGGTTTGGATCACGCAGCTTTACATAAAAGTTCATCGCGGTTCGCCGCTGATTTGGGTTGCGGCAGAAGTTGCGCTTGCCGCAGTGCTTGGCGCGTTAGTGGCGCGGTGGTTTTCCGAGCCTTTAAACCGAGGTTTACGCGGGGCTGCGGCGCCGCGGAAGCGCTCCTAGTAGACTGTATGGTTCCCCATTTGCATCGGGAGAGCCGGCGGGAGTCCGACATGGCATCGATTATTGTTCCAGCAAATCCGAGCGAGGCGCGAGCGGGACGCTTTGGCGTCTACGGCGGGCGGTATGTGCCGGAGACGCTGGTGGCGGCGCTTGATGAATTGGACTGCGCATACGAAGGGGCGAAGGCCGATGCGGCATTTCAAGCGGAACTGGCAGATTTGCTCAAGGATTATGCCGGGCGGCCGACGCCGCTCTATTTTGCGAAGCGGCTGACGGAGCAACTGGGCGGCGCAAAGATTTACTTGAAGCGCGAAGACCTGCTGCATACGGGCGCGCACAAGATCAATAACTCGCTCGGACAGGGGCTGCTGGCGAAACGGATGGGCAAGAAACGCGTGATTGCCGAGACCGGCGCGGGGCAGCACGGAGTGGCGACAGCGTCCGCCTGCGCGCTGCTGGGCCTGGAATGCGTGGTTTACATGGGCGACGTGGACATGGAGCGCCAGGAGCTGAACGTGAAGCGCATGCGCCTGCTGGGCACGGAGGTGCGCGGAGTTTCGTCGGGCTCGAAGACGTTGAAGGACGCCATCAGCGAGGCGATGCGCGATTGGGTGACGAATGTGCGGACTACTTATTATCTGCTCGGCTCGGCGCTGGGCGCACATCCGTATCCGACGATGGTGCGGGATTTTCATCGCGTGATCAGCAAAGAACTGAAGCAGCAGATTATCGAGAAGGAAGGCCGGCTGCCGACAGCGGTGATCGCGTGCGTGGGCGGAGGGTCGAATGCAATTGGCGCGTTCTACGAATTCATCGGCGATAGACAAGTGAGGCTGATCGGCGTGGAAGCTGGCGGGCGCGGGCCTGCGCTGGGCCAACACGCGGCACGATTCCAGGGCGGAGCGCCGGGCGTGTTGCAGGGAACATTTTCCTATGTGCTGCAGGATGATGACGGGCAGATTGCGCTGACTCATTCAGTTTCCGCGGGGCTGGATTATGCATCGATTGGGCCGGAGCACGCGGCGCTGCATGACTCAGGCCGCGCGGAGTATGTTTCGTGCGATGATGCGGCCGCACTCGACGCGGTTGTGAAGCTGGCGCGGACTGAAGGCATCTTGCCGGCGCTCGAAAGCGCGCACGCTGTGGCCGAGGCCATTCGCATTGCTCCCGCGATGCCCCAGAGTGACATACTGGTGGTTAACCTTTCTGGACGCGGCGATAAGGATATGGGAATTTTGGCCCGCGAGCTGAAGCTCTAGAGAGCGCAACACACTGCGATGCCGATTCGATTCGATCACAAGCCGGGCCTCGTTGTTTATCTGACGGCCGGCGATCCGAGCCTGGACGCGACGCGCGAAATTGCCATTGCGGCGATCGATGCGGGCGCGGACGTGATCGAGCTGGGTGTTCCATTCAGCGACCCGCTGGCAGATGGTCCCATCATTCAAAGAGCTAGCGAGCGGGCACTTACGCGTGGCACGCGACTGAAGGAAGTTCTGGCTCTGGCGCGTGAGATTCGCGAGGCGCGTCTTGCAGCAGGCCTGGTGATCTTCAGCTATTTGAATCCGATTTTGCGTTATGGCATGAGGCGATTTGCCGATGATGCCGCATCAGCCGGCGTGGATGGGGTGCTCGCGACGGACATGATCATTGAAGAAGCGGCAGAGTATTTGACAGAGATGAGCCGAGTGAATCTGGCGCCGATTTTTCTGGCCGCGCCGACCAGTCCCGATGCAAGGCTCGAGGCGATCGCGAAGTACTCCAAGGGATTTGTGTATGCCATTTCGCGCGTTGGCATTACGGGCACGCAGCGAAGCGTGGCCGGCGATGCCGCGGCGCTGGTCGAGCGCATTCGGCGATATACGCGACTGCCGGTGGCTGTGGGGTTCGGCATCAGCAACGCGGAACATGTGGCGCAGGTTGCGGAGTTCGCAGACGCCGCGGTTGTGGGCAGTGCAATTGTCGAGCTGATTGAAAACTCGACAGCGGAGACGGCACCAGGCGCGGTGGCTCGATTTATCAAGGGCCTTCGCTTGCGTGACGCGGCGCTGGCTCGGTGAGAGAAGCAGCCATTAACCATTAGCCAATAGCTCCGCCATCGGCAGATTGAACCAGTGAGGCTTGCTCAGATGGGATTGAGATAATGGCGACCAGCTTGTGGCAAAGAAATTCGGGCTGACTTAAGGATGCGATGACGATCGAGGAATTGCGAATCCGAATTGATGCGCTGGATCGCGAGCTTGTGCAGTTGCTGAGCGAGCGGGCGCGCGCGGCGCAAAAAATCGGCAACCTGAAAGCTGCCACTTCGCTGCCGGTGTACGAGCCGGATCGCGAGAAGATCATCTACGCCAATGTGCGCGCGGCCAATAAGGGTCCGCTGCCCGACATCGAGCTGACGCATATCTACGAGCGCATCATCGACGTAATGCGGGCATTGCAACGGAACGAGCTAGCCAGCCAACGAAGCGCGCAGGCAGCACAGGCAGAGGGCAGGCAGCCTGGGAATGCAGCGGGCGCACCGACGCCAGAGACAGGGAAGAAACAATGATTGTCGCGATGCAGGAAAAAGCAACCGAAGAACAAGTGAATGCCGTGATCAACGCCATGGAAGAGGCGGGCGTGAATGTGCATCGGACGACAGGTGAGTTCCAGACGATCCTGGCCGGCGTGGGCCCGACCGCGGGCCTGGACTTGACGAAATTCGAGATGCTGGCCGGTGTGTTGAAAGTGCACCGCATCACAGCGCCCTACAAGCTGGCGGGCCGCGCCTTTCGGCCCGAAGGGACTGTGGTGGAATTTGGCAATGGCGCGAAAGGCAACGGCAACGGCGCAAAGATCGGCGCCGAACAGGTTGCGGTGGTGGCCGGGCCATGCGCTGTAGAAAGCCGCGAGCAGATTTTTGCGATTGCGAAATGCGTGAAAGCTGCGGGCGGGGGATTTCTGCGCGGAGGCGCGTTCAAGCCGCGCAGCTCGCCGTATTCTTTTCAGGGGCTGGGGATTCCGGGGCTTGAATTGATGCGCGAAGCCGCCGAAGCCAACGGACTGCTGGTGGTGAGCGAGGTGATGGAGATCTCGCAGATTGAGCCGATGCTGCCGCTGGTCGATTGCTTCCAGGTGGGCGCGCGCAACATGCAGAACTTCAATTTGCTGCGCGAGCTTGGACAAGTGCGGAAGCCGATCCTGCTGAAGCGCGGCATTGCGGCTACGGTGGAAGAGCTGCTGCTTTCGAGCGAGTACATTCTGGCCGGTGGTAACTACCAAGTAATTTTGTGCGAGCGCGGCATAAGAACATACGAGACGGCGACGCGCAACACGATGGACATCGCGGCGATTCCGGTGCTGAAGAAGCTTTCGCATCTGCCGGTGGTGGCCGATCCTTCGCATGGAACCGGACGGCGCGACATGGTTCCTGCGATGGCCAAGGCTGCCGTGGCTGCGGGCGCCGATGCGTTGCTGATCGAGATTCATCCGAACGCCGACAAGGCTGTGTCGGACGCGGCGCAGACGCTGTATCTCGACCAGTTTGAAAAGCTGGTTGAGGAGTTGAGGGTGATTGCTACCGCTGTGGGCCGGACGTTGTAAAGTGCAGCGGTGCTGGCGTAGTCAGCGGAGCTTTTGAAAGGCATTCGTGATCGAGCGCATCTCCATTCTGGGCACAGGGTTGCTGGGCACGTCAGTTGGACTGGCGCTGCGCGCGGCGGGGTTTCGCGGATCGATTACTGGTTGGAACCGGAGTAGCGAGCAAGGGCAGATCGCGCTGAAGTTGGGCGCAGTGGATTCGCTTGCGGTAGATGGTGTGGAAGCTGCGCGCGCCAGCCAGGTGACGGTGATTGCCGTTCCCATCTTCGCCACGCTCGACTGGATGGAAAAGCTCGCCCCGGTGCTCGGCCCGGAGCAGCTTGTGACGGATGTGGGGAGCACGAAGCGCGTGATCTCGGAGGCGGCGGCGCGGCTTTACAACACGCCGGAGCGGGCGGCGTTTTTGCCGGGTCATCCGATGGCAGGAAAAGAACGCGGCGGAGCGGCGCTGGCTGACGCCAATTTGTTTCGCGGCGCGGTGTGGCTGTTCACGGACGATTCTGCAGCGCGTCGTTCCCCGCAGGGAACGGCGCTCATAGGAGAATGGCGCGGGTTGGTCAGTGCGATGGGCGCGAAGACGCTCGATCTCGATCCGGTGCGGCACGATGAGCTGGTGGCATGGGTGAGCCATCTGCCGCAGTTCACGGCGACTGCCTTGAGCGCGCTGCTGGAAGAACAAGTGGGCGATGCGCCTGAGCTGAGAGACGTGGGCGGTCGCGCATTGCGCGAAATGACGCGGCTGGGCGCGAGCCCCTACTCGATGTGGCGCGACATTGCGCACTCAAATACGGAAGCCGTGGAGCGCGCGCTGCTGGCACTTGAACAGCACCTGGCGCACCTGCGCGAAAATCTGCGGACTCCGGAGTTGAAGGACGAATTCGAGCGGGCGAATAAGTTCCGGCGGGAATGAGCGCAGGTTGAAACGCAGTGCCGGACGAAGGAGCAGATCGGGACAGAAACGCGGGTCGAGGCGGAGGCAAAAAGCGCGGTCAGGGTTCGCTTTGCGGTAGTGGTCAATTTGAAAAGAACCTTTCCTCAGGGGCTAAAGCCCTCATTCGTCGGGCGCAATATACGGCACGACTAAAGTCGTGCCCTTTCAAAGCTCATCCAGATTGACCTACTGCCTGCTTTCCTTCGCCCTAGCGCCGCGCCAATAAAGGAATAGGCCGAGCAGGATTGAGCCGACGGTGCCGCCGACAAGATCCACTTCAAAAACAACTGTGTCGGAGCCGCCGGGCGGCACGAATGACAGGAAGATTCCCATAAGAACAACAAGGAACCCGAGACCGCCGCAGATCCATACGCCGGCTTTTCCGCCGGGGACGAGAACTGCATGCGGATTCTCTTTGCGGTCGGCGCGATTGGACAATTTGATGATTGCGGCAAACATGTAGAGAAACGGAATGAAATAGAGGATGATCGCCGCATCGACAAGCACCTGGTAGGCTGCGATGACGCCGCTATTCTTGATCTGGCTCAAACCCAGAACGACGAGCGAAGCGACGGCCTGCACGAGGATCGAGATGTACGGCGTTTTCCATCGGGGATGGATTTTGCCGAAAGCGGCGGGCAGATAGCGATCGATTCCCACCTGGAAGGGCACGCGCGCGACACCGGCTACCGTGCTGCCGATGCCGCCAGCGTTGCCCGCGGTAACGAGAATGGCGGCGATGACGCCGATGAATCCGATGCGCAGTGCGACCGAGCCAACTGCGATGGCCTGAAAGACGCCGCTCTTGGGATCGATGCCGCCGGCGGGCGTGAGGGCCAATATGGCGAAGGTGCCGGCAATATACATAAGGGCAATGAGCGCTCCGGCGCCGAAGACAGCGCGAGGAAGAGTGCGGCGCGGATCATGTACTTCTTCTGCCATACACGAGACCAGTTCGAGGCCTGTGAACGCAAAGGCGATCTGCGACCAGAAGTTGACTGTGTCCCAGTTCCATGTGGGCATCATATTTGCCAGCGTGAAATGCGTAGCGGAGCCGTAACGCGCGCATATGGCAATGGCGACGACGACCAGCATGAGCAACGGCACATACGTGCCCACGCCGCCGGCGTTTTGAAGCCATTTGCCGATGTTGAGGCCAATGATGTTCAACACCACGGCGATGATCAGCAATGCAAGCGAGACCCAGAGCAAAAAAGGCCGGCTTTGTGCGAGGTCTACGCCGTGGCTGGAGGAGACGTAGGCGGCCATGGATGCGCTGGCCAGTAACAGCCCCGGAAAGTAAAAGATGGTGTAGATCCAGTAAGTCCATCCGGCGATGAATCCATGAAACGGGCCGAAAGCGTCGCGGGCCCACGCGTAGAGACCGCCCTCTTCAGGGAAGCGAGACGATAGCTCATTAATGACGAGCGCGCCGGGAACGAAGAAGAAGATTGCGGCCAGCACCCAAAGACTGATGGACGAAGTGCCGTTGTGTCCGGCGGCGGCGATCCAACGCGGGCCCAGGACCGCGGCTATGTTGAAGAGCAGCACGTCCCAGAAGCCCATGGCCTTGCGCAACTGCGGTTTGGAGTCGCGCGCGGGATAGGTCATGAGAGCTCCGGGGCAGAAGACAGTATCGGTAGATCATAGTAGCTTCCAGCCTCTAGCTTCTAGCTGCTAGCTGGTGCCCTGGTAAATCGGCGACCGCGACGACCCGACACGAATCGATCGAGCGATCGGGGGGATTCGTGATTTTCGATGAGTCAAATTTAGAAGCTCATTTATTCGTCGCGCAGCCAATGCTCGGTGCGGCCCAGCAATGTGACGAGAAAGTAGCCATGCAGGCGGAGCTTTTTGCCACCGTCTTCAATCGCCATTGAGGCACGATAAATTTTGCCGGTTTCAGGATCGAGGACCATGCCGCCGGACCATTGGCGGCCATCAAACGCAAACCCCGAAAGTACTTGCAGGCCCACGAGAGGCCGGTCTTTCAAATCGCCGGTGCAAAGGTAGCAGGTGGGATGCGGAACAGGCGGGTCAAACAGCTCCTCAATGGTTCCGTAGAGCTTTCCGTTCTCTTCGCGAATGGCGACGATGGACTTGACCTTGCCGGTGGAATCGTCAACGGTCTTCCATCGACCGACGGGCGAGGCCGGTGGTGAATCAAACGCGGGATTCGACTTGGGGACTGCCTGTGCGGATGCGGAGAGCGAGAATGCAATGGGCGCGACGACGAGAAGGAGAATCCGGGAGACGAAGAGACGCGTGGAGGGAAGTGGCATGATCTCGCAATATGTGCATGGAATTAGACTCACTGCTCGCGCAGAGGTTTGAGTTGGGGGTCTGTCTGAAAGATTTCCCCTCCGGGGGCTAAAGCCTCGAATCAGTTTGCACGGCATGGATGCCGGGGATGAATCCCCGGCCTACCATCCCGTACCCTTCAAACCGACCCACTACTGATCAAACCGACACTATCGAGTTCTGAGTCGGATGGACGGCGAAGACGCGGGCCGCCTGAATGTCCTTCACGTCCGAAGCTTAGTTCGACCGAGACGATTCAGGATTGGGCAGATTCGCCGTGTTCAGCGGGTCGAGGCCCTCGGCGTGGGCCGCATCCAGCAAGGCAGGTGAGGCGGAAACGAATGTGATGGCGGTGCCGGGAAACATGTCTCGGGCAGTGAGCGCGGAGCCGAGTTGGAGGGCGTCGGGCCAACGGAGCGAAGTGCGGTCAAGGAGCTGCCGCGCAGTTTCAAGCACGCCTGGATTCAGGGGCTGCTGCACGATTCGCCCGGCCTCAACGCGCAATAATTCGAGTGCAGCGGCGGCTGCCTCCGGAGCAATCTGGCCTGACCGCTCGCGCCGCCTGATTGCGGCATAAATTTCAAGGGGCGTCGCGGCCGAGATCAGCTTGCGGTTGTCCTCTACCGACTCCAGCAGACGGATGAGCGCGTCTGTGCCGGGCTCGCGCACAAACAGCTTGGCGAATGCGGTAGCTTCAAGAAAAAAGAAGCTCACACACTCCCCCGATCCTCTTCGATCGACGCGGTTACGGGTTCGCCCATGACCTCAATTGGATGAAAGCGCTGGGCCTCATCAGGAATGCCGGCCTCGGCGCGGTTGAGGCGGATGGTGGTGGTGGGATAAGCCGGAGTCTTGGGGTTTGCGATTTTGCTGGTGATCACGACGCCGCGCTGAATGGCTTCGGCCAGTACAGCCTGGCGCGTTTCAGGATGCTGGTTCCAGCGAAAGGCTTTGCGAGGCAAAAAGGAATCGCGGAACCACTTGAGGGCGATAAAGGCGTGGCCGCCGCGCTCGGCCTCGGCCAGCGCGCTACAGATCTCCTTGATGCGCGCGTCCATATCCGCGGGCGAGGTTACTTCTGGTTCGTCTTCTTCCTCTGCGGCGCGACCGGCGAAGGCACGCGGAACGCGGCTCAAGCGCGGCGCCGGCTCCTCGCCGTCGATGCGCTCGAAGTAGATGCGAACCTCGTCATCTTCAGGGGACCAGCTCTCGGCCGAGGCGTTGCGGCGCTTGC
>Ga0182024_10011011_pt1 | contig 18285 bp, 6 predicted proteins | sample P32metaG_FD_120480 | JGI IMG/M metagenome (GOLD analysis project Ga0182024, IMG submission 120480) | Permafrost microbial communities from Stordalen Mire, Sweden - P3-2 metaG (Illumina Assembly) | ecosystem: Environmental > Terrestrial > Soil > Wetlands > Permafrost | place: Sweden: Stordalen... | reverse complement strand
GCTGATCGCTGACCGCGCGGGGAAAGCCGCCCACCCGCAGATACAGCTCCCATGTCGATAGGAGCGTGTCCAGCCATGGGAGCAGTTCCACGAAAGCCGCGTCAACATCGGGCGAGAAGAAGTCGCGGGCCCGTACCGGATCTGGCTGGGGCAGCCCGTCCAGGCCCATCGCGCGCGCGAATCCGCGAAAGCCCATCGGCAGCAGCAGAAGGTCTGGCTGGCCCGCGCTGCCATGCCGGCCAGCCAGCTGCTTTTGCGCGTCGGCCAAGTCGCGTGCCGAGGATCCGGTCAGCACCACGCAGTCTTCCCCGAACGCGGTGTTGTCGCGTAGCCACTTGATCGCCTCCGGCCACGCGGGGACGCTCGTGATCTCGTCCAGGAACCAGTAGCGCGCACCCTGCACTCCGCGTGTCAGCACCTCGCGTCCCGCTTTCACCAGGCGCTGCAGATCTCCACGCCCGAGCTCGTCGCAAGCAAAGTGGATAATGCTGCGAGGCTCCACGCCATGCTTGATCAGCTGCGAGATCGCTCGCTTGATCTCGAGGCTCTTGCCCACTCGGCGCGGACCGCGCAACACGTATAGACCGTCGGGCGCCACGTCGGTGAGCGGCGTGGGCTCGTAATCCAGCGTTGTTGCCGTGAGCGGGCGCAGATCGCGGTCGTCATGCTCCCACTGAGAGTCGCGCCACCAAGCGTTGCCAATAGCCAGGGCACGGGTCAACTGGCCTTCGTTCATGACCAGCAGCCTAGCAGCAATGCAGAAAAGCTATGGGTTTTCTGCGATCTGGCGCAGATAAGCCGTCTGTTATCTGCATGAAAAGGCCGAAAAGCCCTGTTTGTAGGCTGAGCGCGCCCGTTTGCAGGTTCAGCCCTAGACGGCCGCTATCGCAGTAGATGGGCACTTTTGACAGATGCCCCCTATAGGTTATAGTGTCCTTATGGCCAAGCGACTCGATGCATTCCCGGAAGACCAGATGCCTGATCGACGCCGCTATCCGTGGGCGCAGTGGACCGACGGCAGTGTCTGGGAGATCCGGCGCGGCGAGGACTACGACGCGGCGACCGAGAACATGCGCGTGAACCTGCACATGAGGGCCGACGCGCTGACCATCAAGGTACGGACTCGCAAGGTCCGCGATGAGAACGGCGAGGGCCTGGTGTTCCAGTTCCTCGACCCCGAAGGCGAGGAGATGAGACGCATGCTTGCAACAGCACAGCCAGACGAGGTGAACAGCGCGATGGAGGCGCTCTACGCCGACGCAATTGAGATCTATGACCGCGCACGCGAGGAGGTTACGATCCCCCGGAGCGACGGAACCCGACAGAAATACGCCGCCATCCGGTTCAAGCAGCAAATCGAGAAGGCACACGAGGACGGCACGCTCGTGACCACGGCTGCCCGGATCGTTCGAAAGCCCACCCTGGGGTTCGGGCACCTCGATGAGGCGGGCCGTCACGATCTGATGCTCGAGAACCTCATCCTCGATACGGGCAAGCCCTACCACCGCTTCTTCACGCAGACCACCGTCGAGACGGCACGGGCGCGCATGGCCCAGTACGGCGAGAACGCGGCGAAACTCAACGACCCCGCCACGGAGTGGCTACTTGAGATCGACCGCGATGCGACTGGTTACGACTGGTTCAAGGACCTTCCCCGCACGCAGCTCCCTGGAGTTCTCGCGATGTACAGAGAAGGCGGATCGCTAGAGCCGAAGGCTCTCCCCCAGAAACCAGCCGACGAAATCAAAGCGTGGCTCGCCGGCATCCCGTGGGACACCGAAAACAACGCCGTGAAGTTGAAGCTGCGGGACTGAGACAGCAACGCCAGGAGCAGCCAGCATCTCGACCTCGGTTCGCGCGATGCCGCAGCGCGAAACAGCGGTTCGACAGGTGGGCGAGGGTGGTCCTCGACCTCCTACTCGTTCGGAAAGGCCTCGCTAGCCGTAGGGCGCTCACAGCCGCTCAGGTCGGTCGAGCTCCCGCTCGTACCGTCGTCTCTCGCTGAAGCCTGAAACGACCGTGTCATCGAGCATCATGGGTGAACCCATGCCGCCTGATCCACGCAGTCAGTTGCCACTGATCCGCCGGACGGCGTGGTCTGGTTTGGTGTTGGCTGCAGTCTGGCTGGTGTCCAAGGTTCTCGATTTGGGCGTGGTGCGCTCTGGAGTGGGTTGCAGCAGGCCGGCGGCCGGCCGCTTGCGCTCGCCGGCGTGGTTATCACCGGGCTGGCGCTTTCGATTGCGCTCGGCATAGCGGCCGGTCGGATCAGGCTTCCGCTGCCGCGGGTCCGGATCTGGTCGTCTTGGTTGATCGCTCATACCCCGTACGCGGTCCGGGACCTGGCCTCTGGTCGCAAGGTGGGCAGCGGCTCGGGCAACCGTCGCTGGTCAACCCGGGAAGAGTTCGAGGAGGAAGACCCGCGACGGGCCGGCTGTCCCGAGCAAATCCATAGTGACTTCGGTCATTGGCGAGATCCTCAATCGACCGGCGGGCTCCGCGTGTCGTTCATTCACAGCACCGGTGAGGTCGTTGCGGTGGACTTGGCGTCAGATGTTGAGCCCGTGGAGCTGTTGGGCTATGCACGAGATCACCATCACGCTGGCCAGCTGCTCGAGGGCTGGAGTTACGTTCACGAGCTGCGGTGGGCGCGTTATCGGCTCAGAGGTTGGCGAGTTCCGCCTCCCCCTTATGCGAAGTGGTGGCAAGAGTTCGACGGGCGTCCGCCTATCGCGCGGCCTTCGCCTCCGCCACCTAGCGCTGGTTGCACCGTCGGTGCTTACTATGGGCGAGAAGGTGAGGATCACAAGTGTGTCGTCGACATCGTTGACGAGGCTGGACCGCGAGAGCTTTACCACGTCGTCGACTCTTCACCGACAGGCTTGGCTTGGGGATATGGCGGCGCTGGTCCTGGGGATATGGCCGGGAGCGTGTTACGGGACCGGCTGGGATATGTGCCTCAACCAGACGTCGTGTACGAGTTTCTAAGCGATGTCGTCATAACGCTTGATCCGGAGTTCGTTCTGAAGTTTGAGGAGGTCGACGCGTGGATTGACGCGCATGGGTCGCTTTTCGCTGAAAACCCCAGAGCACAGCCGATTGACCTTTATGCCGCAGGGGGTGCATAACCATGAGCGGGTCGAACCCGACGATATGGAGAGGAGAGGGGAGAGGGGCCAGGCCACAACCGCCGATGTTCTCCGTGGTCGTGCTTGGCACTGTATTTACCGATACCCCTATCGACCGCAGGTGGTGGCGACACATTGGGGTAGCTCCGCACTCGTGGATGTCAATGTCGGGCCTTCGGCCTGGCCGCTGCGCGGCCACCCCTGACGGGGCTCGATTGACATCCTCTCCGTGCTCCACTTTTTATCTCTCAGGTCGGCTGGGAGCCGACCATCTCTATGAGATGTCGATCGCTTTTTGAGTATCGATTGACAGTTACGTTCTTTGCGGGCTGAGATTCACCGGAGTTGAAATTTGAGTCAGCCCAGTTCTTTTCTTTACCGCAGTTGACCGCTCACGGTTTCGTAAAGAAACCAGTTTGGTGAAGTAGGCGGGCAGTCGGGCCGCGGTCGCGAGGTCCATCAGCGAAGTGTACGTCATAACGCGCGCACACGCGCGCGAGGCATGCGCGGGAAGCCGGCGCCAGGAGCGGGTCGGCTAGCTGGCCGGTGTTGTCCGGGATTCGACCCATACCAGCAAAGCTACTCAGCGACCGCGACGGTTCAGTCGATCGTGAGGTGGGCAGGACCCCAATCAATCTCAACCCCCATCTTTACTGGGCCCAGTGCCGCAAACCTGGCGCGCTACCGCTCTTCTATGGGGTCAGACGCCCGAACCACCCGTGCACGAGCACGAGCCCCGGCTTGAGCGGCTCACCCCCGCGATATCTAAAGATCTCTAAAAAGTCTAAAGAACTCTAAAAGCATGGTGTATCCTTGTGGTTGTGGTAGCGAACCCGTTCAAGCCCAGCTTCGGCGTCAGCCCTCCCGTGCTCGTGGGCCGCGACCCGCTGATCGAGGAGTTCGTTGAGGGTCTCGAGGATGGGCCGGGTTCGGCTGCCAGGGCGACGATCTACACGGGGGCTCGCGGGTCCGGCAAGACGGTGATGCTGAACGCGGTCGAAGATCGCGCGAGGGAGCTTGGCTGGCTCGTGGTGAGCGAGACTGCCTCGCCCGGCTTCGTGGATCGAATCGCCCGCCAGGAGCTGCCGAGGCTGCTCGAGAGCTTCGACCCCAAAGCCGTTCGGCGTCGCTTGACGGGCATCACGGGGCCGGCGGGATCCGGCGGGGTGTCGTGGAGCACGACGGAGAGTCACGCTCCTGAGGCGACGCTCCGCAGCCAGATCGCGCTGATCACGGATTTGCTGGCCGAGAATCAAACCGGACTGCTCGTCACGCTCGACGAGATCCATCACAACCAGATCGATGAGCTGCGACAGCTCGCCACGACCGTGCAGCACGCTTTCCGAGAGGAACGGCAACTCGCGTTCGTTGGGGCCGGGCTCGCCTTGGCGATCACCGATGTCGTCAACGACGAAGTGCTCACCTTCCTCCGCAGGGCCGAGCGACACGCGCTCGGATCGGTCGCTCGCGAGGATGTCGCCCGTGCGATCAGAACCCCCGTCGAAGAGAGCGGGCGCAAAGTCGCCGACGACGTGCTCGACGTGATGGTCAAAGGCACGCGCGGCTATCCCTTCCTCATCCAGCTGGTCGGCGCCCAAGTATGGCGCCTGCATAAGGAAGAGAGAGAGATCTCGATGGAAAGTGCGCGGGAGGGCGTGTCGAACGCTCTGCGCCGGCTCGGCAGGCTCGTCTACGAGCCGGCGCTCGCGGATGCCTCGGACATCGACAAGTCGTTCCTGCTCGCGATGGCCAAGGACGACGGCCCGTCAAGGATGAAAGACATCCAACAGCGTCTCGAGATCGACGCCAACTTCGCAAGCCAGTATCGGCTTCGTCTGATTGCCTCAGAGCTGATCGAGTCCACAGGTCACGGTCATGTCGACTTCGCACTTCCGTACCTCCGCGACTACCTCCGCGAACACGCCGCGGCCGCCGGGCTCGCGCCCTGACATCTCCCCGCGACCGTCGCCAACACAGTCGCGACCGCCCTCCGACGATTTCGGGCGTGCGGGTCGCCGCGACCGACGCGCTTACCCCTAGCGTCCGACGGGCTCAACGAAGTCGCGCCAGCCAACGCGCGATCGCACCTCCGGGCCCAGAAAAAGTACGCTCTGTGCGGAATTATGCTGAAAAATAGAATGTGAACATATTGACTCCGACTGATTGAGCGTCTAGGTTGTCCGGCTGAAATGGTTGGCATGCCTGGGGGATCGTCGAAGCACGGTAGGGGCTGGCGGGTGAGGCGGCTCTTTTTGCGGCGCGGGCGGGCGCAGCTGGGGGCTGCGGTGGGCGTGCTGTGCGCTGGCGCTGTGCTTCTGTTCGTCTTCGCGCTTGGGTCCTCTGCGGCGGCACGCTGCCAGCTGCATGTGCGGGTACGCTCGCACGCTCCTACGCCTCCTCGTCCTAATTGTGCGCTGAGTGCTGGTGCTCGACGGGCGGCGAGCACGCTCGAGGGCAGGCGGAGGCAGTTGGCCAGTGCCTCGGCGAGCGCGCAGCGGGTTCAGTCGCGGATGGCTTTTCACGCCGTTGCGTCTGCGGCGGCCGAGCGCCTTGCGCAGCGGGACTTCGGCTCGCGGCTGGACGCCAATAATCCCGCGGCGACGGTTGCGCAGGCGGGCAGGCTGATCCGCTACGAGGGTAACTACCGAGCCTTGGTCCGCACGTCTGACCGGCGCATGAAGATCCTCACCTCTACAGCGCCCCTGCGCTCGTCGATAGGCGATGGCAAGCTGCGTCCAGTAGATCTGACTCTGCGCCCGCAGGGTGCGGCCTTCGTAGCCGCCAACCCTCTCCAGTCGGTGTCGGTCTCGCGGCGTTTGGAGGGCGGTGTGACGGTCGGCTCGGCTGGGCTTCGACTTGTGCTGGTCGGCGCCAATGTCAGCGGCAGCGTCGCAGCCAATGGGCAGAGCGCGTTTTTCAGTTCGGTGAATCAAGACGAGGATGCCTCGGTCGCATCCACGCTTGACGGTGCCGAGCTCTCCACGGTGTTGCGCTCTCGCCTGAGCCCGCAGCAGATCGCCTACAAAGTCATCTTGCCGGCTGGCACGACGCTCACTCAGCAAGGCACCGGTGCCGTCGTGACGCGCTTGGGCCGGGTGCTCGCGAGCATCCCAGCGCCGGAAGTGGTTGACGCGCAGAACAGCGTCGTGCCGAGCAGAATGCAGGTCGTCGCCGGGCACGGGCTTCTGCTTGATGTCCCCCATCGTTCGTTGGACGTTGCCTACCCGCTGTTTGTCGATCCACGTATCATCGTGACACGCCGGTCGCCGGGATGGCACCTCTTCCGCTGTGGCCCATGTGCAGGCCAAAGCTACGATAGCGGCCCGCAAATCGAAGGTCCCGAACCCGCTGTGCTCAAGGCGCCCGCCGGGGCCCACTACGGCCCCGGCGAAATCAAAGAATTCACGCCCGCCCAGCAGGACTTTGAAGAAAAACAGGCAGCCTGCCCGGAATGTGGTCTGGTCGAATACTTCTACGTCTACGCGGAACCTGAATACGGCGCCTACGCAGATTGGGAATGGCTCTGGCCTAACAAGCCGAACAGGCGTCGCTACCTCAAGAGCGTTGCCTATGACGGGATACACGTCACCCCGGTTGTGTGGAGTTCGTCGAACCCCAACGGGAGCGACTACGAAGGTGGGACTGGGCGGTGGAACTTCAGCCTCGGCTGCTACAGCGGAACTAACTACGGCGAAGCACCGCCGAGCAGCATCCCCGGGACAGATTGCGGGGATATCCCGTTCATGTCGCTCAGTCTCAACGAAGCGCCGAGCGAGGGCGTGTGGTGGGGCGCTTGCTGCGGCTCAAAAGAAACCAATGGCGGCAGGGGCTTCAGCCTTCGGGTGGGCGACACGACCGCCGAAACCGAGCTGTCAGTCGAAGCTGTCGTCGTGACGGAAGAAAAGCGTCTGCATCGCCGCCGTGGCAGGCGCAAGAGCGAATACTACGGGCCGGAAAACCCCGCCACGCCTAACCGTCACGACCCATGCACGCAAGACCCGGTGGATTGTGCGACGGGGAACTTGACGGAGACGCAGAGCGACCTGCAAGTGCCCGGACGGGGGGTCGGCCTCGACCTGGAACGCACCTACAACGCTCAGGCTGCCCCAAACCAGTATTCACCTGCTCCATTTGGCTTCGGTTGGAATTGGACCTTCGGCGCTCACCTGTCGGACTACGGCATCGAAGGCGGATCACGACAGATAGTCGAACTGGGCAACGGCAGCACGGCCACGTTCACCACCATTGATGGTCAGACGACGACCGCGCCGGGGACACAGTCGACCTTGAGTGAAACCAACGGTCAATGGGTGTACACGCTGCCTGATCAGGAGGTATTGAAGTTTAGTGGTAATAACGGAGACCTCATCAGCGAGACCGATCGCAACGGCAACACAACGACGATCGGTGAATCATGCTCAGGCGGGACCTGCCGTATTGAAGTAAGCGACCCGGCAGGACGTAAGCTGACCCTCTATAAGAACTCAGAAGGCTTGGTTGAACGGGCGACTGACCCGATGGGCCACACGGTCACCTACGGCTATGAAGGCGGCAACCTCATAAGCATCACCGAGCCCGGCGAATCGAGTCCGCGCTGGCGCTTCCGCTACGACTCTCAGCACCGCATGATCGAAATGATCGATGGCCGAGGCGGCAAAACGACCAATGAATATGACTCCGAAAGCCGCGTGGTCCGGCAGACCGACCCGCGTGGCGACACCCACACCTTCGAATACCGCGAAACGGGTAGCGAAGAGCTTCAGGGAGCGATCGGCGTGGCCGGGGAAACACCCGAAGAAGAACACTTCCTCACCGAAATGGAACCCGAAGAAGAAGAAATCATGGCCGAAGGCTACGCGGTCGTCGAACAGCGACCCTACACGCCGCCGGAATACATCACCGAAATCACGGACAGCGGCACGGGTGCGGTCACGGTTGAGCACTTCAACAGCGAAAACGAGCTGCGGAGGATCTCCAATGGCGCCGGCACGCCGCAGGAAAGCACGCGTTCCTTGACGTATGACGGCGAAGGCGACACGACGAGCGAAACCAACGGCGATGGCCACGAAACCCAATACGCCTACGACGTCGAAGGCAACAAGACCAGCGAAACCGATCCGCTCGGCCACAAAACCGAATGGAAGTACGACTCCACGCACGACGTGATCGAAGAGATCACAGCGAAGGGCGAGCCGACCACGATCAAACGTGACGAACACGGCAACGCGCTTGAAGTCTCCAGGCCCGCGCCTGGCGATGAAACGCAGACCACGAAATATGCGTACAACGCGTTCGGCGAGCTGACCGGGATGACCGATCCACTGGGCCAGACGTGGGGGTACGAATACGACGGCTCCGGCGACCGGACCGCCGAAACCGCTCCAGAAGGCGGCAAGCGCACCTTCACCTACAACTTGGACTCGCAGGAGATCTCCACGACGAGCCCGCGCGGCAACGTGTCGGGTGCTGAACCGGCGAGGTTCACGACAACCATCGAACGCGATGCGCAAGGCCGCGTCGTGAGGGTCATCGAACCGCTCGAATAGAGACCGTGCACATCACCGACACCCACCGTCTCGCCCTGGCTGTGCTCGTTGCGGTGATCGGCGTTTTCGCCTGGACGGCCCTCGCTGGCGGCACCCAGCCTTATGCGACGTATGAGTTGACGGTCGCCGCGGATGGTCCGGTCGCGCAATATCGCTTCGATGACGCGGCTGGTTCGAGCACGCTCGCGGATTCCGCAGGCTCCTACACTGCTACGAACAGCGGGATCGTGTTGGGTGGGGAAGGTCCGTTCGGCGGCAGCAAATCGGGTTCGTTCGGTGGTTCGGGGTTTGCTTCGCTGCCGTCGAATCCGTTGGCTGGCGCGAGCGCGTTCTCGGCGGAGGGGTGGGTCGACTGGACGGGTGGCTCCTCTTATAAACAGCCGATCTTCGACTTTGGGTCGAGCTCCACGAACTACATGTATTTGACGCCTGCGTCGGCGCTCACGAGCCACACGATGCTGTTCGAAATCCGTACCACGGCGGGCACGGTGTTCCAGGTCACGGCGCCGACGTTGAAATCGAAAGCGTGGGAGTACGTAGCGGTCACGGAGACGAGCTCGGGCACGCTGACGCTGTATCTGAACGGTGCGCAGGTTGGTCAGACGACGGGTGCGACGATCACGCCCTCCTCGCTTGGGAGCACCCCAGATGACTATTTGGGCAAGTCGCTGGTCTCGGGCGAACCCTCGTTCAACGGCGACATGAGCAACGTCGCGTTCTACAACAAGGCGCTCACGGCCGAACAGATCAAAGCGCACTACAACGCGGCGAAGTTCCCCGTCAACACCGTGCTGCCGACGGTCTCGGGGACCCCTCAGGACGGCCAGACGCTGACCGCCGCGGCGGGCACTTGGACGGGGCTGACGCCGATCACTTACACGTATCAGTGGACGCTCTGCGAAGCCTCGGGGACTGGCTGCGCGAACATCGCCTCGGCGACCAAAACGACCTACAAAGCGACGCCGGAAGACGTCGGTCGAACGTTGCGGATCGCGGTGACCGCTAGCAATAGCGCGGGTAGCTCTAGCGCGAGCTCCAATCAAACCGCGACGGTCGCGCCGCTCCCACCCGCCAACACGAAACTGCCGGCACTCTCGGGCACCGCCAAGGATGGCCAGGTGCTGACGGTAAGCAATGGCACGTGGACGGGCACACCACCTCTGTCCTATGCGTATCAGTGGGAAGCGTGCAGCAGCTCGGGCGCTGAATGCTTGAGTATCGCAGGCGCCACGGCCTCCACCTACCGGGTGATCAGCTCCGAGATCGGCGGAACGCTACGGGCGGTCGTCACCGCTAGCAATGCCGGCGGCAGCGCCGGCGCGACATCGGCGGTGAGCGCGGTCATCGCCGCGGGCCTGCCCGTGAACACGGCGCTCCCGGAAGCCTCTGGGACGGCGATGGAAGGCCAGACGCTGAGTGCGAGCACTGGCACGTGGGCGGGCACCGCGCCGTTCACCTACACATATCAGTGGGAGAGCTGCAACACCGCGGGCGAAAGCTGCTCAAGCATCTCGGGAGCGAAAAGCGCCACATACGCGCTGGGGTCCAGCAACCTCGGCACGACCCTGAGGGTGATCGTCACCGCGAAAAACGCGAGCGGCTCGGCGAAAGCGACATCAGCCGCCACCGCGGTCGTGGTCGCGAAGGCCCCGGCGAACACGGCGCCGCCGGCGATCACGGGCACGGTGCAGGACGGGCAGACCTTGAGCGCCAGCACCGGCTCATGGACAGGGATCGCTCCATTCTCCTACACCTATCAGTGGCGGCGATGCAACAGCTCGGGTGAAAGCTGCGCGAACATCTCCGGAGCCACCAGCTCGACCTACGTCGTTGGCCATAGCGATGTCGACACAACACTCAGCGTCACGGTAACCGCGAAAAACGCGGCCGGGTCAGCTTCCGCAAGCTCCGCCACTACTGCGGTCGTCGCGGCGCTCGCGCCATCGAACACGGCTCTCCCGGCGATCTCCGGCACCGCCCGCGACGGACAGACACTAACCGTGAGCACCGGCATCTGGAGCGGAACGCCGCCGATCTCCTACAGCTACCAATGGCAGAGCTGCAACAGCACGGGCGAAAGCTGCTCGAACATCTCCGGCGCGACCAACTCGACCTACCTTCTGGGCCATGGCGACGTTGGCACGACACTCCGTGTCACGGTCACGGCGAGCAACACGGCGGGCTCGGCCTCGGCCGGCTCAGCCGCCAGCGCTGTGGTCAGCGCACTCGCCCCCTCGAACACGACGGCGCCAGCGATCACCGGCACTGCTCAGGACGGCCAGACGCTCAGCGCAGGCACCGGCACCTGGACCGGCACGCCCACGGTCTCCTATCGCTACCAATGGGAGAGTTGCAACACCTCCGGCGAAGCCTGCGCCAACATCTCCGGCGCCACGAGCTCGACCTACACGCTCGGGCACGGAGACGTAGCGACGACGCTGCGCGTCACAGTCACGGCCACGAACGCTGGCGGCTCAGCCTCGAGCGCCTCAGAAGCGACCTCAGTAGTGGCGGCGCTCGCCCCGTCGAACACGACGGCGCCCGGGATCTCCGGGGAAGCCAAAGACGGCCAGACGCTCGCCGCGAGCACTGGCACCTGGATCGGCACACCCACGCTCTCCTACACTTACCAATGGCAAAGTTGCAACAGCCTCGGCGAAGGCTGCCTCGACATATCTGGCGCCACCGGCTCGACCTACGTCGTGGGTCATAGCGATGTCGGCACGACGCTGAGCATCACGGTCACCGCAAAAAACACGGCGGGATCCGCGTCGGCAAGCTCCGCCACGACTGCGGTGGTCACGGCGCTCGTGCCGTCGAACACGGCCATACCGGTGATCTCGGGTACCGCCCGCGACGGGCAGACACTGACCGCGAGCACTGGCGCCTGGGCCGGAACGCCGCCGCTGACCTACGCCTACCAGTGGCAGAGCTGCAACGCCTCAGGCGAAGCCTGCGCGAATATCTCAGGTGCAACTAGCTCAACCTACGTTCTGGGTCACGGCGACGTGGGATCGACACTCCGGGTCGCAGTGACCGCGATGAACGCTGCAGGGTCGTCCTCGAGCACCTCAGAAGCAACTGGATCTGTAGCGGCGCTTGCACCCTCGAACACCGCGGCGCCGGCGATCACCGGCACTGGGCAGGAAGGCCAGACACTCACGGCAGGTACCGGCACGTGGAGCGGAACGCCGACGATCTCCTACGCCTACCAGTGGGAAGCGTGCAACAGCTCGGGTGAAAGCTGCGCGAACATCTCCGGCGCGACGAGCTCGACCTATGCGCTTGGTCACGGCAACGTCGGGACGACGCTGCGTGTCACGGTCACGGCGACGAATGCTGGCGGCTCTGCCTCGAGCACTTCAGAAGCGACCGCGGTTGTGACGGCGCCTGCCAGGGTGTTGCCGTCGGGGTGTGTCGTGAACGGCACACCTGAAGCTTGTATCGCGTCTGCTCAGGCCGCTGGGTTCGCGGACGATGAAATCTCTGTAGATGAGTTCGGCAACTACTTCTGGGGCCCAGGAGGTGTATACGCCTCGGGAACCGACGATGAATCCGATGTGTACGAGAACGGGGCGGAAGTCGAACAGGGACACATCTTCCGCGTCAACGCAGCGGAAGGGTCGATCACGGTTTTCGTGGGATTGGATAACAGGACCCTGAATGAAATCGTCGCTCCGTCCGATCAAGCCAACAGCTGTGACTACACCAACGAGGCCTGCTACGGAGATGCCACCCACTACTACGGCAACCCTGGCACGCCTGCCGCGCCGGTGAATACGACGCCTCCCGCGATCTCAGGAACCGCCAGAGCGGGATCCACATTGAGCGCGAGCACCGGAACCTGGACGGGCTCACCAACACCGTCCTACACATACCAGTGGACCCGTTGCAACACGTCTGGCGAAAGCTGCTCAGAAATCTCTGGTGCAACCGGCGGCTCATATGCGCTTTCCGAAGCTGACGTGGGAAGTACGCTGGTCGTGCAGGTGACCGCGAGCAACTCGCAGGGCTCCGCGTCCGCTTCTTCCTCACCGACCGGCGTCATAGCGCCCCCGCCCACAACAAGACCCCTCCCAACAGGGTGTGTTGTGAACGGCACACCCGAAGCTTGTGTCGCGTCTGCTCGGGCTGCTGGGTTCGCGGACGACGAAATCTCTGTAGATGAGTTCGGCAACTACTTCTGGGGTCCAAGCGGCGCTTATGCGTCGGGCACCGACGACGAATTCGACGTGTATGAGAACGGAGCGGAAGTCGAACAGGGTCACATCTTCCGCGTCAACGCAGCGGAAGGATCGATCACTGTCTTCGTGGGACTCAATAACGGCACGCTGAACGAAATTGTCGCTCCGTCTGATCAAGCCAACAGCTGTGACTACACCAACGAGGCCTGCTACGGCGACGCCACCCACTATTACGGAAATCCGGGCACACCTGCCGCTCCGGTGAACACGACGCCGCCGGCGGTCTCAGGGGCCGCGAGAGCGGGGGCCAGGTTGAGGGCGAGCGCCGGCACCTGGACCGGTGCCCCAACGCCGTCATATGTCTACCAGTGGCAGAGCTGCGACAGCCTGGGCGAAGGCTGCCTGGACATATCGGGAGCTACCGCGTCGAGCTACACGATCAGCGAAGGCGAAGTCGGCGACACGCTGAGGGTCGAAGTCACCGCAACCAACTCGGCGGGCTCGGCCTCGAGCACATCGGAAGCTACGGCGGTGGTGGCAAGCTCATCCAGCTGCTCTGACACCTGGACCGGAGAAGCGGGCGATAATTCGTGGCAGAACGCCGAAAACTGGTCGACGGGGAACGTGCCCACCAGCGGTGACCGGGTATGTATCGCGTCCGGAGCGACGGTCGACATAACGGGTGGCGCCAATGCGGTGGGCTCGATTGCTGGCGCAGGAGGCCTGGCGATCTCAGGTGGCTCATTGGAACTGGCCGAAGCGTCGACGACATCGACCGTCACATCTCTGACGCTGAGTAACGCGACCTTGACGGGTGCGGGCTCGCTCGATGTGTCCAACGCTTTTTCGATGGGGACTTACGGCGCGATGACGGGCTCGGGCTCTCTTGTAATCGAACCGACAGCGAAAGGCGTCATCGACGCGTCGAGCGGCTGCGAACCGATGACGCTCTCTGGGCGGACGCTCGTCAACGAAGGGTCGCTCGACTACGTGTGGGGCACGCTTGAATTCTCAGAAGGCGCCAAACTCGAGAACGCGGGCACACTCGAATACAACACACGGTCCTCCTGCTATGAACCGCAGATTCGCCTCGCAAGCGAAAGCGCAACCGCGCAGATCCTGAACACGGGCACGTTCGAGCGCACCAGCGAAGGGACTGGAGGGATCGGTGTTCCGTTCACCAACGACGGCGTTGTCGAGGCGCAGAGCGGGCGCCTCACGTTCAGCGGCGGCGGCGTTCCCGAAGAAGTGGCGGATGGCTCCTGGACTGTCGCAGGCGGCGGCTCGATCGCGCTCACGGGCGGCACGTTCAAGATCAGCGAAAGCGTGGACCTGTCCGCGGTCAGTGACGAAGGCGCGACGATCGAACTCGTAGGAGGCAGCGGGCCACCAGTCTCGCTCGCCGCACCGGTCATCTCAGGCGAAACATCCGTCGGCCACACCCTCACTGCCAGCACAGGACGATGGAAAGGGGAGGGGCCGCTCACCTACACCTACCAGTGGCAGCGCTGTAACGCCTCGGGCGAAGGCTGCGCCGAAATCGCAGGCGCGACCAGCTCCAAATATCTCCTGACTTCCGCCGACGCCGGGAACACGCTGCGCGTGACCGTCACCGCCTCAAACGGCGAAGGCGAAGCGTCCGCTACCTCGCAGCTCACGAACCCGATCGCGTTCCCGCCCATCAACACGTCGGCGCCGACGATCTCGGGCACCGTGCAGGCCGGGCAGACGCTTACCGCGAGCACGGGCTCATGGGAAGGGGCCTCCCCGATCTCGTACGCCTACCAGTGGCAGAGCTGCAGCGAAGGCGGCGGCAGCTTCGACTCGGTTCTCTCGCCTGCCTTCGCTACGCCGCTCGCCGCGATTGGCGGCGGTGGTGGCGGCTGCACGGACATCGAAGGCGCCACTGCCACGACCTACACGCTGCAGAGCGGCGACGTGGAAGCGAACTTGCGGGTGGTCGTGACCGCCGAGAACGCCTATGGCGAAACGAGCGCGAACTCGGCGGAAAGCGAAGCTGTGATCCCCGTGACGGCGCCCGAAAACACCGGGCTGCCCTCGATCTACGGCGCCGCTCAGGAGGGACAGACGCTCGAAGCGGGCGAAGGCAATTGGCAGTCGGAAGGGAAGGTCACCTACGCCTACCAGTGGCAGCGTTGCAACGCAGCCGGTGAAGCGTGCGCGAACATCGAAGGCGCAAGCGAACCAGTCTACGTTCCAGGAGCCTCCGATCTCGCCAACACGCTGCGCGTCACCGTCACGGCCTCAAACCGTGCAGGCTCGGCGAGCGCGACCTCGGAACCCACCGAAGCAGTCACACAGGCACCGCCGCCGGTGAGCAAAGCAGCTCCGACGATCTCCGGTGCGCCGAAGGACGGGCGCACACTCACGGCCGGCACCGGATCATGGGAAACGCCGTTCGCGCTCACCTACAGCTACCAGTGGCAGCGCTGCAGCGGCGCGGACGAGGAAGCCTGCGCCAACATCTCGGGCGCCACAAGCGCCACCTACACAGTCACCTCCGCCGATCCTCCCGACAGCTACGTGCGTGTGATCGTGACCGCGACGAACATCTACGAAGCGTCCGCCTCGAGCACATCACCGGCCTACTTCATCCCGAAGGCGGTACGTGTGACCGAATACTCCTATGACGCGAACGGCAACCTCGCCAGCCGCACCAATGGCAACGGCCATACCACCAGCTACGAATACGGCCCCGAAAACGAACCGACAAAGGTCATAGAACCCGACGGGACCAGTACAGAAACCGGCTATGACGCCGACGGCCAGGTCACGAGCCAAACAGACGCCAACAAACACTCCACCAGCTATACGCGGAACGTGCTCGGCGAGGTCACCGAAGTCACCGACCCGCTCGATCGCAAGACGACCAAGGAATACGACCCCGCGGGGAATCTCACGAGCGTCAAAGACGCCGCCGGCCGTACGACCAGCTACGGCTACGACAGAGCCAATCGCCTCACCGAAGTCACCTACTCCGACGGCAAAACGCCAAACGTCACATACGAATACGACGCCGACGGCGATCGCACAAAGATGACCGACGGCACCGGCACCACCACCTACAACTACGACCAACTCGACCGGCTCACCGAAACCACCAACGGGCACGGCGACACCCTCGGCTACGAATACGACCTCGCCGACCAGCAGACCAAGGTCACCTACCCCGGCGGAAAAGCAGTCGAACGCGGCTATGACCAAGACGGACGCCTCGCCTCCGTCAAGGACTGGCTCGGCAACCTCACAAGCTTCGCCTACGACCCCGACTCCAACCTCACCACGATCACGTTCCCCGAAACCAGCGCCAACACCGACCACTACGCCTACAACAACGCCGGCGAGATCAGCGAAGCCCGCTTCGCCAAGGGCCCAGAAACGCTCGCCTCGCTGTCCTACACCCGCGACAGCGAAGGCCAGGTCAAGACGACCACGAGCAATGGGCTCCCTGGCGAAGAAACAACCGAATACGACTACGACCAAAACAACCGGCTCACCAAAGACGCCAGCACCGGCTACGAATACGACGCCGCCGGCAACCCGACCAAGACCGGGTCTAGTACAAACGCCTACGACCCGGCCGATCAGCTTGAACACTCGAGTGGCGCGAGCTATACCTACGACGAAATGGGCGAGCGCGCCAAGACCACACCCGCCTCCGGCCCGGCCACGAGCTACGACTACGACCAAGCCGGGGACCTCACATCCGTCAGCCGCCCAGAAGAAGGCTCTACGCCAATAATCGAAGATCACTTCACATACAACGGCGACGGACTGCGTGCATCCCAGACAACGTCTGGAGCAACGAACTACCTTAGCTGGGATGTAAGTTCCAGCATGCCGCTACTCCTGGCCGATGGTGTAAATGCCTACATCTACGGCTCTGGCGGCATCCCCGTCGAGCAAATCAACAACAGCACCGGCGCCGTGCAATACCTGCATCACGACCAGCAGGGCAGCACGCGGCTCCTTACGGGGGCGAGCGGGAACGTCGAAGGCTCCTACACCTACGACGCCTACGGCAACCAGACCGGCCACACCGGCACCGCCACGACCCCGCTCGGCTACGACGGGCAATACACCAGCAGCGACACCGGGCTGATCTATATGCGGGCGCGGGTATACGACCCTGCCACCGCGCAGTTCCTCACGGTCGACCCGTTGGTCGGGGAAACGGGGGCGCCATACAACTATGCTGGCGATAGCCCGGTCAGCTACGGCGATCCGACCGGGCTCTCATCCACAGCCGAAGGACTCGGCGAAAGCGGTGTCCCGTGCTTCTTCCCGTTCTGTGGACCTCCCCCGGCAGCGGAAGAAGCACTCCAGCATGGCATCGAAGAAGGCAAGCATGGTCTCGAAGGCATCTGGAATACAATCACGGAACGCGAAGAACCGACTGACGAAGGCGCATCGGCCCTTCGAGAAAACCGCGAACGGGAGGCGTCGGAATGCGGAAAAGAACTCGTGCGGGAAGGAGAACGCCTGCTGGGTCGCCGGCACTCCCCGGCAGGCAAGGCGAAGTGGCAAGAATGGTGGGAAGACCTGAGCAAGTCTGACCGGGATCTCTACAAAAAATATGGCGGCCCGCGACCGCGCAGTCGCACATAGGCCCAACATGAGCGGTCACTCACGTCTGCGAATTGTCGTCCGAGCACTCAACGGCGCATGCATGCTGATCGACGGATTTGCTTACCGGCCAGCCGTCGTGAAGCTCACCGAGCGCCTCCCACGTTGGTGGTGCTGTCAGCTAGCCCACGGGTCCATGAAACTTGACGAGCGATGGCACACCGGCTTTTGGAGTACCGACTCGTCACCGCCGCAACCGAACGGCCCGTGCGATGCATGTGGTCGGCGTGCTGGGTGGCTGATCGTGGGTGGCGATGATGATGATGATGATGGCGGCGAGCAGGACCCAAATGATTACCTCACCCGACACCCGGTGTGTCTCTGCGGTTGGTGTCATCTCAAGTTTGACTCACCGCCGACAACTTCGGAGGAGCTACGCCAACTGCTCATCGACGCCCGAGCGCGCAGCGTGATGTGGCGTTGGCGGTGAGGGGGCCACATCACAAGGCATTCTTGCTGCCGCGGATGCCGGTGACGTGAACACGGCCAAGCTCGGCGAGGGCGCACCAGCCTATGCAAAGGCAATCATCCAGACGACAACCCGATCAGCTCGGGCGATCCCTCGGGACTCAGCAACTGGAACCCGTGCAGCGAAAGTTTCTGGACCGAAGGAAACGTGATATCCGAAAGTTCGCTGAATTCAATTGGGAAGGGAGAGGGAGAGGGGCCAGGCCACAACCGCCGATGCTCTCCGTGATCGTGCTTGGTGCTGTGTTTTGCCGTTGCCCGCCGCGGTTACCGGTTCTCTATCGACCGCAGGTGGTGGTGACACATTGGGGTAGC